>JGI24723J26617_10003629_pt1 | contig 11096 bp, 12 predicted proteins | sample Cruoilmetagenom6_FD_26617 | JGI IMG/M metagenome (IMG submission 26617) | reverse complement strand
CATGCGCCAGCGACATGCCAAGGATGGTGTCGCCCGGCTTGAGCATCGACAGATATACCGCCTGATTGGCTTGCGAGCCGGAATGCGGTTGGACATTGGCATATTCAGCACCAAACAAAGCCTTTACACGATCAATAGCCAGCTGTTCCGCCACGTCCACGTATTCGCAACCGCCGTAGTAGCGCTTTCCGGGATACCCTTCGGCATATTTGTTGGTCAACTTGCTACCCTGCGCTTCCATCACTGCTGGGCTGGTGTAATTTTCTGAAGCGATCAGCTCAATATGATCCTCCTGACGGCGACTTTCATCCTGGATCGCTGTCCATAATTCAGGGTCAGTATGAGCAATAGTGTTTTTATTAGAGAACATGAGGGATTTCCAATAGGTCAATGAAGGGGAAAGGCACGCATTTTATCACGTTGGCAGGGAACAAACTTGCTACAGCCACATGGGCGCAAGCACTATAAAACTTACATCACTCAGCAAACTCGCGTCCCACCGGTAATAAATGGGGTTGCGTCTATCAGGCGTAACACGGAAAAATGTGATCGCCGATAACGATACATTCGCCGCGCTTCGGCAACTGTCCGGCCGACCTGAGCACCAAACAACCGAAGGCATCTCACATGAGGGCTTGTTCATTACCCATTGCTGCGCACTAAAATTTATTTGCGAGCCTCTACTTCGTGGCTTACCTGCTTGAGGGTGCCTCTAAATATTTCAAGTTTTAGACAATACAAGGCACGAATAAAAAATGCGAGCGCCGCATACAATTGATATGAAAGTAATAATTTTTTAACAACGCCATATTGTGGCGAAACTTGGATTCTTAGAGGTGAACTTAAACTGCTTTAAATAAAATCACGCTTTAAGATTATTTATACATAAAGAAACCCTTATTAAACTAGAACTTTGTAAGGATCAACATACCCTAATTTTGCCAGCAACTTAGTTTCCAGCGCTTCCATTATGACGGCATCCTGCTCATTTTCGTGATCATACCCTTGCAAATGCAGGGCTGCATGGATGGCGAGGTGAACGTAGTGAGCTCGCAAATCCTTGCGTTGCTCGCACGCTTCCTGCTCCACCACTGGCGCGCAGATCACGATATCGCCATACAGAAATGCGGCAGTATCAGTCAATTGGTCGGCATCTGCGTAAGTAAACGTAAGTACGTTAGTCGCGTAATCCTTGCCGCGAAATTGTTTGTTCAGCGCACGTCCTTCTATTTCGTCTACGATACGTAGCACCATGTGCACATCGCGCTGCAATGCAGCCTTTATCCAACGGCGGAACTGCTGACGTGTGGGTAGATCAATCCCCACGACCGCATACTGAACCGTAAGGGATAATTTATGCGCAGCCATAGTCCTCAATTCAAAACCAAGTTATTGAACAACGTGTTGTATGTACTGTAAATGGAATAATAGTAGCTCTCTAAAATAATCAGAAGCTGTCTCGCAATAATTTTACCTGACTTTGTCATGCACCCGACGAAGTATGATGAATTTCCGCGATGCGCAGCGTGTAGTCAATCCCAATTCGACGCCATCCGCCACAGACTGGTTCATCCGATTGAAGTGCTTCCCGAGCCGGGCAGCACTTGCATCAGCGACACTGATTACGCTGAAACAAATTTGATTTCGGCGTGGTTTGATATGTAACTGTTATGCCGGACGAAAAACTAGCGCGTGCGATTACACAATTACCGCAAGTAGCAGGATGTTCCACTTCATCATTCGCACCGTGGAGAAGAGCGCGAGTACGGCAAGCGAAGAGCTGACGAGTTAAAATAGGCTATGTCGCAATTAGCTGTTGAATTGAGTTTGAAGATTTACCAAACCCCTAAAACATATGGTTGCGCGTTTTTGCGGTTAACGGAAAATCCTTCATCATTAAATGGTTACCAATAATCAACAGATAGCTATGACATAGTCTAAAATAATTCACAAGCACAGCAATAAGTCTGCACATTGAGTGTTCAAACTTGCAAAACGCTACAATACGCCACTCATTATAAATAATTGTCACTATGAAACTGATCTTAGGCATTGAAAGTTCTTGTGATGAAACCGGTGTCGCCATGTATCACATTGATCGTGGATTGCTGGCTCATGCACTGCATACCCAAGTAACCATGCACAATGAATATGGCGGCGTAGTGCCGGAACTCGCGTCACGCGATCACATCCATCGTATGCTCCCTTTGATACGCTTAGTAGCTTCTGAAGCCAAATGCCGCCTGCAAGATGTGAACGCTATCGCTTATACCCAAGGTCCCGGCTTGTCTGGTGCATTATTAGTAGGCGCAAGTATCGCTTGTTCGCTGGCATATTCTCTTAATATTCCTGCCATTGGCATCCACCATCTGGAAGGGCATTTGTTATCCCCTCTGTTGTCCGACGCCGAATTGAAGTTTCCTTTCATCGCGCTATTAGTTTCTGGCGGCCATACTCAACTTATGCGCGTGGATGGTGTGGGCAAATATACTTTGCTAGGGGAAACATTGGATGATGCCGCTGGTGAAGCCTTCGATAAGAGTGCCAAGCTTATTGGCCTTTGTTACCCAGGCGGCCCCGAACTGGCTAAGCTGGCCAATCAAGGTCGGCCTGGTCATTTTCGTTTGCCGCGCCCCATGCAACATAGCGGCAATCTTGATTTCAGCTTCAGCGGACTGAAGACTGCTGTGCTAACCCTGACTCGTAAACACACGCTAGATGAACAAACCCGTGCTGACATCGCCTATGCAGCGCAAGAAGCAATCGTGGACGTGCTGACTACCAAGTCCGTGGCTGCGATAAAGCAAACTGGACTTAATCAATTAGTGATCGCCGGCGGAGTAAGTGCCAACCAACATCTTCGCGCTCGAATCAAAGTGGCAGCCAGCAAAGGCGGCTTTCGCGTGTTCTATCCTGAACTTGAATTTTGCACCGACAATGGTGCCATGATCGCCTTTGCCGCCGCGCTACGCCTGCAAGAACAAGAGACAAAAAGCGATTACAGTTTCAACGTCAAGCCACGCTGGGATTTGCAACAGCTCAACTATTCTGAATGATTACCGCCTTTTTTAACAATGCGTCTTTCCTTGCCCGCCAACAAATTTTGAATATTGCTCTTGTGGCGCCAGATCAACAATAATGAAATTCCCACCAATGTCAGCACATATTCGGACGGCAAATCCAATGTAATTGCATAGATCGGCGCACCCACGGCTGCTAGCAATGCCGCCAGTGATGACAGGCGGAATACCAATGCAACCAATATCCAAGTCGCAGACACTGCCAACCCCAGCCACACATTAAGCGCTAGCAGCACGCCAAATGCGGTAGCTACACCCTTACCGCCTTTGAAGCGCAGGAAAACAGGAAAAAGGTGACCTAGAAATACTGCAAGCGCCACTGCTGCAACCAGCAACGAGTTCCCGTCCTGTGGCTCAAAGTGTTGTGCCACCCACACTGCTAGCCAGCCCTTCGCTGCATCACCCAACAATGTTAATATCGCAGCCCATTTATTGCCACTACGCAACACATTGGTCGCGCCCGGGTTATGCGAACCGTAAGTGCGCGGATCGGGCAATGCAAACACTCGGCTCATTATCACCGAGAAAGAAATCGAACCTAACAAATAAGCGCACACAACAAAAATCAAGTTCATCATTTGAAATACCTTAAAATGCGCTAGTGGTAAACTTTTCTTTAAGTTTATTTAAGCAAGCAAACGCCAAGCCAATCAAACTCAAATAGCTTTTTCATGGATATTATTTTTCTACGCGAACTTAAAGTCGAAACGCTCATCGGTGTATACGAGTGGGAAAAACGCGTTCCGCAAACTCTGCAACTGGATATGGAAATTGCGCTACCGAATACTCGCGCCTGTCAGAGTGACGATATACACGATGCACTTGATTACTCCGAAATCGTGCGCCACATCCAAAGCGCGTTAAGCAACCACCACTTTAATCTGTTGGAAGCACTGGCCGAACGGATTGCCCAGATTCTGCTTACTGACTTCAACGTGCCATGGGTTAAAGTCAGCGTCGCCAAACTAAATGCTATACGCGATAGCCGCATGGTGGGCATCAGTATTGAACGCAGGCAGGCCGAGCCAAACTAATACTAAGATTTAAAACAACTAATTCAATTCGATAAGCCGCTAACTCACCGTCACTCGCCCAAATTTGCGCTTGCCTACCTGAACCACCACCACAGCACCTGTTTGTAGTTGTAAAGCTTTGTCGATCACCCGTTCGCCATCAAGCTTTACGGCTCCCTGAGTAATCATACGTAAGGCTTCCGATGTGCTTTCCACCAACCCGGCTTGCTTGAGTAATTGAGCAATACCAATATTTCCTGCACTAGCGGAAACGGTTGCTTCCGGCATATCTTCCGGCAGCACACCTCGCCTGAAACGTGCCTCGAATTCAGCTAGCGCCTCTTCAGCTGCGGCTTGATTATGGAAGCGCGTGACTATTTCTTGCGCCAGTAATACTTTAATATCGCGCGGATTACGTTCTTGTTCTACCTCTGCGCGCCATTTATTAATGGTGCTCATCGACTCAAATGACAGCAACTCCAGATAACTCCACATTAATTTGTCTGAAACAGACATTAACTTGCCAAACATGTCCTGCGGAGACTCAGTGATACCAATATAATTACCAAGGGACTTGGACATTTTGTTTACCCCATCCAACCCCAGCAATAATGGCATGGTAAGCACACACTGTGGCGGCTGGCCATAATGTTTTTGTAGCTCGCGCCCCATGAGTAGATTGAATTTCTGGTCGGAGCCACCTAATTCTATGTCGGCTTTGAGCGCCACCGAATCGTAACCCTGTATCAGGGGATAAATAAATTCATGAATGGCGATTGCCTGATTACTTTTGTAGCGTTTGCCGAAATCATCGCGCTCCAGCATACGCGCAACAGTATGGGTAGCTGCTAGCTTAATTAAATCAGCTGCGCTAAATTTATCCATCCAAGCAGCATTAAAAACAATTTCGGTTTTATCCGGGTCCAGCACTTTGAATACTTGCTCACGGTAACTTTCCGCATTTTCTAACACTTGTTCACGTGACAGCGGTGGGCGAGTCGTATTTTTGCCAGTCGGATCGCCTATCATGCCGGTAAAGTCGCCAATTAAAAATAGCGCATGGTGACCAAGATCCTGTAACTGCCTCATTTTGTTGAGCAATACAGTATGTCCAAGATGCAAATCCGGTGCAGTGGGATCAAACCCAGCCTTGATGCGCAAGGGGCGACCCAGTACCAATTTGTGATTTAATTCGGTTTCCAACAACAACTCGTCGCAACCACGTTTGATCACGCCTATGGATTCTTGTAATGTCATGTTGAGCAGATTCTTTTATGTTCGTTAATCAATTGAGGTAAACAATCATTTATCCGTAAACTGAAACGGAGCTCGCAATTTTGCGTGGATACTAATGATGTATTTAATCGGAATATTTTACAGGCGACAGCGCAAGCAGGTTCGGTTGTATTTCTACCTCCCGTTACGTTTAAACGCCAGCTATACGAAAAAACCGGCAGAATGAACATCAGCTTCCATTATTGACAACCTACTTCAAGCGCTTCCCCTAGGCGATGAAGTAGTTAACTAATGTGATCGGGGAGAAGTACAACGTGCGGTGGATTGCTCTGTCACAGACCGTGTATAGTGCTGGAATTTGAATACATTTTCAGCATTTTCTGAAATGCCGATGCAATATACCAAGCCACCAATAAGCGTTGCACTTCGAAATTGAATCCGCGTTATTTTAAAGACTCAATTGAAATTCCATGCTCACTAGACCATGGAACAGGCCACGACCAAACAGTTAATGCGTATTTAGTTCCAGATGTTACATCTAGAGCTTGATGAGGGTGCGTAACCTGTCCCGGCCAAAAAAGAGCATGTCCAACGGGAAGATCTTTGTTATTGTAATCTTGCCGAGGAAAAGTAAGGGCGCCTCCAGTAAAGTCATTATTAAGCTTTACAAGCATAGACACAAGTGAGACATCATGATGTAGCCTCATGTTTTTTACATCATTTTCTCCATAACGTACCAAATAAGGAGAAGTAAATCCTAGAATATTCAACAGTGGGTAGACATAAAGAAGAGAAGGAAGACATTTGTCCATAATTTGTTTGCAAATATCTATTGAGAACACTCTGCTTAAATCATGAAGGTTAAGTTCAGAAGAGGCATATCCATCTGGATTGTGCGCATAAAATAATTCTGGTCTTGAATCTAAATCTTTAATAAGCCCCGCACAAAATTCAGGTGTCCAAAAAGGAGTCGAAAATATATCACTAGCGACCTGTGTAAATACTCCGCATTTAGGTGCTATGTAATCTTTGCTATGTAAAATTATCATTTTTATTTAACCCTAAAAAAGCCAGAATTCCTGGTTCGTCAGTTTTTAAAAAATTTACCAAATACATGAATAATATTGCTGTCCGTCATGGTAGAGCAAAACATTGAGCAGCAAACCAGTCACCCTGAATCTGTAGCCAAATGAGCGTGTTTCGGCAAGCCCAGCTCGGATAGATTAAAGCATTTGATGGCCAACTCGATAAGCCTCCCAATGATCAGCATCGCATGCTTGATATACATTGCCGCACCACCTGCATTTAAATTTATATTAAATGAATCAGGCTAATTTTTTATTATTTTAATTTGATATTTAGAATTTTGGAGCTGAATTCTCTCTGGAAACGCACATCATTTCCTGAGTTATATAACGAAATCTGCCTCGCAAAGAGTATTAAGGACACCTCTAAAAATCCAATTTTGCGAGCAGCCGCTTTGCGGTTTGCCTGCTTACCCCGTTTCGTCACAATACAGCGTTACTCGAAAAAAATTATCGCTCATATATCAAACACATGCAACGCTCAAATATTTTACTTGTGCCTTGCCTAGAAACTTGAATTTTTAGAGGCACCATTAATAATGGTTGTCATGCACGAGTCTAAAAAAATTCAGCAGACCGCAATGAATCATGGCACAAAAACGATGGCACATCCAGAATTGTCAGACAATTTACCCCGAGACGGGGGCTATCGGTAACCTGTTCCCCGATCTTTTGAAACAGATGGGCATGAACGCGGGGCAGCATTAAATCGAGAAGACTGGAGTCTGGCGTCAACATAGCAGCGTTGTACAACAAGCGGTACGCAGTTTTGAGGAATCGCCTCGGCACAGTACTTTTGCGCTGGATGAATTCCATTCCATAAGTTTAATTTTACTACTCGCAAATGTGCATGCGTGGATTCATTTATACTGCTTTGCTTGGTCGTTTAAGAGGCTACTATGCTAGCGCAGCTCGACTCTCTAACGATCTTACAATAACGATAATTATGGAACCGCATGATTTTAAAGTTACAAAATAGTTGCCGTTACCTTGTCTTCAGTTCCGCTGCCTTATTATTGGCCGCCTGTTCCACCACAGAGCCTGCCAAAAATAGCAAGCAAATTCCTCAAAATAGTGATCGTAATTTTCTCAGCCAGCTTGGCAAATCAGATATTGATCGTTTGGCTGATGTAGAAATGCGTGAAAACACCGAAATCCTGCGTACGTTAATGATAAAACTTTATAAACGTAATCCGCGCGAACTCAGAAAAAACACCACAGCTAGCGCGGAAGAGATGGTGAAATCAGTATTCGAAAACCAGCATGGCTGGCGCTTCAAGGAAATTAGCGAGACACAAGGCTCCGATGCCATTCAACAGGCGTTCCGGCCTGATTATGAAGGTGACCGGGTAATGTCGTTGATCGTAGGCCTGCAAACGATGCTGATCAAAGCACATGGCGGAGAAACTGAATTTTATTTTAACGACATCATTGATCCTCAAAATATCTTTAATGCCGCGCGTAACGTCGAAATCGCTGTGTGGCAGCTCTCCAATAAGCGCGATGACCAAGGACAGCTTTTTTTGTTAACCAATGAACTGAATGACCATGAACATAATCTTAGCTTTGAACGTGAGTTCGGGAAAATTATCGGTAGCCTGGATTTGTTAGCAATCACGTTATCGGAAAAATTGCAGCGCGGCATTACACGCATAGTGCAGGCGCTCTCTACAGCAGTATTCTTACCATTAGGATTTTAGTCCACAGCCCACCGCCTAAACCCTTCTAATTCTTCCTTGAAGCGAAGAGCAATACATTGATTATTTGGTAGGGTTGTCAATCGGATAATTGAAAATTTTAAAGTACGGAAAAGCGGGATCAGGTCTCACATTCCAACAAAATGTTGGAATGTGAGACCTGATCCTGCGAATTCAAGTTTCTTTTATTATCCTTATGATGGGCCCTTATTAATCCTCGTCTAAATTTTCTCCCAAAAATGCATGAGAATATCAAAGTCAATTAATTGGTTTTAATATGGAAGCGTGGGCGCCTACGACTGTTAAATATGCAGTCTCGTTGTTTTCAGGATATAGGAAGGAACAGAAAGGGTGAATTGATGCTGGTCACGCCGATTCACCCTGGCTTTTGCTACCGCGAACAAATAGACTAAATTAATTCATGCGCTTAATAAGAATCTGGGCTGCCGGATTGCGCCAGTCATAAATTGCAGGATCAAGATCACCTATCCCGTGAATACCGTTGTGAACATGCACGAAACCTTCGCCGATGTCATTCGGCGAAAGGCCTTCTCCGCCACAGGCTGGGCCAACTACAGTGCCGCAAGACTCATCATTGGTTTCAGAGCCGGCATCATAAACATCAGCATAATAGGTAACGACTCGCTTACCTTTGGGCAGCTCAACATCTCTCAGGGCAATGAATGCATCATTAGTATTGCCAAGCATTGCGCCAAAGCTCACGTGATTCCTGCCAGAGTTCGCAGTTATTGACATCATTGTGGTTTCGCCAGGTCCGGTGCCACCGGCACCGACTTGTGCATCGCCATAACCCTGCGTGTTAATCAGCCGTGTCGCCATAGGATTGCCGTTACCGGTCTCAGCTAAAATGGCTAATTCTGGGGTTGGAACATCACCCGCGTTAAAAAATGACATGCCCGGTCGATGGGTGGCAGCCATAAGGGGAGTAATTGGTTGGCCAGGAGTGAGGTTGGTAATGGATATTTGGTATGTAATCCTGTCATGGCTCTTGTTCTTGTCCTCGCCCGCCCAGCTATTGGCAATATTGAGGGCGATGGCGCAAAGAATGCACCCTACAAACAGAGATTTTTTTATGTACATTGTGAAACTCCTTCTTGATAAGAATTGAAAATAGAGATGTCAATCTCTAAACGTAATGCCAAGCGAAATTTGATATGCGCAGCGCCAACATGGGTTGCTGCAATCTTATTTGCTTTGCTTACGACTATTCGTATCCGTTGGAAAAAAGGTTACATCAGACAAAAAAAGTGCATCACAGAAGGACAAAATCGTAATTACATATGCTTGGAGTGTTTATCCATCACGACAAGCACGTAATCACAGATAATTTTACTTAAAATGGGACATCGCACTTAGTGTAAGCCACAAGCAACGACTACCATTTCAAAATAATTTCTCCCAGCCATAAACCGATGAATCCGACAACAAGCATAGGTAGGTAATGCCATTCGACGACATGAATAATGGAATCATTCACTTCATACAGCCGCAGCCATAAAGCACCAATGCTGGATGCGGAAAGCAGTGCAAGGCCACCCGCCAGGCGGTAGTGTATGCTTGCATATTTGCGCAATGAATAAAATGTCCATATGGCTGGCAGCAATGAAACTATCATGATGCAATAGGTACATTCATAGGTATGCTCAGGCAAAAATGCGGGGAGATTGTCTGCGCTCCACGCGAAAAAAATGACGAGCAGGAACAGAGCGAACATAGGAATCGGTGCAAAGGTGATGATACGCTTCTGATGCAGATCGGGAAACGCTAGTAACGAACTACTAACTGATGTAGCTACAAAGATGCCGAACAGAGCCACAAGCTCGACAATAAACCACTTGTTTTCTATGACGTGCATAATATCTGGGCGCAAGCCAGAAAACACTAGTGCAATGGCCAGGTAGGCTGCTGCCGCAACGATCCACTTGAGGCTCTGCATGAACGGATGAGGCGCAGGCCGCAACTTTGTATCATCTTCAGTCAACGTTTTAATCAATTGTTCAATAGTATCCATCATTCCTCCAGGTGGCGCTTTAATGTCTTGTAAGCACGGTGCGCTGCAACTTTTACTGCCGTTTCTGTCATGCTGATTTTCTCAGCCACTTCCTTGGCTGTGTATCCCTCCTGATGCATCATCTGCAATATAAGCGCCTGCTTTTCTGGGAGCTTAAAGATTTCTCCGTTGATAGATTCGTAACTAATACGGGGTTCTGTTACATCTTCATGTAAAGTATTCTCCACTTCTGACACTTCTATGGCAAAACGCAGGTGATCGGCATAGCGTGTGCGTAGATAGTCTAACAATCTGAATTTGGCAATCGCATATGCCCATGGCTTATAGGGACGCAAGTCATTATAAGTATGGCGCGCCTTGTGAATGGATAACAGAATTTCCTGCAGCAAATCTTCTACGTCATGCTTAGAACTCAGTTTCTGTTTCAGAAAAGGTCGCAAAAAATGTGCGGTCTCCCGTAGCAAGTCAGCGTAAGCGCACTTATCCCCATCCAGAGCTTGTCGCATCAGCGTCTCAAGGGTTTTGGTAATTTTCGCCATCGAATTCCCGCATCATTTTTTTTTAATATCGAAGGGGTTCGCCCATCAGTCTGCCCCAGTCAATAGTATAGATGGCCCGGGGCCACACTCAATCAACAAGTACAAAACATTGTAAGTAAGGGGTCAAGCAGCTTGATCCATTATTTTTCGGGATGATCCGTGCTGTTGGGTAAATGATTATTTGCACCGACAGAAAATATTTCATCAACATGGTTTGGCATGACAAATAAATTATGAGGACACATTATTTAGTTATTATTAGCGCTTAATGATTTCAATATCAGGAAGATTATCTACCATCACTTGATAACTTTTCCTGATTAGTTACATGCCTCAGCCGCCCGAATGGCAGCTTCAGGACATGGGGTAGTAATCGCCGCCGCGCGAACGAGGCGCTTGAGGATAGTGCCAAGA
>JGI24723J26617_10003627_pt1 | contig 11099 bp, 10 predicted proteins | sample Cruoilmetagenom6_FD_26617 | JGI IMG/M metagenome (IMG submission 26617) | reverse complement strand
ACCAAGCTGTGGCTCTTGCAGCGCAAATTCTGCGCCCTCTACAGCCACTTCCACCTGATCACGCCCCGCGCCAACAATAACCACCTTGCGAGCCGTATCCAGCGCATTGAGTGTGTCCATAAGTGTGAGCAGCATTGGGCGTCCGCCCACTGGGTGCAGCACTTTATGCAGATCGGATTTCATGCGTGTGCCCTTGCCCGCAGCAAGAATAATGGCACCAATGGTTTTCTTCGTCATAAATCTAGTCCTAGATAAATTTATTTAATTGCTTACAGCAATACAGATGCTGCACAGTAAGGCAACTGGAATTTTATATTGAATATGGGTTTTATTATGACGGGATGTAGCATTTAGATGACAAAATTTAGCGCACAAAAAGTAATTTTTGATCTAGATGGCACGCTTGTTGATACAGCACCCGACCTTGTAGCCGCTGCCAACCACTGTATGGAACACTTGGGGCGACCAGCTATGAGCCTCGCCAGCGGACGCCCACATGCAGGCTATGGTGCTTTGCCACTTATCACCCACGGCTTAATGGAAACTGGCGGCATGGACGGCATTGACCCTGCAGACCACCGTAAACTTTTTTTAGACTTTTACGCCCAGAACCTGTCCGCTACTAGCTTGCTATTTGAGCATGCGGTTGATGTTCTAGAAGCTTTAAAAGCCCAAGGGTTTCAGCTTGCTATTTGCACCAACAAACCCTTCTATCTTGCCGAACCGCTAATTAAAGACCTAGCGATTGACCATTTCTTTGAAGCTGTCATAGGTGGTGATAGCTTCGCGTTTCATAAACCTGACCCAAGACATCTTACCATGACGCTAGAGGCAATGAGTGGAGATGGTACTGGTTTGATTATTGGTGACACAAAAAGTGACATCCACCCAGCCAAAGAAATTGGCATACCAGTGATTGCAGTTGCTTATGGTTATAGCGACACACCATTAGAAACGCTAGAGCCTGACCATATTGTTGAATCGCTGGCAGAAATACCCGCACTTATTAGCCAGTCTTAAGAGCCGTACAGCCCAACTGCGCTATGAAGTGTGCCGATGGCGATAGCTGCGCCCGCACCCTGCCCCATATCCATATCAAGGGATACAACTGGTTTTAAGCCAATTGCTGACCATGCACGTGCCTGACCAACACTCGCAGCACTCGCTGCCGCGCAGTGATCAAGTGCTGAGGGGCTAAGGCTATGAAGCACGGTGGCGGCTGCCAGAGCCGCCCAACCATCCAGCAAGACAGGAATTTGCTCCATCCGCGCTGCTATAATTGCACCGACCATGGTTGCGATCTCGCGACCGCCCATACTCATCATCGCATCAAGTGCTGTGTCTATACTATCCTTGTTAGCTTCAAGTGCAGCTTTGGTAAGCACTAAGTAACCGCCGTGAATTTTATCGCCGCCCCAATGCTCGGGCGTTTCGCCGTGTATCGCTGTTACAATAGCCAAACTGCCAACTTCCGTTCCGTAAGCAAGATCACCCAGCGCCAGCAGATGCCCGCCAGATGCTGCCGCCTCCATGCCAAAGGCGATCCCTGCCATTGTGTCCCGCGCGTCGAATAGTGGCTTGTCTGTAGGAGATTTAAGCGGTATTTCAAGCGCTAATTCTAGCACTCTCAAGCCGATACCGTGGTCCATACAAAGCTTGTTGATCGGTGCTTGTCCGCGGGTTGCTGCCTCCAAAATAGTTTGTAAGTCTTTCACAGCCATGCCGTGAACGTGGGACGCCGCAAACAAACAGATATGCGCCTCGCTAATTTTTGCGACCTTATTGCCCTGCCACGTGGCTAACCAACGATAGTACTCTGCCAAGCTTCCGCCATCGCCTGTTGCGTTGGAAAGCGTGTCTGTCGCACTCACCGCCGCTTTACGTGCGCAGCTATCCGCTTCAGGCAGCGCTTCAAGTAAGTTTTTTAGGTCAGCGAATGGGTCATTGGTCATCAGGCATCTCTTTGTAGTTTGTTATGTGAGTGGATGTAGGCTCCGCAACACCACTTGGCAACAAAAAACGCCGACTGAAAAGCCGGCGTTTATAAATAATTAATCTTTTGTGTGCTTAAACGTCGTATTCATCAAGCCCTGTTGCAAGCAAGCGCGCTAAACCAAGCACTTTCTTACGCACACGTGGGTCAGCAATACGGTAGTATGCCTCCACTAGTTCTTGTGTCTCTTGCTTTTCAAAAGCATCGCCGCCCAAACCTTCAGGTACTGGGTTATAGCCAGGAAGTTTTGTTTCAGCGCCCTCAAAGAAGTAGGACACAGGCACATCAAGAGTATTGGCAACTTTAAACAAACGGCTTGAGCCAATGCGGTTAGCGCCGCGTTCATACTTTTGAACTTGCTGAAATGTAACACCTAGCTCTTTACCCAAGACAGTTTGAGACATGCCTAGCATCTTGCGACGCGCACGCACGCGACCACCAACATGGATATCAACCGGATCTGGACTCTTACTCATAATTCACTCCCCGTAATTGCAAATACAACCAATCAGATAGACCCCAAGTCAGAATTTGCAAGCTAATTTAACCCCAAACAACGATGGCATAAGTGCCTTCTTTAAAGCATATACTAATAGTAGGTAGGGTAAATACTCTCACTAGTCTAGTAAAATTTAGGCTGGGACCCTAAATTTATTTAGGGTGCATTTTGCAGACCTATTTCAACAAATATCAAAAATACAATTTAAACAAAATCTCGCAAAGCCCACTTTTGCATCAGTTTATTCAATTATGATTAAATAAGCACTAAGGAATCTAAGCTAACGTTAACGATTTGTTAACCATTTCTAATAAATCGTTAGATAGAGTTTTATTTTGTTGTAACGACCTAAGTGCAGCGATCATATGACCTTTTCGCTCCGCATTAAACTTCTGGAACCTTCCGAGTGGAGTAATCAGCCGAGCTGCAACCTGTGGATTTAATCGATCAACATCTTTGATAATCTCGGCTAAAAACTGATAGCCCTCTCCACCAACGCTGTGGAAGCGCACTTGATTACCTATGGAGAAGGTCGCAAGCACCGACCGTAATCGGTTTGGGTTACTGAGGGTGAAGTCGGAATGTTTAATCAAACCTTTCACCACATCTAAGGTATCCTCTCGCCCCGACATTGACTGAGCTGCAAACCACTTATCCAACACAAGAGGATCACCGTGCCACTTATCATAAAAATCTTTAAGTACCGCCGCACGGTCGCTGTGATTGCCGTCAGCGATGATCATCATAGCTGCCAAGCGGTCTGTCATGTTATCAGCACGTTCATACTGTTTGAGCACCAGTGCATCGCTCTTACTGCGGCCAGTTTCACATAAATAGCCTAAGAGAGTATTTTTAAACCGTCGCTTGGCCTTGGCACTACTTGATAACGAGAACTCAGCCCCATCTTCATGACAAGCACCATAGCGTTCAACAATGCGATCAAAATGGGTCTCAGCGATCATACGTCGCAGATATTTACGCCCAACATTAAGCCCTTCAGGGTCAATCACTCTCATGCGCTGCCCTAAGTAGCTCTCGCTAGGCAGGCCTAAAATCTCAGCGAGGAGCGCAGGGTCAGCCTTTTTATCACTAATCACTTCCCCCATCGCCTCGATGTATGTTTTCGGCACCTGTAAAGGCCGCGACTTCGCGTGATCCGCCGCCATCGAGAGGATTATATCCTCAGCTAGCAGCTGCGCTGCCTCCCAGCGAGCATAAAAATCATGATCGCGCGCCATCAAGAAGTGGTTTTGCTCAGTTGTTAAGTCGCTCTCTATGATAACTGGGGCGGAAAAACCGCGCAAATAACTAGGTACCGGGCGCTCGGCGATACCATGAAAGATAAAGCTTTGCTCCGCGTGCTTTAAATGCAGAAGCACACCACCCTCAACTATTTCAGCGTCACCCTCGAGTGTGCCATCAAGGTCGTTACCATCTGCCCCGACCAAACCAACAACCACTGGGACATGCATAGGTTTTTTGTGACTTTGCCCAGGAGTAGCTGGACAGGACTGCGTGAGCGTTAATTCAAAACGCTTGAGCGTTGCGTTATATTTTGATTTCGCCGTGATGGTCGGCGTACCTGCCTGCGCGTACCATAGGCGAAACTGTCCAAGGTCGACTTTACTTGCAGCCTCCATCGCCAAAACGAAATCTTCGCAAGTCACCGCTTGTCNGTCATGACGCTCAAAGTATATTTCCATACCCTTTTTAAAGGCCTCATCGCCAATGATACGGTGCATCATGCGGATAACTTCAGCGCCTTTGTTATAAACCGTCGCGGTATAGAAGTTATTGATTTCAATATAGCTTTCAGGGCGAACAGGGTGCGCGAGCGGCCCTGCATCCTCTGGAAACTGATGCGACCGCAGCACGCGCACATCATCCAAGCGTTTAACTGCACGCGAGCCCATGTCACCAGAAAATTCTTGATCTCTAAAAACCGTGAGCCCCTCTTTAAGGCTCAGTTGAAACCAGTCGCGACAGGTCACGCGGTTACCGGTCCAGTTATGAAAATATTCGTGACCAATAACGCCTTCAACCCGTTCGAAATCTGTGTCTGTAGCGCTCTTTTGATCCGCTAGAGTATAGGCCGTATTAAAAACATTGAGGCCTTTGTTTTCCATCGCGCCCATGTTGAAGTCACCAACCGCAACAATATTATAAACACTAAGGTCATAGGCAAGCCCGTAAACCTCTTCATCCCACTGCATTGAGCGTTTGAGTGCTCCCATGGCATAATCACATTTGGGGATGTCTTGCTCGGTCGCGTAAATGTTAAGCTCCACATCATCGCCGTGCATAGTTTTGTANGTATCACTAAGACACGCNAGTTTGCCCGCCACCAACGCAAAAAGATAAGACGGCTTGGGCCAAGGNTCGTCCCACTCCACGAAATGACGACCATNAGGCAGNGAACCTTCNGCCACTTTATTACCGTTTGAAAGCAGAACAGGATGCTCAGATGCATCCCCTTCAATACGAACAAAGAAGCACGTCATCACATCAGGACGGTCAAGATAATAGGTTATATTTCTAAAACCTTCAGCCTCACATTGTGTGCAGAAATTGCCGCTAGATTTATAAAGCCCTGAAAGCTGGGTATTCTTCTCTGGTTCAATTTCCGTGATGATAGAAAGACTAAATTTTTTAGGCAATTTCGGAATTGTAAGGCTCTCACTAGAACGCTTAAAGCCTTTACTATTCAGTGGTTTACCGTCAACAATGACCGCAAGTAATTTCACATCAGGCCCGCCGTCGAGCACCAGAGGTGTGCGGCCGCTTGAAGACCTACTCATTTCAATGAAGCTAGTGACACGACATGTTGCCTCCCCCAGCGAGAAGGTCAGGCGTATACTCTCCACGTTAAATGCGGGGGGTTTGTAATCTTCTAATTTCTTTAACTGTGCGGGCACTTTGTTTTGCCCGTCCTCTGCCACGCTTAACCTCGGCGCACGCGGTTCGGTGTACCGCCATCAATATAGTCTAGTGGAACAGCTGTGGTGTATTTGATCCGCTCCATTGCGAAACTGGAACTTACATCAGACAGGCGCACATCTTTAATCAGCGCTTTATAAAACTCATCAAAAGCCGACATATCTGGCACAACCACACGCATGAGATAATCAATATCTCCGCTCAAGCGATATAACTCCACAACCTCAGGCATCTCATTGATGATAGACGCAAACTCCGCGAGCCAATCCATGTTATGCTCATTGGTTTTAATTGAGACAAAGACGTCCATACCCACGTTAACCAACTGGCGATCAATAAGCGCAACACGCTGCGTGATGTATCCGTCTTTTTCTAGGTTTTGAATGCGGCGCCAGCAAGGTGTAGTGGACAGGCCCACTTTCTCGGCAATATCAGACGTTGAAAGCGTGGCATCTTCTTGTAAAAGCCCAAGAATTTTTTGATCAATTTTATCCATTTTACTACCTATATTTTTTTTCTCACTTTATGGAAAAAGTTTATAGTAACGAATTATTTAGCCATAAATTGAGAAGAATTATTTGCAAAATCTCTATTTCGCGAAATTTTTTTCTTATCAACAGCGTAATTCATTGATCAAATGATTCAAGTCAATTTTCTATAGTGTTGGTAAATTGTGGATATTTTTTCCACACTCACCCAATAAAGCAGATATTTGGCGCAATCGCAGCAAGCCACCTTTTGATAAAGCGCTAAACAATGCGCCATCAAGATGATAAGAACATTATGAAACTCGGAAAAGAGGAACAATTGATGGCAATTATTGACCTATCCCACACCATGAAGCACGGCACTAAAACCTATAAAGGCATCCCTGCCCCGCATGTGTGCGATTTCCTCAACCGTGAAAAGTCCAAAGATTTCTACGCAGAAGGCACAAGCTTTCAAATGGACACCATCGAGCTTGTTGGTAACTCTGGCACCTATATGGACAGCCCCTTTCACCGCTACGGTGACGGTAAAGACCTGAGCGAACTAGCCCTTGCCGCTACGGTTGACCTACCCGCCATTACAGTGCGCGTACCAGCCACGGGTGATTGGATGGCAATAGACGTGGAGTATTTTGAAGGTTTGGATGTAAAAGGTAAGGCTGTGTTGATTGCAACTGGTTGGGATGTGCATTTTGACACAGAGACCTACCAAGCTAACCACCCATACCTGAGCGAAGCAGCCGCAACTTACTTGAGAGACAGCGGTGCGGCCCTTGTCGGTATCGATAGCCATAATATTGATGATATAAGGGGTAATACCCGCCCTGCCCATACGGTTTTGCTGGGTGCGGAAATCCCTATTGTCGAACATATGGCTAACGTGACAGCGCTTCCTGATAGCGGTTATCGCTTTTTCTCAGCGCCCATTAAGTTTGCAGGTATCGGCACCTTCCCAACCCGCGCTTACGCTATTACTTAAACGCTAAAATCGGCCTCACCCTATCACAAAAAGGCTTAAGCAATTTCTTCCTTGGTTTTCAAGAAGCGTAAGGTCGGGAAGTCTTCTTTGGCTTTATCAAGGTGCCAGCTGTTCCGCGCTAAGTACACAGGCGCACCCGCATGATCTTCGGCAATAGAGGCTCTGTTGGCATCAACAAATTTCTTCACTTCACGATGATCATCGCCCTCAATCCACTCTGCGGTCATCAAGGTCGTCGCCTCAAATTTTACTGGGATCATATATTCGGTGCGAATTCGGTCCGCTAACACTTCAAACTGCAGCGCGCCAACAACCCCCACGACAAAATCACTGCCCAAATAGGGCTTAAACACGCGAGCAGCGCCCTCTTCGGCTAACTGCTCTAGCGCACGACCCAAATGTTTCGCTTTCATCGGATCTTCCGCGCGTACGCTCTGCATCATCTCTGGCGCAAAGCTTGGGATGCCCGTAAAGCGCAGTGTCTCGCCTTCCGTTAGCGTGTCACCAATGCGCAAGTTACCGTGGTTAGGAATACCGATAATATCGCCAGCAAATGCCTCTTCAGCTATCTCGCGGTCCTGCGCGAGGAAAAGCTGTGCGTTATGAATAGCCATCGTCTTGCCCGAGCGTGAATGCTTAAGCTTGATACCCTTTTTAAACTTACCAGAGACAATCCGCGTAAAGGCGATACGGTCGCGGTGCTTCGGGTCCATATTTGCTTGAATTTTAAACACAAACGCACTCATCTTAGGCTCGTAAGGGTCAACTGAGCGCTCAACCGCCATACCTGGCAGCGGCGCAGGAGCGTTGTTACCCATACCTTCCAGCAATTCTTTAACCCCGAAAGTATTAACCGCAGAGCCAAAATATACAGGCGTCATGGTGCCGTCTAAAAAGGCTTCCATGCTAAACTCAGGACAAAGACCGCGCACCATCTCCACATCTTCACGCAGCTTGGCAACCGCATCTTCATCCAAAAGCTCATCGAGCTTGGGATCATCAAGGCCGTCGCACTGGACGCTCTCGTTGATGGCGGTCTTGTTGGTTTTTTCAAACAGCACCAGTTGATCTTTAAGGAGGTCATAACAGCCTTTAAAGTTACGTCCCATGCCGATAGGCCAACTTGCGGGTGTCACGTCCAGCGCTAGCTTTTGTTCGATCTCATCCATAAGCTCAAACGGGTCCAGCGCCTCACGGTCCATTTTGTTAACAAAGGTGGTGATCGGCATATCGCGCAAGCGACACACCTCAAACAACTTCAGTGTTTGTCGCTCGATACCCTTAGCGGCGTCCAACACCATAACAGCACTATCAACAGCGCTTAGCGTGCGGTATGTATCCTCTGAGAAGTCTTCGTGGCCTGGTGTNTCGAGCAAGTTGAAGGTGCGGTCCATATAGTCAAAGGTCATCACNGATGACGCNACCGAAATGCCCCGCTCTTGCTCCACCTTCATCCAGTCAGAGCGCGCACGGCGGCGATCCCCGCGTGCCTTCACCTCACCCGCAAGCTGAATAGCACCACCAAAAAGCAACAGCTTNTCAGTGAGCGTGGTTTTACCCGCATCAGGGTGCGCNATNATCGCAAAGGTGCGACGGCGGCTGATTTGATCTTCAAAGGCAGACATATTATTACCCATATTCACTAGATTTGCCGCGATCCTAGCGATTTTCGCCATAATGAAAAGCTTTTGTTTTACTTGAAGCCGCGTTTATGGCAAAGCACAAGGCTAGTAACGGTTTTACGGAGTTTCAGGATATGAGTAAGCAAGAGTTGGCAGTTAGCTATCAAGACGTGTTGGACGCAGCAGAGAGCATCAAGGGTGCTGTCGCGCATTCCCCCTGCTCGCATTCGCTGACGCTGTCGGCTATCACAGGCGCGGACGTGTACCTGAAATTTGAGATTTTCCAATTTACTGCGGCCTACAAGGAGCGCGGCGCGCTGAACCGACTTTTGCGCTTTACAGCAGCAGAGCGCAACAACGGCGTTATCGCCATGTCCGCTGGCAACCACGCGCAGGGTGTTAGCTACCATGCGGGACGCCTCGGCATCCCCGCGACCATCGTTATGCCAAACGGCACCCCCTTTAACAAAATCAAACGCACAGAAGAGCTCGGCGCCACCGTGGTGCTTGAAGGCGCTGACCTTGTNGAGGCNACGAACGCCGCGCACCGCATAGCCATTGAGCAAAACCTAACCTTCCTCCACCCCTTTGATGACCCTGTTGTCATGGCGGGGCAAGGCACCGTTGCGCTAGAGATGCTAGAAAGCTTCCCTGATACCGACATCCTTATCGTGCCGATCGGCGGCGGTGGGCTGATATCGGGCATGGCAACAGCGGCGAAGGCCATCAACCCAAATATAAAAATCATCGGTGTCCAGTCAGAGGCTTTCCCGTCTATGGCGGCGGCGATGAACGGCGAACAGATAACTGCTGACATGCAAACCATCGCGGAAGGCATCGCGGTGACTGAGCCTGGTTCACTGACACAAGAGATAGTGCGCGATTTGGTCGACGACATCCTCGTGGTGCCAGAAGGCCGCATCGAAGAAGCTATCATCCTGCTGATGGAAGTGGAAAAAGTGGTCGTTGAAGGCGCGGGTGCCACTGGCCTCGCCGCTATGCTTGAGTATCCAAGTCAATTTAAGGGCAAAAAAGTGGGGATGGTACTGACGGGCGGCAACATTGACAGCCGTATCCTATCTACCTGCATCATGCGCTCCATGAGCCGTGATGGCCGCATGAGCCGCTTGCGCATTACGCTGCCTGACCAACCAGGCTCGCTCGCGCGGGTGTCCGCAGCTGTGGCAAAAACAGGCGCCAACGTGATGGAAGTTGAACACCACCGCGACTTTGGCGCTGTCAGCCTTAAGTACACCGAAATGGAAATCGTAATCGAAACCAAAGACCGCGCGCATTTTAAACAGGTTATCACCAGCCTAGAAAANGATGGCTTCCCTGTCGCTGTGGTNGATGGGGTTTAGGGGCGTACAGCCCTCGCGATCTCTATGGAAATCCAGCTTATCNTTTTGCTAATTCCCTTGTTTCATTAGGCCAAAGCCAATGTAAGAATAATCGCTATCACTGCTAATATGAATCCTGCTTCCATATAAAATCTGTTACGGAGTTGTTGTTTCACTTTTTTATTTAAGTCTTCTCTAATCATAGACAGGTCAGAAGTACACTCATAGAGAATGTCATAGTGTTCAGCAGCAATCTTAAAAAACTTGTATCGTTGGGCATTATCCACTCTAGCTGCTTGAATGCATTCCATAGCCTTTTTGCATTTCTTCAACCGTTCAAGATAATCTGGCAGGACTTCTGAAATAACGATTAATCTATAATCCTTATTAAACTCTAACATATTATCATTGAACGTCATAATACCCCAAGAACAACTATCATAGATTGACCTCATACAGTGTCGTGCTGCTTTTCTCATTTCTTCTTGTTCAATATTTGCATCACCTGTCGTTAATGCTTCAAGAATATGGTGCCCAGCATATCTAAGTTGATTTACTGCAACATCTACGCCTTCCCCAACCTGATATTCAACAGTTGAGATAGCATCTTCAGCAGACTTATAGAGGTCCTTTATAGTAACCCAGTCATTAATCTGATAAAGACTACTTGGATTAGGTAAAGTTTTAATATTTTCATGCATAGGTAGTACTGTATCATGCACCAATGCATCTGGAGAATTTACATCATCCATAAGTTTGCCTTTATATTTTTAAATAATTAGATATTTGAAAGGTAATCAGAATTAGTGAGCTTCTGATATAGTGCTTCAACCTTATCTTGAGACGCTAATTTACTATTCGTAACATAAACAGAACCAGCACCTAGAAGTTTTCTTCTACGGATCTTGCCTTGTTCAATTTGAATTGTTCTACGCTCACCACTAAGTACATCCCCATCAACACCAACAAGGCGTGGAGCTAGTAGCTTAAATAATAAATTCATAGTAAATCTCATTTGTTACTTCAATAAATTAGAATCAGTGGAATTTTTATGCACTTATAACGCATTTAAGTCAATCCATAATGCAATTGTTAAACTATATTACTACCTCAAATACCCTATTAGGTTGCAGTATCCGATCTCACCCCACACACTCAATGAACCGTTCAGCGTGTTCNNGCGTTGAGGCGGGCATNGTGTAGCGCGGGTGCAGCAGGGCGACCTCNCGGGTNTAGTCGAA
>JGI24723J26617_10003625_pt1 | contig 11105 bp, 11 predicted proteins | sample Cruoilmetagenom6_FD_26617 | JGI IMG/M metagenome (IMG submission 26617) | reverse complement strand
CCGGCGTTGGTAAACATCAAGCTCGGGTCGTTGCGAGGCACGAGGGGCGAACTATCAACCGCTGTGTGGCCACTGGCAACAAAGGAATCGATAAACGTGCTACGAATTTCATTAATGCTGGCCATGGGACCTCTACTTCATCAATTGGCTTTAAAAAAAGCTCTATCGCGAAGCGGCGGGGCTGTCCACAGGGCAAAATGAAATTAGGGGGATCCCTGACGGATCACCCCAAGGATTAGTCTTCAAGGACTTCATTTTCGGAGCCGTCAAAATCCAGTCCGTGAGCGGCCCGGATTTTATCTTCGATTTCATAAGCGACGTCTGGGTGCTCCTTCAGGAAAGTTTTGGAATTTTCCCGTCCCTGCCCTATCCGCTCGTCACCATATGAGAACCATGAACCGGCTTTGCCAACGATTCCGAGCTTTACGCCCATATCAAGCAACTCGCCGGTTTTCGAGATCCCTTCCCCAAACATGATGTCAAATTCGACCTGCTTGAAGGGNGGGGCAACCTTGTTTTTAACGACTTTAACACGGGTCGCATTGCCAACAACTTCGTCGCGGTCTTTCAGGGCGCCAATCCGGCGGATATCAAGCCGGACCGACGAGTAAAACTTGAGCGCGTTTCCGCCCGATGTGGTTTCGGGCGAGCCAAACATAACGCCAATTTTCATGCGAATCTGGTTTATGAAAATTACCATGCAGTTTGAGCGGCTAATCGCGCTGGTCAGCTTACGCATCGCCTGAGACATCAAGCGAGCCTGCGCCCCCATCTGGTAGTCGCCCATGTCGCCTTCGAGCTCGGCTTTCGGGGTGAGCGCGGCCACGGAATCAACCACCACAAGAGAAACCGCGCCGGAACGAACCAGTGTTTCAGTAATTTCTAGCGCTTGCTCACCAGCATCCGGCTGCGAGATCAAAAGTTCATCCAGATCAACGCCCAGATTTTTGGCGTATTTTGGATCAAGCGCATGCTCGGCATCAACAAAAGCACATACACCGCCCTTTTTCTGCTGCTCGGCAATAACATGAAGGCTTAGCGTGGTTTTACCCGAGCTTTCAGGACCATAAATCTCGATAATCCGGCCCATTGGCAAGCCGCCTATTCCAAGCGCGATATCGAGGCCAATAGAACCGGTCGAAACCGACTCGATATCGGCAACCGGACTATTTTGCCCGAGCTTCATTATCGAGCCTTTACCAAAGTTGCGTTCAATCTGACCAAGTGCCGATTCGAGGGCTTTGTTCTTATCCATATTACGCTTGCTACCTAAATCCAGAAGTGTGTCAGCCATGTTTAAAACCCTTATCTCATATCCGGCCCACAGGGGCAATGAACGTTACGTTCTCTTAATGTTCTATAGGACCATAACGAGAACATTTCAATTAAAATTTTAGTATTTTCACTATTTGCGATAAATCTTTAGGAATAGTGAATGCAACTACATTAAATTCGACGGTGCCATTTTTGGTCTAACAGCTAGGCGATCCTAGTTCGAAGCCAGCCTTGCGTTTACATTTTCTGTCAGATCAGAAAGCGAGAAAGGTTTTTGCAGAAAATAGGCGTCTTTTATATCCGGTTTTCCGTCTTCAAACGCATCTTCCGCATAGCCTGACATAAATATGATTCGGGTTTCGGGGTGCTCTTTCAAGGCTTCTCTTACCCATGTGGGGCCGTCTTTCCCCGGCATGATGATATCTGAAATATAGAGGTCGTAGGCATCGCCATTGAGATTTACCAGATTGAGCGCTGCTTCACCGCTCTCGGCCTCGTCAACCTCGTAGCCGCGCATTCTTAGGGCGCGGGCCGCGAANGACCTCACNGGGTCTTCATCTTCAACCAATAGTATTTTTCCCACACTTACCCTTAATTCTGGCTCNACATCCCCCACTTGGTCCGGTTCGGGCTCTGGTTGAACTCTACCGGCATAGCTCGGCAGAAAAATGGTAAAATCCGTTCCAGAACCGGGAACACTTTCCGCGAAAACAAAACCACCGGTTTGTTTAATAATTCCGTAGACGGTAGACAAACCAAGTCCGGTGCCTTCACCAACTTGTTTTGTTGTATAAAACGGTTCAAAAATTTTATTGAGGTTGTCATGCGTAATACCGGTGCCGGTGTCTTTTACAGATATGTAAACATACTGGCCTTTTGGAATTTTCGCCCGGTCTCGCACCAACTCTTTGTCCAATTGNACATTTTTGGCTGAAATCAGAACCTCTCCTCCATCAAGCATCGCATCGCGGGCATTGACGACAAGGTTCATGATAACCTGCTCAAGTTGGCGCTCGTCTACGCGAACTAGGCTCAAGGTTTCCTGAATATCAATTTTCAGCAGAACTTTTTCGCCCAAAAGCCGATTCAGGAGTTCAGTAAGTTGCGCAAGCGTGTCCGCGAGCTTTAGCACTTTGGGGCGGAGCGTTTGCTTGCGTGAAAAAGCGAGCAATTGCCGAACCAGCGCCGCAGCACGGTTGGCATTTTGCCTAATCTGGATCAGATCGCCGAAATCCTCGTCACCCTGTTTGTGTCGCAATAGAAGAAGATCAGCATGTCCATTTATAGCTGTTAGCAAATTGTTGAAATCGTGCGCGACTCCGCCAGCCAACTGACCAACAGCCTGCATTTTTTGACTTTGAACAAATTGGGCTTCCAGAATTTTGAGCTCTGTTTTATCGCTGAGAACGACCATCAAACAGGTCCGATCAAGGAAATCCATCGCCATAATCGAAACCTGAAGGAAAACTTCTTTTCCGTTTCGAATAAATCTCCCCATTTCGGTGGTGCGAATACCGCCACCTTTAACGGATTCTTCGACCCGTGCGCGCATGGAACGACCCAAACCTTCGACCTCGTCACTAAAACTTTTGCCAATCAAGTTTGATTGGCCCAGCAGTGCCCTCGCGGCACCGTTTATGCCTTCAACAACGCCTTTGTCCGTTAACCTAATAAGCGCAACCGGTAAATCTTCGAGAATGACCTGCACGTTTTGCTGGTTTGTCTCATTTTTCTTATTCAAGCAACCATCGTCACTTTTCGCAAAAACCCTTCCCGATGCAACAACTGTGTTGAGGCCGATCAAGAGAAAAAATGCAAAGCCGGTCAAATAGATAAGTATCGTCATCTCGGGGGCAAAAAAGACAAGCACCGCAAACAACAGAGCGGCAATCGCAACCAAAACCGAAAGCCAAAAAGCCAAAATTGGCCGCTCATTCTTAAACTGAAACAATATACCGATACTTTCTGCCAAAACGTCGCTGGAAAGTTAACATCACAACTTTAAGGTTAAATTATGGTAAATAAGTCTCAGGAAAAATATTCTCAGGATTTCATTAGTACAGAAATAAAGAAGCCATCCCCGCCGGTTAGCGGGCTTAAAACTTTCTCACGCATTCGCCCCCAACCGGGGTTTGCCTCTAAAAACCACTCGACCTGCTCGTCATTTTCGCACTTGAATAGCGAGCAAGTGGCATAGGCAAGAAACCCGTTTTTCTTAACAAGGTTTTTGGCCTTCATTAAGATTGCCCGTTGTAGCGCGATAAGATCGTCAAGTTCCCGCTGGCCGAGACGCCATTTGCCATCGGGGTTTCGCCGCCACGCACCGCTTCCCGAACAGGGGGCATCTACCAAGACAAGATCATAGAGTTGTGATTGCTCCAAATGATCTGGCGGAATAATCTGNATNTCGGCCCCNGCCCGNCTGGCGCGCTCAGGCANGTCTTTCATGCGAAGCGGGTTGGCGTCATGGGCAAAAATTTCGCCTCTTACCCTGCATCATAGCTGCAAGNGTCAGTGTTTTTCCGCCACCTCCGGCGCAATAATCGAGCACCCTCATCCCCGGCAATGCCCCCGACAGCTCTCCAACAATCTGGCTCGATACATCTTGCAGTTCAACAAAGCCGTAACGATAAGCGAGCGAGCCATTTAGCTTGCGCGGGTTTTCTTTGATACGAAGGGCATTTTTGACACCCGACACTTTTTCGGTAAAAATCAGATCACGAGCCAGATAGTTCTGCGCTTCTTCCATTGTTGATTTGAGCGTATTGACCCTCAAATCAACGGGCGCGCGGCTTTGCATGGCGGCCATGATTTCGGGTAAATTNTGCCCGAGTGATCGCTTTAGTTCAGCGTCCAGAAAATCGGGATAATCAAATGTAACNGGATCTGGNGCAGGGCCNGGGTCGGCCAATTGTGCGTGCTCCGCTTTGGTTACGGCTTCTGGGGCAAACCTCATGTCACCAAACAGTTCGTCCAGCGCGGCCCCATTCTGGAACTGTTGCGCAAGCACGAGCGCTCTCCCTGTCAAGATCACCTGCCAAATGTGCCAAAGACCGTTTTCGGCGCAGCACATCAAAGACGATGTCTCGCACAGCCGCACGGTCTTTTGAGCCCGCAAAACGGGATGAGCGGGCCCAGCGGGTCAATGCCCTCTCAGCCGGATCACCGGCAAGAATCTGGTCAAGCAGTTCAATGGCTGCTGAAAGGCGGGCAGATGGAGTCATGGCTCAGGATTTGCCTTTGATTGCGAAGAAGTGCAACCCTAAAGCAAAAACACCTCCACAGCCAATGCCACCCAAAACAGACAGAGCGCGGCAATTCCATAAACGTAAACCAAGAAACGCTTTGGCACATTATTGTGGCCTACATGTATCCAGCGGTGCCAAAACCGAAAAACAATGTAGACAACCGATGTGGCTACCATGAGCCAATTTACCACACCAAGCGCCAGGGCAATGCCAACACCCGCATAAAGCAGGATCGGTGTTTCAAACTGGTTATGCATATTGTTGGATAGCTTGATCACATCTTCCGGATACTTGGTGTTCGAAAGCGCGATATCACGAATATGAAGATCACTCGTTTTAAGGGCATTTACCCGGCCGAACCCCATAGAAAGGATCGACCAGANGGTTAAGCCAACCTGAACAAACACGGTGGCCAGCATTATTTTTGACGCTAAATCCACCTAGGCGCCTCTATAGTTCGGGCTTTCACGCGTGATTTGAACGTCATGAACATGGCTCTCGTGCAGGCCAGCGGCTGTGATCTTAACAAANTTGCAGCTTGATTTCATCTCGGCAACGGTCGCGTTGCCTGTATACCCCATAGCCGCACGCAATCCGCCCACAAGCTGGTGGATAACCGCACCCGCTGCGCCTTTATAAGCCACTTGCCCTTCAATACCTTCCGGCACCAGCTTTTCGGTTGAAACCTCTTTCTGGAAATAGCGGTCTGCGGAACCGCGTGCCATGGCACCAACTGAGCCCATGCCGCGATAGGCTTTATAGGACCGGCCCTGATAGAGAAACAACTCACCGGGGGCTTCATCTGTTCCTGCAAGCATAGAGCCGATCATCGCACAAGAGGCCCCCGCCGCGATCGCCTTGGCAAAATCACCTGAATACTTGATACCACCATCGGCGATCACCGAATGGCCGTCTTTTGCGGCCTCTTTGGCGCAATCGCTGACGGCCGTAAGCTGAGGCACACCAACACCGGCCACAATCCTCGTGGTGCAAATAGATCCGGGGCCAATGCCAACCTTGATAGCATCTGCACCTGCGTCGATCAGGCTACGCGTAGCGCCTGCGGTGGCTACATTCCCGGCGATGATTTGCACCTTGGGTGCAGCGGCGCGCAACCTTTTAACAGCATCACTCACCGCAGAGGAATGGCCGTGCGCGGTATCTATGACAACCAAATCAACACCGGATTCGGCCAGCGCGATGGAGCGCTCAAAACCGGCATCCCCTACCGTTGACGCCGCGGCAACGCGCAATCGGCCCATCTCGTCTTTGCAGGCGAACGGGTTAAGAACGGCCTGCTCGATATCTTTGATGGTCAAAAGACCTGTGAGCTCGTTTTTGCCGTTTACGATCAGAAGTTTTTCGATGCGCCGCGCTTCCATCATGCTTTTAGCTTCGGCCAAATCAGCCGGTTCGCGCAGCATAGCAAGGTTGTCAGCTGTCATCATGGTGGAGATCGGCGTAGAGTCATCGCTGGCAAAACGCATGTCGCGGTTTGTGACGATTCCGAGCACACGGCTATATTCATCAACCACCGGAAACCCGGAGACTTTGTAACGCTCTTGCAGAGCTTTGGCATCCGCCAATGTTTGATCCGGCGTGAGCGTTATCGGGCTTTCAACAACACCGCTTTCAAAGCGCTTGACCGCGCGCACTTGCCTTGCCTGCTCATCTACATCCAGATTACGGTGCAAAACACCGATCCCGCCTGCCTGCGCCATAGCAATTGCCATTTTGCTTTCGGTAACGGTATCCATCGCCGAGCTGAGCANCGGGATGTTCATCGAAATGGATTTTGTGAGCTGGGTCCGCGTGTCTGCCGTGGTGGGCATTACTTCGGAAGCCCCCGGCACAAGTAAAACATCGTCAAAGGTAAGCGCCTCGGATACGTCCATGGTGGACCTCCCAAATTAGGGGTTATCGTTGACGCTTTCCTTTCTCACAATCCGGCCAAAAAGGAAACCCCTTCAGGCGACTGCCGCTCCGGTTTTTTTGGCCAAATCNCGCTTGGCCCACATTTTCATCGCCCNATANGCGATATAGANGATTAGCGGTGTGCCTATCAACGTGCCAGCAATGGCACCCGTTGTTGCAATAACCCCCATGCCTTTCCCCATAGCCATCAGATTTATATTTACAAAGGTTGTGATCGGAAAAGTCAGCGCGCCCCACATCGGGGTAAAACCCGCCCCGGTTATCCACCGTGCCAGAGCCAGAAACACGAGTGCAGCGACCCACGCTAAAACATAGAAAACCGTAAAGCCGATTTCAGGGCCGAATTGCCCGAAGGCCATGCCAAACAGGCTCAGTGGCGCCAGAAAGATAACATAGGTTGGGCGGAGTGGTTGCGGTGGCCTTCCGCGCAGCAATTTCGCGGTGAGCTGATAGGTTAATACCAGAAAAGCAGCAAAGCTTAGGTAAGCGAGCGCTTGGCTGAGCATATCATAGCCAAGCGGAACACCCGCAATCGGCGCAGTAATCAAGCCCACAAACGGCAAATATTGAAATGGAGTCGGGCTCCGGCCCTCGGGAGGTGTTTTTGATAGCGTGTTCATCACCAAAGTAAGGATTGCCACATGCAACAGCACGCCCGCCCACCAAACCCAGTGGGCCACGTTGCCGTAAGGGAGAAGCCCTGCCGACAAAACGATCATGCCCATGGAGATGGCTGAAAGACCCGCACGCCCGGGGGGGGATTTTAAATCTTCGGCCAGAACACCGGGCCGGGCAATGAGTTTGGCCATATAGGATGCTACAAAAAAGATGAACATCGCCGCCGTGATTCCCAGTAAAAGGTCGCCAATTGCGGTGGTAAATCCGAAAGCACTACCGAGCCCGCGCCATGAAAGAGNAAGGCCTAACAAGCCAAGTATAACTGGAAAGGCTGCCGGTGGTGTGCTGCGCCAGAGTGGTTGTCTTGTCATAATTTGCCCCGAATNAATTTCACATAAGATAATGTGAATGTAATGAGGCAATTACAAGAGCAACTTTACCGCCGCGCCGATACGCCACAATCATACCTNNNATGGATCNAAATGTGCTTTTAAGTTTCTTCTTCGGTTCGACCTATGAAGCCTGTAGCGACAACAAACTTTTCCGAACTGTCTTTGCGACTNCTCGGTGGTTTAACATGCAAGACTTTTTTGAAGTTGGCGCGAAGCATTTTCATGACGTCGGCCTCGGCACCACCGGCCAAAACCTTTGCCACAAAGGTTCCGCCCGGTTCCAGCACATCAATAGCAAAGTAGAGCGCGGCCTCGACCAGAGCCATNATGCGAATATGGTCAGCGCCTTTGTGCCCCGATGAAAACGGGGCCATATCGGACATNACGACATCTGCCGAACCACCGAGCCAATCTTTAACTTTAACATCCGCATCATCTTCCAGAAAATCCAACACATGGATTTCAGCACCNGCNACGTGCTCGACNTCCTGAATATCAATTCCTAATACTGAGCCGACCCGTTTTCCTTTGTTCTCCCCCAGCGCATTCACCCGCGTAACGGCGACCTGACACCACCCACCGGGTGCGCATCCAAGGTCAACCACTTTGGCACCGGGTAGTAAAAATCGGTATNTGTCATCCAACTCCATGATTTTGTAGGCGGCCCTACCCCGGTATCCTTCGCGTTTTGCGCGTTGGACATAGGGGTCATTCAACTGCCGCTCCAACCAGAGCGTACTGGCAATTTTGCGACCTTTGGCCGACTTCACCCGCACTTTCAGATCGCGCTGCCCACGACCTGAGTTTTTAATCTTTTGGCCGGGTTTTCTCATAATTGGTCCTTAAAAGCGCCATCTGCGTTCATCATGGAATACAGCATTCCTTCGCGAAGCCCTCTATCTGCCACGCTAATATGTTTGGTTGGCCAAATGCGCAATATGGTTTGCAAAATTGCGGATCCCGACATGATGAGCTGCGCACGGTCGCGCCCTATTCCCGGTTCGTCCCGACGACCAGCGGGGCCGAGCTTTAAAAAGCGGTCCACAACGCGGTTTACATCAACACTGCCCATTGACATTCCATCGACCTGATTTCGGTCATAGCGTTTGAGCCCCAAATGCATGGAGCCAACGGTCGTAATGGTGCCAGAGGTGCCAATCACTTGCAGGCCATCCATCATTTCCAAGGTTCCTTCGATATAGGGGGCGAAATCGACCAGCATTTCTTCAAAATACCAAGCCATAAGCGCAAACCGCGCCGAATCGTCGCCGACATCGGAATAGCGTTGCAAAAGCGTAGCCACGCCTAGTGGCACCGAAATCCAGTCTACCACTTTGGCACCAAGTGGCATGTGAATGCCTTTGGTTCCCGTCCCCGGGCTAAGCTCCATCATGGCTTTGGTTTTATCTTCAGGCGCTACCTCGCTCAGATCTATCCAGACAAGCTCCGTGGAGCCGCCACCTATATCTATTACCAGCACCTGCTTAGATTGAGGCGCAACTAAAGGAGCGCAACCAACAACCGCGAGGCGCGCCTCTTCGGAAGGGCGAATGATCTCAAGCTTCAAGCCGGTTTCAGAGCGAATACGGTTCATGAACTTTTCGCCATTTATGGCGCGCCGACAGGCTTCGGTTGCAACGAGCCGTTGCGCGACCACACCCTTTAGCCGAAGTTTTTTTGCACAAACATGTAGGGCCTGCACGGTGCGCGATATTCCGGCATTGGAAAGCGACCCGGTGCGCTCTAGCTCAAGGCCAAGCCGCACAGACTTTGAAAAAGCATCGACAATCTGAAAATGCCCGCCTTTTGGCGTGGCAATCAGCATCCTGCAACTATTCGTACCCAAATCAAGCGCCGCATAAAACGGCCCCTCCCCCGTACGGGAAGCGGTTTTCGACGCCAGACCCGGTGGTCGAGCATTATTCTTCATTGATCAAGCCAATCTCTGCCCCGCCTCGGCGGGGTGTTTGGATATAGGCTATATCACCTTTGGGGTTTACGCAACCAGTCCGTTTTGCGCGGCAAAGCTGTTCACCGGCACACCGAGGCCACGACAAATGTTGTAGGTGAGGTCTGGATTGTTGAGCGTATAGAAATGCAAGTGCTGCACTCCTTCGCTCATCAGATCGTCACACAATTCGGTCGCGAGTGCGGTTGAAAGAATTCCGGTTTCTTCCAACGAATTTGCGTTTTTGAAGGCTTTGTGCATCCAGTCCGGTACGGTGGCTTTGCACATAGCGGCAAAGCGGGTCATTTTCTGGAAATCCTCGACCGGCAGAATGCCCGGGATAATCGGTACATTGATACCCGATTTCACCGCAAGATCACGAAAGCGCAGGAAGTCGTCCTTCTCGAAAAAGAATTGCGTGATCGCCTGCGAAGCACCCGCGTCAACTTTGCGTTTCAGGTTCTCGACATCAGACTTCAGAGATTCGGCTTCGGGGTGCTTCTCTGGATAAGCGGCAACAGAGATGTCAAAATCACCCTCCGCTTTGAGCCCTGCCACAAGTTCAGCAGCAGAGGCAAAACCGTCAGGATGCGGCGTGAAATGGCTTTCACCTTTGGGAGCATCGCCCCTCAATGCCACGATCCTTTTTACGCCCTTGCGCGCATAGCTTCGTGCCACTTCAAGCGTTTCCTCGCGAGACGCTCCAACACAAGTCAGATGCCCGGCAATATTCAGCCGCGCCCGATCCTTGATGGTTGTGATAGCCGACATGGTCCGCTCGCGGGTGGCGCCGCCCGCACCGTAGGTCACCGAGACAAATTGCGGCGCGAGCGGGGCAAGACGCTCAACCGAACGCCATAGCCTCAGATTCGCAGCTGTCGAGTGTGGGGGGAAAAATTCAAAGGACAGACTCGGGGTCTGTTTTTCTGTTTCTGTGTGCATCGGTCCATACCGTCAATGAGTTTTGCAATAGCGACACCATACAAGCTTTTTCCGACAATTCAACAGCGCAAGCGCCGCACATACTTTACAAACCCGCTCCTTGCGCCCAAATGGCAGGAAAAGGAGAGCATAAATGGCAAAAGTGGTTATTGTTTACTGGCGGGATATTCCGGCACAGGTGATTGTGGGCAAAGGGCGACGCGCGGCCAAGGTTCAGCTCGCAGAGCGATTCGAGCAGGCGATTGATCGCGCTGCGATGAAAACCGGTGCTGCCGGCACGGATGAATATCTGGCCGAATGGCGCAGATCGGCGCCGGTCGAGGTCTCGGGTGACGATGAAAAGGTCGCAAAAGAGCAGGCCGAAGCGCTGGAGCGGGAATACGATCAGGACAAGATCAAATCCCTTATTGCGAATGATGGCTGGGAGCCAGCCTGAAACGGAGTGTAAATGAACGTCGTGACCCTGAACTCTGCCCCGACCCCCAAAGGATTTCTGAACGGTTTTTCGATCGAGGTGATGCCGCGTACCGCCGCAAAAATCCATGATTTTAACGCAATTCTGCCAAAGGGCACTCGGGTATATATTGCGCATATCGATGGCACACCGATTGAAGAAATGATCACAACGGCCACAAGGCTAAAAGCCGAAGGCTTCGAGGTTATGCCGCATTTTCCGGCGCGGATCATAGCAGATGCTGCCACGCTTGAGACTGGGTCAAAAAATATGCAGATCTGGGCATTTCTTCT
>JGI24723J26617_10003622_pt1 | contig 11117 bp, 11 predicted proteins | sample Cruoilmetagenom6_FD_26617 | JGI IMG/M metagenome (IMG submission 26617) | reverse complement strand
GAATCGCTGACGCCCCATCCACCGGAATCTCCATCACGGCCTTCGATGCTAAAGTATCCTTGGGTTGCATCACGGATTGCACCGACTTGTGCGCCGCTGTCCTGGGCAAATTGCTCTGCTGATGAACGGGCATCCTTGGTCGCCTCGGCTACCATTTCAGGCTTGATATCGTTCAGCCGGGTGAAGGTGAAGGACATGCCTGATCCTTCCTCCAAAAATACGCCGCCATTGACCAGTTCGAACTGGCTGGCGACAGCCTTTTGCGCNCGGTCAATGTCTTGTGTGCGAAGCGCTAGTCTTTGCCTGACTGTGTAGTGGGTCACACCTTGGCGAGTGTGGCTGGAGACATTGGCGCCTGTGGGCTGCAACGCATCTTCGGGAAAGCCCAACCCATCAAAGAATTGCTCGATCGCCTTTGTGTCTTTGCGNACTTTTGCTTGTGCGCTGGAGAGGCTGGGCGAGGTGGAGGAATAAGCGATCGTCCAAGTCGCCAGGTCGGCGGTTACATTGCGTTCGGCCAAACCGCGCACAGTTACCGTTCGTTCGGCGTCCTTTGCTCTTAGCAATCCATCGCCCAGCAGATAGCCGCTCAGTACAAGCCCGGTGGCGGCAATTCCCGCAGTGGACAACCAACGCAATGTAACCGGATCTTTCCAGAAACCATTGCGGGCTTCAACTGTCACTTGCTCATTCACTGCGTTCATTGCATCCTCCGTTTGATTACCTTGCCTACGATGAACTGTGTAATTTCATCGATGAACTGATTTTGAACGAGATTCTTCAACGATGGTCAAATTTCTCCACTCTATGCTCCGCGTCTCCGATCCCGATGCGGCGGTGGATTTTTTCAAGCTGATCGGTCTGGAGGAGGTGCGTCGTTTCGATATTGAGGCGGGACGCTTCACGCTGATCTTTATGGCCGCACCTGGTCAAAAAGATGTGGCCGAGATCGAGCTGACCTATAACTGGCCAGTAGAAGACGGCAGTGCTCCTGAAGAATATGATGGGGGTCGCAACTTTGGCCACTTGGCCTATCGCGTCGATGATATTTACCAGACATGCCAGCGCTTGATGGACGCGGGCGTCACAATCAACCGTCCGCCGCGTGACGGGCATATGGCCTTCGTTAAATCGCCCGATGGCATTTCGGTGGAGCTGCTCCAGCAAGGCTCACTGGAGCCCAAAGAACCTTGGGCCAGCATGGAAAACATTGGAAGCTGGTGAGTGCAGGTCTGCTTTAGCGCAGGCTATCCACCGATTAACATCATTTAATAACGGCCATGACTAGGCTGGGTAGCCCGCTTAGCTGTTCGCTTTTTGGTTGCCTTGATCGTCACATTCTTCCTCTGGATGTGTCGTTGTCAGACGCAGCACGGTGTAACCTGCTATGGCTGATATGGCTGAACCCAACAGAGTGCCGATCTTCGCCTCGTCAATCAGCAACATATTGCCGGGGAAGGCAAGGCCACCGATAAACAGCGACATTGTAAAGCCAATTCCGCACAATATCGCGACGCCATAAATCTCCATCCAGCTGGCGTTATCGGGCCGCTGAGCAAAGCCGGTCTTAACCGCCAAAACCACCGCTGTGAAAATACCCAGCTGCTTACCAATTACCAAACCTGCCGCGATGGCATAGGGCAGCGGATCGAGCAGCGCCGATACGCCCATCCCTGCAAATGATACGCCAGCATTGGCAAAGCCAAAGATCGGGACGATTAAATAGGCGCTCCATGGGGCCAGTCCATGCTCAAGCCGTTCGAGCATAGAATTGCCATCCTTGGCTTTCATCGGGATGGTAAGTGCGGCAACCACACCTGCGATTGTGGGGTGAACGCCGGTGTTCAAAACGCAGTACCACAACACCAGTGCGACTGCTATGTAAGGCGTGAAGCTACTGATTTTCATACGATTCATGCCCACCAACACGCCAAAGACCACGATCGATGCAACCAGCCAGACCATCTCGATGGTTGGTGTATAAAACAATGCGATGACCATCACCGCGCCGATGTCATCAACGATAGCAACGGTCAGCAAGAACAGGCGCAGTGACGCAGGGACGCGGCTGCCCAACAGGCCCAATACGCCCATTGCAAAGGCAATGTCTGTTGCTGCTGGAATGGCCCAGCCAGAGGTGTATTCTCCGCCGCCTGATACCAGCATGTAAACACCAGCTGGAACAAACATGCCCGCCGCTGCTGCCAAGATGGGCAATCTGCGTTTCATCGGGTCAGCCAATTGCCCCGCAATCAACTCGCGCTTTACCTCTAGTCCGACGACAAAGAAGAAGATCGCCATCAGGCCATCATTGATCCACAAATGCAGATCATCCAGTTTCGCAATCGGCGTCCAGGCTACGTCGCCATAGAACAATTCATGATAGGCTCCCGCTAAAGGCGAGTTGGCCGCGAGCATCGCTGCGGCAGCTACGAATATCAAAAGTATACCCGCAGATGCATCCCCAACGAACAAGGCTCTTACAGGAGCAAAGAAAGAGCGACGCGAGGGGTTTTGCTGTGTCATGGTTGCTGGCCTCTCTCTCGAAAACCCTGCCGCGTTGCAAGCAAAGAGTGAACCCGTTACGCAGCTTTTTTGAGTAGTGGGGAGCGTATGCCTTTCTGGGAGCTAACTTTCTGGCAGGTATTCGCGCTGATTCAGCACGAATTATTGCTTTTTGCAGGCATTTTCTTTTTGATTGGTGCGGCAGATGATCTGGCCGTTGATTTCACTTGGCTGTGGCTAAAGCTGGTTGGGAAGGCCGATACCGCCAAATTTGATCGAGAGGAAATAAGCGCTGCCAAGCTGTCGGGTAACGTCGCTGTATTCATTCCTGCTTGGAGCGAAGCATCTGTGATTGGCGACACCATTCGGCATATGCTGACGGTCTGGCCTTATCCAAATCTGCGGCTTTATGTTGGCTGCTACCCCAATGATCCTGCGACAATTGCAGCGGTCATCGCGGCTCGGCCTGACGATCCGCGCCTGCGTTTGGTGGTAAACGACCGCCCCGGCCCCACAACCAAAGCCGATTGTCTCAACCGTCTGTATCAGGCGATACGCGATGATGAGCTTCGCACAGGCCACAAGGCGCATATGGTGGTTTTTCATGATGCAGAAGACATGGTCGATCAGGCTGGACTGGTCATGTTGGACCGCGCAATTGGTCGCACACCAGATAAGGTGGCCTTTGCGCAATTGCCCGTCCTTCCTTTGCCACAACACAACAGCCGCTGGATAGGCAGCCACTATTGCGAGGAATTTGCCGAGGCGCATGGTAAGGCGATGGTGGTGCGCGGTGCGTTGGGTGCAGCCTTGCCAGCAGCTGGTGTCGGTTGTGCGGTAGAGCGGCAAGCGCTGAACGGATTGGCGGCCGCGCGTGCTGCCGAGGCATGGAGCAGGTTTACCATTTGAAGCGGATTCTCTGACAGAGGATTACGAAATGGGCATGGGCGTAGCTGCCCAAGGCGGACGCTGCCGCTTTATCCGCGCCCGTTCATCGGGCGGTGATTTGATAGCGACCCGTGCCTATTTCCCCGCACGGCTTGACCATGTGGTCACCCAGAAAACCCGCTGGGTTCACGGAATTTCTCTGCAAGGCTGGGACCGGTTGGGTTGGACCAACAATATCGTGGAAGGCTGGATGCGATTGCGCGACCGGCGTGGTCCGCTATCGGCTTTCGTATTGATGGTTGGATATGTGTTGCTGGCGTTATCGGGTATGGGCTTTGCCGCCAGCCAGTTGGGCTATGGCACGGCTGTAGAGCTTTCCGGATTTGTGAAATTCCTGCTGTGGGCCAACTTGGTTGCGCTTTGTTGGCGGATGGTCATGCGGTTTGCCTTTACGACGCGCGAATATGGCTGGGTCGAAGGTGTAAGAGCCATTTTGCGGGTGCCTGTGGGTAACATCATTGCGATCATGTCAGGTCGCAGGGCTGTGATTGCGTATGGGCGAACATTGTTGGGCAGTGCGATTGTGTGGGACAAGACACCGCATTTTGCGCATCCAATGCAGCAGGCTGCGCAAATTGATGAAAAGTCTATGGGCTCTGCTGTATTTACAGAGAAGCCAGCATGAGCGGGCCCGCTATCAACACTGGATCGGGCCAAGCACGCTTAGCAAGGTCTCGCGGCAAACCGCTGGCGATGCTGTGCTTGTTGCTGGNCGCTTGGACAACAGGACGGGTGATGGTTTGGGAAACCCCGTGGCCCAAGGCCGACAGTATAATGGCGCCTATCTTGGCCAGTGATACGGTGCCTGATCGTCTTACCAACAGTAACAATGGTGCGCAGCTGCCCACCGCGGCGATGGTTCAGCGATTGCAGGGTTTGGCACCTCCTCCACCAATTGATGCGATACAGGTTGAAGGCCTGAACGCCGATACGCTGCTGCCGGCCGGGATGATGGCTGGTCAAACTGTCTTTGCACCGATGGATGGTGCAGCTTCGCCAGCGGGACATCAGGTCATCTGGATGGCAGCCATGTCTCGGCTGCCTGTTCCTATGTCGGTCCAACAGTCCTTTGCTCGGGCCAATTTGCCGGTGCAGGAACCATCCGATGCGGTATCCACCACAGATCGTTGGTCAGCCGACGGTTGGCTCTATTGGCGTCAAAATTCCAGCTCTGCTTTGGTGTCGGAAACCCGTACATCGACCTATGGCGCAAGCCAGCTTGGCGCGGTGCTGAATTACCGATTGGCTCCATCGGCATCGCGCGATCCGCGCGCCTATGTCCGGGCCTATCGAGCATTGGTGGATAATGGCGAGAGCGAATTGGCTGCGGGTTTGTCCGCCCGTCCTTTCGCAAAGCTGCCGCTGCGCGCACATGCAGAACTGCGCGCGACGCAGCGAAGTAATAATGCCGGCGTTGAGCTTCGCCCATCGGGGTTCGTAACCACCCATTTGTCCCCGATTGATCTACCATTTAGGGCAAGAGCAGAATTGTATGCTCAGGCCGGATATGTAGGCGGTGATGAGGCAACCGCATTTGCCGACGGGCAATTGCATATTTTGCGTGATATTGGCCAATTTGATCTGGCCAAGGTCAGCTTTGGTGCGGCGGCGTGGGCTGGAGCGCAAAAGGGTGCAGAGCGGGTCGATCTTGGGCCCAGCATACGGGTGGATATGGCCATCGGTTCGGTCCCAGCGCGTCTGTCGGTTGATTATCGCGAGCGCGTGGCCGGATCGGCCCAGCCCGATTCCGGTGCAGCTGTGACACTGTCGACCAGCTTTTAGGCGCGAATCCGATGCAGCGCCTTTAATCCCTGCCTTTGGTGAGGTAGGCGGAGGCGTATGGACGTCTATCTGCCTATAGCGAATCTCTCGGTGAATGGTCTGCTGATCATTGCCTTGGGTGCGCTGACAGGTGTTTTGTCCGGCCTATTTGGGGTCGGCGGCGGGTTTCTGACCACACCCTTACTGATATTTTACGGCATTCCGCCAACAGTGGCAGCGGCCTCGGCCTCTACCCAGGTAACCGGAGCAAGCGTTTCAGGCGTTCTGGCCCACCGCCGCCGCAATGGCGTGGATTACCGCATGGGAATGGTGATGGTCGTTGGCGGTGTCATCGGGGCCATGTTTGGCGCCTTATTGTTCCGCTTCTTCCAATCAATTGGCCAGATCGATGTGGTCATCAATATCCTATATGTCTTGATGCTCGGCACAATTGGCATGCTGATGGCGCGTGAAGCGATGGATGCAATCCGACCTAAAACAGCGAGCTCGGGCAAAAACCCCAAGAAGCGCAGGCACCACCCGTTGGTGGCCGCCTTGCCGATGCGGTGGCGCTTCTATCGCTCGGGCTTGTATATTTCGCCGCTTGCACCGCTCTTGCTGGGTGTGATTGTTGGCATTTTGACGATGTTGATGGGTGTTGGGGGCGGGTTCATCCTGGTCCCTGCGATGTTGTATATCTTGGGCATGAACGGCAATGTTGTGGTTGGTACATCGCTGTTCCAAATTATGTTTGTCACCATGGCCACCACGATGATGCACGCATTGACGACAAAGGCGGTTGATATTGTGCTGGCCGGATTGCTGCTGTTGGGTTCGGTGATGGGGGCGCAATTCGGCACCCAAATTGCGTTGAAGGTTCGCCCTGAAATCTTGCGCCTGGTGTTGGCTGCAATTGTGCTGGCCGTGGCGGTTCGCATGTTGCTGGGGCTGGGATATCAGCCGGACGAAATTTATACGGTGGCGCCGCTATGAGGTGGCTGTTCCTGATCTTGGCCGCGTTCATGTTATCGGGCCAGCGTGATGCAATTTTGGTGCCAGAAGTTTCGCAGGACGAGGTGCAGGTGCGCCAAGGTTTCACGGGCACTGAATTGCTTTTGTATGGTGCAATCCTTGATCCCGGCGGGCGGCGCGGGGGTGCTGTTTACGATATTGTCGTCGTGCTGAAAGGGCCGACACAGCCAATCCGTATGCGTGAAAAAGAGCGTTTTGCCGGCATCTGGATGAATGCGCAAAGCAGCGATTTTCGTTCTGCGCCATCCTTCTTTGCGGTGGCCTCATCGCGTCCTGTGACCGAAATTGTGGATGATCGAACGGCTGCGATTTATGAGCTGGGAACCGACTTTATCCAGCTTTCCCCCTCGGGCGAGATTGACCCTGAAAAGCAGACGCGATTCTCGGCTGGGCTGGTTGATCTGCGCCAGCGCGAAGGGCTGTATAAGGAAGATATGAACGGTGTTCGGATAAGCGAACAAGTGCTGTATCAAGCGCGCATCTCCTTACCTTCAAATGTACAAACAGGCCTGTATACTGCTGAAACATTTGCAATTTTGGATGGCCGCGTGATTGCATCGGCGATTGCAGATGTGGACGTCCGCAAGGTTGGCTTGGAACGCTTTGTCGAAATCTCGTCGCAGCGTTCGTCTTTTATTTATGGCCTTGTGGCAGTGATGCTTTCGATCACAATGGGCTGGATTGCAGGGCGTCTGTTCGCAAGAGCCTAAGCCTCGATACCAGCTCTCCAAACATCACCTGTTCTAACTCAGATTGGTTATCATTGACGCGATTTTAACCTCATCTGGCCTATGCCGACCGTGAACACTTATTTACGGAATTTGGGGCCATTTATGACCGACATGGGCAAGCAGAATTTTGAGCCGTTTCAGCAAGGTGCCGACACAGGTGCCAAGAATGGCGTTGAAGGTGCCGTTCCAGCTCAAGATGACGCGCAGCAATGCAGTTCAGCGGATATCGACAATGCTAAACTACCCATTGGCGTTGTGTTGGAAATTGCCGGTTCGGGATCGCAGATCGCGCTCGATATGGAACGCCTGAATGATTGCATGGAAGACGATGATCCCTCGATTGGCTTGGCCGGTCAGGTCGGTAGTCAGGTTAAGATCCGAGTTGGCGATAACTGGCTGCTGGCTAGCGTGCGTAACCAGCGCAAGGACCGCCGTGCCAATGGTGGAATTTTGGCCAACATCGACTTTCTGGGAGAAGGCCAAGAGGAAAAACTGACGGGTCGGATTCACAGCTTTCGCCGCGGTGTGACACGCTATCCTATTCCTGGCTCTATGATCTATCCAGCGACAACCGCTGACCTTAAGCAGATCTATGCCAGCGATGGCCGCTCGAATGTCGAGATCGGCACGGTTTATCCTACCAGCGATATCCGTGCGGGCATTTATATTGATGCCATGTTGGGCAAACACTTTGCCCTGCTAGGCTCGACCGGTACCGGTAAATCGACCAGCGCCGCACTGATCCTTCACCGGATATGTCAGGCCGCGCCTCAGGGCCACATAGTTATGGTCGATCCGCACGGTGAGTATTCTGCGGCGTTTCGTCAGACCGGCATGATTCTCGACGTTTCGAATTTGCAGATGCCTTATTGGCTGATGAATTTCGAAGAGCATTGCGAAGTTCTACTCACCTCCAGCGGAAATGAACGTCAGGTTGATTCCGATATTTTGGCCAAGTGTCTGTTGCATGCTCGCAGCAAGAACCGCCTGGCCAATGGTATGGGCAAGATCACCGTGGATTCGCCCATCCCCTACCTGCTGTCTGACTTGTCCAGCAAAGTTCAGGACGAGATGGGCAAGNTAGACAAAGCGACCACATCTGCGCCGTATATGAGGATCAAGAACAAGCTGGAAGAATTGAAAGCCGATCCGCGTTACCAATTCATGTTCTCGGGCATGCTGGTGGGTGACACGATGGCTGATTTCATCGGCAAAGTGTTCCGCATGCCTGGTGATGGCAAGCCAATTTCTATCATCGACGTGTCCGGCGTTCCCTCTGACATCACCAGCACGGTTGTCGCTGTGCTCAGTCGTCTGGTGTTCGACTTTGCCATCTGGGGGCGCGATGACAAAACCCGACCGATCCTGCTGGTTTGCGAAGAGGCGCACCGTTACGTGCCCAATAGCGCGAATGAGGATGGCTCCTCGGTTGGCCGTATTCTTTCACGGATCGCCAAAGAGGGTCGTAAATACGGCATCTCTTTGGGGCTGATCACACAGCGTCCGTCAGATTTGGCCGAAGGCGTGTTGTCGCAATGCGGTACCATCATTTCTATGCGCCTCAACAATGACCGAGATCAAGAATTCGTGCGTTCGGCTATGCCCGAAGGTGCGCGCGGCTTCCTTGATGCCATTCCCGCCTTGCGCAACCGCGAATGCATTATCTGCGGCGAGGGTGTAGCCATCCCGATCCGCGTGTCATTCGATCATCTGGAAGAAAACAAGCGACCTGCTTCGGAAGATCCAAGCTTTGTCGATCTGTGGTCCACCAGCGGCGGCGAGGATGAGATGGTCCAACGAGTCGTCCAGCGTTGGCGTTCGCAGGGTTAAGTTTTGTGGTCCGCATCCTGGAGGGGCTGCGATCTCCTTGCTCACGCGGCCTGAAGGCCGCATCGCTGCGGGCGGGCGGTCGTCCTTGCGGCGGCTGCGCAACCGTATTGCTTCTCCATTCTTGAGACCAACCAAATTACGTTCCGCGTGTGTCACCATAAAGGTGGATATGCAGCCTGTCGCTCATCCGAAAGCCATGCTGCACGCATAGCTGGCTGATCCATTCTTCGCGGCTGCGCAAGGCGGTGCTNTCGGTGCCTTCTGGCATCAGGAAGACATGGCCAGGCTTGAAACGATAGCGGCGCTGCAAGGCCAGCACCTCGGCCACATCGTTGGGCTGCGCGACAACAAATTTAAAGAAGGCACGCGGATCAGCAGCATAGCCATCCAGCCGTTCGGGGATCAATGCCAGATCGGCTGCATTGCCGGAATGCGCCAGTTTTGGGCTGATGTTGAACTGGTCCACCCGAATATCCAGCCGGGCAGGGGGCTTGATGGTGCCATTGGTTTCAATTTCCACGCTAATGTCGGGCAGATGCTCCAACATTTCGGCCAAAGCGCTTGCTTGCAGCATTGGCTCACCGCCGGTGATGACCAGCCGCTTTTGTCCCAAGGCGGCAATTTGTTCTGCTGCATCTTTGGGGTCGAGCGACACCTGATTGGCCTTGCGGTCATGGACCACACCATCGCGATGAGCGCGCGCGTCATCAAACCGCCACGTATAGGCTGTGTCACACCATGTGCAGGCCAGGTTGCAGCGTGACAGCCGTACAAAGGCGACCGGCATGCCTGTGCTTGGTCCTTCGCCTTGCAGCGAGGCAAAAATTTCCGGTCCGCCGGTGTCATTGGTGGCAAGAATTATCGCCATTTTACGCTCGATTTCTATTTTGACACATTTGACACTGTGTCAACGCGGTATTTGGGCCGTAAACATCGGAAAAACATGATGAAATAGGCCAAATTTCAATTTTGACACTTGTCCAACATGAATTGTTCGTCAATTGCGCGATCATAAGCATCATATGCCATGATTGGCAGCCGTAGGAAACCAGCTGCGCCTAGCCCAGTCGCGCCAACGCACCTTCCAACCGCTGCGCTTCTGCTGAATGATGGGCAAAGTCAGCCTTGGCCTTTTCCACCGCTTCGGGTTTGGCCCGTTCGACAAAGTTTGTGTTGCTGAGGCGCCCTTCGAGGGATTTGGCTTCCTTTTGCGAGGCAGCCAGAGCCTTTTCCAAACGCGCCTTTTCCTCGGCAATGTCGATGATGCCTTCCAGCGGTATAATGAACACATCGCCGCCTGCAGTAACCTGCATCGCCGGGCCATCAGGCGCATCACCCATGGTGACCGGTGTCAGCCGAGCCAACCGTTCAATCGCGGCGCTGCTGCGCTCTATGGTGCTGGTGGCAAGGTTAGAAGCAGAGGGCAGGAACGCGGCCAATTTGGCACCGGGCGGAATGCCCAGCTCGTTCTTGGCGCTGCGGACATTGCTGGTCAGCTCGATCACCCAATCAATCGCATCGGTCGCCTCTTTGCTGACTTCCGCGCGCGGGTTGGGCCATTTTGCTGTGATCAGCGGATAGTCACTGCGATCATTGCCGTTAAGATCACCCTGCGCATGCCATAATTCTTCGGTGATGAAGGGCATGAAGGGGTGCAGCATGACGAATATCTGGTCGAGCGCCCATCCGGCCACTTCGCGGGTTTCTTGGCTGGCGGGGCTATCTTCGCCGCCGAACACAGGCTTGATCAGTTCCAGATACCAATCGCAAAAACGCGACCAGTGAATTGATAGATGGTGTTGGCCGCTGCATCAAAGCGCAGATCGGCCATCGCCTGTTCCAATTCCTGCGCGGTTTCTTGAACCTCACCAATGATCCATTGATTGGCGCAAGCCGGGCTGGCGGGGCCTTTACCGTTGAAGAGCCACCAATGCCGTTTGACTGGCAATAGCGGGTGGCGTTCCACAGTTTGGTGGCGAAATTGCGATAACCTTCAACCCGCTTTTCATCCATTTTGATGTCACGGCCCTGACTTTCCATCGCCGCCATAAAGAAGCGCAGCGCATCCGCGCCATATTGGTCAATCAGGCCCAGCGGATCGACCACATTGCCCTTGGACTTGGACATTTTTGATCCATCGGCGGCGCGCACCAACCCGTGCAGATACAGTTTGGGCCATGGGGCTTGTCCCATATTGTATTGGCCCATCATCATCATCCGCGCGTTCCAGAAGAACAGGATGTCAAAGCCGCTGATCAGCAGATTGTTGGGGAAGTGTTTGTCCAACAAGGGCTGGTTTTCGTCAGGCCA
>JGI24723J26617_10003620_pt1 | contig 11119 bp, 8 predicted proteins | sample Cruoilmetagenom6_FD_26617 | JGI IMG/M metagenome (IMG submission 26617) | reverse complement strand
AATTCTCCGGTGTGCTCCATGAGCTCGCGGATTGATTTGATCTTGTCCGTGGTCCACCGGCAGGTTTCCTCGACCCCGTCGAGGATGAACATGATCCACGAGTGCCAGTCCTGCTCGTGAGTGACCAGTTTGAGCAGGCGGTAGTAGGCTGCCTTGTTCTGGATGATGTAGCGGCTCAGGTACAGGATCGGTGAATCCAGCAGGCCATGCTGGACGAGGAACAGGATGTTGATAATTCGCCCGGTTCGGCCGTTGCCGTCCACGAACGGGTGAATCGCCTCGAATTGATAGTGCTGCACCGCCAATCGGACCAGCGGATCGATGTCCGTCGACCGGTGCATGAAACTGGCCCAGTTATCGAGTTTGTCGATCAGCAGCTGCTGTCCGACGGGCGGCGTATACACCACTTCGCCGGTCATGCGGCTCTTGAGCGTTGTTCCAGATTCTGCGCGAATATCCAGCTCCATCCCTTTGATAGTGCTGCAAATTTGAATGGCCATGTCCGTCGTCAACATGCCGCGCTGAACCATCTTTGTGCCTTCATACAGCGCTGTGCGGTAGCGCAGGGCCTCTTTCGTCGCGGCATCGGCGCGGTCCTCGGCGATGTCGGCGAACTCGAAAAGCTTGTCTGTCGTGGTCACGATATTCTCAATTTCCGAGCTGGCCCGGGCCTCGAGGAGTGGCAGGGCGTTGACCAGGACGGCCGAGTTCGGGATCAGTTCTGCGGCCTGTTTTAGCTCCGCGACGGCTACTCGGGCCTCGATGCAACGCTTGAGAATCGGGGTCGTTTCGATCAGGTCGACAGATGGCGGCAGGTCCGGCAGGTCGTTATACGGTAAAGATGGTTCAAAAACAGTCACTTGGGAGAAACTCCGTGTTGTGGTTGATAGGGTCGCCAAATCGACATGTTGGCCTAATATGTCGATAAAGTGGAGATAAATCGACAAGTTGTCCTGACGTGTCGATGGTGTCGACGTTTCCGCCCGATATGTCGAAATACTTGAGAATTTTCGACAGGTTCGCAGTATAGGTCCATTGCATCGACATAATCGTGACCCAGTCGGCAGTCTTGCTAAGCTGTACCTTCCAACGCTTGGGACTTTTGGAAATGCGTGAATTCAGGTGTTCGGCGTTAATCCTGGGGCTGTTAGCCGCTGCGGCGGGGCTTGCCGGCTGCGGTGGCAGCAGTGGTGGTATTGGCACTGTTGGCCCACCACCGCCTCCACCGCCGCCGGCAGCAACACCCCAGATCTTGACGTCGGCGGTCTTCACGTCCTTGCCGCCATTCGCCAGCCCAATCGCCATGAAGCAAGCCCCGGGAGACGCCTCGCGTTGGTTCGTCGCGGAGAAGTCCGGGGTAATCCGGGTGTTTGCCAATAACGTGAGTTCGTCGTCGTCCAGCATTTTCCTTGATATCAGCGGAACCGTCGCCTCAGCCGGCGAGGGCGGGCTACTCGGATTTGCCTTTCACCCCGATTTTCCGGCGACGCCGGAAGTCTTCGTGTCTTTCACGCGCGGCGGGCCGTTTCGTTCCTACGTATCGCGTTTCTACAGCACCGACGGCGGCCAGACGCTCAGCCCCCTGGTCGAGGATGTCCTGATCGAAAACCCGCAACCGGCGACGAATCACAATGGCGGTGACATTGCCTTTGGTCCCGATGGACTCCTGTATGTCGGGTTTGGCGATGGCGGCGGGAGTGGCGATCCGAACGAGAACGGACAGGACATCATGAACATCCACAGCGCGATCGTGCGCATTGATGTCGATGGCAATGCACCCTACGAAATCCCGCCTGGCAACCCGTTTTCGATGAATGCGGTCTGTACCCAGGGGGTCGGCGGAGCCGGTTGTCCGGAGATTTTCGCCTGGGGTTTTCGCAATCCATGGCGTATTTCCTTCGACCGTGTGACAGGGCAACTATGGGCCGGTGACGTCGGCCAGAACGCGTGGGAAGAGATAGATCTGGTCGAAAACGGGGAAAACTATGGCTGGAATGACCGAGAGGGCGCGCACTGTCATGACCCTGCTTCGGGATGTGCCGATACATTTCGCGAGCCACATGCCGAATATGGCCACGCCCTTGGCCGCTCGGTCTCAGGTGGATTCGTGTATCGGGGCACCGACATACCCGACCTCGTCGGCTGGTATGTGTTTGGCGATTTCATTTCGGGGCGGTTTTTTGCGTTCGACGCGACCTCGATGGCGGGCGTCACGCCAGACGAACTGCTCGATTCGAGCCTTTCGATTGTGAGCTTCGCTGAGGACATAAACGGCGAGCTATACGTCCTGGATTTTGGCGTAGGCACAATCCACAGGCTCGAGAGTGCCCCCTGACAAGCTGATTGCGATAAAATCGCCAGCCACCTGAGAAGATACAAAAGGGACGAACAGTGGCTGTGAAAAGTGATATCGAGATTGCCCAGGCGGCGACTCTAAAACCCATTCAGGAGATCGCAGACAATCTGGGTATCCCGGATGATGCGCTCATTCCCTACGGTCATGACAAGGCCAAGATCAGTGCTGAGTTCCTCAAAAAAATAGACGGGAACGAAAACGGCAAGCTGATCCTCGTGACGGCGGTCTCCCCGACACCGGCAGGCGAGGGTAAGACCACGACCACCGTCGGTCTTGGCGACGCGATGGCCCTGATTGGCAAGAAGGCGATCATGTGCTTGCGCGAGCCGAGCCTGGGCCCGTGTTTCGGCATGAAAGGTGGCGCGGCCGGTGGCGGCTACGCGCAGGTCGTGCCGATGTCCGACATCAACCTCCATTTTACCGGTGACTTTCACGCGATTGGTGCGGCCAACAACCTGCTCGCTGCTTTGATCGACAATCACATGCACTGGGAGAACCAGCTCAACATAGACCCGCGCCGTGTGACCTGGCGCCGCGTCGTCGATATGAATGATCGTGCGTTGCGTACCGTAACTTCTGGTCTCGGAGGCTTTCACAATGGCGTGGTTCGCGAGGCGGGATTCGACATTACGGTCGCGTCAGAGATCATGGCGATCTTCTGTCTCGCAACAGACCTCGAGGACCTTGAAAAGCGTCTCGGAAACATCGTGCTGGGGTACACGCGCGAGAACGAACCTGTCACGGTACGGGAACTGTCTGCACACGGCGCCATGACAGCCTTGTTACGGGATGCTCTGCAGCCGAATCTCGTGCAGACCATGGAGAACAATCCATCGCTGATGCATGGCGGACCGTTTGCCAATATTGCTCACGGTTGCAACTCGGTAATGGCGACCAAGGCTGGTTTGAAACTCTCCGACTACGTCATCACCGAAGCAGGTTTCGGTGCGGACCTGGGCGCCGAGAAATTCCTGAACATCAAGTGTCGCAAGGCGGAGCTGTCACCCGATGCCGTGGTGCTCGTGGCAACGATCAAGGCCCTCAAGATGCAGGGCGGGGTCGCAAAGGCCGATTTGGGCGAGGAGAACGTCGCGGCACTCAAGGATGGCTGCAAAAACCTCGAACGGCACATGCGCAATCTCGCGAAATTCGGTGTGCCGGTAACCGTTGCGATCAACCGTTACACGGCCGATACCGATGCCGAAGTCGAAACTGTGAGGGCTTTCTGTGAAAACTTCGGCGTTCGTGCCATCAATTGCACACACTGGGCCGATGGCGGAAAGGGCACGACGGAACTGGCCGAGCATGTCGTGGAACTTTGCGACAGTGGCGCAGCGCAATTCCGTACGCTTTACAGTGACGACATGTCGTTGTGGGAAAAAACTGCAACCATCGCCCGTGAAATCTACGGCGCGGAAGACATCATTGCGGACAAGAAAGTCCGTGAGCAGTTTGCGAAGTTCGAACGCGAAGGCTATGGCAAGTATCCGATCTGCATGGCGAAGACGCAGTACAGCTTCTCAACGGATCCGAACCTGCTCGGCGCACCCACCGGTCACCATGTACCGATTCGGGAAATTCGCCTGGCAGCCGGTGCGGAATTCATTGTGGTCGTCTGTGGCGCCATCATGCCATCATGCCCATGCCCGGATTGCCGCGTGTGCCGGCCGCGAATGCGATTCGCGTTAACGAAAATGGCCGGATCGAGGGCCTGTTCTAGGCGGCCACCTGCCGCGGGCGACCCTCGAAAAAAATCGCTGTTGCGGGCACGGAAGGTAGGCCAGTTCTCACCTTCCTGTGCCCGTTCGTCAGCCGCCCTCCACATGGCTCAGATCGGTGTACTCGGCCATCCCTTTACTGTACAAGTGGTCGAGCCCCTATAGGGTCCTTGTGGATCAACAAGAGCAATCCCAAATGCTGACGCAAGAACAGCTCAATGGAGGATTCAATCTCGGCGACTGGGAGGTACTGCCTGCCAAGGGATTGTTGCGAAAAGAAGGCAAGGACGTTCACCCGGAGCCCCGTGTCATGGCAGTTCTGCTGGCGCTGGCGAAACGCGATGGAAACCTGGTTACCAAAGATGAACTAATCGAGGAGGCCTGGGGCGGCAATGCGTTTAGTGACGAGCCGGTTTTGCGATGCGTCTCCCTGTTGCGCGGGCATTTCCAGGACAAGAGGCCCTACAAGTACATAGAGACGCTGCAGCGTCGTGGCTATCGCCTGTTGAAGCGGGTTCGTCTGCACTCGGGCATCGAGGCTCCCGCACAAGCGATGGAACCTGACGTACGTCGCTGGAAGACCATCGCTGGCTTTATTGCGATTGGGTTCGTGGCGATTACCGCGTACATGTGGTTTCAGAATAGTGTGGTGCCGGAGCCCGAGCCGCGTTCGCTCGCGATACTGCAAATTGAGAACCTGAGCGGTAACCTTGACAACCAGTACATCGTCGCAACTATCAAGAGTACGCTAGCTCGTCGCCTGTCAGCGATACCCGGATTTACTATCAAGAATACGATCTTGAAGTATGACCAGGAAATGCCTGTTGTAGCGAGGCAGCTCAACGTGGAGTCCCTGTTGACGGGCGATGTTCAGATTCAGAAGGGCACGCTGAAGGTGTCTTACCTGATTACGCAGGGTGAGACAGGCACGGCGGTCGGTGCTGGCGTGGTGACAGGCCGTCTCGACAACCTGTTTCAGTTACAGGAGCAGCTGGCGAGAAAGGTGAGGGATGACCTTGCGGGCCCGGCAACGCCACAGCTTATCACTCAGGGTGAGCCCGACTCGGCGGCCTACAACAGCTACATGCGCGGCATCTATGCGCTTGAACTTCGTTTCGTCGGCAATAACCTGGAAACAGCGATCGAATTGTTCAATGAGTCGATCCGGCTGGACGAAAGCTACGGCCCTGCCTACCTCGCCCTGGCTACGGCTTATTCATTGACGCACGACTACCATGGCGAGCCGTTCGTTGAGATGCGCGAGCTCGCGCTGGAGACCATTGCGACCGGCGTAGCGGTCGACCCCAGTATTGAAGATGCGTCCTGGGCAATTCATGGACGCATTTTTCACCAGGAGAAAGAGTGGGCAAAGTCGGAGGCGGCCTATCAGCGTGCTATTTACGCCGAGAAAGTCGATTCCAATGCGTTCAGCTGGTACTCGCGGATGCTGGCGAGCACCGGCCGCCTCGAAGAGGCGAGGGATATCGTACTGGTGGCCGAGAACCTGGACCCGGATAACGCGATGGTCAACAGTCGCATCGCGATGGCCCAGACATGGATGGGTGACGACGCTGCGGCATACGAGTACTTTCGGCGTTCCAATGCGCTCGGTGCGACGGGCAACCTGCACATCATGACCAACGCCCTGTTGCTGTATCGGGATGGCAGGGCGATCGAGTCGAAGCAACTGTCGCTGGCGGCTACCGGTCTCACGGAAAACCCGGCCTACTGGGTCGATCCGGTCTACGAGGCTCTGGCGGATCCGGGCAAGCGAGATGCGGCGCTGGCCGCGATAGACCAGGCCTGGGAAGAGCAGCTGATCATTCCGGACATTGTGCTGATCGTCCGATCGTTACTGGGCGATCTCGATGGCGCAATGGGAATCGCGAGGTTGCTCGAATCGGAGGGAGAGGCTTTCTCAACCGAGATGATTTTCATCCCGGAAATCGCACCGCTTCGTACGCACCCGGATTTCGTGCCGCTGCTTGAACGTCTGGGCATCGTCGCTTATTGGGATGAACTCGGCTGCACCTGGGATGGCGACCGCGTGCATTGCCATTACGACTAGTCGTCTCGCACTTTCTGTCGTGACTTCTTGAGATTGCCACGCCGACTCTTGGCGTCCAGGCGCTTCGCTTTGGTTTTTCGGCCCGGTTTGGTCGGGATGCGCTTTTTCTTTTTCCGACTGGCATTGGTCAGTAGCTCGACCAGCCGCTGCAGTGCAGCCTGGCGATTCCGCTCCTGGCTGCGGCTTTCCTGCGACTTGATAATCAATACGCCGCTGGACGAAATACGCTGGTCACCGCTGGTGAGGAGTCGTTGCCGCAGTTCATCCGGTAACGATGGGCTATTCGCGATATCGAAACGCAGGTGGATGGCGGTAGCTACCTTATTCACATTTTGGCCGCCGGCACCTTGAGCACGCACCGCCGCCATGTCGAGTTCCGACATGGGAATGCGCAGCGTTGGCGTGACTACAAGTTCGTCCACAGTTTCTCCGGCGCATTCTCAATGGATGTGTGAGAATGCGCCCCTCATGATGCGGATCGGCGGAGTTAATGCAAGCACGTAATCTCATTCTCCTCGTGGGTTGCCAGTTGATTTCCGCAACTTCGACGATTTCTCTGGTCACACTGGGCGGCATCATCGGGACGTCGATGACCAGCAACCGGGCGCTCGTTACGTTGCCGTTGTCACTGACGGTTGTCGCGGTCGCAGCTACCGCGATCCCCGCGACCATGCTGATGCGACGTGTCGGTCGTCGTAAGGGTTTCATGTTCGCGTCGGCGGTGGCGTCCGTTGGGATGTTCCTGGGTGTCGTTGCGCTGAAGCAGTCCAGTTTTGTGATGTTTTGCATGGCGGCCATGATGCTTGGTGTCAACATGGCGTTTACTCAGCAGTACCGTTACGCCGCTGCCGAGAGCGTAGCGCCAGAGTTCGTCGCTCGCGCCATTTCCTTTGTCTTGCTGGGGTCTATCGGCGGCGCGTTTCTTGGCAAGGAGCTTGCAACGCGAGGCGAGGGCTGGGTCGCGGGCATTCCCTACGCTGGAACGATGGCAGCACTGGGCGTGCTATTTGTCATTCAGATAGTGCTGCTTTCGATGTTGCAGGAGCCGGCGGCACATGAGGATCACGTGGTATCGCAATCGGATCGGCCGTTGGGACAAATCGTGAAGCAGCCGGTGTTCCTGACTGCAGTCTTCGGTGGCGTTGTTGCCTACGCGATCATGACATTGATCATGACGGCGACTCCATTGAGCATGCACCTGACCGATGGTTTCTCAATTGAGGAAACGAGCAGCGTGATTCGCGCCCACGTCCTTGCGATGTATCTGCCTTCGCTGGCTGCGGGATTCCTGATCGATCGTATTGGCGTGACACGACTGATGATCGCCGGTGCGCTTGGTCTCGTGGTGACGTCTATTGTAGGTCTCCAGGGGCACTCGCTCATGCACTATTGGTGGGCGCTCGTGCTGCTGGGAGTCGGCTGGAATTTCCTGTACGTGGGGGGTACGACATTGTTGACGTACACGTACTCGCTGGCAGAGCGGTATCGTGCACAGGCGGTTAACGAGTTCCTCGTATTCGGTGTGTCGGCGACGGCGTCGTTGCTGGCCGGCACGGTCATGTATTATTTCGGGTGGACGACGCTGATGCTCGTTCCCATTCCAATTCTCGTTGCAATTACCGTGGCACTGGTCGTGGTGCGCAAGGATCCCTTGCTGCGTCGACGTCTCGCCAGGGAAGAAGGCTAAGCCGATGGCGCAGCACACATCTCTACGACAGCTCCTCGAAAGGGCCGCACAGCGCGGCATCGACTATCGGGAGACAAGTCCGGATCGTGCAGTTGCGCCTTCCGCGGTTGCCATCGCGAACGTTGACGGGTTTCTTGAACCCATGCCCGAGGAGAGCGTCGCCGACATCGCTGTCCTCGAGCAACTCGATGAGATTGGGACGCCTGCGACGGTCACGATGACCGGCCCGCGTTACTTCGGGTTTGTTATTGGTGGTTCGTTGCCTGTCACAGTTGCCAGCAACTGGCTGGCGACAGCCTGGGATCAGAACGTGGGCATGCACGAAGTGACGCCTGCGACCGCTACGCTTGAGCGCGTCGCTATGAACTGGATGATCGAGTTGTTTGGCTTGCCAGAAGAAACCTCGGCCGCGTTTGTCACCGGTGCCACGATCGCCAATTTTGCGTCATTGGCTGCGGCACGAAATCGTGTGTATCGCGACGTTGGCTGGAATGTAGAGGCCGATGGCCTGATCGGTGCGCCGCCCGTCACGATTCTCGTGGGTAACGAGGTGCATCCGACCGTTATCAAGGGGCTCGGGATGCTTGGATTCGGGCGGGAGCGGGTGCAACGTCTCGAAGTCGACGGCCAGGGCCGCATTGACCCGACAAGACTACCGAAGGTTGACGGGCCTACGATTGTCTGCACGCAGGCGGGCAACCTGAATACAGGCGCATTCGATCCCGTCGGCGATATTTGCGAGGCCGTCAAGCCGCGCGGCGCGTGGGTGCATGTCGATGGCGCATTTGGCTTGTGGGCGGCCGCATCGCCGGACCGCGAACATCTTTGTAGCGGATTCCAGGCGGCCGACTCCTGGGCGACGGATGCCCACAAGTGGCTAAACGTTCCCTATGACAGTGGTGTGGCTTTCGTAAGGGACGGAGCGGCATTGAAAGCAGCAATGTCCATTACGGCCGACTACCTGATGACGGATTCGGACTTCAGGAATCCGTCGGACTACACGCCGGAGTTGTCGCGACGCGCGCGCGGAGTCGATGTCTGGGCGGCACTGAAGTCGCTGGGCAAGTCGGGTGTGGCCGAGATGATTGATCGCTGCTGCAGCAACGCGAGACGGTTCGCGGCAGGTCTTGAAGCGGCGGGGTACCCGGTACTGAATGACGTAGTCCTGAACCAGGTGATGGTCTCATTTGGTGACGATGCGCGGACGCGCAGGATCATTGATGCTATTCAGGAGGATGGTACGTGCTGGTGCGGCGTCACGGTCTGGCAAGGCCAGACCGCGATGCGCATCAGTGTCTCTAACTGGTCCACGACACCATCGGACGTGGACCAGAGTCTTGACGCAATTATTCGAATTGCGAACTCAGAAGTTGTAAACGAACGCCAGTGAGATCACAGGCCATGCCTTGAGGTCGCTCATCTCGTCTTGAAGTTCCGCCCGCTCGAGGTCCAGCGCGGGTCCGAGTATGGCCTGTTCCGCAGGAGAAAGGCTGCCCCAGTTCGTTGCATCCAGCGTGACTGTCGGGTCTCCCTGCCACAACACACCAAAATCGAGATTNAGCCCGGCCTTGCCGAACACTTCGAAGTCGAAGCCGAAGCCCGCGTACGGTGCGGTGCTGTCAAATGACGTGACGCTGGTAAGTCCCGCGGCACTGCCCAGTACGCCGCCCAATGGGTCCACACTTGTCATCTGCAGTTCGTTGCCGTTCGAAAATGCACCAACTGTAAAGCGGAACGGACTCACCGGAAACTTGAAGTTACCGGTCAAGTAGTAGTTTTCGAGCGCCAGCGTGGCATCGTAATTGATGCCGGAATAGCCACCGTCGTCGTCAAAGTCGTACTGGTTGATGCCGACGCGAATATCGAACCAGGGAATGGGTGGATCCCAACGACCTTCGAGACCGATGCCCAGTGTGCCGGCTTTGACGCCAACGCCGAAATCGGCGACAGCGCTGCCGGATACAAGTAGCGCGAACGCAGCCAGCGTCGCTTTCAAAATTTTGAATTTCATGACCGTAAGCCCTAGCAAGTATCAGGTTTGAGGGTATAGCCAGGTCACACTTGTGACTGTGCGATGTATCACAAGCTGACCAATTTGGCCGGAATATGTCAAATCTGGACGTATTACACCGATTCTATGGCGGTCTGGCAAAAATTCGACGCGTAACTTGAAGTTGCGCAGGACGCGCAATAACACACGATTCAAAAGGAGATTGAACATGCGTGAACTAACGATGAGCGAAATCAGCCTGGTCTCAGGTGCCGGGGACGATTGTTCGTCCGGGAATTCCGGCGGAAATAACTATGGTGGAATCACCGAACCGTCGAGCGTCGGTGATGAGATCATCGATATTTACGAGGGGCTCGTTGCGGCTACTTCGCACATTATCGAGCGGGTCGCCAACGCGTTGTAGGCGAGCGTCACCGGGGCGAGTGTTCGCCCCGGTGCATGCGTTCGAGAAGAATGATCACAAGACCGACACAGAGAACCAGCAGTGTAATTGCCGCTGTAGCCGTTGCGGGAGAGGGTAGGTCACTCTCGGGCAGGATCCACTGGCCGCGCAGGCAATGCCAGTCGAGTTGGATCAACGCATTGATCGTCGCGTGGGTAATGATCGATGACCAGAGGGACCGCGTCATCCAGTACTGGGTCCCGAACACGAGGCCGGCAGCAAAAGCGAAGGCCCAGCTCTCGACAGAATGGAAAACAGCGAAAGCGGCGGCGGATGTACTGATTGCGACCATTGGGCCAAGGCGGTGCAGATACGACTGCACAAACCCACGGTGAATGGTCTCCTCGATGATGGGCACGAGGAAGACCATGACGAATACACCTGTTGCAAGCATGTAACCAGGTGGACATTGAAACACCAGGGTAAGACCGTGGACCGGGCTCGAGTCGTCGTTGCTGTAAAGGCCCAGCGAAACGCTGGCTACCACATGGCACCACCAGCAGAGGCGCAACAGGACCCCCAATGCTACCGCGCGGAATACGAGCGGGGCATTGATGTATACCGTGGTGAACTGTATGCGCAGTAGTTCGTGGTTGGCTTTCAGCACTGGATAGAGCAACGCCAGAACGATGGGAGGTACGATCAGGTAGGAGAGGTCAGCAGCAAACTGATGCTCGACACCGGTCTCCCGCAGCATCACCTGGACTAGCGCACGCGCGATGAGCGCGGCGGTAATGGCTACAAGAACAGCAATGACATGAATGCGGGCTGGTACGTTGTTATCCACCGCGACGATGCTGCCGGACCGGTGCGAGCAAGTCGCACAGAGAAACCGGC
>JGI24723J26617_10003619_pt1 | contig 11119 bp, 9 predicted proteins | sample Cruoilmetagenom6_FD_26617 | JGI IMG/M metagenome (IMG submission 26617) | reverse complement strand
TCGTCCGACATCAGGTCTCGTGCCAAGCTGGTCTCCATCGCAGATACCAGCTTGAATCATGCTCAAAGCCCGATGTGAATCCCTTTTGTCAACACGACCTAGCTGAACATCGCCGTCAGATCGGTGGTGCCGCGCTGGCCAATATCGTCCTTGTGCGCCTGCAAAAACTTGTCTGCTGCCGCCCGTCCTGCGTCTTTCAACTGGCCCAGCAGATAAGGTGACGGCGTCAGCTTGGTCGAGACCGACAGCTCTCGCATCAGCGCATCATCGGCAACCATGTGCACAAAGAGCCGCTTGAGCCCGCCCTCTGGGACGTGCCCGGTGTCCAGCAGCCGCTGCGCAAAGGAGATCGCGCGCAATTCACGCAAAAGCGAGCTGTTGAAGCTGATCTCGTTGATCCGGTTCTGGATGTCCTGCGGGCTGCGCGGCACCTCGGCGCGTTCCAGCGGGTTGATGTTCACGATCAGGATATCGGCGGGCAGATCGGCGCCGAAAAGCGGGAAGAGCGCGGGGTTGCCGGTATAGCCGCCATCCCAGTAATGCGCGCCGTCGATTTCCACCGCCTGGAACAGCGTTGGCAGGCAGGCCGAGGCCAGCAGCGCATCGGTGCTGATCTCGGTGCCGGTAAACACCCGGATCTTGCCGTTGTGAACATTCGTGGCGCCGACACAGAGCTTTGGCGCGGACTCGGCGCAGACCTTGTCATACTCGAACGCTTCCACAACGCTGCGCAACGGATTGCTGTAGAACGGACCATAGGAATAGGGCGATACCATGCGCGAAAGCGTATCGGTCATTGCATAGGGCCAGGATTGCTCCCACGCCGAGCTGACGACGCCCGGCATGGACAGCGCGCCGACCATCCAGGCCGGCATGCGCATGTCATGCACCGCACCCATCCGGCCCCAGAGCCAATCGAGATTGGCGCGAGCACCTTCGCGCCCGTCCTTCACCCAGCCAGCCTTGAAGGCAGCGCCGTTCAGCGCACCTGCGGACGTGCCGGAAATCGCCGCCACTTCGATGTCTTCATCATCGAGCAGTCGGTCGAGCACCCCCCAGGTGAAAGCGCCGTGTGCGCCACCGCCCTGCAGGGCCAGATTAATGCGCTTTTTTGTCATGTCAGGCGACCTCGAAAGGCCAGAGGCAGGATGTCTCCGGCGGAGATTTCACAGGCTGGAATGAGCTTTAGGAAGCCTCAGAGCGCGGTCCAGCCGCCATCGACACTGATCGTGGTGCCGGTGATCTGAGCCGCGGCGTCCGAGCACAGGAACAGCGCCGTGCCGCCAAGCTGCTCGACGGTGGCGAATTCCTTGGACGGTTGACGCTCCAGCATGACCTTCTTGATCACGTCCTCGCGGCTCATCTCATATTTTTCCATCGTGTCGGGAATCTGTGCCTCGACCAGCGGCGTAAGCACGTAACCCGGACAGATGGCGTTGGCTGTGATCGGCTCTTGCGCGGTTTCGAGCGCGGTGACCTTGGTAAAGCCGACGATACCATGTTTCGCCGCGACATAGGCCGATTTGAAGGGCGACGCGGTCAGTCCGTGGGCGCTGGCGATGTTGACCACCCTGCCCCAGCCCGCCTTGCGCATCATTGGCAGCGCAGCGGCTGTAGTATGAAAGGCGGAATTCAGGTTGATCGCGATGATCGCATCCCATTTTTCGGTCGGAAAACCGTCGATCGGGGCCACATGCTGAATACCGGCGTTGTTGATCAGGATATCGCAGGCGCCGGCGGTTTCGATCAGCGCGCGGCACTGCTCGCCCTTGGACATGTCGGCCTGAATATAGCGGACATCGGTGTCGAATTCGCTGGCCATGTCGGCTGCCAGTTTGTGGTCGTCGGCCGAATCGGTGAACGAGTTGAGCACGACATGCGCCCCGGCGCGTGCCATTTCCCTGGCGATGCCGAGGCCGATTCCCGAATTCGATCCGGTGATGATTACCGTCTTGCCCTTAACGCTCATTTCCTGCACTCCCATCAAACATTGCGCGTGCAGCATACCATGCTGCACTTGCGAATGTCAGGGGGGTGACGAACACACTCGCGCGATGCCGCAGAGGGCAAGGCCGGAAAAAAGGACGAAACCGATCGACCAAAAAAAACGCCAGCACGAAGCTGGCGTTAAGTTATTGAGGCAGGTTTCATACAGGCAAGAAACCTATCGAGCAGTGACACCTTTATATCCAATCCCTCGCCTCTATCCAAGCTAAAAGTTTGAAAAGACATGAATCCAACTTTACGGTTCGCCCCAGACAAACAACGGGCCAGAGGGATTGTTGCCGAAATGAGATCACTATTTTTCCATGCGACATGGCGGCTCAGGGTGCTTTCGACCTCGGTTTTGCTGGCGCTTCTCACTGCCAAGGCAGCCCTTGCCGAGCCGGCGCATGGCATAGCTATGTATGGTGCTCCGGCGTTGCCACCCGATTTTGTGTCGCTGCCCTATGCCAACCCGGACGCCCCCAAGGGGGGCAGCGTCACGACCGGCAATGTAGGTGGATTCGATTCGCTCAATCCCTTTCAACTGACCGGACAGCCGCCCTGGCAGTTGCGCTATTTCGCCTACGAGTCGCTGATGGGCCGTTCATGGGATGAACCGTTCACGATTTACGGCCTGCTGGCCGAATCGGTCGAGACTGGGCCGAATCGCGAATGGGTCGAATTCACCCTGCGCCCCGAGGCACGGTTCTCGGATGGCAGCCCGGTCACTCCCGAAGATGTGATCTGGTCTTTCCGCACAATCGGCAGCGAGGGGCACCTGCGCTACCGCGATCTGTGGTCCAAGGTCGAGACAATCGAGCAGACCGGCCCCCGCTCGGTACGCCTGACCTTCAACGTGGCCGAGCAGGACCTGGCGCTGTTGGCGGGTCTGCGCCCGATCCTGAAAAAGGATCAATGGAGCGAAACCGCCTTTGCCGACGGCACCATCGAGGATATCCCCATCGGATCAGCTCCCTACGTGGTTGAAAGCTACGAGGTGAACCGCAATGTCGTCCTGCGGCGCAATCCCGATTACTGGGGCAAGGACCTGCCGTTGCGCCGTGGCACCAACAATTTCGACGAGATCCGCATCGAATTCTACGGCGACAATGCCGTTCTCAAGGAAGCCTTCAAAGGCGGTGCCGTGTCCTATGTGCGCGAATTCAACGCCGAGAAGTGGGAGACGCAGTATGATTTTCCCGCCGTGCAACGCGGCGATATTGTCAAATCCGAAATCCCGCATCAGAAACCCTCGGGGATCACCGGCTTCGTGATGAACACGCGCCGCGCGCCTCTGGATGACTGGCGCGTGCGCGATGCACTGCTGCATGCGTTCAACTTCGAATACATCAACGACACGCTGACCGGCGGGCGCCAGCCGCGCATCACATCGTATTTCTCGGGGTCCATTCTGGCTATGCAGCCCGGCCCGGCGCCCGAACCCGTGCGCGCATTGCTGGAACCGTACAAGGACAGCCTGCTGCCCGGCGCGCTGGAGGGCTACGCCTTGCCCCAAGGTGACGGCACCCAGCGCAACCGCGCCAATATCCGCAAGGCGCTGGCGCTATTGCGCGAGGCCGGATGGACGCCGAAGGAAGGCGTCATGCGCAATGCCGACGGCAGGGCGCTGGAACTGACGGTGGTGCTGCAACAGGACGGGTTGATCCAGCAGGCCTCCTCAATCATGGAAATCTACGCCCGCGCACTGGAACGGCTGGGGATCAATCTGAACATCGAGAGCATAGACAAGGCGCAATATGCCGAACGCGAACGCACCTTTGATTTCGACCTTACATTCATCCGCCGCGCCCTGTCGCTCAGCCCTGGCAACGAGCAGTATTTTTACTGGGGTTCGGACGGCGTAAACGAACCGGGCAGTCGCAACCTGATGGGAATGGCGAGTCCCGCCGCCGACGCGATGATCGCCGCGATGTTGTCGGCGGACACGCGAGAGGCCTTCATCAATGCAACGCGCGCGCTGGACCGGGTGTTGATTTCGGGTCGCTACGTCATTCCGATTCATCAGTACTCCGTGGGGCGTATTGCCCATATCCGCCAGTTGCACTATCCTGAAGACCGGCTGCCGATCTATGGCGACGGCGTAGGGTTTCTGCCCGAAGTCTGGTGGTATGCCGAGGATTGAGCGAGCACATGTTTATCGATGACTGAGAAAATCAGCGGGATGACGTTAACCAAGAAAAGAGCAGGCAAGGCAATCGAATGAAAAAGTTGATCCTAGTTGCGATGCTGACCGCGCTTGCGGGCTGTGCCACGGTAGAAGGCGTGGGCCGCGACATTTCCGGCGCGTCGCGCGGGGTGCAAAGCTGGTTTTGACCGGCCACGCAGTCTGAGGACATACTCGACGCATCAACCGGCGGCACTCCTGCAGTGTCCGCCTGTTTTGGCGTGGATGGCGCTCTTCAACGCAGCGCGGTGACCCAAAGGATCGTTGCATCTTCGGGGCTGGTGGAAATGACATTATGGCCCATCGCAGCGTCGTAATAGGCGCTGTCGCCGCGGCGCAGTTCGACCGGCGCGTAGAACTCGGAATAGACCATGATCACGCCGGTCAGCACATAGAGAAATTCTTCGCCATCATGGCGCACCCAGCCATCGAATTCGTCAATGCTGCGGGCACGGACGCGGGTTGTGTAGGGCATCATCGCCTTTTGCTGCAGGCTGCCCGCCAGAAGACTGTGTTCGTAGGTCGCGGTCGCAAAAGGTGCGCCTTCTCCCGCGGCGGTGACGTCCATGCGCCCGTTGATCTGCCCCTGTCGCGGCGCGGTAAAGAGCTGTGGCACAGAGATTTCCAACCCGACTGCCAGCTTCTTGAGCGCCTCGTAAGTGGGTGACATCTGGTCGTTTTCGATCTTAGACAAGGTTGATCGCGCCAGCCCTGCCTGCCGCGCAGCGCGTTCGAGCGTCCAGCCGCGCGCCTTGCGCAATTCGCGCACCCTCGTGCCCAGATTCAGCGGTTCGCCATCATCCTCTGCGCCGCCTTCCCGGGTGATCTGGATCAGGTTCGTTTTGCGCTTGGTCATCATGTCAACCTATACGCCGCCACTTTGCAGGCTTGCAATGGGCGCGCGCGCGTCCTAGTCCAAGGAATGGTTTCGCTTTTCGATCACGGCCCCTTCCGGCCCTGCCCCGCCCCGTTCAATATGGCCGCGCATGTTCTGGAACATGCCGGGAAACACTCTGACAAGGTGGCACTATCGGTGCTTGGCCTTTCGGATGCCACGCACTGGCGTTATGGCCCGTTGCAGGCTGCGGTGCTTGGCACCGGGCATGGCCTGCTGGCAGCAGGCGCGCGGCCCGGCGACCGAGTGCTGTTACGGCTGGGCAATACGGTTGAGTTTCCCGTCGCCTATCTCGGGGCCATCGCCGCGGGGCTTGTGCCGGTTCCGACCTCACCGCAACTGACCGCGACGGAAGTGGCCAAGGTGCTGACGCATCTGAACCCGGCGCTGATCCTGCATGACGATACTGTGGCCTGCCCTGAATCCGCCTGCACCATCCTCGGCACGCAGACGTTGCGCGCGTTCTGGGACGGACCAAAGACCGAGTGGCATATGGGCGATCCGAACCGGCCTGCCTATATCGTCTATACCTCGGGCACGTCGGGCGTACCGCGCGCTGTGGTACATGCCCATCGCGCGGTTTGGGCGCGGCAGATGATGCATGATGGCTGGCTGGGGATCGGGCCCGATGACCGGTTGCTGCATGCCGGCGCGTTCAACTGGACCTACACGATGGGCGTTGGGCTGATGGACCCGTGGCGCGTGGGCGCAACGGCGCTGATCCCGGAGCCGGGCATCGCGCCCGAAGACCTGCCATTGTTGCTTCGGCAACATGAGGCGACGCTTATTGCTGCCGCCCCAGGTGTTTACCGGAAGATGTTGAAGCGCGGCGCGCCGCTCGACCTGCCCTCCATGCGCCACGGGGTTTCGGCTGGTGAGAAACTGGCGCAGCCCATCCGCGATGATTGGGAGGCCGCGACCGGCACGCCGATCTACGAGGCATATGGCCTGTCGGAATGTTCGACTTTCCTCTCGGGGTCGCCCGCGCTGCCTGCCCCGCCGGGCACTTTGGGGCGGCCGCAACCGGGCCGTCGGGTTGCAATCCTGGGGCCGGACGGCCCGGTACCCATCGGCACGCCCGGAGTGATCGCGGTTCATCGCGCCGATCCCGGCCTGATGCTGGGCTACGAAGGTGCACCAGAGGCCACGGCAGCGAAGATGCAGGGCGATTGGTTCCTTACGGGTGATCTGGGGCAGATGGATGAGAGCCATGCCGTCACCTACCTCGGCCGCGACGACGACATGATGAACCCGGGTGGCTATCGCGTTTCTCCGCTGGAGGTTGAAAACGCTCTCGCAGATTTTCCGGGCATCACGCAGATTGCCGTGACGGACATTGAGGTGAAACCAGATGTGCGCATCATCGCTGCTTTTTACACCAGCGACACGCCATTGACAGAAGAAGAATTGCGCACCTATGCGCGTACGAAACTGGCACATTACAAACAGCCACGGGCCTATTACTTTACCGATCACATTCCAGTGGGCGCAAATGGCAAAATTTCCAGAAAAAACCTCCATTTACTTTTGGAGAAATGATTTCATGACCACATTTTTACGACATATCATGTCCATTTTGCCCCTCTTTATCACTGTGGGAACGGCTAGCGCACAGGATAGATACTGGCGTGAGATAGAGTCGGCTTTCCAGTATGGCTCTTCTTTCGAATACGTCTCGCCAGCCATGATAGGGTCAGAGTTTGTTCGCGTGCATCTGCTCTATGGTCAGGGGATCGGACGCGCCCTTGCGCGGACCAATCGCGCCCGCAGTGATGACGCCTATCGAAGCCTTTATGAAGCGACAGAAAAGATAGGCGGGTCTTATGGGAGCTGGCTCAACATGTGCAGTGCCCTCGAAGCCCATTCCCCTGATTTTCCGCTCGATGTCGGCCGGTGCCTCGCATCCGAGTGGTCTGGGAAGCAAGAGATTTTCTTTGAGATGAGCTTGTATACTGAGTTCTCTGCTGCAACTGTCCAGCCTGTTTTTTACTCTGAAGAGGAGGACAAATTTCGTAGCGTGGCGCGGGTGGCGGACAATGGCTATCTATTGGGCGAAAATTCAACAAATGCTCACGGCAGATGCTTTGCCGAGCGCGATTCAATCAGTGCCCTAAAAAAATCACGTTCTGAGATGGAAACCCTTGGGGCAAATACCCAATGTGGCAAGCCCGGCACAAAGGCAGCATATATCTGGGTCTCGATGAAGCCAGAAGTGTTCAACAATTTGCAGGATGGGAAAATGCGCTTTCCTTCGGTAGGGATGAACATTAAAAACTCTACCGGCAGAAGCTACCTTACATTTGTCCGATTTCTTGACCTGTTCGACAGAATTGGTGATGAGCTGTAATGTACCCACGGGATTGGCGACTTGCCGTTCCGACTAAGACAAGGGCGCCTAGCACGCGCAAGGCGGTTGTCATCCAGTTAAGAAAGAGTCGCAGTGACACAATCGGTTAAGCTCGACATCATCTCCGATCCGATTTGCCCCTGGTGCTATATCGGCAAGACCTTGCTGGACAAGGCGTTGGCAGAGCGCCCGGATCATCCCTTTACCCTCGAATGGCACCCGTTTCAGCTGAACCCGGATATGCCTGCAGAGGGCATGGACCGACGTGAGTATCTGGAAGCCAAGTTTGGTGGCAGGGAGGGCGCTGTGCGCGCCTATGCGCCGGTGGTGCAACGGGCAGAGGCCGCCGGGCTGAAGATTGATTTCGAGGCGATGAAACGCACGCCTAACACGCTGGATGCACACCGCCTGCTGCATTGGGCGGGGATCGAGGGCAAACAGGACGAATGCGCCATGACGCTCTTTCGTGCCTATTTTGAAGAAGGCCGCGACATTGGCGATCACGAGGTTCTCAGCGATATTTCTGACGGGCTGGGCATGGATGCCGCCGTGGTTCAGAAGCTGCTGAAAAGCGATGCCGACCGTGCCGACATCATCAACCGGGACAAACAGTTCCGCGAGATGGGCGTAAGCGCCGTGCCGACATTCATCGTGAACGGTCAACATGCGGTGCCGGGCTGTCAGGACAGCGCGCTTTGGCTGCAGGTAATTGACGACATCACGGCAAAGATCGCTAAGGCGGAGTAATCTGGAGCGTGGCACCGCTCACCGGCTGCCCTGCCCGCTTTTGGCGGTGATCTGCGTCGCGGAGGCCGTTTGCGCCATTCCTGTTTCCGGCAGGTTCCCTGTATCTTTGGCACCGATATGCCTGCCTGCCAGCACGATTGGCCCCTTCTATCGGGTGTTACGGCTGACTTCCGGACAATATTGTATACTTTCGCATACTGGACTTTCGCTGGGCTTCAATTTGGTCTAAGAGGCGGCCAAGACGTTCGTTTCACCTTTCACCGCAAAGGATCTCACTATGGCTGATACATCCCGTCCCGACATTATCTACACCAAGGTTGATGAGGCACCAGAACGCGCCAGCGCGTCACTCCTGCCCATCCTTCAGCGATTTGCAGCGGCAGCCGATGTGTCTATCGGCACCAAGGATATTTCATTGGCAGGCCGCATCCTTTCCACCTTCCCCGATCACCTGACCGAGGCGCAGCGCGTGCCCGACGATCTGGCCGAGCTGGGGGCCCTGGTAAAGTCACCGGATGCGAACGTGATCAAGCTGCCGAACATCTCGGCGTCGGAGCCGCAACTTGTCGCGGCGATCCGCGAGTTGCAGGCCAATGGCTATGCGGTGCCGGACTATCCTGAAACGCCTGAAACCGATGAGGAAAAGCAGATCCGCGCCCGCTATGACGCGATCAAGGGGTCGGCCGTGAACCCGGTGCTGCGCGAAGGCAATTCCGACCGCCGCGCCGCGGCCGCCGTCAAGAAATTTGCGCAGAACAACCCGCACCGCATGGGCAAATGGAGCCCCGACAGCAAGACCCGCGTTGCCAGCATGTCCGACGGTGATTTCTTCTCGAACGAGAAATCAATAACGCTGGACAAGGACGCGACAGCGCGGATCGTCTTGGAAACTGCCACGGGCGAGATCGTTCTCAAAGACGCGCTTTCCTACCCCGCGGGCACCGTGATCGATGCGACATTCATGTCCGCCACAGCGCTGGATGCTTTCCTTGCGGAAGAAATCGAGCGGACGAAGGCCGAGGGGGTGTTGTTTTCGCTGCACCTGAAAGCAACGATGATGAAGGTGTCCGACCCGATCATCTTTGGCCATGCGGTCAAGATTTGGCTTGCCCCGGTTTTCGAAGCCCATGGCGCCCGGATGGCCGAGCTGGGGGTGAACCCCAATTCCGGCCTTGGTGATCTGTTGGAGCGGGTCAAGGACGAGCCCGCGATCATGGCAGCAATCCAGAAGGTCACTGCCGGACGCCCGCCGCTCTACATGGTCAATTCGGACAAGGGCATCACCAACCTGCATGTGCCCTCGGACGTGATCATCGACGCATCCATGCCCGCTCTGATCCGGGCTGGCGGCAAAGGCTGGGGTCCCGATGGCAACGAGGCGGACACCGTCTGCGTCATCCCTGACAACGCCTACGCACCCGTCTATGACGAAGCGATCAAGTTCTGCAAAGCCAACGGCGCGCTGAACCCGGCTACGGCTGGCACGGTGCAGAACATAGGGCTGATGGCGCAAAAGGCCGAAGAATACGGCAGCCACCCCACAACCTTCGAGATCCCCGAAGACGGCACCGTCAGGATGGTGCTGGAGGATGGCACCGTCCTGCACGAGCATGCGGTGTCCAAAGGGGACATCTGGCGCTCTTCCTCGGCGCGCAAGGCACCGATCGAGGATTGGGTGAACCTTGCCATCGAGCGGCAGAAAGCCACGGACTATCGCGCGATCTTCTGGCTGGATGCGAACCGCGCCCATGACGCGCAGCTGATCGAATACGTCAAACCGATCCTCGAAGCACGCGGTGTTGCTGACAAATTCGAGATCATGTCACCAGCCGATGCGACCAAAGCGTCGTTCGAAACCATTACAAAGGGTGAAAACACCATCGCCATCACCGGCAACGTGCTGCGCGACTATCTGACCGATCTCTTCCCGATCCTCGAATTGGCGACATCCGCCAAGATGCTGTCGATCGTCAAGCTGATGCAGGGCGGCGGCCTGTTCGAGACCGGCGCGGGTGGCTCGGCCCCCAAGCACGTGCAGCAACTGGACCAGGAAAACCACTTGCGCTGGGATAGCCTGGGCGAGTTCTGCGCTCTGGGCGAGAGCTTCAAGTTTCTTGCAGAGGCCAAGGGCAACGCGCGCGCGCGCGTGCTGGGAGAGGCTGTCGAGGCCGCGACACAGGGCGTTCTGGACAACGATCGCTCTCCCAGCCGCAAATGTGGCGAGCCGGATAACCGCGACAGCCACTACTGGTTCGCCCGCTACTGGGCCGAAGCGTTGGCCGCCCAAACAGACGATGCCGCACTGGCCAAGGAATTTGGCCCTATTGCCGAGGCGCTGGCCGCCAACGAGGCTGCCATCACCTCTGAATTGGCAGCCGTACAGGGCCGCCCGGCGGATACCGGCGGATACTACTTTCCGGACCCGCAGAAATTGGCCGCCGTCATGCGGCCCAGTGCGACGCTGAACAAGATCATCGGCTGAAGCCCGAAATGACGGGCGCGCCAGCACCGCCTTTGATATTCAACGAGGCGGTGCTAACTGCTACGCGGCCCTCCCCCGAGGCGCAGGAACATTCTGAAAGGCTGTTATATGTCCAAGATCAAAGTCGAAAACCCCGTCGTCGAACTTGACGGTGATGAAATGACCAGAATCATCTGGGATTTCATCAAGCAAAAACTGATCCTGCCTTATCTCGATATCGACCTGAAATACTATGACCTCGGGATCATGGCGCGCGACGAAACCGACGACCAGATCACCATTGACGCGGCCCACGCGATCCAGAAATACGGCGTCGGCGTCAAATGCGCCACGATCACGCCCGATGAGGCACGGGTCGAGGAATTCGGTCTCAAGAAAATGTGGCGCTCGCCCAACGGCACGATCCGCAACATTCTGGGCGGTGTCGTGTTCCGCGAGCCGATCCTGTGCAAGAACGTGCCGCGCCTCGTGCCCGGC
>JGI24723J26617_10003616_pt1 | contig 11130 bp, 10 predicted proteins | sample Cruoilmetagenom6_FD_26617 | JGI IMG/M metagenome (IMG submission 26617) | reverse complement strand
GAGCTCGACCGTGGCCGCGGTATTCCTTACGAGGGCAACTACTCCGCGTGGCTTGAGCAAAAAGCCAAGCGCATGGAGCACGAAGCCAAATCCGATAAAGCCAAAATGCGCACGCTGGAGCGCGAGCTTGAATGGATGCGCCAGTCCCCCAAAGCCCGCCAAGCCAAATCCAAAGCCCGTATTAGCGCCTATAACGACCTCGCAAACCAGTCCGAGCGGGATAAGGTTGGCCGCGCGCAGATCATCATCCCGAACGGCCCGCGCCTCGGCAATAAAGTGATCGAAGTTGACGGCATTTCCAAAGGCTACGGGGACAACCTGCTGATTGACGACCTGTCCTTCAGCCTGCCCCCCGGCGGCATTGTTGGCGTAATCGGCCCGAACGGTGCCGGTAAATCGACCCTTTTCCGTATGCTCACAGGGCAGGAGCAGCCCGATAGCGGCACCGTGGAATACGGGGAAACCGTGCAGCTTTCCTATGTGGACCAATCCCGCGACTCGCTGGATGACAAAAAGACCGTGTTTGAGGAAATCGCTGATGGCCTCGATATTGTGAAGCTAGGCGATGCCGAGGTCAACGGCCGCGCCTATTGCTCCAGCTTCAATTTCAAAGGCGGCGATCAGCAAAAAACCCTCGGGCTTCTGTCTGGCGGGGAGCGCAACCGCGTTCACATGGCCAAGCTGCTGAAATCCGGTGGGAACGTGTTGCTGCTCGATGAGCCGACCAACGACCTAGACGTCGAAACCCTCCGCGCACTGGAAGACGCGCTGGAAGACTTCGCCGGCTGCGCCGTCATCATCTCCCACGACCGCTTCTTCCTCGACCGCCTCTGTACCCACATGCTCGCCTTTGAAGGCGATAGCCACGTGGAATGGTTCGAAGGTAATTTTGAGGATTATGAGCAGGACAAGATCCGGCGCTTGGGGCCGGAAAGCGTGAAGCCGACGCGGGTGAAGTATAAGAAGTTTACGAGGTAGGACCGAGTTGACCAAGTATGATCCTAGATATGTCTTCAATGCCAGCGCTTATAAAAAATACCTCAACAGTACTTCGTCAACGGATTCCTCAAACTTTTTAGGGGTGCTAAACTTTTCGAAATCGATGCCGTTGTGTTTGAAGAGGGCAGCATAAATTTCTTGATTGCCTGGCGCCAAGTCTTTGTGGCTAAATTCACCCGACTGTAGCAGCTCCGATATAGCTTTCCTCACCATACTCGCAGAGTTAGGAGACAGTTCTCTGCTTATATTTGATAAGTTGCGGATAGAGTTAGTCCGGCGTAGGTCGGAAGACATTCTACTTATATCATGTTGAAGAAGTTTAATCTCTTTCAATAGATATTCTTGACTGGAAATCTCTTCAGTTTGTAGACCTGATACTTCAAATTTGCCAAAATGCTTAAGGAATGATTTATAATCAGATTTTTTCGCAGCTTCTACAGTTGCTTTGATTTTTGAAGCAAGTTTTTTTTTAAAATCTTCTATAGTTGTGTATCTTAGGTCTCTCGGATATTCGAGGTGCTCTATTGGCGAAGTATCAAAACTATAACTAGTCTTGTCGTCTTTAAGCACAATTGCAGGTTTATCGAACGCAAGTCGCAAACCGAGTTCAAACATGACATTCGCATTCTTCGCGCTTACGTCACATACGACTATTTCATGATCGTATAAATTCTGTACGATGCGTGTCTGGATAACACCAATATCATCGGACTCACTAACCAATTTAGCTTCGTATCCTGCGATTTCTGCTGCTTCGGCAATTATTCCTCGGACATCTTGCCAGTGCGACGATGAGCACCCGTCAATTTCTGAAATAGGCATGACGATCCCACAGGTGGGCTTTTCCAAAGACTCTTTTTTCGCATTGTCGCTAATAGTCTTTTTCGCCACAATCACTCTCCATAATCAAGATTTATATGGTCAGTGATAACCCAAGGGTGGAAATGGCGCAATCACGTAGTTCCGTTCTAGCCGTGCCCCGCACGGGCAGCGCCCGACCCGCCCCCCCCCCAACGGGCGGGCGCTTTGCACCCACCCTCGGTTCGGGCGCTGCCCTCAATTCATGCAATAGGGTGACAATACAAACCCACAGCGCTAAACACAGCAAAACCAATAAGCAGGTAGCGCTCAATGAAACCCTTCCTCATTCTCCAGCTCCGCCCCGAGACCGAGGCTTCGGATAGCGAATATGCCGCGATCCTGAATAAATCGGGCCTTGAAGCTGATCAGACCCAGCGTATCCGGCTGGACTCGGAGCCGCTTCCGGCAGGGCTTAACCTGCAAGACTATTCCGGCATTATCGTCGGTGGTGGCCCCGGCTGTGTTTCCGACTCCCCGGAAGATAAAACCCCTGTTGAGGCCAAGATTGAGGCCGCCGTGCTCTCGCTCATGCCAGAGATTGAGGAAAAGGATCTCCCGTTTCTGGGCTGTTGCTATGGTATCGGCATCTTGGGCCACCATCTGGCCCGCGCNGTGAGCAAGGAGAANTATAGCGAGCCTGTCGGGACCTCCTCTTGCAGTCTGACAGATGAGGGCAGNGCNGACCCGCTTACAATGGAGCTTCCCGATCATTTTGAGGCCTTTGTTGGCCATAAAGAGGCGCTGCAAACGCTGCCGGAGGGCTGCACTCACNTGGTTAGCTCTCCAACCTGCCCNTTCCAAATGGTTCGGTTTAAGGAAAACGTNTACGCNACCCAGTTTCACCCCGAGGCAGATGCCGAAGGGTTCGAAACCCGTATCAACATTTACAAGCACCGNGGATACTTCCCGCCTGAAGAGGCACATAANCTCATTCAGATGTGTCGCGCNGCCAATGTGCACGCCCCTGAACATGTTCTTAAAAACTTCGTTCGACGCTACGCTCGGTAGCCAACCGAGCGCTTAGCAACGGGCAAAAAGGCGACGCTGACCCGCACAATAGACCCACCATTGGGGTTTACGTGCTTAGCTTCGTCGTTTAGCCCCAATTGTCGTATAACTGCAAGTTCATGAGCCGCGAAAGCCTCACTAAGTTCGATTACATCAAATNNTGATACAAATACACCGAGAAGATTACACAGCTTTTTTTAGTTGCTTGNACCTTTTCGCTACGGAGATCACTGTACCCAGCCCAGGATTACGTGAAACAAGTTCAGAAATCGGGACCGCGGAGTGATCATCGGAGCGGACCGAGTTTTACGCACCACCGTATCTCTCTATTGGCGTTCGTCTATAGTCACATTTTAGGTTTCTTGAGTGGTCGGCGGATTTCTGTCCATTCATATCCAGACCGCGCGGCNAAAAGCTACAATATGTTGCGCTGAATCCGTGAATAGACTAGCCTCAATTATATAAACCAAGTGAGGAGATCCCAAATGGGTAAAAGAGACGATCTGATCGCAGTCTATGCATCTGACTTAAAAGACAAATGCGGCATGACGCCGGATATGGATTTGTTAACCAAAGTAACCATCGGCTGTGGCCCGTCAATTTATGACGCAGATGCCTCAACGGTGGCCGGTTCGCAAGAATCCGAGCTCGAAACCGTTAAAAACAACTTTCTTATGAAAAAACTCGGTTTGGCCGATGGCCCGGAACTGAGGGCCGCTATTGATGAAGCGATCGAAACCTACGGCAAATCAAACCGGAATAAATACCGCGCTGTTATATATTATATGCTCGCCAAGAAGTTCGGCAAAGAATCTGTTTATGGTTAAACCATAATCAAATCAGAACAACCTGTTAGGTGTTTTTGGGGCTTATCTGATTGATATGCCCCATTTTCCTACCCGCTTTTATGTCTGTTTTCCCATAGAGGTGAAGCGCATAATTGTTGAACTTTTCCAATTGGTTGACGTCTTCGCCAATTAGGTTGGTCATCACAGAGTCGCTGTGCCGTTGACCGTCGCCCAAAGGCTCACCCAAAACAGCACGAATGTGCTGCTCGAACTGGTCAATCAAGCAGGCGTTTTGCGTCCAATGGCCAGAATTGTGTACACGCGGCGCAATTTCATTTACCACTAAACCATATTGCGTAACGAAGAGCTCAACACCCATTACACCGATATAGTTCAAAGCGTTTAAAACGCGTGCGGCCAGCAATACCGCATCCGTTTGCAGGGCATGCGAAATAGATGCCGGCACCGTTGTGGTATGCAAAATGCCGTCAAGATGGATGTTTTCGCCCGGATCAAAGCTGGAAATCTCACCATTTTTATTGCGCGCCGCAATTATTGATATTTCCCGCTCAAACTGGACAAATCCTTCCAAGACAGCTGGCGCACCTTTTATCGAATCAAACGCTTCAACCGCTTGATTTTTCGACACGATTTTAAATTGCCCCTTACCGTCATATCCGAACCGACGCGTTTTCAGGATAGCCGGCACGCCGATCTCCTCCAAAGCTCCTTCGAGATCTTTCAGGCTATCAATTTGCGCATAGGGCGCAACCGATAGGCCAATTCCCTCCAAAAATCTCTTTTCTGCAAGGCGGTCCTGCGACGTTTCCAAAGCGTTGCGCCCCGGATAGACAGGGCGGAAAGACTCGATAATGTCGAGCGCTTCAGTTGGAATGTTCTCGAACTCGTAAGTCACGACGTCAACACTCATTGCAAACGCTTTAAGGGCGTCCTCATCTGAATATTCTGCTGTAGTGACTTTGGCCGCAACGTCCCCCGCTGGGGGATTGGGAAGGGGTTCGAAAATATGTGTTTTAGCCCCAAGTCTGGCGGCCGCCATAGACAGCATTCGCCCGAGTTGACCGCCGCCCAGAATACCAATTGTTTTAGCCAAGCTCAGGCTCCTCGGAAATACCGTCAGTTTGGTTTTTACGATAAATATCAAGACGTTCGGCTAGTTCAGCATCCGTGTTTGCCAGGATCGCAGCGGCCAGAAGCCCGGCATTTGCCGCACCCGCCGGGCCAATTGCCAGTGTTCCAACCGGAATACCCTTCGGCATCTGAACAATGGAAAGCAGAGAATCCCAGCCTGAGAGGATGGAGCTCTTGACCGGAACACCCANCACCGGCACGCGGGTCTTTGCCGCTAACATTCCGGGCAAATGGGCGGCGCCACCGGCACCAGCGATTATGACATTGATCTGATTTGCAACGGCCTTTTCGGCATAATCAAACAGCCGGTCCGGCGTGCGATGCGCGCTCACAATTTTGGCTTCATAGCGAACGCCCAGAACGTCAAGAATATCCGCCGCCTCTTTCATGGTTGGCCAATCAGACTGGCTTCCCATTACAATCCCGACTTTCACCATGTCCAGTACCGTTTCTTTGGTTGCTTTGCCGCCTTTTATCCGAAGCTCGAGGCGGATACAACTCACCCCCTTGTGCTGAGGGCCTTCCAGCCCCATATTTTGACCATATTTCGCTTTCACAGGGGTTTTGACATGGGCAAATCAAGTTTCGCCAACCACCCGTTTTTGCTCGGTTTCGAACAGCTTGATCGTCAGGTTGAACGGAGCGCCAAAAATGATGGCTACCCGCCCTACAATATTGAACAAACAGGTGAAAACGCGTTTAGGATCACGCTGGCGGTGGCAGGGTTTGGCGATGAAGACCTCTCAATCACATTGGCAGGTGGTGAGCTTTTGGTCAAAGGCGCACGGGACGATGACTCAAGCGACAAAACCTTTTTGCACAGAGGCATCGCCACACGCCAATTTCAGCGCGCATTTGTGCTCGCGGATGGTGTTGATGTTCGCCATGCCTATATGGAAAACGGATTGCTCCATATCGAACTGCAAAGAGAAGCCCCGCAAGCCCATGCCCAAAAGATAGAAATCAATAATCGCTAACCGGCAATTAATCCCATCTGCTCGAGCTTCAAAATAACCTGATGCGCGCAGTTGTCGACATCAACATTCTCGGTGTCAATTGTCAATTCAGCGTTTACAGGCTCTTCATACGGATCAGAAATACCAGTAAATTCTTTTATTTTACCGGCCCTTGCAAGCATATAGAGGCCTTTTCTGTCGCGCCGTTCGCATTCTTCCAGTGATGTCGCAACGTGCACCTCTACCATCGAGCCAAATGCCTCGATGTCTTCTCTTACAGCGCGGCGAGTGGTGGTGTAAGGCGCGATCGGGGCGCAGATCGCAATTCCACCGTTTTTGGTAATTTCGGATGCCACATAGCCAATTCTGCGTATGTTGAGGTCGCGATGTTCTTTTGAAAACCCAAGTTCGGAAGACAGGTTTTTTCGAACGACATCACCATCAAGCAAGGTCACCGGTCGACCGCCCATTTCCATCAGCTTCACCATAAGTGCGTTGGCAATCGTAGATTTTCCCGAGCCGGAGAGGCCTGTAAAAAATACGGTGAAGCCTTGTTTATGGCGGGCCGGGCGCGTGCGACGAAGCTCATCTACAACAGCCGGGAAGGAAAACCAGTCTGGAATTTCCAACCCTTCAGAAAGCCGTCGGCGCAATTCGGTTCCGGATATATTCAAGACGGTCATATCTTTGGCGACCTCATCAACAGGCTCATATTGAGCTTTTTCAAGCACATAGACCATGTGTTTGAAGTCCACCATTTCCACGCCGATCTCGGCTTCGTGCTTTTTGAAAAGCTGTTGCGCGTCATAGGGGCCGTAAAAATCTTCGCCAGAAGCGTTCTTGCCGGGCCCCGCGTGGTCTCTGCCAACAATAAAATGGGTGCAACCGTGGTTTTTCCGGATCAATCCATGCCAGACCGCCTCACGTGGGCCGGCCATCCGCATCGCAAGGTTTAGCAAACTCATGGCCGTGGTGGATTGCGGATATTTATCAAGCACAGCTTCATAGCACCGGACGCGGGTAAAATGGTCAATATCACCGGGTTTGGTCATTCCCACAATAGGGTGGATCAACAGGTTCGCCTGCGTTTCCTTGGCGGCGCGGAAGGTCAGTTCCTGATGAGCACGGTGAAGTGGATTGCGTGTTTGGAAAGCAACGACCTTGCGCCAACCCATTTTCCGGAAATAGGCGCGTAGTTCGTTTGGCGTGTCCCGACGGCGGCGATAATCATAGTGAACCGGCGCCTGAATCCCGATAACAGCACCTCCCAAATAGACGCTACCTGCTTGATTATGAAGGTAATTTACAGCCGGGTGGGCGGAATCGTCCGCACCAAACACATGCGTAGCTTCGCGTGATTTATCTGGCACCCATTTGTCTGACAGCGATAGAATTGCCAAAATAACACCTTCGGAATCGCGAAGGGCAATATCCTGTTCGATCTCTACGCTCTCGGCAAATTTTTCCGAAACATCCAATGTAATCGGAATCGGCCAGAGCGTACCATCTGCCAGTCGCATGTTTTCGACAACAGAATCGTAGTCCTCTTTCCCCAAAAAACCCTTCAGCGGGTTAAATCCGCCATTCATCAGGAGCTCAAGGTCGCATACTTGTCGCGGAGAAAGGTCCCAACTTGGTAGCTCAGCCGCTTCAAGTTTTAGCTTTTCTGCGCTGTCGTAAGATACAAAAAGCTCGGGGATTGGGGTCAGGTTCAACATGGTAATCCGTTGGTTAGATAGGACTAAATAACGCTGTGTAACGCCATTTAGTCCCAATACCAAGGGTTGTTTAACAATTCAGTTGCCGTTGAGCTGGCTGAATTGAACCTTATTCCTGNTCTGCCAGAAAATGCTCCGCTTCGAGCGCTGCCATGCACCCCATTCCCGCAGAGGTAATCGCCTGGCGGTATTTATAGTCGGTAATATCGCCAGCCGCAAAAACGCCCGGAATGGAGGTTGCCGTGCTGTCAGGTTTTGTGACCACATAGCCGCCCATATGGGTTTCCAGCGTGTCTTTTACGAGTTCGTTGGATGGCGCATGCCCGATCGCAACAAAAACACCTTTGCATGGAATATCGNTAATCTCGCCGGTTTCCACATGCTTAACCTTAACGCCTTCTACGCCGAGCGGTTGGTCAGAACCATAAACCTCTTCAAGTTCATGAAACCAGAGCGGCACGATTTTTTCGTGATTGAGAAGGCGGTTTTGAAGGATTTTTTCAGCCCTCAGCTCGCCGCGCCGGTGAATAAGGGTAACTTTCGAAGCGAAGTTCGTCAGAAACAGGGCTTCTTCAACGGCCGAGTTGCCACCACCGATCACCACAATCTCCTGACCGCGATAGAAAAACCCNTCGCAGGTCGCGCAAGCTGACACGCCAAAGCCCTTAAATTTTTCCTCTGATGGCATTCCCAGCCACTTGGCCTGAGCCCCTGTCGCGAGCACAACCGAATCTGCGGTGTAGGTTGTTCCGGTTTCACCTTTTGCGGTGAACGGGCGTTTTGAAAGATCCAGATCGCTTATGTGATCCGCGATGATCTCGGTTCCGGCTTCTCGTGCATGATCTTCCATTTCTGACATCAAATCAGGGCCTTGGACTTCTTTGCGCGAAGGCCAGTTTTCAACTTCTGTTGTAATTGTCAGCTGCCCGCCGGGCTGGATTCCTTGCACAAGAACCGGTTCGAGCATAGCGCGTGAGCCGTAAACCCCTGCGGTATATCCGGCTGGTCCGGAGCCGATAATCAACAATTTTGTGTGTTTCGTTTCACTCATTTTCAAAGCCTTCGATAAATTGGTTGCCCCCAATATAGGGTGTGCACAGCAAGGTTTGAAGCCCCTGCGACACTTGAAAATCTCAGCCGAAACAGCCGGACGTTGCGAAATAATATTGCGAAAATCTACGGGGTTAGGTAATAAGGAGAATACTTTGCCAATTGTCAGGATAGAAATGCCCCATACTAAACTCGACCCGATTGACCGGAAAATTCTCGCCGAGTTACAGTCGGATGGTCGTATGACAAATGTGGAGCTTTCTCAGCGCGTTGGAATTTCGGCACCGCCCTGCCTGCGCCGTGTTCGAACGCTTGAGGAACTGGGTTTTATCAAAGGATACCACGCAGACGTAAACACTCGAAACCTCGGCTTCGAGGTTCAGGTTTTTGCGATGGTCGGGCTTCACTCACAGGCCGAATCTGATCTTGTCGAATTTGAAAATCGTGTGCAAGATTGGCCTTTGGTGCGCGAGTGCCATATGCTCAACGGAGAGATTGACTTCATTCTTAAATGTGTCGCCCCGGATCTTTCCACTTTTCAGGATTTTCTGACCAGAGAGCTGACATCCGCTCCCAATGTCGCGAGCGTTAAAACATCTCTCGTAATCCGCTGTGGTAAAGATGAGCCAGGTGTGCCCTTCGATATTCTTGAACAACGTGTTGAATCATAATACCTATTTTGTGATCACAGACAAAAGGCGGCCGTAGCTCGGCAGGCCATTGTGCTGTGAATACCGGTAAGAATAAAATCTCTTGGGGTCAGCATAAGTGCAATGACCTGTCCATTCTGTTTGGCCAATTTCCTGTGTGCGCAGTTGTTCCAACACAAAGGCCGGCAGGTCAAAAAGATACTTTTCATTTGGCGCATTCACAAAAAACCGGGAAAACCTCGGATTGCTGTCCAAAAACGCTTCAAGAAATTCTTGCCCGACCTCATAGTTCTTTTGGCTGATACACGGCCCGACCACGGCATTGATTTGGTGGCGCACAGCCCCCAATGCGCACATTCTTTCAATCGTTGCCTCAAGAACACCGCCAAAAGCGCCGCGCCATCCAGCATGTGCCGCCCCTACGACACCTGTGCTACCATCGTGAAAAAGAATGGGGGCACAATCGGCCGTTAGCACAGCAAGTGCAATCCCATGCCCGTTTGTGACCATCGCGTCCGCTTCGATATCGGGTCGGAAATTCATAGGATCATCAATTGTGATCACGTTTGCGGAGTGAGTCTGTGTGACCGAAAAAAGCCGGTCTTCAGATACGCCGATATTTGCCGCTATGAGATTTCGGTTCTGCTGAACAATGGTCCGGTCTTCAGGCGAGCCGTATCCACAATTCAGTTCCGCAAAAATCCCCCCGGATACACCGCCAACTCTGGTGAAAAACCCGTGCGAGGCAGAACCGAGCAATACAGATTTAATAGGTTCCAAATTCATTTTTGAAATCCCGGAGCATCAGTCAATGGCAGAGACGAAATCGCTAACACTTTGAAAAGTAAACCCATCTTATCCTCTCCTATCAATTTCTCCTGCGCGCCCCCTAAATCGAACCCCGACTTCGATTCCAACACTTGGCGGCGCGTATCTATTCCTAGCTGGCTTAAAAAATCCCGTTGTGTCGTGAACGCATGTGACACCCCGTTTTGAACCAGATCCGTAAACCGGACATGCGCCGATACATCCGCCGCGCCCGGATCGTCAAAAAGGTTGACAAGGTGATGGTTTTTAACGGCCTGCATTGTATCCCCAACTCCGTCAAACTCTCCATAATCTACAATCAGTGCGGCTCCGGATTGTGCGGTTATCTTTTTTGTGATCACATCAGATATCGTTTCACCTGCCAAGTTCACTTCCACAATCCTACCCGTTTCAACCCCCTCAAACCGCTTGTCCATCTCCGCCATCTCTATGGTTTTGGTTAAGCAAATCTCGAACTTCTCATTAAGCATTCGTTCCTGCCATCCAAAGTCGTTTTTTACAAATTGACGGACCGGTAGCGCATCGAAAAACTCGTTTGCGACAAGGATTATCGGCATTTCAGGGATATCGGAGACAGTATCTAAAAAAGTTATCTCGAAGTCTTGTAAGCGGCTCGTTTGTTCGGTTTGTAACTTGCGGCTACTTTCGAGAAGAAATATTTGCGCGGCGCTCAGAAAGGCAGGTTGGAGCCTTGCCACCCGCAAAATGTCGGCCATCAGGGTTCCGCGACCGGGACCCAGCTCAACCAAGGCAAAAGGGTTCGGTTCACCGAGCTCTTGCCACATATGCACTAGCCATAGCCCGATTAGCTCTCCAAACATCTGGCTGATCTCCGGCGAAGTCGTGAAATCTCCGCTCTTCCCAAATGGCTGATGGTTCATGTAATATCCGTATTCCGGATGGGAGAGGCAAAGCTCCATATAGTGATCCAGCCCGATGGGTCCGTTGTCGCGGATTTCAGTTTCGATGATTTTACGAAGCGGATTCAAGTGCTTGGCCTCATTTTCAGGATCATCCATGCCCCCAGAATTATCATTGGCAGAGACAGCAATTGCCCCATCGTTACGCCAGTTTGTGCGAATGTGATCAGATAGCCAACTGGATTTTCCGGCGAGGTAAA
>JGI24723J26617_10003615_pt1 | contig 11131 bp, 9 predicted proteins | sample Cruoilmetagenom6_FD_26617 | JGI IMG/M metagenome (IMG submission 26617) | reverse complement strand
GGATGCGCATGTCCGCCATCATCCATTGCAGTCCCTGCATTTCTGACAGGGTCTTGCCGAACTCGCCATCATCCATTGCAGTCCCTGCATTTCTGACAGGGTCTTGCCGAACTGGCTTCGGGTTTTCATGTAGTTGCGCGCCTCGTCGAAAGCGCCTTCGGCCACGCCAAGCGCCAGAACCCCCATGCCGGTGCGGGTGGCGTTATAGACGCCGATGGGTTTGACAAAGCCGCTGGAATTNTCGGCCACGCCTTCGGTCACCACATGATCGGCGGGCACGAACACATCGTCAAAATGGATCTCGCATTCGTTGCAGCCGCGTGCGCCCATCTTCTGTTCAAGAATATGGATTGTCACGCCGGGGCTGTCGCGTTTGACCAAAATCGTGCCGATCCCGCGCGCGCCCTTGCTGTCGCAGAACCGCGCATAGACCAGCAGATAATCGGCGCGATCCCCGAACGTGGTGAAGATCTTGCCGCCGTTCAGCACATAGCCGCCGTCTTTGGGCCGCACCGTTGTGGTGACAGCCGTCGCATCCGACCCGGCCTGCGGTTCGGTCCAGGCGATCGAACATTCGATCTCGCCCCGGGCGAAACGCGGCAGAAACGCCTGTTTCAACTCGTCCGAGCCACAGGTGGCGATGATGCGCGGCGACACGTTCTGGTCATGCACGATCAGCGCGGTGTTCATGTCGACCTTGGCGATTTCCTCGATCACCAGATAGACATCGACCAGCGAGGCACCGCCACCGCCATATTGCTCGGGGATGGTCATGCCAAGATAACCCAGATCACCCAGGCGCTTATGGTTTTCCTCGGGATATGTGCCTTCGGCGTCCCAGCGCCCGGCGGTGTCCTTGAACACCCCCTGCGCCAGTTTGCGCGCGGCGTCCTGAAGCGCGATCTGTTCAGACGTCAGGTTGTTGATGTGCATCCTTGCCCCCTTAGCCGCGCCGTTGGTTGAAGCTGTGACCATAGGTCAGCGCCGCGATGGTGTTGCGCAGGATCTCGACCGTGCCGCCACCCAGGGCAAAACCGCGCGCGTCGCGCACCATGCGCTCCATCGGGTATTCACGGGTATAGCCGTTGTGACCGTGGATTTGCAGCGCCTCATTGGTGACTTTCTGCGCCATCTCGTTGGCAAACAGCTTGGCCATGGTCGCATCCATCGGATCGGGAAAGCCATTGGCGGCCTCGTTGGTGGCGGCGCGATAGACCATCAGTCGTCCGGCGTGGATCTGGGTCGCCATATCGGCGATCTTCCATTGCAGGCCCTGGAATTCCTTGATCGGGCGGCCAAACTGGTGGCGCACTTCGCTGTATTCCTTGGCCGCATCAAACGCGCCCTGCGCCAGACCGATGCACATGGCGGCATTGCCGACCCGCTCGGGGCCAAACGAACTCATCAGCAGACCGAATGACTTTGAACTTTCGGGATTGCCGACCAGCAGAACGTCCTCGGGGCCAACGTGGTAATTTTCCAGCGTGATATCGGCCTCGGGCAGACCGCGCCCGCCCATCTTCTTGGAGATATGGCCGACGCTGACACCCTTGTTCTTCATGTTGACAAGGAACGCGCCGATGCCCCTGGCCCCTTTCGACCCGGCGCAGCGGGCGAAAACCATCAGGTAATCGGCCACATGCCCGCCNGTGCAGAAACATTTCGACCCGTTCAGCAGCCAGCCATCGCCATCCTCGACCGCCGTGGTGCGCAGGTCGGTCACGGCCGATCCGGCCTCGGGTTCACTGATCGAGATGGCAATGAAGGTCTTGCCCTGCGCCACGCCGGGCAACAGGCGCTTCTTCTGCTCGTCGGTGCCCAGCTGGTTGATCGCCCGCGCCGGGCCGTTCAGGTACAGCTGGCACACCAGCGAGGTGTTGAAACACACCCGCGCCATTTCCTCAAGAAACACCGCGCCCTGAATGATCGGCGCGCCCGATCCGCCGTATTCTTCGGGCACGAACATGCCGAGATAGCCCAGTTCCGCCAGCTTATCGCGGTTCGGCGTCGGAAAGGTTTCCTGTTCGTCCCAGTAGGCGGCCTTGTCGGCGAATTCGGTTTCGGCAAGGCGGCGTACGGTATGGCGGAAATCTTCCAGTTCATCGTCAAGTTGGAAAGAGACCATGGGGGTGTTCCTTGTTCTGAGGTTTATTCTGTGATGTCCGGTGCCGGACCACGGCCCAACACTTCGTTTGTGTGTTCGCCGGCCTGTGGGGCGCGGCGCGGTTTGGTGTTGGCATGGCGGGAAAACCGGAACGGCGAGGCCGGCACCGGCACCGTTCCAAGTTCCGGGTGCGGCTGTTCGACGATCATGCCGCGCCGGACCATGTCCTTGTCGCGGGCGATCTCGCTGATCTGGCGCACCGGGGCCGAGGGCACGTTGGCCTGATTGAGTGCTGCGAATATCTCGGACCGGGTCTGGCTGGCGGTCCAGGTGCTGACGATGGCATCCACTTCGGCGCGCCGTCTGGTGCGTTCGATATTGCCCTCATAGCGCGGGTCNGTCGCCAGATGCGGCGCGCCCATCGCCCGCGCCAGTGCCGCCCAGTGGCGGTCAACCAGGCACATGATCGACACCGACCCGTCCGAGGCCGGATAAATGTCATATGGCGTCACTTCCAGAACGCCCTGGCTGTTGCCGGCGCGTTCAACGAAATTGTCGGGGCTTAGTATATAGCTGGATATATTCGAGGCCAGCGCGTGATGCGCCACATCCTGCATCGCCACTTCGACCTTCTGGCCAATGCCGCTTTTGCCTCGCTCGTGCAAGGCCGCAAGGATACCGCCATAAAGATGCACGCCGGTCATGAAATCGGTGATCGCCGCGCCTGATTTGACTGGCGGTCCATCGGCAAAACCGGTGACGGCCATCAACCCGGTATAGGCCTGAATAGGGAAATCCATCGCCGGTGCGTCATGACATTCGGAATCCGCCGCATAACCCTTGCCCGAGCCATAAACCAGCTTTGGATTCAGCCGGTGCAGTACATCGTCAAACCCCAGTCCAAGGCGTTCCATCGTGCCGGGGCGGAAGTTTTCGATCAACACATCGGCACTCGCCACCAGATCCAGAAACGCGGCGCGGTCCGTTTCGTCGCGCAGATCCAACGTGACNCTTTTCTTGTTGGAATTCAGCATCATCGCGGCGGGGTTTTCGCCGGCGCGGGTCTGAAAGCGGATCGGATCGCCGCCCGGCCCTTCGATCTTGATCACCTCGGCCCCGAGGTATCCGAACAACAGGCCGCAATAGGGGCCAAGGTAAACCTGCCCCATGTCGATCACCTTCAGCCCCTCAAGCGGCTGTCCGGATTGCTGTGTCTGATCGGTGGTGCCTGTCATGGCTTAGCGCCCCTCAAATACCGGTTTGCGTTTCTCCAGAAAGGCCGCGACCGCGTTCTGATGGTCCTCGGTTTCCATGATATACGCCTCGCCCACGGCCTCGAGTTCCAGATACGAACTGAAATCCATGTCCATGCCGCGGTTCAGCATCGCCTTGCCCAGNCCAAAGGCGCGGGTCGGCCCGGNGGCCAGATGGGTGGCCAGCGCCATGGCTTCGTCCAGTATCGTCTCAGAGGAATGCACCGCGTGAACGATGCCCAGATTTTGCGCCTGTTCAGCCTTGATGGTTTCGGCCAGAAAGAACATCGCCTTGGCGCGCTGGATGCCGACAATGCGCGCCAGCAGGTAAAGACCGCCGCCATCGGGCACAATCGCCACCTTGGAGAACACCTGACAGAATTTCGCCTTGGGCGAGGCCAGGATCAGGTCACTAAGCAGCGCCAGGTTGAACCCAACTCCAAAGGCTGGCCCGTCCACCGCCGAAACGACCGGCTTTTCCAGGTCATACAACATCCGGGTAACACGATGCTGCTGTTTCAGGCGGTCGCGCATCTCGACCGGGGTGGCCTTGGCAAAGGAACTGATGTCGCCACCGGAACAGAATGCGCCCGGCACGCCGGCAATCACCACGGCGCGCACGCCGGGATCATCGCGCATTTCGGTGACGACACGCTCCATCTCAAGGCGGGCGGCATAGCTCAGGGCGTTTCGCTTCTCGGGGAAGTCGATGGTCATCACCCCGACGTCTCCGGTTTTGTCGTATCTCAACGGCATTGATCTTCCTTACTTGCGACCCCAGGCACGCCACCCGGCAATCTCTTGCGTGCCCCCGAAATCCGGAAGATTCCGGGCGTTTCCAAACGCTAGCAAACAAGTCGGATTTCACCTAGCGAAATTCCTAACAATTGTTCGGAATTGACTTTGCCATCTGGAAAGCCGACTGTTTGATTGAAAATAGCAGAATAACACACTGAAAATAAAGGAAAATCACATATATGTCATTTCACCCTGCCTTTGATGGCCTGCGTTTGCCGGTCATCTGCTCTCCGATGTTCATCATTTCGACACCGGCTCTTGTGATCGCTCAGTGCAAGGCCGGTGTGGTCGGCAGTTTTCCGGCCCTGAACGCCCGTGAAGCCAAGGGAGAGCCGCCCTTGCTGGACATCTGGCTGCGCCAAATCACCGAAGAACTGGACGCCTATAATCAGGCCAATCCCGACACGCCGGCGGCCCCGTTTGCCATTAACCAGATCGTGCATCGCTCCAATGACCGGATCGAACGCGACGTGGAAATCGCCACGAAATGGAAGGTGCCGCTGTGGATCACCTCGATGGGGGCGCGCGAAGATGTCTTTGAGGCGGCGCATTCCGCTGGCGCATTGGTGCTGCATGACGTGACCAACAACCACTTTGCCCATAAGGCGATCGACAAGGGCGCGGACGGGCTGATTGCGGTTTGCGCCGGCGCGGGCGGCCATGCGGGCGGCCTGTCTCCCTTTGCGCTGATACAGGAAATCCGCAGCTGGTTCGACGGGCCGCTGGCCCTGTCCGGGTCAATCGCCACCGGCGATTCGGTTCTGGCGGCACAGGCGATGGGCGCGGATCTGGCTTATATCGGCTCGGCCTTCATTGCCACGCAAGAGGCCAACGCGGTCAGCGATTTCAAGCAGATGATCGTCGATTGCGGGGCTGACGACGTGGTTTTGACAGATCACTTCAGCGGCGTGAACGCCAATTACCTGAAACCCTCGATCGCCCGTCAGGGTCTGGATCCCGACAACCTGCCAGAGCAAAGAAACCGCATGGATCTGTCATCGGCGGATGGCTCACCCAAGGTCTGGCGCGATATCTGGGGGTCTGGCCAGGGGATCGGCGCGGTGGATGCGGTGGTTTCCACCGGCGATCTGGTGGCGCGTCTGTCGCGCGAATACGGCGCGGCAAAGCAGCGCCTTTCGGAACTGCCATAGCCGCAGCAGGGGAGTTATCCACATATATGCTGAATTCAGGGTGGCGGGAAAAACCGTTGCCGCTGTCCTGATCGCCCGCTAGCATTTCTAACAAAGGTTCGAATATTTCAGCCCCACTGAAAGGGAGATAACGTAATGGATTTCGATTTTTCCGACGATCAAGAGGAAATCCGGCACGCCGTTGCGCGGCTTCTGGATGGTCACACCTCTTTTGAAAAGTCCCACGAAATGCTGGATGACAGCGCCGGGTTTGACCGCGATCTGTGGGCCGCAATGGCCGAAGGCGGCTGGCTGGCGGTGACCATCCCCGAAGACTACGGCGGTGCCGGCATGGGGGCGGTTGAACTGGCGGTTCTGGCGCAGGAAATCGGGCGCACACTGGCCCCGATCCCGTTTGGCGCGGCGCAATATCTGGCGATACCGGCGCTGGTCGAATATGGCAGCGCGGCCCAGAAATCGGCGCTGTTGCCGGATCTGGCCTCGGGGCAGAAAATCATCACCGTGGCGCTGGCCGAAGGGGCCGGTTTTGCGCCGGGCGACATTGCAGCCAGGGTGGTTGACGGGAAAATCACCGGGGTGAAATCCCCGGTTGCGGATGGGGGGCAGGCCGATATTGCCCTTGTGGCCGCGCGGGATGAAACCGGCGCGCCCGGCCTTTATGTTGTTGACCTGAAAGCCAAAGGTGTGACGGCTGAGCCGCTTGACGCCATGGACCCGACCCGCCCGCAATCACGCATTACCCTAAGCGATGCCCCGGCGGATCGTCTGGCGGGGGTGGATGGCGCGGCCATCGACCGGCTGATTGATGGCGCGGCGGTTCAGGTGGCGTTTGAACAGCTTGGCGTTGCCGCTCGCGCGCTGGATATCTCGACCGAATACGCGCTGGAACGCACTGCGTTTGGTCGCCCGATCGGCGGGTTTCAGGCGCTCAAGCACCGCATGGCCGATATGTTTGCCAAGATTGAACTGGCGCGCTCAAACGCGTTTTTCGGTGCCTGGGCGCTGGCCGAAAACGATGAACGCCTGCCCGAGGCCGCCGCCTGCGCCCGCCTTACCGCGCTGGATGCCTGCCAGTTCGCTTGTGAAGAGGCGATCCAGATACATGGCGGCATCGGTTATACTTGGGTGGCGAACCCGCACCTGTTTCTCAGGCGCGGCTGGCATCTCAAGGCGATGCTTGGCCCCGCAACAATCTGGAGCGAGCGTTTGGTCAAATCCCTCAACGCCCCGGAAACTATGACAGAAAAGGCCGGATGATATGGATTTCAGCGACACAACCGAAGAAGCAGCCTTCCGCAAAGATGCCCGCGCCTGGCTTGATGCCAACGCCACCCTGCGCGATGGCAGCGAAAAGGTGCAGGACGCCTTTATGGCCAATACACCGGAAGAAGTGACCGCGGCGCAGGCCTGGCAGAAACGCAAGGCCGATGGCGGCTGGGCCGGGATCACCTGGCCGCGCGAACATGGCGGGCGCGGTGGCAACGAGATGCAGCAGATCATCTGGAACCAGGAAGAGGGCCGCTATAAAGTGCCGCCCAACATCTTTGTGGTCAGCGCCGGACTGGTCGCCCCGACCCTGATCGCCCATGGCACCGAAGCCCAGAAATCCGACATCCTGCCGACCCTGCTCAGCGGTGAAGGCGTGTGGTGTCAGTTGTTTTCCGAACCCGCCGCCGGGTCGGACCTTGCCGGTATCCGCACGCGCGCGCGGCGCGATGGCGATGACTGGGTGATAAACGGCCAGAAGATCTGGACTTCGGGGGCGCATTATTCCGGCTATGGCATCCTGCTGGTGCGCACAGATCCGGACGTGCCCAAACACAAGGGCCTGACCATGTTCATCGTCAAGATGGACGCGCCCGGCATCGAGGCCCGCCGGATCAAGCAGATTTCCGGCCATGCCAGCTTCAACGAAGTGTTTCTGGATGACCTCAGGATCCCCGACAGCGACCGTCTTGGCCCGCTGAACCAGGGCTGGCGCGTGGCGATGACGACGCTGACCAATGAACGCTATACTTTGGCGATTGGGCGCTCGGTTGGTGGCATGCGCGCCGAGGAACTGATTCCGCTGGCCGCAAGTGTTACGCTGAATGGTCGCCCGGCCATCGAGGACAGTCAGGTGCGGGCAAAGATTGCCGAATTCGCCAGTCGCCAGCGCGGCATGGAATTCACCAGCTATCGCATCATGACCGCCCTGTCGCGCGACAAGGAACCGATGATCGAGGGATCAATCGGCAAGCTGTTGCTGGGCAAGCTGCGTCAGGAAATGGCCGGTTTCGCATTGGAACTGACCGGTGGCGCGGCGGGCATCGGCGACAGACCAAAGGACCAGACCGGGCTTTGGCGGGTTGATTATCTGACCGCGCCGGGCAACCGGATTTCCGGCGGATCGGATGAAATTCAGCGCAACATCATCGCCGAGCGGCTATTGGGCATGCCGCCTGAGGTGCGGCTGGACAAGGACATTGCATTTTCACAGCTTAAATAGCCGGGCAACATCAGACCCGCCAGCCATCGACACAAAAGGGAGAGAACCATGATTAATCCAATGTCACTTGAGGGCCGCGTCATCATTGTCACCGGCGCAGGTCAGGGAATTGGCCGCGGCGTTGCCAGCCTTGCCGCCGAGCTAGGCGCGCGCGTTGTTGCGGTTGATATGAACGGCGATGGCGCGAACGAAACCGCCGAGCTGATCGGCGATGCCTGCGCGCCGCTGGTTGGCGATGTGGGCGATCCGGAATTTCCCGACCGGATGGTGAAATTCACCCTGGACACGTTCGGCAACATCAACGGGCTGGTCAACAATGCCGGCATCGTGCGCGCCGCGATGATCGAAAAGATGACCCGTGAAACATGGGATCAGGTGATCAATGTCAACCTGACCGGGGTGTTTGCCTGCCTTCAGGCTGTCGGGCGCTATTACAAGGAACAGGCCGAGCTTTTGAAACCGGACCTGCGTACCATCGTCAACATCTCGTCCGACGCGGGGCGTAAGGGCACCATTGGCCAGATCAACTATGGTGCCGCGAAATCGGGCGTTCTGGGCCTGACCATGTGTGCGGCGCGTGAATGGGGCAAATTCGGGGTCTGCGTCAACAGCGTCGCCTTTGGCATGATCGAAACACCGATGACCGAAACCATCCGGTCCGACAAATTCCGCGACAAATACCTGGCGCAAATCCCCATGCGCCGGATGAGCACCCCCGATGAGGTGGCCAAACCCGTGTGTTTCCTGCTGTCCGAGTCGGCATCTTACATCACCGGCCAGCACCTAAGCGTGAACGGCGGCTATCACATGGGGTTCTGAAGATTCCCAAATGGAACAAAGGCCCGCATTGTCATGCGGGCCTTTTTCGTTTGTCCGGTTGTTTATTCAGTCACCGGAATGATCACCGCATCCGCCGCGACAACGCCTTTGCCCTTTTCGCCAACGATCAGCGGATTGACGTCAATCGACTCCAGCGTTTCGGGATGTGCCGCCGCGAACACCGACAGGCGTGAAAGTGCGTCGGCAACCGCATCGACATCGCGCGCCGCCGCGCCGCGAAACGCGCCCAGCAGCTTCTTGCCATGTATTTCTTCGATCATCCGGCGTGCCTCGGCCGGGCCAAACGGGGCGACGCGGAAGGAAACATCGCCCAGCGCCTCGACCAGAACACCACCCAGACCGAACATCACCACCGGACCAAACAGCGCATCGCGGGTCACGCCGACAATCGCCTCAAGCCCCGGTGCCGCCTGTTCTGCCACGACAATGCCGTCCACCTTTGCATCCGGCATGGCGCTGGCGGCATTGGCCAGAACGGTTTCGGCTGCCTCCTGCACAGCCTCTTTTGAGGTCAGGTTCAGGACCACACCACCAATGTCCGATTTGTGCAGGATGTCGGGCGAAGCGATCTTGACCACAATCGGAAAGCCGATGTCCTGCGCCGCATCCGCCGCTTCGGTTGGGGTCTTGGCCAGGACTTCGCGGACAATGCCCAGACCGGTTTTGGCCAGGATTTCCTTGGCTTCGATTTCATTGACCATGGCGGCTGGCAGATCGGGGATGGCCCCGATTTCCGGCAGCGGGTCGGGGGCTTCATGGTGCTGGAGCGCTTTTCCGAAAAAGCGCAGGGCACCAAGGGCGCGCACCGCACGGGTCGGTTCTTCAAACACCAGAAACCCGGAATCCTCGTACAGTTGGCGATCCTCGGGATGTGTCAGGGAACAGAATATCATCGGGCGACCGGGATATTTGACCCGGACCTTTTCAAGGATGGGGCGGATCTTGTCGTTGATTGATTTGACCAGGCCAACACCGGACATGAAAATGATCGCGGCGTCGTAATCGCCTTCGCCAAACAACACATCCATGTTCAATTCCAGCAGGTCAATCTGGTTCACCATCTGCGCCGTGACGTCGACGGGGTTGCGAACACCGGCAAATGGCAGCGCTTCCTTCAGTTTTGCCTGCGATGATTCGGGCAGGGGCGCGACATCCAGCCCCTGAACTTCGGCCTCGTCCGCCATCAGAACACCAACGCCGCCAGACACCGTGACCAGCCCAAGACGATCGCTGTTCATATACGACCCCCCCGCCGCGCAGGCATAGGTCGCATCCAGCATGTCATCGACCGATTGGGCGCGGTAAACGCCGTACTGGCGCAGGGCCGCATCGTAAACCGCGTCAGATCCGGCCAGCGACGCGGTGTGCGATTGCGCCGCGTCCGCGCCGACCTCGCTGCGGCCAACCTTCATCATCACCACCGGCTTGCCACGATCGCGCGCCAGCGCCAGCGCGTCCAGGAACCGGTCCCGGTCGGTCGCGCCCTCAAGGTAGCCCATGATCACCTTGGTGTCGGGATCTTCGGCGCAATAGGCCAGGCTGTCGGCAAAATCGACATCGCACGAGTTGCCGGTGGTCGACCAAAGGTTGATGCCAATGCCGCGATTGACCGCCAGTTGCAGACAGAATGCGCCGAATGCCCCGCTTTGGCTGACGATGGAAACCCCACCAGCATTGGGCAAAACCTGATCAATACCGGTGGTAAAGGTCGCGTACAGGTTTTCGCGCACGTTGGCGATGCCCAGACAATTCGGCCCGACAATCCGCATTCCGGCCTCTTGTGCAATGGCGACCATCTGCGCCTGAAGCGCCTCGCCCTGTGCATCCATTTCGGCAAAGCCCGAGCTGAACACAACCACGCCGCGCACGCCCTTGGCGGCGCAATCGCGCACCGCCTGCACCGCAAGCGGTGCGGGCATGGCGATGATCGCAAGATCGACAAACCCCGGAATTGCTCCGATGCTGGGATAGGCCTGTAGCCCCTGAACCGTTTCACGCTTTGGGTTGACCGGGTAAATCGGCCCGCCAAACCCGTACCGTTTGAGGTAATCCACCGGCCGCCCGCCAATCCGTATCGGATCATCCGATGCGCCGATAATCGCGACCGATTTTGGCGAAAACAATGCGCCCATTCCCTGAGTTCTCATGATCTCTCCCTGGTTATTTATCGCGAGCCCCTGTTGCGGACCCCTGCGAAAAGGTTAGATTGCCGTCTTTGCCGGTGACGCCCGCGCGCCGACAGTTTCCGTCAATTGTATTCTTGCACTTCCTGCAATAGTGTCGAGTGCCCGCAAAAAGCAATTGTGCCGGTAACGTCAGGTGCTACACTTTCTTCAGGGTCTTCCTGCGGTGTCGGGAAAACTACGAAGCGGTATTCGCGATCGCGCCTGTCGCAGGCAAGGTTTCCGGGCTTTCAGCGATATCCAAGCTGTTCGCTAAGCGACCGGGCCTTGGAGACAACCATTTCAATGAAAGGCCCGTCAGGGTCCAGATTAAG
>JGI24723J26617_10003611_pt1 | contig 11143 bp, 9 predicted proteins | sample Cruoilmetagenom6_FD_26617 | JGI IMG/M metagenome (IMG submission 26617) | reverse complement strand
TCTGATGGTCAAAAATCTAGAATGAGAACTATTTTTGAAGCTGGTGGTTCTAGAGAAAGTATGCTTAATTAGAAAATAAATATCATAAATATTAAAAGGCGCCAACTTTGGCGTCTTTTTTGTATATTATATTTTAAATTTTAACAAATGAAGATCATGAAATTTATTACTATACTTTTAACTGTTTTCGTATTAGAATCTTGCGGAAACACAAAAGCAGCTACAAATTTGCAAAACAATAAAGAAGCAAAACAAACCGAGATGCTTTCTGGAAAATATATGATTTCGTCATTTATTGACAACACAGAACTACCAGAAAACATCCATTTAAATTTCGATGCTACTACCAATAGAGTTTCGGGATTTGCAGGTTGCAACAACTTTTCTACATCATATTCTACGGAAGGAAATACTATAAAATTCGGTACTTTTATGTCCACAAAAATGATGTGCAAACGTTTTATGGATGTAGAACAAAACCTACTAAAAACACTTGAAAAAACGACAAGTTTCTCTGTAGAAAACAATGTACTAACTTTAAAAAACGGGAAAGAAGATTTAGTTTTTGCAGCCAAAAATACAACTTCCAAAATAGCACAAGGAGATGATTATTCTATTACATATAGCTCTTCTACAAGAGGTAGTTTTTTAAAGATAGAGATTAAAAACGATAGTATTATCTCTCAAAAACAAAGAGGTTCTTCACCAGAAACAAGAAAGTTTAGCACAAAAGAAACGACAGATATATTTAATAAAGTAGCCGTTTTAAACTTAGAGGAACTAGAAAATTTGGAACCGCCTTCTACAGCACATCAATTTGATGGCGCTGCAGCGGCATCACTAACAATTACAAAAAATGGTAAAACCTATAGCACTAAAACTTTTGATGCCGGAAAGCCAAATGCCAAAATTGAAGATCTAATAAATACTATTTTTAGTCTGAATGAAAAGCAATAATTATAATGCTGAAAATAATACTTAATTGTATTTTTGCATAAAATAAAATCACGTGAATATTCAAGAAATACAAAACGAAATAATTGAGGAGTTCGCCATGTTTGAAGACTGGGAAGAGCGCTATCAGTACATGATAGATCTTGGAAAAGATTTACCCTTAATTAATGCGCAATATAAAACCGAAGACAACATCATTAAAGGTTGCCAAAGTAAGGTTTGGGTGCATGCAGAACTAGAAGGTGACAAAATCGCTTTTACAGCAGATAGCGATGCCATAATCACAAAAGGAATTATAGCAATATTAATCCGTGCTTTTTCTAACCAACATCCTAAGGACATATTAGAAGCAAACACTGATTTTATAGACCAAATCGGACTTAAAGAACATTTGTCTCCTACCAGAGCAAACGGTTTAGTAAGCATGATTAAACAATTAAAACTGTATGCGATTGCATACCAAACACAACTTAATTAGTTGATTTGTTTTTCGTTTAATTGTTGATACAATAAACGAATTAACAAATAAACACATTAACAATTTTAAAAATGAGCGAAACTATAGATACAGCAGCATTAGGAGAAAAAATTGTAACCGTTATCAAAACGATTTACGATCCAGAAATCCCTGTAGACATTTACGAATTAGGATTAATTTACGATGTTTTTGTTAATGAAGATTACGAAGTAAAAATCTTAATGACCTTAACAACTCCAAACTGTCCTGTTGCAGAAACACTTCCGTTAGAAGTAGAAGAAAAAATTAAATCGATAAACGAGGTAAAAGATGCAGAAGTAGAAATCACTTTCGATCCACCTTGGAATCAAGACCTAATGAGTGAAGAAGCCAAGTTAGAGCTTGGAATGCTTTAATTAAAAAATATAAATGGCTAGACAAGCACCTAAATCTCTTAAAGATGGTAAAAAAACCAGCTTAAGAAAATCTTTTAGCGCACTAGTTTTTATTCCTAGATTCTTTAAAGAGATTTGGAAAACCAACAAAAAGCTATTCTTATTATCTGCTTTTTGTAGAGGAATTGGTGCCGTATTACCAGTAGTCATACTTTGGGTTGGTAAAATAATTATTGATGAAATAATTGTTCAAACCAAAGGAGATGCTTCCGACTTAACGCTACTTTGGACTTATGTTGCCATAGAATTTGGATTAATCATTCTTTCCGATTTAGTTAGCAGAGCTATTTCACTAACCGATAGTTTACTTGGCGATTCGTATTCTATAGATTCTTCCGTAAGAATCATAAAAAAAACAAATCAGATAAACATTAGTCTTTTAGAAGACTCGGAGTTTTATGATAAGTTAGAACGTGCAAGAACGCAAACTACAGGTCGTGTAGGGTTGATGTCTAACGCGCTAGGCGAAGTACAAAGTTTAATATCGATACTAACTTTGGTTGCCGGTTTAATTTATTTTGAACCCTATTTAATCATCCTTTTAGTATTAAGTATTATTCCATCGTTTATTAACGAAATTTGGTTTAGTCAACAACAATATTCTTTAGCAAGAGGTTGGACTGCAGAGCGTAGAGAGTTAGATTATTTACGATTTATTGGTGCAAACGATAAAACAGCTAAAGAAATTAAACTTTTTGGCCTAACCGATTTTGTAGTCGATCGTTTTAAAAACCTCTCCAATGAATACTATAATCTTAATAAAAAACTAGCAGTAAAACGTTCGGCTTTAGGATTCTTATTTAATGTTTTAGGTACTTTAAGTTATTATGGTGCTTATGTGTTTATCATTTATCGCGTAATTTCTGGAGTAATTACCTTAGGAGAATTAACCTTTCTATCTGGAGCATTTAACAGACTTACTAAAAATCTACAAGACTTCTTTTCTAAGTTTACGCGTATTACAGAAAGTTCTCTATACCTAAAAGATTATTTCGATTTTTTAGATATATCTATTGCACCTGCACACAAAGAAGACATATCCCTTCCGGAAAAGATACAGAAAGGATTTGAATTTAAAAATGTACGCTTTGCATATCCAGGATCTGAAAACGAAATACTAAAAGGTATTAGTTTTAAGATGAACGCTGGTGAAAAACTAGCATTTGTTGGTCAAAATGGTGCAGGAAAAACAACACTTACCAAATTATTGCTTCGTTTTTACGAACCTACTTCAGGTGAAATATTATTAGATGGCATTAACATTAATCGATTTGACAAAGCAAAATATCAAGAATATTTTGGCGTTATTTTTCAAGACTTTTTTAAGTACGAATTTACTGTTAGAGAAAATATTGCCATTGGTGATATTAACGAAATAGACAATCAGTTAAAAATTGAAAATGCAGCCGAACTTAGTTTAGCGAATGAAGTGGTGCAAGATTTAAAGTTTGGTTACGACCAACAACTTGGTAAACGTTTTGCAAAAGGACAAGAACTTTCTGGCGGTCAATGGCAAAAAGTAGCATTAGCAAGAGCGTACATGAAGGATGCCAAAGTGATGATTTTAGACGAGCCAACTTCGGCATTAGACGCAAAAGCAGAAAGCGAAGTATTTGACCGTTTTATTGGTTTAACCCAATTTAAAACGAGTGTTATTATTTCGCATAGATTTAGTACCGTAAGGCAAGCAGATCGAATTTTGGTTCTAGAAGAAGGACGTGTTTTAGAAATTGGCACACATGAGCAGTTAATGGCAAACAAATCATTGTATGCCGACTTATTTACACTGCAGGCAGAAGGTTACCAATAAGTTGCTAGTACTATGAAAAAACACATTCAAAACAGAAAGATTTCACTTCGATATTGTTGTTTCGTTTCGTTGATATCCATTAGTTTATATTCTTGTATAATACAAAAACCGTATATAGCTAAAATATCTAAATTTCAACCACTTTTTTCTGGTGAGATTAAGGAAAATAACTTGAAAGGGATTGCAGACACAACAATTGTTTTTATTACCGGAAAGGTGAGTAAATATGATGCTCCTGTAGGAAAAGGCATGGAGCTAATTTTTATTAATAAAGAAAACAACAAAGAATTTAAAACAATTACGGATTCTAATGGTGATTTTCAAAGAGAGATAGATAATGGCTCATACAAATTACAAATAATACCCTACGAATATGGTAGGACTCCAACTTTAAACCTTGAAAATTTAAATTTTAAACCTGGTGAAATGCGCGAATTGAGAATTTATACGGAATCCTCTTCTGAGACTATAGCAATGGACACTATTTTTGAGAGTAAAAAAGCCTATAATAAATATCTTAAAAGCTAATAAAAAAATGACTAATTGCTAATTCAATAGTTAATCTCTATGCATTCCTTTACTAACCATAGTCAAGGCGTTATCACTACAAAATTTATTAAATACATTTCACTTGAACACACATAAAACTAATAATTTAAAACACGTATCTTCGTAGTATGGCTGAAGAAATTATAAATCGCGTAGCAACTAGTAAACTTATTGTTTTTGATCTTGAAGATTATTACCCGCAAGGAAGACGCGTACTTTTTGATATTAAAGATTGGCTTTATGAAGGATTCGTGCTTCGTGAAAAAGATTTTAGAGCCCTTGTTAAAGATCACGATTGGTCACAATACCAAGATGCTTTCGTAGCATTAACCTGTACAACAGATGCCATAGTACCAGATTGGGCATACATGCTTTTAACTATTCAGTTAGAACCCTTTGCTAAAACTACTGTCTTAGGAAACTTAGAAACTTTAGAATCCTATCTATACCAAAACATTATTACCAATTTAGATATTACTAGCTATAAAGACAAACCAATCATTATAAAAGGTTGTTCTAAAAAACCAGTACCATCTAGCGCTTATATAATGATTACCAACAAGTTAAAACCTGTTGCGAAAACGATTATGTTTGGTGAAGCGTGTTCTTCTGTTCCGCTTTTCAAAAGCACTTCATCGATAAAATAAATCCTTTTATCTATTTTACAGGAATAAACGAGGTTAAGTGTAAATGTTTCTACTCTTAATACATACTTTTGCGCCTTCAAAAAACAAAAATAATACATAATGAAAAAAATATTTTTATTAGCTGCATTATTTATTGGAGTAGCTTCAGTAAATGCACAAACGGAAGAAAACGCACAAACAAAAACAGAATTAGCAGCTCAAAAAGCAGAGAAGCAAGCTGTAGCAGATGCTGCTCAAGCAGAAGCTAATGCTTTACAAGCACAAATTGATGCTTTACCAGGATGGAGAAAAGGTGGAAATGTTTTAGTAACATTTAACCAATCTGCATTCAACAACGAATGGACTGGTGGAGGTATTGGTAATACTGCTGCTAACTTATTAATTAACTACGATGCAAACTTAATTAAAGGAGATTACGTTTGGGATAACAAGTTAATTGTAGATTACGGAGTAAACAAAAACAAAGGAGCTGATGATTTCACAAAATCTAATGACAGAATAGAATTCAACTCTATTGGAGGTAAAAAAGCAACTGGTAACTGGTACTACTCTGCTTACTTTAACTTTAAAACACAAATGGACAAAGGATTTTTATATGACGATAACAATGTTCGTGTTGCTACAACTTCACATTTCTTCTCTCCTGCTTATTTTCAAGCTGGTCCTGGCATGTTTTGGAAAAAATCGGATAACTTAAATGTTATGATTTCTCCTGCTGCTGCTAAATTAATTTTAGTACATGATGAATTTGCTGGAAGCTTTGGTACAGATGCTGGTGATACTTCTCGTTTTGAGTTAGGCGCTGCTGTAAGAGGTTACTACAAATTAAACATAGCGAAGAACATTTCTATGGAAAACATTGTAGCATTATACTCTAACTACTTAGAAGATCCTCAAAATGTAGATATCGATTACACCATGAATCTTTCTANGNNNGNAAACAAATACATCTCTGCTAACTTAGTATTTCAAGCAATCTATGATGATAATACAAACCCTAATGGTTTCCAAATTAGAGAAGCTTTTGGTGTAGGTTTTAACTACGGTTTCTAATTAAGAATTAGTCTATTAAAAACGCGTTTCTATGAAGCGCGTTTTTTTTGTTTATATATTTCGTTTTTTCTTAATGTAAGTATGAAACAAAAAACTAGTTGTTTTTATTAAACTTACGCTCCTTTTTCTTTTTACCAAAGAGTCTTTTTAAGAAATCATCTCGTTTTTCTTCTTCGCAATTTAATGCTTCAAGAACTTCATTCGAAGCATTTTCAAAACTACTTTTAGTTATAGAACTATAATTGGAATCCGCATTTAATTTCTGGTAAAATTTAGCAAAAATTGGTAAAGCAGAATTTGCTCCTTGGCCTAATCCGGTGGTTTTAAAACCTATATTATAATTATCGTTACCCACCCAATTGACAGTAACTAAGTTAGGTGTGATACCAACGAACCAACCATCCTTATTGTCTTGAGTTGTTCCTGTTTTACCCGCAATATTGTTTTTTAGATTATAAGTAGATCTTAATCGAGCTGCTGTACCAGAATTAACAGTAGACTTCATCATTTGTAAGATGACTTGCCTTGTAAAATCACTATATGCTTTCGTTTCTTGTACCTCTGGTTTAAAAGACACAATTTCTACACCGTTTTTATCTTCAATTTTAGTAATAAAATAAGGTTTAACAGGCTTGCTGTTATTCACATAACTAGCATAAGCACCGGCAAGTTCTTTTATATTAATTTCGGCTACACCTAAAGCTAAAGATGGTTCTTTCGGAAGCTGTTTTGTGATGCCTAATTTTTTAGCTTGGATTAAAACGTTATCTATACCTACTTCATTTAAAACTTTTACAGCAATAGTATTCATTGACTGACTTAATGCTTTTTCTAGGTTGAAATTAATGTATGGATCTTCTTCTTTGCTGCTCGAGTTTGTTGGTGTCCAATTTTTATAATCGTTGTAAGTAATTGCTTCTGGCGAAAAATAAGTACATGGTTTCATACCATTCTCTATAGCTGCAGTATAAACAAAAGGTTTAAATGTGGAACCTACCTGACGTTCACTTTGGGAAACGTGATCGTATTTAAAAAAACGATAATCTATACCTCCAATATAAGTTCTTACCGCTCCTGTTTTGGGTTCTAAGGCAATCATTCCAGTGTTTAAAAACTTTAAATAATGTTTTAAACTATCTATGGTAGAAATGCTTTCGGTTTTAGTTTCTTTCCAATCAAATAATTCAACTTCATGCTTCATAGAAAGTGAATCCATAATTTGTGTTTCTTCTAAACCACGTGCTTTATATTTTTTATACGCAGGAAGCGTTTTTATTACATTTTCAATTAGTTTTTTATTAACGTTCCATGGTGCGTTTTTACCGTAAGAAGCTTCGTAAGCTTCTTGCAATTTTGTGTGATGCAATTGCATTGCTTCTTCTGCATACTTCTGCATTTGGTAATCTAATGTGGTGTGTATAACTAAACCATCTTTATATAAATTGTAAGCTTCTCCATTTGGCTTTTTATAGTCTTTTAAAACAATAGCCAACTCCTTTTTTAATTCTGCTCTAAAGTAAGGAGCTAAGCCCAAATCGTGATTAAAAGATTGGTAATTTAAATCGATAGACTCTTTTATAGTTGCCGCATATTGGATTTCTGTGATGTAATTATATTTAAGCATTTGTTGCAGTACTACATCTCGCCTTTTCTTACTGTTTTCTAAATTACGTCTCGGATTATAAAAATTATTTGCTTTTAAAGTACCCACAAGAGTTGCAGCTTGAGATAAGGTCAAATTTGCTGTAGGAATACTAAAAAATTTACGAGATGCACTTTCTATACCAAACGTATTATCTGGAAAAGGAACGGTATTAAGGTACAGCGATAGTATTTCTTTTTTAGAATAAATCTGTTCTATTCGTTTGGCAACTATAGATTCTTTTATTTTGTTAACGATAGTACTAAAAGCAAAATATTTGTCTCTTCCAAACAGGTTTTTAGCCAATTGTAAAGTTATCGTGCTTCCTCCTCCCGAAGATTTATCTTGAAATAAAATTGTTTTAAAAAAAACACGAAGCAAACTAATATTATCTATACCGTCATGCTCATAAAACCGAACATCTTCGGTAGCTATTAAAGCGCTTAAAAGATGCTCCGGAAATTCTGGATAGGTTAATGGTTGCCTATCATAAATATAATATTTACCAATAAGTCTACTATCTTTATCTAAAACCTGGGTTGCTTCCGCTTGTTTTAAATTACTTAATTCTCTTATGTTTGGTAATTTTCCAAAGGCACCAAAATAAATACTAGCGAAAAAAACAAGACATAAAACAAAGACTCCTGTAATTGTTATAATGGCTCTTTTTATCCATTTTCTTTTTAATAATGAAATTAATTTTTGCTTAATCATAAGTACGTATAACGAGAAAAAAACAGATTTATTTAGTTACAAAAGTATCTAATAATTATACTCCGCTAACTAACAAATCACTATTTTCAATCGTTAAACCACAAAATAGGATTATTTGCTACGCCTCTTAAACTTATTAGCGTCTAAAAAGTAAGTCATCTTCAATGATACCGTATTACTACTATTTTCTTTTAAGGTGTTTCCTAAATTATCAAAATAAGAAGAACGCACGTCGCCATTAAAAAAGGTACTTCCTAATTTGTAACCCAAACTAATTTCGCTGGCTGGAGCAAATTGCCATTTAGCTAAAAAATCGATGTTGAATTGATTAAAATTATCATCAAAATCATCTGGATTAATGTCGTAATTATTTACTACTAAATCGCCATTATCTTGTAATGTAAATTGCTTATTATAATCTACCTGAATCCAGTAATGACGCAATCTAGCATTTACATGCAGCTTGGAATTTATAGTATAATTAAGCGTTAGTGCATTGTTCCATTCTTTAACAGCACGTTGTCCAAAAATAATAGCATCATCCATNCTATCTATAAANCCGGCTTTGCTAGGCTGACTTTCATAGGCTTGATTAAAATAAGCAGAAAAATGCTGACCAATTCTAGCACGAATACCATAACCAGCAATAAGTTCTTGGGAATAGATTTCGGAATTTAAAAACTTCACAAACACCATATAACCAGCAAAGGAAAGATTTTTATTTCTATTGGTTTGATACTCTAAAAAGGTTTCGGTTTGCGCAGGAATATTAAAATGTCTGTCTTGTACGCGAGGCTCATAAAAATTTTGTCCTTTTGGTAAATAGGTGAATTCTGCAAAAAAACTATGCTGACTCTTTTTAAAGGTTCCGTTAGTTCCCAACTTTGTATATGTTTGTTCTTGTTCCATCAAACTGTAATAATAACGCTGTTGATGATCTACAAAAAACTGATAGTTAGAAAATGTATTTTTAGGATTGTTTTCGGTATATCTAACATCTCCTCGAATACGCATTTCATTATTTCTAGAAAGATAACCAAAGTCGTTATTATCAAAAGTATCATCGACTAATTTAAACGATATACCAGAAGTCCACTTCCCACTAATTTTTCCTGCGTAAGCATAATAATCATGACCAAACTCGTTATCGATATCGGAATAATACTTTTGTGACAGTCCGGACTGGAAACGTATCGTATAGGCACGTTTTTTATTATACCATCTATAAGCCAAAGCAGTTAAATTAGCGTCGTAATCCCCACCGTTTCGCAACACAAAATTATTAACAAAGGTGAATGACGAATTATTTTTAAGTGCTTTATCTAAAACGATAGCATTATAATTTGTGAACGGATTTGTGGTTACTTGTCTAGTTTCACCGCTAACCACATTTTTAATTGTCGCTTCACTTTTGTCTGTAATTCCATTAAGAATACCAATAGACAAACCGTTAGAAGATTTCCCGGTAAACTTAATCAGGTTTATAATATTCGATGTAATTGGGTTCTCATCCAGAGTTTCATTTTCGGCAAGTGTAATATTATTTTTATTAATTGGTATGCCACCAATTCTTCTAGTATATAAGTAACCCGATTTATCAAAAATCTCTGTGCCTTCTACAAAAAACTGTCGGTTTTCATTAAACTGAATTTCAAAAGGAGAGAGATTAAAAACCTGATCATCACTTGGTGCTTGACTAAAATCTGGAATTAGAGAAACATCTAAAGTATATGCGTTTTTATGTACGTATTTCAAGTCTAATCCACCATTAAAAGTGGTTTTACTTTCGCCTGTTGGGCTTTTTTCATGTACTAAAGAAACAAAAGGATAAAACGATAAATTTAGTGGCGGATTTATCGTTTTTAATCCTTCCAGTTTTCCAAACTGATTCAAATAGCCATCCACTTCTGGTTTAATTGGATTCCAAAAAGAAGTTTCATTTAACTTGGAAGAGAAGCGTTGAAAATTCACTTTAAAATGGCTTAAATCTTCTTTAGGAAAACGAATACTATTAAACGGTATTTTCACTTCTACCATCCATTTGTCATCATACATTTTAACTTCACTTTCCCAAACGACATTAAAGTTACTATCTTCTCCAAAAGCCGATAATTTAGAATCGAATTGCACATTTGCCGCTGTTATAGTAAAGTCATAACCTTCTCGAGCTTCCCCAAAAGGATCCATTTGAATTCCGAAAAAATCAGAAGTACCAATATCATCTCGTGCTGTTAGTTGCTTGTTAATTTCCATTTTATTATCCACATGAAAAACGGCTAAAACATACAAATAGCTTTCATCGTGAAGGATTGCAATTTCCGATTTACGTTTAGAAGGTTTTCCGTTATCTGGCCGTTGTTGTATAAAATTTCCTTCTTGTAGGTGTTGCTTCCAAATTGCTTCGGTTGCTTCTCCATCTATTTTAATACTTTCGGTAGTAGGATGAATAGTAATGGTGTTTTGTGCTTTTACCGAAACAATTCCGAAGAAAATAAATAGAATAAAAAAGATACGGTTGTTTTTGATGGAGGATTGCATGCTGGTTTGTTTTTTGATTTCGGAGACAAAGATGAAACAGACCAACAGATAAACAGGTTAACCCAAAGTTAAACACAGGTTAATGGTTTTTTGGCGTATTTTCTATTGCTATTAACCGAAGTGAAGAAAAGGAGTATTGGTAGGAAACTCGCGCATTATTAAGGTTAACGTTGGGTTAACGGCGTGCAGTTATACCACTTGAACTCACATATTTGCTACATTTGACGTAATAAACCAAACAACCGATTTCTCATATAGTACACATGAAAAACAAAATAACCATATTAATACTAGCATCTGTTTTGGGGTTAATCGCCTTATCAT
>JGI24723J26617_10003608_pt1 | contig 11145 bp, 10 predicted proteins | sample Cruoilmetagenom6_FD_26617 | JGI IMG/M metagenome (IMG submission 26617) | reverse complement strand
GCTGTCGGTGTGGCCATTCACTATGACCGTCGAACCCGGATAGCGTTGCAGATTGTCCGCCAAAGCGCGCAAGTCTGAACGCAATGCGTTGCCGATTGTCGTGCTGTCGACCGCAAAAAGGATGTCTTGCGGCATACGCACGATCAACTCATCGCCAGTGTTGATGATTTGTATGCGGTCGTCGCCGATCGCGTTTTGCAGGTCGGCTGCTTGCTTGTCCAGATTGTTGCCAATCGCAGCACCAACGCCGCCACCGATAACGGCGCCAAATATTGCATTTCGCTTGCGCTCGCTGCTGTTGTCGCCGCTCAGTATACCGGCCAAAGCACCAGTGACAGCGCCGACAGCGACGCCTTCTTTGGTGCGTTGGTTAGGATCATTGGTCGCGGTATTTATGTCCGTGCATGCAGTGAGCACGAAAAGCCCTGCCAGTCCGGCCAGAGCAGTAGGTTTCAGATAGGTCATTTTATTGCCTCGTTAATGGGCCCAGCTTTTTTTGCTTATAGCGCGTGGATTGCGTCCACTTCAAAGCAAGTAGTCACGATAGGCGAAAATCCGCAAGACCGTTCACAAGGTCGTGTCCGCGCGCGCACCTTCCCATGCCAGCATTGCACGTTTAACGCCAAGACCCCAGTGATAGCCGCCAAGCCCGCCGGATTTGCGCAGGGCCCGGTGACAGGGGATCAGCCAGCCTACCGGGTTGCGCCCCACAGCGGTGCCTACGGCGCGAACGGCGCGCGGGTTTCCGATGGCCTGGGCGATGTCTGAATAGGTGGTCACATGGCCCGATGGAATGGAAAGCAATGCCTCCCACACNTTGATCTGGAAGGGCGCGCCGATCAGATGCAACTGCGCTGTTCCTGAACGCACAAATGCAGCGTCGACCCAACCGGCCATATCGTCTGGCTGTTCGTGAAACCGCGCCTGCGGCCAGCGCGCGGTCATATCGGTGAATGTCTGCGCCTCGCCAACTTCGTCGCTAAATGCCACACCGCACAGGCCACGCTGGGTTGCCATGGCCAGAACCCGGCCAAAGGGGCTGTCAAACCAGCCATAACTGATGTTCAACCCCTTGCCTTTGCGGGCATATTCACCCGGGCTCATGGCTTCCCATTTCAGGAACATGTCATGCANGCGCCCGGTGCCCGACAGGCCGACCTCATTGGCGGTATCAAGCGTTGTATGACGCGCGGCCAAAAGTGCCTTGGCATGATCCATCGTAAGATACTGTTGATAGCGCTTAGGAGACACACCGACCCACTGCGAAAATACCCGCTGAAAATGCGCCGGCGACATGGAAAGCTGGGCGGCAAGCGCTTCAAGTGACAGCGTTTCGCCGCCGGCGACATCAATCGCTTGGATGGCGCGGCGCATGACATTGAAATGATATCCGGATTCTTGGCTCATTGTTGCCCCTTTCGAGCATGAGACTAACGATTTGGACCGCCCGGTCGATCCGTTTCTTGCGCCTTTTGGGCGGGCAGGGCATACCCGCCGGAATGGCAAAGCAAATGGACTATCAGACAATATTCGAGGTGTTTTCCCGGTTTCGCGCATCAGAAGCGGAACCCAAGGGGGAATTGCACCATGTGAATGCCTATACGCTGGTCGTTGCCGTTGCCTTGTCGGCGCAAGCGACGGACGCTGGCGTGAACAAGGCGACGGGCGCGTTGTTCAAGTTGGCTGACACTCCGGAAAAAATGCTGGAGCTGGGCGAAGAGGGGCTGATCGAGCATATCAAGACGATCGGTCTGTTTCGACAAAAAGCCAAAAACGTCATCAAGATGAGCAAAATTCTGGTCGAGGAATATGACTCTCAGGTGCCCTCTTCGCGCGCGGCATTACAAGGTTTGCCCGGAGTCGGGCGTAAGACGGCCAATGTGGTGCTGAACATGTGGTTCGGCCAGCCGTCACAAGCCGTGGACACGCATATTTTCCGGGTCGGCAACCGCACCGGTGTTGCGCCCGGCAAGGACGTGAACGCGGTCGAGCGGGCGCTGGAAGACCACATTCCGGCAGAATTTCAACATCATGCGCACCACTGGCTGATCCTGCATGGACGCTATATCTGCGTTGCACGAAAACCAAAATGCGGAGCCTGTATCATCCGCGACCTATGCCGATTTAAGGAGAAGACCCAATGAGTAAACGTTTTCAGATTGTCGGCATCGGCAATGCAATGGTGGATGTGCTTGCCAATTGTGATGAAGCTTTTCTGGCCGCCAACGGCATCGAAAAGGGGATCATGCAGTTGATCGACATGGACCGCGCCGTTGATCTTTATTCGCGTGTGGGACCCGCCAAGGAAATGAGCGGTGGATCGGCTGCAAACACGATTGCCGGGGCGGCCCATCTTGGTGGCCGGGTTGCTTATGTTGGCAAGGTTCGAGACGATCAGCTGGGTGCGATTTTTGCCCATGATTTGCGCGCGCAGGGCGCGGTTTATGAAACAATAATGTCCCCGGCCAAAGAAGGTGCGGAAACCGGGCGTTGCATTGTGCTGGTTACGCCTGACGGCGAGCGGTCGATGAACACGTATCTGGGCTGGTCAGAATTTTTGGGCCCGGACGATGTGGATACGACGATGATGGCGGATGCCGAATGGATTTTTCTGGAAGGCTATCGGTTTGACGGCCCGGACAGTCACGCGGCTTTTGCCAAGGCGATTGCAGCGACCAAGGGGGCGGGCGGAAAGGTCTCGATCACTCTGTCCGACCCTTTCTGCATTGAACGTCACCGCGACGCATTTGCAAAAATGTTGGCCCAAGACGTGGATCTTCTGTTTGCCAACCGGGCCGAGATTATGTCGATGTATCAGACCGACGATCTGGACACGGCTTTATCGCGCGCCGCTAAGGAAGTTGCGATTGTCGCCTGCACCGATTCCGAGAATGGCGCACACATCGTTGTCGGCGGTGATCGCTGGCATGTTCCGGCCGTGGCCACAACGGTTGTCGATGCGACCGGGGCTGGTGATTTGTTCGCCGGGGCGTTCCTTTGGGGGCTGACCAACGGCCATGAGATAGAAACCTGCGGGCGGATGGCTTGTCTGGCCGCGTCCGAAGTGATCAGCCACCTTGGGGCACGGCCAGAGGCGGATCTGCCCAAATTATTCGCCAAACATGGGCTGATCTAGCCGCTAGTCGCCCAGTTTGGCGTGCACCTCGTCCAGATCAACATCCCCCAGCGGCATTTTGTTCGCTGGGTTGTCGAAATCGTATTTGAAAAGATCAAAGTCGCGTTTGTACATCTCGCGAACCAGATGCATCGACAGNTCGTCAAAGAAATCNTCNACCGGATGCGCGCGTTTGGGCCCGTGCCCTTCAGATTCGTTGAACCGCGGAATTTCGTCCAGATCAACCTTATGGGGTGTCTCAATTCCTTCCAGAACCGTCTGCATTCCCCCGTTGAACACTTCGGTATGGAAAATGTTGTCATAGCGCCCGCCGTTCAGAATGAACGTCGAAATATGTCCGGACATCGCGGACCAGTGAATATCCGGGTCCATGGGCTTTCGCCATTTGATGGTGTCGCGGGAAAAAAGCAGAAACCGGCGGAATGATTGTATCTGATCAAAATCGCCGTCCACCTCTATGCCGTATTTCTGCATAAGCAGTGGCACAAGGTTTCCGCGATAGCGTTTTCCATTGCGCTGAATGCCACATATCTTGTCAAAGAAAGAGCTTAAGATCCGTGTGTACGGATTGCGCACGCAGGTGAACGTGCGGGTTTTGTGGTCAACAACATTGCCCTCGATCAGCGGCTGGCTTTCGGCGATGGCCCATTTGTGAATCCCACCTTCGGCATCATGAATGTCACCGTCAAAGAACTTGCCGTGATCGGAATAGAACATAATTTGCCCAATGGTTGAGCAGGCGCATTTTGGCACCACGCGATAGACCAAACTTTCACTTTCGGTCATCCAAGTTCCGGGAAAACCCATATTCACTCGCCTCCTATCCCCGAATTGTTTTTGCGCTCACCGGGGTATGCGGAATAAAAAAGCAAAGAATGCCTGTTTTTTCAATGGTTGTTCACGTTATCTATGCGAACAATAGCGACAAAAGTAAGGTTTTAGTTTCCCAAATGGCAAAAATCGCTTTCATTCTGCTTTGCCACAAGAATCCAGGGGCCATAATCAATCAGGCCAAACGCCTGACTGCTGCGGGCGATTACATGGCGATTCACTTTGATGCGCGGGCCAACAGTGAGCATTTCGATGAAATTCAGGGCGCCTTNGCCGATAATCCAAACGTTGTTTTTTCGAAGAAACGGATAAAATGCGGATGGGGCGAATGGAGCTTGGTTCAGGCATCGCTTTACGCTCTTGAAGCTGCCGAACAGGCTTTCCCGCGCGCGACGCATTTTTATATGCTCTCTGGTGATTGCATGGCGATCAAGTCGGCCGAATTCGCGCATGAGTATCTTGATGAAAATGACGCGGATTTTGTCGAAAGTTTTGACTATTTCGAAAGTGACTGGATCAAAACAGGCATGAAAGAAGAGCGGCTGATTTACCGCCATTTTTTCAACGAACGTGCGCATCCGAAATTGTTTTACGCTGCGTTCAACGCACAGAAGCGTCTGGGGCTGGCCCGAAAAATTCCTGCGGATCTGCAAATCATGATCGGCAGTCAGTGGTGGTGCTTACGCCGCCAGACCGTAGAAAAAATTCAGGATTTCTGTCGCAGCAGACCGGATGTGGTCCGCTTTTTCAAGACGACCTGGATACCGGATGAAACATTTTTCCAGACATTGGTTCGCCATCTGATTCCGGAAAACGAAATTCGAACCCGGACACTGACGTTTCTTATGTTCTCGGACTATGGAATGCCGGTGACGTTTTATAACGATCACTACGATCTGTTGCTTGGGCAGGATTTTTTGTTTGCCCGCAAAATCTCGCCCGATGCGCACGAGTTGAGGCGCCGGTTGGGGGATCTTTATGCGACCAAGGGCGTGCAGTTTCAAATATCGAACGAAGGCATCAGCCTGTTTAAGTTCCTTAGCGGGCGGGGCCGTGACGGTCGAAGGTTCGCGCCGCGTTTCTGGGAAACGGAATCGACGCTTGGTCGTGAACGAGAACTGATGATTGTGACATGCAAGAAATGGCATGTCGCCAAGCGGTTGCTGCATCGGATGAGACAGCTCACCAATGTGCCCGCGATCGAGTTTGTTTTTGACGAGGAAAACACCCAGTTGCCGGACCTGGGCGGCATCCAGAAAACTCTTGCCAAGCGAACGCGCCATCGGCGCGCGTTAATGCGAATGCTGTTTGACTATTATGAAACCGANCGTCTGATTTTTTGTCTGGATCCNAACAATATGGATCTGTTGCAGGATTTTTATANCGACCGCAGTAAAACCAGCTTGCTGGAGATCGAGTGTGATTTTGATGATGAATACCTGTTAGGTCATGCCAAGCGGGTTGGGCTGGCGGGCGAACAGACTCGCGAAGAAGCGCTTGAGCGGCTCTTGCCGACAATCCGGGCGGACGTGCATTTTCAATCGGATCAGATCAAAGATGCCAAATTCCCGGACTTTTTCAGAATGCGACAGAGCGCAACTATTGATGAAAATGCCTTGCCTCTGGCCGCGTTTCTGGACATCACAGTTGAACAGGCGCGCGACCTTGCCGCCACAGACCACTTATTCGCCGACTAAAGAGGGCCCATGGCTTACGTTTACGACGATCAGAATATTTTCGCCAAGATTTTACGCGGCGAAATTCCCAACACCACGGTTCTGGAAACCGACCATTGTCTGGCATTTCGCGATATCACACCGCTGGCCCCGGATCATGTTCTGGTAATCCCCAAAGGGCCTTACGTGACCTACGATCATTTTGCGCTTGAAGCGAGCGAGGCCGAGATTGTCGATTTCACCCGAACGATTGGCAAAGTGTGTGANATGCTTGGTGTGCGTCCGGGGCTGGACGGTGACGGGTTTCGCCTGATCGTTAATTCGGGCACCAACGGCGTTCAGGAAGTGCCCCATATGCATATGCATATTATGGCCGGCCGCTGGTTGGGGCATATGTTGCCAAGTGCAAAGCAGGACAAAGCGGATTAATTTCTGACAACCGGCGANGCTATTCCTTGCCGGTTGCCTGAGATCGGATAACATGACCGCAACCGTGCGGACAAAACCAGCAGAGAACATCATGACCACAGATGCACCGGAAAAAGAAATCGTCAGCAAATGGCGCATCGCCTGTGACGGCGGCGGTGGTGCATTGGGCCACCCACGCGTCTGGCTGCAAATCCCCCATGACNCGGGGTTCGTCGAATGCGGCTATTGTGACAAAAAGTTCATCCACGAAAGCTTTGCCAAAAAGGTAAAGTGACCGGTTTCGGGCGTTTCTGACTATCAGGGGAGAGGGCGCATGGCCTTCGGTAAAGGCTGTCATCTGCATCTGATCGACGGGTCGGCGTTCATTTTTCGCGCCTATCACGCGTTGCCGCCGCTTACGCGCAAATCCGACGGGTTGCCGATCGGTGCGGTCAGTGGCTTTTGCAACATGTTGTTCAAGATCGTNCAGGAATCCAAGGGCGACAACGCGCCGACCCATATNGCGGTGATCTTCGATTATTCCGGCAAGACGTTCCGCAACGAGATTTACCCAAAATACAAAGCGCACCGCCCGCCTGCACCAGAAGATTTGGTGCCTCAGTTCCCGCTGTTTCGCGACGCGACGCGGGCCTTTAACGTCCCTTGCATCGAGGTCGAAGGTTTCGAGGCCGACGACATCATCGCAACCCTTTCTTGTCGTGCGCGCGAGGCAGGCGGGCAGGTCACGATTGTGTCGTCTGACAAGGATATGATGCAACTGGTGGGCAATGGCGTCGATATGCTTGACCCGATGAAGAACAAGCTGGTCGACAGCGATGGTGTATTTGAGAAATTCGGCGTTGGTCCGGCGAGCGTTGTGGATGTGCAAGCACTGGCTGGGGATAGCGCGGATAATGTGCCGGGCGCACCGGGCATCGGGATCAAAACTGCTGCATTGTTGATCAACGAATATGGCGATCTGGATGCCTTGTTGGAGCGCGCCAGCGAGATCAAACAACCCAAACGGCGCGAAAGCCTGATTGCGAATGAGGACCTGATCCGGGTCTCAAAGCGGCTTGTCCAGCTTGACTGTGACATGGATTTGGATTTCGGACTGGATAGTCTGGAAATGAAAGACCCAGAGGTTGACGTGTTGCTGCCATTTCTTGCCGAAATGGAATTNCGCACCATGACCAAACGGGTCGCGGATAAGTTGGGGGTCGAGGCGCCGGAAATGCCGGATGCGACGGCATCTGGCGGNAGCGCGGCCAGCGAAGCGCTGGAANTGCCGCCAATTGACCCGGCCAAATACGAACGGGTGTCTGACGCGGCCGCCCTTCAAGTCTGGGTGGATCGGATACTCAAACGAGGCTGGGTTGCCGTGGACACGGAAACCACCAGTCTGAACGAAATGGTAGCCGAACTTGTTGGCATCTCACTTTGCGTTGAGGCGGGCCAAGCCTGCTATATCCCGCTGGCCCACAAGGCGGCCGGCACCGATGATCTGTTTGGGTCCGATGATCTGGCCGAGGGGCAGATGTCACTTGAAGACGCACTGTCGGTCTTAAAGCCAATTCTGGAAGACGACGCGGTTCTGAAAATTGGTCAGAACATGAAATATGACGCCAAGATTTTTGCCCGTTACGGGGTGGATATCGCGCCGATTGATGACACGATGCTGATGTCTTATGCGATGCACGCAGGCGAGCATAACCACGGCATGGATTTGCTGTCGGATCGGTATTTGTCGCACAGTCCGATCCCGATAAAGTCGCTGCTGGGAACCGGAAAATCGGCGATTACATTCGATCGGGTGCCGGTTGGTGACGCCGTGAAATACGCCGCCGAGGATGCCGATATCACGCTGCGATTGTGGCAGCTGTTCAAACCGCAACTTCACCGCAAGCAAGTCACCACCGTCTACGAAACGCTGGAACGCCCGCTGGTGCCGGTTCTGGCGCGCATGGAGATGGCTGGGATCAAGGTGGATCGGGATGTCTTGTCGCGCATGTCCAATGCGTTCGCCCAGAAAATGGCCGGGCTCGAGGCGGAAATACACGAATTGGCGGGTGGTTCATTTAACGTCGCCAGCCCCAAACAACTGGGCGAAATCCTGTTTGACAAAATGGGGATCGAGGGCGGTAAGAAGGGCAAAACCGGGGCCTATGCAACCGGGGCTGACGTGCTGGAAGATTTGGCAAGTACGGGCCACGATCTGCCCGCACGGGTCTTGGACTGGCGTCAGTTGGCCAAGTTGAAATCGACCTATACCGATGCCTTGCAAGAGCATATCAACCCTGAAACCGGGCGGGTTCACACATCTTATTCTATCGCCGGGGCCAATACTGGCCGTCTGGCCTCGACCGATCCGAACCTGCAAAATATCCCGGTGCGCACCGAAGAAGGCCGCCGCATCCGCGAGGCATTTATCGCCGAGCCGGGAAAGGTTCTGGTGTCGCTGGATTATTCACAGATTGAGCTGCGGATACTGGCGCATGTCGCCGATATCGACGCATTAAAACAGGCGTTTCGCGACGGGCAAGATATTCATGCACTGACTGCCAGCGAAATGTTTGGCGTGCCGCTGGATCAGATGACCCCGGATATTCGCAGGCAGGCCAAAGCGATCAATTTCGGGGTGATTTACGGGATTTCCGGTTTTGGGTTAGCACGCAATCTGCGCATTCCCCGCGCCGAGGCGCAGGGGTTTATCGACCGCTATTTTGAACGCTTTCCCGGCATCAAAGATTACATGGATGCAACGGTTTCATTCGCCAAAGAAAACGGGTTTGTGCAGACATTGTTCGGGCGCAAGATCAATACACCCCAGATTAACGCCAAGGGCCCGCACGCCGGGTTTGCCCGGCGCGCGGCGATCAACGCGCCAATTCAGGGAACGGCGGCTGATGTGATTAGGCGCGCCATGATCCGGATGGAGGGCGCGATAGACGATCTGCCTGCAAAAATGTTGTTGCAAGTGCATGATGAATTGATCTTTGAGGTCGACGAGGCCGCGGTTGATGCAACGATCAAGCGGGTGCGCGCGTCATGGAAGGGGCCGCAATGCCTGTCGTTAAACTGGACGTGCCGTTGACGGTTGATGCGGGAACCGGGGCAAACTGGGCCGAAGCGCATTAGGCGCAAGCTGGTCCGGCAATCCAGCCTAACCCGTCTTGCGTTCGCCCCGCCGGGTGGTATTCGCCGCTGACAAATCCTGAATACCCACCCCGGTCGAGCCGTTCAAAGAAAGCCGGATAGTCGATATCTCCGCCGCTTGGCTCATGCCGCCCCGGAAAGCCGCCGACCTGAATATGGCGGGCCAGATGCCCGTATTTGGCCCAGACATCTGCCGCATCACCGGTAATCATTTGGGCATGGTAAGCATCGTATTGCAGGGTGACGTTTGGTGCTGCAACAGCCTGCAGAATGTCGCTGGCTTGCTGAAAATCTGACAGGAAGTAGCCCGGCATGTCGGTCTGGTTAATCGGCTCGATTGTCAGGCTTTGATCGGGCGCCTGTTTGGCCGCCCATTTCAGGTTCTCGATGAACGTTGCCTGTGCCATGTCACCCTGCGCAACACCGGCCATGATGTGAATATGGACGGGCCGCAGCTGCTGTGCATAACGCAACGTGCGCGCAAAATCCCGGCGAAACCGTTGTGCCAATTCCGGCACAGCGGCAAAACCTCGCTGCCCGCCAGTGTAGTTGGGCGGTGGGCAGTTAATCAGCGCCAGCGTCAGGTCGTGGGCCAGTAACTGACGGGCAATCAGTTTGGGCGGCTCGTCATAGGGAAAGAGCACCTCGACCGCATTAAACCCGGCCGCTTTGGCCGCAGNGAAACGTTCCAGAAATGGAAGTTCGGTGAAAAGCAGCGTCAGGTTGGCGCAGAATTTTGGCACCTATTGCAGGTCGGCTGAAGGGATGATTGGAAAAAACTGACCCGACGAACGGATGCCAAACCAACTGGTCCCCTCGTGNTCCTGATGGCTGCCGATATCCACCAGCCGATAAAAGCTTTTGCGGTCAATCAGNGCTTCCAGATTGGCGCGGATCAACACGTAGGGCGAGGGTTCGCCGCTGTCAGGGTCGCGTTCCACCCGGATCGGATTGTCGGGGCCGGCTGTGGCAAAGTCGCCGACGTTCGTCTCGAATGTCAGGGTCTGTTCAGGGCCGGGGGTGCTGACTTCNAAATCCACNGCGACAAANGGGGCATCGTCGACGGTAATGCCGACCTTTTCTACCGGGGTTACCAGAAAATAGTCGTCGCCGTCCTTGCGGATGATTGTCGAGAACAGCCGAACCAGCTCTTTGCGCCCGATCGGTGTGCCCAGATAGAACCATGTCCCGTCGCGCGCGATCCGCATGTCCAGATCGCCGCAAAACTCGGGGTTCCACAGATGAACCGGCGGTAATCCGCTTTTTCCGGCAGCTTTAGCGGATGCGGCGATGGATTCGGCTGATAGTTTCACAATGTTTTGTCCGATTGCTTCGATTGTCATTTGTAAGGCGGTCAATAGTTCCCTTTAATAGCACATATATCGAATGAAGGAGATTTGTCATGGCCGATCCGCAAAATCTTGTGGCAGACATCGAAGCGCTGGGTGAAAAACTGGGCCAAGCCAAGGANAGTATCACCAAACGGTTNATCGGTCAGCACAACGTGGTCGATCTGGTCTTGTCGGCGCTTCTGTGCGGTGGGCACGGGTTGTTGATTGGCTTGCCGGGCCTGGGAAAAACCCGGTTGGTCGACACGCTGTCGACCGTGATGGGGCTAGATGGCGCCCGGGTACAGTTCACCCCTGATCTGATGCCAGCGGATATTCTGGGCTCGGAGGTGCTGGAAACCGGCACAGACGGGCAGCGCTCGTTTCGTTTCGTTAAGGGGCCGGTGTTTTGCCAGTTGCTCATGGCCGATGAGATTAACCGAGCCAGCCCACGCACCCAGTCCGCACTGTTACAGGCGATGCAGGAAAAATCGGTGACGATTGCGGGGCAGCCCCATGCGCTGCCGGCGCCGTTCCATGTGTTGGCAACGCAGAACCCGATTGAGCAAGAAGGCACATATCCGCTGCCCGAAGCGCAGTTGGACAGATT
>JGI24723J26617_10003605_pt1 | contig 11148 bp, 8 predicted proteins | sample Cruoilmetagenom6_FD_26617 | JGI IMG/M metagenome (IMG submission 26617) | reverse complement strand
GAACAGAATATGCCCCAAAATTATTTGATCTTACGGGACTGCAAGTGTATTGTAATACGAAGTTTGGCTATTCTGCCGACGAAACCTTAAAGATGGTTCAGAAACTTTATGAGTCAAAAGTAGTGACCTATCCCCGTGTAGACACCACCTTTTTACCCACAGACATCTACCCTAAAGTTCCTTCAATATTACGTCAACTGACAAAGTATAAACACTTGACGCATATTATTTTACAGGATAAAATAAAAAAATCATCTCGTGTTTTTAACGACAAGAAAGTTACAGATCACCATGCCATCATCCCAACGGGAATTGAAATCCCCCTCCCTGCAGCACAACAGCGGGTTTACGATATTATTGTAAAACGATTCATTGCGGTATTTTACGATGATTGTAAGGTTTCTAACACCACGGTTCTTGGAAAAGCAGACACGGTACCGTTTAAAACCACAGGTAAAGAAATTCTTTCTGAGGGCTGGCGCGTAGTTTTTGCCAATCCCGATAAGGAGCGTAAGCCCAAAGACATCCTCCCTACTTTTGTAGCGGGCGAAAAGGGGCCACATGCGCCTTCTTTTTTAGAAAAGCAAACCAAGGCTCCCAATCAATACACAGAAGCCTCACTACTTCGCGCCATGGAAACCGCAGGAAAGCAAGTTGATGATGAAGAACTTAGGGAAGCCATGAAAGAAAATGGAATTGGTCGCCCCTCTACGCGCGCTAACATTATAGAGACCCTCTTCAAACGCAAATACATTGAGCGCAATAAAAAACAGATTTTACCAACTCGCATTGGGATCAGACTAATTGATACCATCCAGAATGAACTCTTAAAATCGGCCGAATTAACAGGGTCATGGGAAAAACAACTCAAGGATATAGAAAAGGGCGAGTTTCATGCCGCTACCTTTATTAAAAACATGAAGGCCATGGTAGATCAATTGGTCTATGAAGTGCGTATGGAGTCAAAACGTGCCAATATTAGCTATAATAACAGCCTTAAAAAAGCCGATGCGAAACCAGCAAAAAAAGAAAAATCGCTACGTCACAGTCCCTGCCCCAAATGTAAAAAAGGACAGCTCTTAAAAGGAAGTTCAGCCTATGGATGTAGTCAATATAAACAGGGGTGTGACTTTGTACTCCCGTTTAGTTATGCCGGTAAAAAAATACCTGAAAAACAACTCCTTCGCTTATTAGAAAAAGGAAGTACCGTCAATTTAAAGGGATTTAAATCTGCCGCTGGAACCCGTGCAGGAAAACTTCAATTTACAGACACCTATCAATTAACGTTGATCACCAAACCTAGTGAAATCAACAAAACCTGCCCAAAATGCAAGAAAGGCACCCTTTTAAAAGGAACTGCGGCTTACGGCTGTAGCAACTACAAAAGTGGCTGTGATTTTATCTATTCATTTACTCAACTTGCCAAAGTGACAGATGGCAAATCCCTTGAAGACACTGAGATTTACAATATAATTCGCAATTCTAAGTTTTAAATGAACGCGGCACTATTATTGACTATAGTAGGGTATGCCCTGCAGTCTATAACCGCTTAAATTACGCTGGTTCGTTAACTGTTATTTTTTTAATAATATTTACACAGAATGTAGGCTAAAAGTGGAAGTAAATTATATTTTTGCAAAAAATTAAACCAAGTGGTTAAAGATATTATCATTGCGATGTTATGGAGTGTGTCCCCCCTCGGAGAAGCGAAGGTGGGAATTCCGTATGGAATATTGCAAGGAGCCAATATCTATTGGGTTTTTATCGCTTGTTTTTTAGCCAATATCATGGTATTTCCCATTATGTCTTTTTTTCTAGACAAGGTAAACCGAAGTTTTTTTAAGTGGAGACCTTATAAGCGAAGTGCGATTTATGTGGCTCGTAAAGCCAAAAAGGGGTCTGGAGATAAGATTAAAAAATACGGTTTTTGGGGCCTAATATTTTTCGTTATGATTCCACTTCCTGGCACTGGTGTTTATGCGGGTACCATTGCAACTTATCTGTTTAATATAGAAAGGCGCAAGGCCTTTTTTGCAAATGTAATTGGTATCTTTTTCTCGTCTGTAATTGTCTGGACCGCCTTGGTACTTAGCTTAAATGGGGCGAATTAAGCAACCGTAATTTCTTTATAACTTGTAATTTAAATGTATTCCTGCATAGGCATTTCGTCCTTCACCAGGATAATAATAACGCGGCTCAGCGGTTCCAAACCCCACAGCATTAATTAATACCGAACGCGCATAACGCGTGTCCCCAATATTATTAACCCCCACATATACGTGAGCAGCCAATCGTGGCATAATTTCAAATTGGTATCCAAGCTTGGCCTTGATAATTGAAAACGAGCTACTTGTTATCGTATTCGCATCGTTTAAGGGAATTTCACCCACATATTGCTGATTAACATGCAGGTATACACCTTTACTGTGACGTAAGGTAAGACTAGCATTCATCCGATGTTTTGGCACGCCTGTTAAGGGATTCCCACTATAATCTTGGTCAAAATCTATAAACTCAACAAACCGATGTTGGGTTAACTCATAGCTTAATTGTGGTAACACGTGCCAGTTGCGACTAAGTGGTGCGTGATACTCGAGTGCTAACTCTACCCCTTGATGTTTTGTTTTCCCTGCATTCTTTCCTAAGTATTGATCATCACCAATCCGCTGAGCTACCAACAAATTCTCGATATTCATTTGATATATGGCGCCGTTAAAAAACAAGGTTTGTTGCAGCCAAGAAGTAGTAAACGCAAGTTCGTAGTTCGTCCCTGTTTCTTGTTTTATTTCAGGATTTACGGTTCCCTCTGGGGTTAAGGTCTCTTCTAGTCCGGGGTTTGAGAAACCTCGACTCACATTAACGTTTAATTGAACCGTTGGTGCTAATTGATACCGCAGTGATAAGCTTGGCGAGACGATGCCGTCAAAGTTACGTTTAGCCGAAACTGCCTCCTCTGCAGTAGTGAAAACATCGCGAAAGGCATAGCTAGTCTTATTATAATTAACCCCAAGCATAAGCTGCCATTGCTCACTAAATGGATAGGTCATATTCGCAAACGCAAAATACTGCGTACGATGTTCCTTTTGATCACTCAGCTGATCACCTTCTAAACTACCTTCTCCATTATTATCGGCATATAAATTGGCAAAGGTCCGCCACGCATACCGATCCTCATAAAGTTCAGCGCCTATGGTATACTGCAGTTGTTTGGTTCGCCATTTTAGTTCCCCGTTAAAAACGGACCTAATTCCGTACCCATGTGTAAACTCCTCTAAGATATTAAAGGGCCGTGGCTCATAATGATCGAGGTAATTGTAAAAAATACTCGTATTTAAGGTGTGCGCAGGCTTAAATTTTCGCTGGTAATTTAGTCCAACCAAACTATACGCATTCTTTTCATAGCCCTTCGCAGCAGCCCAGGTAAAAGCAGCCTGTCTGGGATTTTCGGCAGCAGCACTTTCACTGAGCGAACTCGCAATATGCGCCGTATAATTGACCTGATCAAACAGCAAACCTATTTGATCTTTTTCAGTGATTTGAATGCGATAATCAAGTTGCAGGTTTTGTCGCTTAAACTCACTATTCATCCGATATCCATCACTGTTAAGTAGTCCGTACTGCACACTCAATACCTGTTGGGCATCATTAAAATCAACCTTAAAATTATGCTTAAACAAGCCATAGGCTCCTAGGGTAAACGAATTACTTAAAGAAGTACCATGTACACTCGCTTGATCTCGCTGTAAGACAATAGCACCACCTAAATTACTACCATACGCAGTCGCTTTGGGTCCTTTAATTACCGTAACTCCGTGTAGGTTTTCTAAATCGAGGGTTGCCAAGGAACTCACTCCACTCCCATTGGTGAGCGGAATATTATTGCTATACAGGCGTAACTTATCGGTACCATAGGGCGTTCTAGCCCCCACCCCACGCATGGTAACACGATTGGTGTTTAATGCCCCGGATAGCACGAAGATTCCTGGCAATTGATTGAGCGCAGCGGCCAGATCTACCGGACTAAGCTTCGTTAAGGTTTCTTTACGCAATTGACTATACACGGCAATGCCAAGATCACCTGGTTTGGTCATTTTTGCATCCAGCAGCACCTCTTTTAATTGGGTTGTAGAATCCCGCTGTTTTGTTTGGGACATTCCACCCAAACCGTATAACATACAAATGACAAAGAGATGGTATTTCATATAGAGATTAGTTCCAATTCATTCGCTGTAATCGCACCGCATTGAGTATGGCCAATAGGGCCACTCCAACATCTGCAAAAACTGCCTCCCACATTGTTGCTAGCCCGCCAGCCCCTAAAAGTAATACTATTATTTTAACTCCAAAGGCAAGGACAATGTTTTGCCAAACAATTCGCCGTGTACTTTTCCCTATTTTAATTGCCTGTGCAATTTTTGAGGGTTGATCGGTTTGTATGATCACATCCGCTGTCTCAATAGCCACATCACTTCCCAAGCCCCCCATGGCTAATCCAACTCCACTGACTGCAAGTACCGGAGCATCGTTAATTCCATCTCCAACAAAGGCAACTTTAGTCGTTCCATCAGATTGCATCTGTTCCACTTTCCGCAGTTTATCTTCTGGGAGGAGTCCACCAAACACCTCCACTACCCCCAAGCCGTGCCCCACTTGCTGCACGATAGACTCCTTATCACCAGAAAGAATGACCACCCGGCTTATTCCGGCCGATTTAATAGCGTTTATAGCCTGTTGAGCATCCTCCTTTAATTCATCTGCAATTACAATATACCCTGCAAAGACCGCATCAATAGCCACAAACACTATCGATTCAACAATTTGTCCCGCTTCTTTCGGCAGTGACACCCCTAGACGAGCCATCATTGCAGCATTTCCTACACTCACCACCTTTCCTTGTACCGTACCATTCAAGCCTTGTCCCGCAATTTCTTCTACCTCATTTGCTTCGTAATATGGAGCTGCTGGATATGCCATAATGGCGGTTGCAATGGGATGGGTAGACTGCCTTTCAACTGCCTGAACATAGCCCATAAATTCTTTTTGACTGCCCTGAACTAGGTTAATTTCCTTTATTTTAAAAACTCCCTTGGTCAGCGTACCTGTTTTATCAAGGACCACGGCATTCACTTCGGTGATGGCATCTAAATAGGTAGCTCCCTTAAATAAAATTCCATTCCGCGAAGCAGCACCAAGTCCCCCAAAATACCCCAAGGGAATGGAAATGACAAGTGCACAGGGACAAGAGATAACTAAGAAAATTAAGGCCCTATAGAGCCATTCTTCAAAGACGTAATCTGCAACAAAAAGAATCGGTAATACCGTGAGTCCCACGGCCAAAAAAACCACTATAGGCGTGTATATTTTTGCAAATTTTCGAATAAATAGTTCGGTTTTTGACTTATGTGCAGTCGCATTTTGAACGAGTTGCATTATTCTTGCTATAGAACTGTCTTTAAATTCTTTCGTCGCCCTTATTTCAATTACATTTTCCAAATTAATACTCCCCGCATAGACTGGTTCTCCTTTACGGATAACTTCGGGCTTTGACTCTCCTGTAATAGCAGCAGTATTCAACGAAGTTTGTTCAGAATTTAACACCCCATCTACGGGTAATTTTTCTCCTAAGCGCACCTGTATCGTATCTCCAATTTGCACTTCTTCTGGGGAAACAGACATAAAACTGCCTTCNCGTAACACCATAGCTTCATTGGGGCTCACATCAAGTAAAGNTTGAATATTGCCTTTCGCCTTAGCAACCGCAGCGTCTTGAAACAACTCGCCAATAGCATAGAACAACATGACCGCTACCCCTTCAGGGTATTCTCCCAACACAAAGGCCCCAATCGTTGCAATAGACATTAAAAAGAATTCAGTAAAAAACGAACCTTTCAGCACAAACTTCCATCCCGTTTTCATTACTGGCCATCCCACTGGCACATAGGCTACGATATACCACAGCAAGCGCAGTTCTTGTGTGAAAAATGGAAGCTCCAACTGATCGAGAATAATCCCCCCAAGCAATAACAACAAGCTAATACCCACAGAAATATACTCCTTCCACCCTTCACGGTCACCGTGTTGATGTTCATGATGCTCGTGTTGCGCTGTTGTTGACTGCTTTTTTTTAGTTAAGGAATGTAGCGGTAATTTATTTTTTGACATAGGAAGCATTTAAAACACAAAGGTGGGGAGAAAATCACTGCAACAGTAGTGCATTTACCACGAAAACGAACGCAAATAATCAACCCCCATCAATCAACCCTTTGCTAGTAAATCAAACTCAAGCAACAGTACGCTTCACAAAAGTGTTGGATCCCAGAAGGTAGCCTAAGAATTTTACCACAAAGCAATCGTAAATTTAAGAGACAGACCTATTGGAACCAATCAGTACCTTACCGCAGGTTACACTGATCACATATTCCTTTAACAACTAAGTTTATATTTTCTGCGAGATAGCCGGAAGGGACTTTAATTTTGGGAATTTTATGCTCTGTTAAACAGGTTGTTGCACTACATACGGTACAGTGAAAATGCAAATGCAGATCAGATTCAATAGCACAAACACAGCCCGGTGCACATAAGGCGTATTTAGTCACTCCCGTACCATCGTCAATTTGATGTACTACCGCCTTCTCTTCAAAAGTCTTCATGGTTCGGTACAAGGTAGTCCTGTCTGCTTTTTCAAAGTAATCTTCAATCACCGACAAGCTCACTGCCTTTTGCTGTTGTTCAATAAACTGGTACACCAGCATTCGCATGGCTGTGGGACGAATATTGAAGTGCTCTAATTGTTGTTCAATTTGATTCATCGCTTAATGCATATGTTTGACTTCACTGTTCTTTCATTTCCATTCATAAAAAAACGCACCCCCTCTACCAGGTAGAATAAATGCATTTTTTTCTCTCACATTACAACTCCCCCCGCTCTGTGGCACAAATTTAACGATAATTTTGTTAGGCAAAAAGTCCAGTTCAACTCATTCTAGGGCGATACGTTAACAATATCACATGAGGTGTGATATAGATAATAAAAGGAGGCATGGCGTATTGAAAGAAGTAAGAAACGATGCAACTAAGGATTCCCTATTGCTCTATACTACGCGCTTCAAAGCTTTGCAACACCGCTTGCTCGAAGCGTACCGACACTTCAATCGGCCTACAACAAACCTCACAATCTTCAATATACACTTGATACGGTACAGAAGGATCTAACAACATGCTAATTTGAGACCAACAATAGACGCATTGAAAAGTATGTTCCATTTAGGGCGGACTAATACGCTATTAAATCTAAAAGCGTTGCTTCAATGCGATTTTTTCCTAAATACTGCGCTTCCAATTGCGAGATAAAAGGAACGGGAGTTTCTAAACTCGCAACCCGTGCAACTGGTGCGTCTAGCGATTCAAAGCACTGCTCTTGAATAAGTGCCACCAAATCACTCGCGATACCACCAAACATAGAATCTTCCTGTACGATCATTACTTTACCCGTTTTTCGCACAGCTGTATATAGGGTCTCGAGATCTAGCGGTGCCAAGCTTCTTAAATCAATTAATTGAGCTGATATCGACGGATGTTGATCAAGCACCTCCATACACCAATGCACAGCCGCACCGTAACTGATTAGCGTTACAGCTTCACCACGCCTAAGCACACTAGCCTTCCCTAGCGGCAGCGTATAATAATCGCTCGGAACATCTTGTCGGATACTACGATATAAAGCTTTATGTTCAAAAAATAACACCGGATTAGGATCTTCAATTGCCGCCGTGAGTAAACCTTTGGCATCATAGGGAAAAGCAGGATAGATCACTTTGAGTCCGGGTGTTTTGGTAAACCAAGCCTCATTGGTCTGTGAGTGAAATGGACCTGCAGCCACGCCTGCACCACATGGCATTCTAATCACCACATCGGCGTTTTGCTGCCAGCGGTAATGCGACTTTGCTAATAAATTAACGATGGGATTAAATCCAGAACTTACAAAATCAGCGAACTGCATTTCAACGACCGACTTAATTCCCTGCACTGAAAGTCCATATGCCGCAGAAACAATAGCCGATTCACAAATGGGCGTATTGCGAACACGATCTTTACCAAAAGCGTCTACAAACCCCTCAGTAATTTTAAAAACACCTCCGTATTCTGCAATATCCTGCCCCATAATAACCAAGTCCTCATGTCGCTCCATGCCCTGACGCAAACCTTGTGAGATGGCGTCAATAAACCGCATCTCTACCTGCTCTCCTTTAGGCTCAACAACCTTATTTTTAAGCTGTTGATACACATCATTTAACTCTTCGCTTACAGATGATTTAATTACAACTTCATCATAGGCTTTGGCAAGATTCTCATTAATTTCATTTTCAATTTCCCGACGTATTGTATCAATTTTAGCCTGCGTCAACATCTTTTCAGCTTTTAAAAAGCGCTCATAATTTTCAAGCGGATCAAGCTTCGCCCAGGCATCCATCAAATCTTGAGGTACATATTTTGTGCCACTTGCCTCTTCATGCCCACGCATTCTAAAGGTATTGAACTCTACAAACACCGGTCGCGGATTAGAACGCATACTTTTTGCTAAGTCAGATACGCGCTGAACTACTTCCAGGATATTATTTCCATCTATTCGATGCCCTTCCATACCATATCCTTTAGCGCGGTCGACTAAATTTTCGCAATGATATTGCTCATGTGTTGGGGTAGATAAGCCATAGCCATTATTTTCTACACAAAATAAGACGGGCAGCGACCAGACGGAAGCCACGTTCATCGCTTCGTGAATATCACCTTCACTAGTCCCCCCTTCTCCAGAGAACACAGCGCAAATTTGATTATTTTTCTTTAAGAGATTTCCAAGCGCAATACCGTCAGCCACACCAAATTGTGGGCCTAAATGAGAGATCATTCCCACGATATTAAATTCTTGTGTACCAAAATGAAAACTTCTGTCCCGTCCTTTGGTAAAACCACTAGCCTTTCCTTGCCATTGTGCAAAGAGCCGGTATAACGGAATTTTTCTGGTAGTAAAAACGCCAAGATTACGATGCATAGGTAAGATATACTCTTCCGCGTTAAGTGCACTTGTCACTCCCACGGCGATTGCCTCTTGACCAATTCCACTAAACCATTTTGAAATTTTACCTTGTCGCAAAAGAATAAGCATCTTTTCCTCAATCATTCGCGGCAAAAGCATTGCTTTGTATAACTCTAGAAGTTCCGCAGCAGAATGCGGAGTTTTCGTAAAAACCATGAACTTTAAAAATTCAGAAATTATACGCGATATCCGTCAAAGATAGCGTGCATTAATCGTTTTTTATCATTGATAATTTCCTCTAAAGAAATAGACGTTTCTGTACGCAATACACCTGGAATATTATCAATTGAAAAGATAATATCCTTTGCATGTTTCGTATCCATCGCCCGTATTTTACAGAAAATTGCGAATTTACCGGTGGTTAAATGAGCCACCGTTACCTCGGGCACTTGCTTAAGCGCCTCAACTACCTTTTGATTATGCGATGAATTTTCAACAAAAATCCCGATATACGCAATAAAGGTATAATTCATTTTATCATAGTCAACGGTAAGTGTAGACCCTTTTATAACCCCTTCCTCCTCCATTTTCTTTACACGAACATGGATAGTTCCAGCAGAGACGAGCAACTTTTTTGCAATATCTGTAAAAGGCGTTCGTGCATTCTCAATAAGAATATCTAGGATTTGGTGGTCAATTTCATCTAGTTTAAATTTCGACATATTGAAGATTGTTTAAATAATATGCAAATTTCTTAAATTATTATGAATAATTAAACGAAAAACATCAATTATTTTCTGCGTTTATTTAGAAAATCGGCTCCATCTTTAAATTCCTCCCCCTGAACGTCATGTTTAACGTCTGCATTATACGCAGATAGCTCGGCTATTTTTTCTAGATGCGGGTCAAATATCACCTGCCCATCAATTAACTTCTCCTTGTACAACACACCTACATCCATCGGTTTAGCTTCGTTTTGAAACACCACGTTATAGTGTATTTCATCGAGGTAAAACTGGCTGTTATTAGGAATTTTAAAATAGTGCTCATAGGTGAGGTTTTTCGCAGGAAAGGCTATGGCTTGAATCCCTAAAACCAAGGCAACAAAATTATACTTACGCACAACTTCACGCTGATAATCCCCCACAAAATGCCCCGCCTCAATCAACACGGTATGGTATCCCATTTTCTCAAAATTATCTCCCGTTGCCGTTGGATAGAACTCATCACTATAACGCCCAATTTGCCCCGGCAACAGCGCTTGCAACCCGTCAAATATTGCCGCAATCACTTCCATTGTTTTCATTCTCCCCGCGGTAACCGTACGCGCTACATCCACTGAGGGCGCTAAAAAAGACAAGGTCGCTGGACGGGGAATTTCCCCCACACTAAAGATAGTGCGCTGATCGTGTAAATTAAAGCAAAACTGAGGATCAAAGTCATGCAACACCCTCTGCAACACCTTACTTTCAGGTGCCTTCATCTCAATAACATCACGATTTAAATCAACCCCCTGCGCATTCACTCGCGTATAAGCCACGGCGCCATCTGGATTAAGCAGCGGCAAAAACAAAAAGGTACATTTAGAACGAATTGACTGCACTTCTTCCGATTCCCCTTGAAGCCAAAATAACAAATCGAGCATCGCTTTCGTACCCGTACTTTCATTTCCATGCATCTGACTCCAGCACATCACCCGTTTTGGCCCATCACCTACCTCTATAGACCGAAGTACACGTCCCGTTGCCGAAACCCCAATTTCCTGCTGCCTAAATAGTGGTGGCAACGCATCAAGTACAGGCTTGATCATATCAAGGGTCACGTAGCGTCCCGCAACCGAAGCACACTTATGGGTGTCATGCCACCCAATTAACTTATCTACATCCATGCGTTTTGTTAAAGCACAAAGATAGTATTATGCAATTGAAATAAAGGACAAATAACCCGCAAAGTCATCCGCTCAAATTTAACAGCAATTCCAAACGCTAAGCCAATACGCCCTACACTCGCAACCTCATCTTTGTCTAAATTCAAGGTAAAAAATTTACAATTGTACCGTAAAATTTCCGAACCTGATTCGTGTATTTTTACAATTGTAAATCAATTCGGTTAAT
>JGI24723J26617_10003600_pt1 | contig 11151 bp, 12 predicted proteins | sample Cruoilmetagenom6_FD_26617 | JGI IMG/M metagenome (IMG submission 26617) | reverse complement strand
TCCTAGGGTTTTAGAAACAACTAATGCACTTTGACGCATTAATTCAATTTCTTCTTTTGTTTTTACTATAATCATGTTTAAAAAATATGCGCAAAGATACTCAAAATTAAAATTTAATACTTTTTTCTTAAACATGATATTTGACAGTTTTTATATATTCTTTGTATCTTAACTTTGTGTCCTCATTAAACCAATATCAAAATGTATAAAACCGTTACAGCAGAAGAGGCTTTAAAAGTAGTTAAATCTAATGATAGAGTATATATTCAAGCAGCTGCNGCAGCACCTCAAACTCTAATTAAAGCACTTTCAGCAAGACATGAAGAGTTACGAAATGTCGAGGTATGTCATTTGCATACCGAAGGAGAAGCGCCTTATGCTAATCCAGAGCTAAAAGATAGTTTTCATGTGAATTCATTTTTTATCGGAAAAAATGTAAGACATACCTTAAAAGCAGGTAATGGCTCTTATACACCAGTTTTTTTAAGTGAATTACCACGCCTTTTTCAACAACGAATTTTAGATTTAGATGTAGTATTGATTCATGTGTCTGTTCCAGATCGTCATGGTTATTGTTCGTTGGGAGTTTCTGTTGAAGCCTCCTTAGCAGCTATTGATAATGCTAAATGTGTGATTGCGCAAGTAAATCCGCAAATGCCAAGAACTCATGGTGCTGGTATTATACATATGACTGAAATTGATTATTTTGTTGAGGTAGATGAGGAGCTTCCATCTCATGAAATGGCTGATCCTAATGCTATTGAAAGTAAAATAGGTGATTTTGTGGCTAATTTAATTGAAGACAGAAGTACACTGCAAATGGGAATTGGTTCTATTCCTAATGCAGTGTTAACACGATTAACCAATCATAAAGATTTAGGTTTGCATACTGAAATGTTTTCAGATGGTGTGATAGATTTAATCTTAAATGATGTAATCAATGGAAATTATAAAAAGATTAATCGTGGACGAGCACTTTCGACATTTTTAATGGGGTCTAAACGATTGTATGATTATGTAGATGATAATCCGTTTGTAGAAATGCGTGCTTCAAATTACACAAATAATGCAGCATATATTAAGCAAAACCCGAAAATGGTTGCAATAAATTCTGCAATTGAAGTTGATCTTACAGGTCAGGTTTGTGCCGATTCTATTGGTGCTAATATTTACTCTGGTGTTGGTGGACAAATGGATTTTATAAGAGGCGCTTCATTAAGTCAAGGTGGTAAGGCTATTATTGCCCTTCCATCGGTAACTAAAAAAGGAATAAGTAGAGTTGTACCATCATTAAAACAAGGTGCAGGAGTTGTTACAACTAGAGCTCATGTTCATTATGTAGTCACAGAATATGGTGTAGCTAATCTTTACGGTAAAACAATAAAAAATCGTGTGAAATCTTTAGTGGATATCGCGCATCCAGATCATAGAGAAGCTATTGATAGATCTTATTTTGAACTGTTGTAGTTATTTTTTGAACAGTCCTAAAAACCCTTTTTTACGTTTTGGTATTTTGATATCAGGAGCTTCATTTGTGATTAATTGAAACACTTCGCCCCAACCTAAAACACCACCAATGTTTCTGTCATCTATGTAGATGTCTGCGTAAATTTTTCGACTGACTGCATTGTCGTATTGTTCTTCAGGAAAACTTTGATTAACAGCGTAGAATGTAATACCATTTTCTTTACAAAATTTAACAGCGTCATCAAGTTTAGAACCACTTCTATATGTCCATAAGATAAGACGATGACCATCTTGTTGTAAGCGTTTCATCGTTTCAAAAGCAAAAATACGAGGTTTTCCTATTTTGGGATAGGCATCCTCAACTATGGTTCCATCAAAATCTATAGCAATAACAAGTTTGTCTAAAAAGTTCATAGGTAAGTCCTTATAATTTGCAAAAATACAATAATTATCTTTTTAGATTTAAAGTGTTACTAATGATTTTTGAGTCATGACTTTAGGTTGCTCTATATCCATAAGGTCAAGAATTGTAGGAGCAATGTCTCCTAATATGCCATCTTTGATTACTGTTTTATCATTATTGATTAATATAATAGGAACAGGATTTGTAGTATGCGCAGTATTTGGTGTTCCATCAGGATTAATCATAGTTTCACAATTACCATGATCGGCAATTAAGATTGTCGTATAATCTTTTTCAAGAGCAGCTTCTATAACATCTTTAACACAAACATCAACAGCTTCACAAGCTTTAATGGCAGCTTCCATAACTCCTGTATGACCAACCATATCTCCATTTGCAAAATTTAAACATACAAAATCAACATCACCTTTTTGAATTTCGGGAATTAAGGCATCACGAAGTTCATAGGCACTCATTTCTGGTTTTAAGTCGTAAGTAGCTACTTTTGGAGAGTTTCTTAAAATACGTGTTTCACCTTCGAAAGGTTCTTCTTGTCCACCAGAAAAGAAGAAAGTAACATGTGGATATTTTTCAGTTTCAGCAATTCGAATTTGTGTTTTATGATGTTTTTCTAATACTTCTCCTAAAGTATCGGTGAGGTTATCTTTATTGTAAACAACGTTAATGCCTTTATATGAATCATCATAATTAGTTAACGTTACATAATACAAATCTAATTTGTGCATGTTTTGCTCGTGAAAATCATTTTGAGAAAGCGCTTCAGTTAATTCTCTTCCTCGATCTGTTCTAAAATTAAAGAAGATAACGACATCTCCAGATTGAATTTTAGTTACAGGAGTGTTATTATCATCAACCATCACAATTGGTTTGATAAATTCATCAGTGATATCATTNTCATAATTCTTTTGAATAGTGTCAGTTGCATTNTTTGAAAATTCACCAAGATTATTCACAAGGGCATCGTAAGCCAATTTTACACGTTCCCAGCGTTTATCTCTATCCATTGCATAGTAACGACCAGTTACAGTAGCTAATTTTGTGTTGGTATCTTTGATATGATTTTCTAAAGAGGTAATAAATCCGAATCCAGATTTAGGATCAACATCACGACCATCAGTAAACGCATGAACATATGATTGTTNTACGCCTGCATTGTTTGCTGCATCAATCAATCCGAAAAGGTGATTAATATGTGAGTGAACACCACCATCACTTACCAATCCTAAAAAATGAACAGGTTTCTTATTTTCTTTAGCATACTTAAATGCATCAACCAATACCTTTTCGTCTTTTAAAGTGTTATTCTCAACAGCTAGGTTAATTTTAACCAAATCTTGATATACAATTCTTCCTGCTCCAAGATTCATATGACCAACTTCACTATTTCCCATTTGTCCTTCAGGTAAACCAACATGAAGACCATCTGTTCTTAAANATGCATGAGAGTACTTGTTGTAAAGTGAATCTATAAATGGTGTATTAGCATTGTCTATAGCAGAAACTTTTGGATCAGGAGATTTTCCCCAACCATCAAGAATCATTAAAATAACTTTTTTATTCATGATATGATATTTAATGTCAAAGATAAAAAGTTTATAGTCCAAAATGGTATAAATATGAAGACAAAAAAGTATTTTAAATCATAGATCAATCAATAACTTAAGAGGGATTAAGAGTGTATGTAATTTTAAATTTTTATTAATGTATTTGTTTACAAATAGTTAAAAAAATGTTATTTGTGCTTTTATAGTGTAACATTTATCAAAATATGTCGTCTATTTAGTATAATCAAAAAACAATCAATTAATTTAAAATCTTTCATCATGAAAAAATCAGTCNTTATCGTTGCAATCGCAATGGCATTTTCAGTAACAGCTTTAAATGCAAAAAATGTTATTACNACTTCATCTACTTCAGAAGTTGTTGTTAAAAAAAGTAAAGTCAATTCTTTTTGTATGTCTATTGCTAAAGGTGACTATGAAACAGTAAAGAAACTTATAGATTTGGGCACAGATATTAATAAAAAATCAAATGGTCTTACACCAGCAATGTACGCAGCAAAATACAATCGCGTTGATATCTTGAAACTCTTAGTTGAAAAAGGAGCGAAACTAGACATTAAAGGACAAAAAGGTATGACTGCAGAAAAGTATGCTAAAGTATCAAATGCTCAGGATGCTTTAGACTATTTAAGAAGTTTATAATATTAAAATACANGTTATTAAAAATAACAATAGTTTGAATTAGTTAAAAAAGACGCTTTATTTAAAGCGTCTTTTTGTATTTTTCAATAGATGCTTTTATTTCTTCAATTCTATTTTCTGGATCTGGATGAGTACTTCGCATTTCAGGGACACGATTTGGTCCTGCAGCTGCTTTTAAAATTTCCATAACACCAATCATTTCTTCTGGTTGGTACCCTGCTTTCAACATAAATCTCACACCTAAATCATCACTTTCTAATTCGTCGTCTCTTCCATTTGTTAATAAAGTGTTTTGACCAATACCACTAACCAATCCACCAATATCACCTCCAACAGATCCTGCTGTTGCTAAGCCTTGCCAATATTCGCTTTCAGCAATACGTTCAGCACTATGACGACCTAGTACGTGGCCAATTTCATGACCTAGCACACCAGCAAGCTGATCTTCATTTTCTAATTTTGAAAATAAGGCATATGTAATAAATATTTGACCACCAGGTAGTGCAAATGCATTGATTGTATTTGGATCTGCTAGTAAATGAAATTCATATTCATAAGGTGTTTCTCGAGCAATACTACTATTGATTAATTTGTTACCAATATCATCTACCAATGCTTGATATTGAGCGTTTGGATGTAAACCACCATGTTGCTGTGCCATTCCAGGAGCACTAGCAAGACCAATTTGTATTTCTTTGTCTGGCGTCATAGATATGGTTTGCATACGACCTGTATAAGGGTTTTCTTCACGTTGACTGCATCTTTTTACAACAAAAAATAGTGCGATGGCTACACCAATTAATAGTCTTATTTTTAAATTTTTTCCTCTCATGATGTTGGTTATTTGTGTATTAAAATTACAAAAGTTCCGGATTTATATCTAAAATATTATTGTTTAAGTAGTTGGAAATGAATTTTTCTGAAAAAAAGATATTACCCAATAGATTTTCATTAGCTATAATATCTTTAATATTTAAGTTTTTATATTGTGACAAATATAAACTTGAAAGAGGTTTATAGCTGTAATGCCAAGGCTCATATTTGAAGCCTTGTCTATTTGTTTTATTAGTATATGCCAAATAAAATCCGAAAGCATTTGCATGATTATCCATCCAAAGTTTGAGTTTTCTATAACAGCCATTATCTTCAAAATGCCTTGCTTGTAATACTGATGAAGGTTGCATAACATTAGCATCAATAATATCTATGTCTGTAGCCCAATGATGTCTTGATGTTCCTGGTATGGTTGAATATTCTATAATTTTATTAATGCTTTCTTCTGGTGTTAATCCTGTATTAATATTTCTATTGTATTTGCGTTCCCAAATCCTATTTTGGTGATTGTAATCTCTATAACTAGACACAACATGAATGCGAATGTCACTTTTTAGCGCTTCAGTTTTTAATCTAACAAAAGCATCATGTGCTTCTTTTCTTAATTTAACCCCTTCTCCATAGAGATCAGGATTTCCTTTTCCTATTAATTCTTCATAGCTAATTTGATTTGGATGAGTTTGAAATGCCAATTGTGGAACTACAGATAATGCAAATCCAGAAGCTAAAGTTGTTTTTATAAAATGTCTTCGTTTCAACGTGTTTTTGATTAAATCACAAATGAATTTACTAATTCATTTTTAGTTAAAATTATTAATGATGTCATTTCAGATTCAGATCGTAGGACCTTACCAAATAAATGACCAGATAGTATGGCTGCAACAATTAATGAGCCATAAATGTTCTGAAACAATTTAAGATTTAAAGTTCATACAGCGATAAGATTAAATGCGAAAGTTCAAGGTTGTTTTTAGCCTAAATTTTACGACAACGAAACTTTTGAAAATTTAGAATGTCATTTTTTAAAAAAGCTATAGTTTTTTCTTTGAAAAGAACTTTTAGTTTATATATTTGCGCTCGGAATGCGAGAGTAGCTCAGTTGGTAGAGCGTCAGCCTTCCAAGCTGAATGTCGCCAGTTCGAACCTGGTCTCTCGCTCTAAAAGCTTCATCCTAAACGATGAGGCTTTTTTTTATTTTAACGTATTCAGTTCAGTATCAGGCTCAACCTCATAAGGAGTTTTGTTATATTCAAAAATGCGAGCAGTGAGTTTTCCTTTTAAAACAATAGAATTGTCTTTAACAGCTAACCAACTTCCTTCTCTAATTCCAACTACAGGTTGCGTGTTAAAAGCATGAAACTCTTTAATACGTGTTTCTCTTGTTTCTCCTTTATGAGTACTTGTTGGATCTGGATCTAAATAATGTGGATTGATGTTAAATGGTACAAAGCCAAACGTTTTAAAGCTAGGTGGATATACAATAGGCATATCATTAGTTGTGTTTANTGTAAGTCCGCAAATATTGCTTCCTGCACTAGTTCCTAAATAAGGAGTTCCAGAATTAACAGCTTCTTTAATTGTTGCTAATAAGTCATTTTTATAGAGTTGATTTACCAAGACAAACGTGTTTCCTCCTCCAGTAAAAATTGCTTTAGCATTAGCAACAGCTGTTTTAGGATCTTTAAATTCATGGATGCCTTTAGCAACCTTTCCTATTTGACTGAATGCTTTATTGACATTTGCTGTGTATTCGTCATGTGTAATTCCACCAGGTCTTGCGTAAGGAATAAAAAGTATTTCCGAAGTGTGTTTAAAAAAAATAGAAAGTTCTTCTANTAAATACTCTAAAGGACCACTGCCATGAATGGTTGATGTGCTTGCTATGATGATGTTTTTCATTGATGAAAATTTAAAACCAATCAAGGTTCGTCTTGGACTTCNTTTTTATTTATTGTAAATTTAAGTAAACCTTTAATTTAACAAAAGTTTACAAGGCTTTATGTTGAAATTAAGTCAATAGAAATTATTTTTATACTAAATAANCAACCTATGAAAAAGCTATTACCAATATTATTATTCTGCATCAGTTTTTATGGAATGTCTCAAGATGTTAGACGTGTTATGGTAGAAGGTAAAATCATTGTAGAAGGCAATGATATTGAAGGTATAACTGTTTATAATACATCAGCAAATAAAGGTTCTGTAACGAATGAGAATGGTGAATTTACACTTGCTGTCGCTTTAAATGATTTNATTGAAATTAGAGCGCTTCAGTATCAGAATTTTGATTTCAAAGTCAGTGAGGCTATCATTAAATCAAAGCGTATTCGTGTTATTTTAATTGAGGAAATTAATAAACTTGATGAAGTACTAGTTATGACTAAAGGTCTTTCAGGAGATTTGGATACAGATATTAGTAGTGTAAAAACCTTCAACCCTAAACTGGATGCCCTTTACTTCGGAATTAAAAAAAGCGATGAATATGAGTTTACTGATGACAACAGATCAGAGATAAACAATATAGCGATGCACTCACAATCGCAAACAATGGTTAATGGTTTAAATATCAAAAATGTTGTAGGTCAATTGTTACTACCATTGTTTAGGTCTAAAGTGAAGGATAAAAAAGCAGCAGGAATACCTGAAGTGCCTGCTAGTTCTATTAAGTATTATTTTGGTTCATCGTTTTTAGTCGATAATTTTGATATTCCAGAACATCGCGTAGAAGATTTTATTAGATATGTACAAGATGATGAAAACTTTGATTTCACTTTACTTAATTACGGAAAAGAATTAGAGTTTCTTGAAGTGTTAAGCCAAAAGAGCAAGGCTTTTTTAAATCAAAAGAATGATAAGGATTAAAAAAGTACTTTTTTTAATTCTGAGTGGCTTTCAGTTTGGTTTTGCGTTTTCACAATCAGTTGAAATAAAGGGTNAAGTTATTGCTAGTTCAGATATTGATCGTATTCATATTATAAATAAAACGGCTAATAGATTTACCATCACAAATGATAATGGTGAATTTGAAATTCCAGCATCTGTAAATGATACTATTTTAATTTCAGCTATTCAATACAAGCCTTTAGAGATTTTGGTGACTTCACAAATAATTCAATNTCAATTTATTTCAGTAGAACTCACAGATAAAATTACAGCATTAGATGAAGTTGTAGTAGGTAAAGTCCTTACAGGAGATTTAATGTCAGATATTGAAAATAGCGACGTTAAGTCTGATTTAAATTTTTATGATTTAGGAATACCAGGATATACAGGAAAGCCTAAAACCCAATCTGAACGTCGATTACATGAAGCAACTACAGGAGGAGGTTTTGTGCCTTTAAATCCGATACTTAATTGGATTTCTGGTCGAACTAAAAAATTAAAAGAACAAATTGCTAGAGAACATCTTGATAATGCCATGCGAGAGGCTATGTCAAGTTTGTCTGAAACACTTTTTGATATTGACACTCTAGAAGAAACAAAACGATTAGAGTTTTTCTATTTTGTAACAGATGATCCAAAATTTTTATCTTTAAGTAAGGCAGACAATGATTTAATTATGCTAACATTTTTACAACAAAAACTAGAAGCATTTAAGACTCAAATTGGTGACGACTAAATGCATATTAGTTTCAGTCATAACCTGTATCTGTACTTTTTTAGGTACATCTCAAACTGTTGATTTAAAAGGGAGAGTTGAAGCAAGTTCAGAACTTGAAGGAATTCACATATTGAATATTTCAGCAGAAGAATACACTATTACAGACCATAAAGGTGTTTTCGAAATTTCAACACAAATTAATGATACTATTCTAGTGTCTAGTGTGCAATACATTCCTAAAAAACTAGTAGTTACAGAAGAAGTATTTGCTACAAAATTTATAATAATTAAGCTTGAAGATCGAGTCAACGAACTCGATGAGGTTATTGTTGGAAAAGTGTTAACAGGAGATTTATTATCAGATATCAAAAATAGTAATGCAAAAGNTAATATTAACTTCTATGATGTTGGTATTCCAGGTTATACAGGAAAACCTAAAACACAAAAAGAACGACGATTACATGAGGCAAATGCTGGTAAGTTTGTGTATTATTATGGTTTAATTGCGACTATAAATATTCACAAGGTTTTAAATAGAATTTCTGGGAGAACTAAGAAATTAAAACTTCTTGTTAGATTAGAAGAACAAGATGCTTGTATGAATAAAGCTATTGCTGAATTGTCTGAGGAACTTTTTGGACATATAGAATTAGAAGCGGATTTAAAAACAGAATTTTTTTACTACGCTTCAGAAGATCCAAAGTTTTTAGAGGTCTGCAAAGAGGAAAGCGATATCAAACTCTTTGAGTTTTTAATAGATAAGCTCCTCGCTTTTAATATTCAAGTAGAAAGTGGTGAAGATTAAAATTAGATAAAATGATAAATAATTTAACTATCAATCTCAATCCAATCCAAACATCTTAGTATATTTGCAGTGTGAATNTATTAACAACATTTTTATTTATTGGTACCACAGAGGTCATGTTCATACTATTTATAGCTGTGATGGTCTTTGGTGCAGATAAAATTCCTGAAGTAGCAAAAGGCTTAGGAAAAGGAATGCGTAGCTTAAGAGATGCTTCTAATGATATCAAGTCTGAGATTAAGAAATCAGCCACAGAAGGTAATAAAATAGAGACTAATGTCACTCAAGACATTAAGCAAGAAATTACTAAGGTTAAGGATGAAATTGAAGACTTCTCTGGATCAATAAAAAGAGAACAGTAAGCATTTTATTTTTTTCTACTCACAGTCAAACCATCTCGTATAGGTAGCATTACAGTTTCAATGCGATTATCTTCTTTTAAAAGNGTATTAAATTCTAAAACAGCTTTTGTAGATTTATCCTTTTCATCAAGAGGCTCTATAACTTTTCCATGCCAAAGTACATTGTCTGAAAGTATAATCCCTCCAGGATTCATCTTCTCAATAATCAAATGGAAATAATTCGAATAATTAGGCTTGTCTGCATCAATAAATACNAAATCATAAGTGGTCTTCAATGTAGGAATAATGTCTATCGCACTTCCCAAATGTTGATGAATCTGGTTTCCATATTCAGATTTGTCAAAATAGTTACGTTGAAAATCAACTAATTCTTCATTAACATCTATAGTGTCAATTTTACCATCAACTTGTAAGCCTTCAGCTAAGCACAAAGTAGCATAACCAGTAAATGTACCAAGTTCTAAAATAGTTTTTGGCGATTTTAATTTTGAAATCATACTAAGTACTCTGCCTTGATAAGGACCACTTAGCATGATAGGCTGCAAAATTTTCTGGTAGGTTTCCCTTGTGAGCTGTTGTAGTAATACTGGTTCTTCTTGCGAATGTGCTACAACATAATCATCTAATTTTTCAGGTAAAAAATACATGTTATCTAGAATTGAAATACAAAGTAAATGATTTTAGATAACATAAGCTTAGTTATATACTTTAATAAAAAACTCTTAATTAATTTCCTATCTTGTGTAGACTTAAAATACCTCAAGTAATTAATGGTTTTCATATCTAAAAATAAACTAAGAAGAAGACTTAAAAGAGTCCTTAAATTTCTTTTAATACTCTTTGTTATGATTGGAGCTTCACTTTATTTTCTACAAGAAAAAATTTTGTTTTTACCAACCACTTTGGCTCAAGATTATCAATATGAATTTAGATATCCTTTTGAAGAGTTATTTTTTAAAACCAAAGAGAATGTATCCATAAATGCTCTTCATTTTAAAGTTGAAAATCCAAAAGGTGTTATACTATATTTTCATGGAAATGCAGGCGATTTAAGTCGATGGGGAATAATTGGCGAGCATTTTGTGTCACTTAATTATGATGTCCTCATTATGGATTATAGAACCTACGGAAAGAGTAGAGGTAAGCTGAGTGAGCAAGGGTTTTATGAGGATGCAGATTTTTGTTATGATTACTTATTGAAATCTTATTCTGAAGAGGATATAGTGTTGTATGGACGCTCTATAGGAACTGGAATTGCAGTGTATTTAGCTTCAAAGCACCAACCGAAGAAACTTATTTTAGAGACACCTTATTATAGTATTTTAGATCTAGCAAAGCAACGTTTTCCTATATTTCCAGTAAAGACCTTATTAAAGTATGAATTTCCATCTAATGAATTTATAACGACAGTTAACTGCCCAATTACAATTTTTCATGGAACAGATGATTCTGTA
>JGI24723J26617_10003597_pt1 | contig 11154 bp, 10 predicted proteins | sample Cruoilmetagenom6_FD_26617 | JGI IMG/M metagenome (IMG submission 26617) | reverse complement strand
GCTATTGTGGGAGCTATGTCCGGAATTTCTGTCCTATTTACCGTGCTGCCCTTCTTAATGCCTTTACCATAAAATAGCAAGGGTGCATGGGTATCATAGTTCCATGGCGATCCATGTGTAGACCCCGTATCCCCATATTTTCCACTTCCTGGATCGAATACTATCAACACATCCCCTGAACGTTTTTGATTAAATCCGTTTTGGACTATATAAGGAACACCACTGGTATATTGATTCTGCCACATCTGATTGGCGGTAAACACCTTATAGACACCATCATATTGAATTAATTCCAAAGCCATCTCTTCCTCAACATCTGCAATGTCCAAATCCAAACTCTTGATCACCCTATAATCCAAAAACAACTGATTATTGGAAGTCTTCTTCACAATATCCGTTGTTCCATAGGTATATTTCAAATATTCAGTAAGTCGGTCATCCAATTTTTTTGACTCCACTACGCTAGCTGGCAGTTTCTGATCCCTTAGATAGGCCGGAACATTAATAGCCGCATGATCTGCGGTTAGGAAAACGGTATATTCCCCTGTTCCCACTTTCTTGTCCAGGGTCTCAAAAAGACGTTTTAAATCTTGGTCCAAACGCAGGTAAGTATCCTCTACCTCCTTCGAATTTACCCCCCATTTATGTCCCACATAATCCGTACTTGAAAAGCTAATTGCCAAAAAATCGGTATTATTGTCAGTTCCAAGCGACTCTTTTTCCACTGCCTCCAAAGCAAAATCAGTGGTTAGGCTATTTCCATAAGGTGTACTTTTCAAGATACTATATTTGCCATTATTATCCCACAGGCTCACCAAATCATGGGGAAAGGTAGGTGTGGCCTGACCTTCAAAGAGCCCTTCGTAACTATTGTTATCCTCACCACTTTCCAAATAGCTATTGATGTCTTTAAGGGTTGTCCATGGTTTTTTGTATTTGTCCACACTTTTTTGTGCATTAAATTCACTTACCCAATTAGGCAATTTGTCCATATAATAAGAGCTCGTAATCCAATTACCTGCGGACCCGCCATCAAACCAATATGCGGCNTTGGCAGTATGCCCTCCAGGCAGAACGGCACCTCTATCTTTAATGGCAACGGCGATTACCTTACCACGCATTTGGGTGTGCAACCTAACTTGGTCCGTGATGGTCGTCGTCTGCATCCTATGTGGGGACATTTTTCCGGCATCGGAAGACGTCCCTACAGAGTTATAATTAGGATCCCCAGCGCAATAAACACTTTCATCCGCATATTTATCATACCAATCATTTGCAATTATACCATGTACAGATGGTGTTGTTCCGGTGTAAACCGAGGCGTGACCGGCACCAGTAACTGTTGGAGCATAATTAAAATGATTGTTTTTGCAATTAAATCCATCATTTACCAAACGCTTAAATCCTCCATCTCCAAATTGGTTCCAAAAACGGGTTAAATAATCATACCGCATTTGATCTACCACAATGCCCACTACCAATTTAGGAGTGGTTGCAATATTCCGATCAGTGACATTCTCGGCTTTGACCATGGTTTCCACCCTGTTTTTTTTAGATTTTCTCTGGGCATTTACCTCAACTGGCTTAAATCCTATTACCAGCACTAAAAGCAATAGGAACAGACTCTTATTTTGCATTCTTTTTATTTTTAAAGCAACAAAAATATAGAAATAAAACCTTTAAATTTTAATTGGAAGTTAAATGATTCTTAATATTGTTATTTTTACATTCCTAAGCAGTAATTTATATTGAATGAATTATATAGCATCAATCGGCAGCTATTTTATAATGATCAAGGAAGTTTTNAAAAAACCCACCAAATGGTCCATTATGAAAACTCTAATATTAAAGGAAATAGACGAACTGGTTTATGGTTCCATGGGCATTATTATTTTCATTTCCTTTTTCATCGGAGGTGTAGTCTCCATACAGACGGCCCTGAACATCACCAACCCACTTATACCCCGAAATCTTATTGGGTTTGCTACTAGGCAATCGGTTATACTTGAATTTGCCCCCACNTTCACCTCTATTATTATGGCCGGTAAGGTTGGATCCTATATCACATCCAGTATTGGAACAATGAGGGTAACGGAACAAATCGATGCCTTGGAGATTATGGGAGTAAATTCTTTAAACTATTTGGTTTTTCCGAAAATAATAGCAATGTTGTTCTATCCTTTTGTTATTGCCATAGCCATGTATGTGGGTATCTTTGGAGGTTGGACAGCCGGTGTTTTTGGAGGGTTTAGCTCCAGTGCAGACTTCGTTGAAGGTTTGCAATTGGACTTTATTCCCTTCCATGTCACCTATTCCTTTATAAAATCGATAGTTTTTGCACTAATTATTGCCACTATACCTTCTTTTCACGGGTATTATATGAAGGGAGGGGCTTTGGAAGTCGGTAAGGCGAGCACCACAGCCTTTGTTTGGACAAGTGTTGTGATCATCATTATAAATTATATTTTAACGCAATTACTTTTGGGCTAATGATAGAAGTAGACGACATACACAAATCCTTTGGGGAAAGTCATGTTTTAAAAGGCATTAGTTCCCATTTTGAAAAAGGCAAGACCAATCTTATAATAGGACAGAGTGGCTCCGGTAAAACGGTATTTTTAAAATGTCTTTTAGGTCTTTTTACACCAGATGAAGGTACTATTAGCTACGACGGTAAAATCTATTCCGAACTATCAGCCAGTGAACAGCGAAATTTAAGGCAGGAAATGGGAATGGTTTTTCANGGTAGCGCGCTGTTCGACTCCATGACCGTAGAGGGCAATGTTATGTTTCCCCTGGGCATGTTTACCAAACAATCGAAATCAGAAATGCAGGATCGGGTAGATTTTGTACTAAAACGGGTAAACCTTGTTGATGCCAATAACAAATATCCATCTGAAATATCGGGAGGAATGCAAAAGCGGGTCGCCATAGCCAGGGCTATTGTAATGAATCCAAAATACTTATTTTGTGACGAACCCAATTCGGGACTGGATCCCAAAACCGCCATCCTTATAGACAATCTTATCCACGAAATTACCCAAGAATACAATATTACTACGGTAATCAACACCCATGACATGAATTCTGTCATGGAAATCGGAGAGAAGATAATTTTCCTTAAAAATGGCCTAAAGGAATGGGAAGGCAGCAATAAGGAAATTTTTAAAACAGATAACGAAGCCGTAACCGATTTCGTCTATTCTTCGGAATTATTTAAAAAGGTGCGACAGATGTATATAGAAGAGAGGAACTAACTCTGTTCTTCCCGTACTTGAATCTTCGAATTCTTGAGCCTTAGTCGCAACCAATCCGTTAGTTTTTTGGAATCGGTTTTTATTTGTTGTGCCGGTAATCCCTTTTTCCACTGTACATTAAAAACAGGAATGGTATCCAGTTTATTAAAATCCGTTGTTATGGTATAGGAAAAGCCCAAACTGGTTAAATTCTCATAATTGGTCTTGGCTTCGGCACTAATTTCCTGAAAAGGAATCTGTTGTTCAACTATCTTGCTCATTTTACCTACCTCCTCCTTTAACACCTGAATCTGCTGCTCTTTACTTAGCAGTTCCGCCTTTTTGGATTCATATAGTTCGCTCACATACTTCATTTGATCCAGCTCCTGATTTTTAGATCCCTGTACTATTTTTAATTCTACATTTTTAAGCTTATCAAAAGTGTTCTTTTGCGTATTCCAAGTTGCAATAACATTGTCGGGGATAGTTTCGTTCCCCATAAAAACCAATTCTATAAACCCATCCACGCCATGATTGTATTGAATATCGGTCAAATTCTCTAAATAACGACCCTCACCCGGTAATTCATAAGGGACAATATTGTTGGTCACAAATTGCTTGGCCTCCTTTTTAAACAAGGACTCTTGAAACACATCGTAAAAGGTAAATCCGGCAGGAATCATGACCAAAATGGCCACTATGGATGCCATTCTGGCTATAAATCTTCTACGTTGCGAATTGGCATAGCGCACCATGGGAAAACGCAATAATTTTATAACCAAAAACGTGGCCAGTGCAATAAAAATAGTATTTATGGTAAAGAGGTACATGGCCCCGGTGGCATAGCTAAAATTCCCAATGGCCAAACCAAAACCAACGGTACATAAAGGGGGCATCAAGGCTGTTGCAATGGCTACCCCATATATAACACTGGCAATGGTCCCTTTTTTTGCCCGGGCAATCACCAATGCCAATCCACCAAAAAAAGCAATTAGCACATCCCTAATATCCGGAGCGGTCCTTGCCAGCAACTCCGATGACTCATCCCTTAAGGGAAATAAATAAAAGAATAAAAAAGCGGTAATAACACTTAAGGCCACCATAACCGCAAAATTCTTGAGCGAACGCCTCAGGGTGTCAATGTCATTGATTGCCAAGGATAGCCCCATGCCCAAAATAGGGCCCATTAAAGGTGAGATTAACATGGCACCAATAACAACCGCCGTAGAATTGGCATTAAGGCCAACCGATGCAATAAAAATGGAACATATTAAAATCCAGGAAGTATGGCCTTTAAAAGGAATATCCGCAACAATGGATTCTTTGGTGGCCTCCTGATCCGTATTCTTGCGTATATCCAGTAGATCGGCCAAAAATACTTTAACACCTTCCAAAAGACCTCTAAAATCTCTTTTAATATCCTGTCCACTTCCCTCAGGAAATTCCTGATTCTGGTCCTTATTTAAATTTTCCTCCATAATTAAGCCAGCTGATCTCCAAATTTATCTTTAATTTTCGCAAGTACCTTTTTAATATCCTGTTCCTTGGATTTTGGATATATGAGCAAAACCTCTTCCTTGTCTACTACAATATAGTCTTTTAATCCATCAATAACGATAATTTTTCCTTTTGGGGATCGAATCATATTCCCGTGGGCATCTTCCGCCAAAACTTGACAATTCACCAAAGCGTTGTTATTATCGTCCTTATCCAATTTATCGTATAAAGAACCCCATGTACCAAGATCGTTCCAATCAAAAGTGGCTGGAAGGACATAAATATTATTGGATGGTTCCAAAATGGCATAGTCTATGGAAACATTATCTGCCTTGGGGTAATTTTCATTTATGAATGCCTTTTCCTGATCTGTATTATAATAATTCCATCCGCTCATAAATAGATGGTATTGTTCTGGTTGATATTTTTTAAAAGCATCCACGATAGTTTTTATGCTCCACATAAAAATACCGGCATTCCACAAAAAATTACCTTGTTTTATGAAACCCTTGGCCGTTTCATAATCTGGTTTCTCCCTAAACTGTAAAACATTTTTTAATGGTTCCCCTTCGTTCTTTTCAAATTCTATATACCCAAAGCCGGTATTGGGAAAAGTAGGTTTTATTCCCAAAGTGCAGAGGACTTTTTCCTTTTCACACTTATCAAAGCAGCTTATAACATCCTTGGCAAATGCTTCCTCGTCCTCTATCCAATGGTCACTTGGAGCTACNATCATAACGGCATCCGGGTTCTTTTTCTGTATTTTTAAGGCNGCATATAATATACATGGGGCCGTATTGCGCATAGTCGGCTCCAAAACTACTTGTTCTTGTTTAACCTCCGGTAATTGCTCCAAGACCAATTCGTTATATCTTTCATTGGTCAAAATTAAAATATTTTCAATCGGGATAAACTTCGCCAGCCTTTTAAAGGTCTTTTGAATCAGGGTATCGCCCGTACCCAACATATCATGAAACTGTTTTGGATATGCAGTGGTACTTATTGGCCAAAATCTGGATCCTAAACCACCTGCCATCAAAACTGCATAATAATTCTCATTCATAGTGTTTTCCCTTAATCTTTTATTAACTCCACCTCGGCATTGGGCTGAAATAGATAGACCTTTCCAGTAGCTACTTCGATACATTCGTATCGCTTTACCCTTTTATTCTTTTTTTGAAATAATTTTCCATTGTATATCCTAAAAATACTACCGTGGGGCAATTCAAAAATATAGGTTTTTTCACTATCCTGTACATCAAAACGCTTCAGGGCCAAAGATAGACCAGCATCCGTATCACTACTCGCTTTTGGGTTTCTAAAATGCTTGGCCAACAAGGGTAAAAGATGGTTTGGAAAAACCTCAGGCCTTAAAAATGGCAACATTAGAAATTGAAATGTTCTTTTCCACTCCAATCCGTGTGGTTTTATTTTACGTCCATATTTTTCAAAAGCAACCAAATGGGCTATCTCATGAACCAAAGTAATCAAGAATCGATATTTATTTAGAGTGGCGTTCACGGTAATCTGATGGGATCCGTTGGGCATCCTCCTATAGTCTCCATGACGGGTAACACGCTGATTCACAATCTTAAGATGTACTCCATTTTCCTTTATAAGCTCCATACTTAAACTTACCGCCCGTTCAGGAAGATACTTATTCAAAGTGTCCTGCATAGTAACAAAATTAGAAATTTTAAGATTCCTTAATGCCTTAACCAATAATTAAATACAAAATACAATTAACGAAACCAAAAAAAAATGTATCCATAAGAATATTTACACTTTTATTAACGATTAAAGACAACTTCTTTCCACTAACTTTGCATTCCCGTTGAACACAACGAAAAACAAACTATTATTATAATTATGAACGAGTTAAGAACCACCAATAAGTTATTGCTTATTATAGTAATCCCCCTAGTGTTTTACTTACTAAAGCTTCTCTCATTTATTTTTATCCCCCTCATCTTCTCTATGTTCATTGCATTGTTGTTCCTACCCATCATGCGCTGGCTCAACAAAAAGAAGGTATCCAAACCTGTCAGTATCGTTATAGTTATACTCATTTTCATCGGCACCTTAAAAATTGGCGGGGAACTTATACAACTTACTAGCAAGGAAATATTGAATGCAGACAATGCCTTTTTCCAAAAAGCAGAGACCAAATTGGAAGCCCTATTATTGGGTATGGAAGATTATCTTGGAATACCCTATTCCAAAGAGGAGAACATCATCAACAATTTTATTCCCAAGGAAAGTATGATGAAGAATTTTGGGACCACCTTGGATTTTATTGGCAATACGGTCACCATGATATTAATGACCGTGTTTTTCGTTGTGCTTTGGTTGGCAGAATCAATAAACGTTCAAAAATTAATGAACAATACCATACTAAAACAAAAGCACACCTCGGTCAAAACGTTTGTAAAAGTTGAAAGAGACCTAATTAAATTTATAAAAGTCAAATTTTTGGTTAGTCTTTTTACGGGAATCGGAATTGGGCTGGCCTGCGTGTTCTTCGACGTCAGCTTTCCAATATTTTGGGGCTTGTTCGCCTTTGCCATCAATTTTGTTCAGATGGTCGGCTCCATTATTTCCGTTGTGCTTTTAGCCATTTTTGCCTTTGTGGAACTGGAACCAACAAGTACCCTCCTGTTCTTTGTGATTTCCATTACCGGGGTACAGGTGTTGTTTGGATCCATTCTGGAACCCATATTTATGGGAAAATCTTTTTCCATAAATATCATTACTGTATTGGTGATGTTGATGCTATGGGGATATATTTGGGGAGTACCCGGATTGATCATGGCCATTCCAATAACCGTTTTTATCAAGATTATTCTGGAGCAGTTCCCCCAAACCAAGATAATAGCCACCCTAATTTCGGGCAACAAACCCGCAAAGACGTAATAATATGATAAGAAGTGGTCTACTTTAAATTCAGTAAGGAAATAAGTTCGGTCATTTCCTCAAAGGTTTTGGTCACTTCATTCTCAAAATCGGGATCCTCGTTCAACAGCGTATAGCCGTAAACATCAAATCCTCCTGAGGTAGCTGCCTTAGCCCCCTTAAAGGAATCCTCTATCACCAAGCACTCGTTTGGATCATAACCCATGGTTTTTGACGCATGTAAATAAATAGCTGGGTCGGGCTTCCATTTTCCAATATCATAACAACTAAAGATATTGTTTTTAAAATAAGAGGACAGACCGGCCGTAGCCAAATTCCTTTTGATTTTTTCCTGTGGTCCACTGGATGCAACGCAAAATGGAACTGTCAATTTGTTCAAGACCTGTTCAACTCCTTCCACAGGCTTCAAGTGGGTAGAAAACACCTCGTAGGACCTTTGCCTATATTCACTTTCAAACCCCGAAGGCAATTCCTTTTGTAAAATTGTCTCTAGCTGTTTAATACTATCATTTAAAAACCCACCTTTAAAATGCCGCATGGCATAGGATATATCTATCCCAGCACCATGTTCATTGGCCATATCCACAAATACCTGGTTCCCCAACAGCTCACTGTCTACCAATACCCCATCACAATCGAAAATAACACACTTATAATCTTTCATTGGCTTTATAAGAATTAAGGTGTTGAGTTGGACACCTGTAGTAATTTTCCATTGTAAAGTTTATGACCGGTAAGTGCAAAGTCCTTAATATAGGTAGCCATTTCCAGAGCAGTGGTAGGAGCCTTATATCCAGGAAAGGCCTCCGCCAACATTTCGGTCTGTACCGCCCCCAAGGCCAATACATTGAATGATGGTCCCGTTTCCTTAAATTCTTCTGCCCACAATTCTGTCATTGTAATTACGGCACCTTTGCTGGAACTATAGGCGGATAAGCCTGCAAACTTCACACTACCCTGTACTCCCCCCATGGAACTAATAGTAACCACATGACCCTCTTTGGGCATTAAGGGAATAATTCTTTTGGTGATATTGGCAACTCCAAAAACATTCACTTTATAGACCTCTTCAAATGCTTCCATGGAAGTTTCCAAAAAAGGTTTGTTCAGTAATTTACCCGCGTTGTTTATAAGGACATCGACCTGTTTCCAGTTATTTTTAAGAAACTCGTCCAGTTGGTTATAATTGGACCCTTTGCCCAAATCAAAGGGGAAACTGGAGATATTAGGATGATTTAATGCGGCAATCGGGGCATTATTTCTAGATAGTGCCAACAATAATTGGACCCTTTGCCCAAATCAAAGGGGAAACTGGAGATATTAGGATGATTTAATGCGGCAATCGGGGCATTATTTCTAGATAGTGCCAACACCTTATGTCCTTCATTTGCAAACAACTGTGCCAATTGAAAACCAATCCCCCTACTACTACCTGTAATTATAATATTCGCCATTAGTTATATTCTATCTCCCTCCTAGGGGCATTAATAATACCTTCCAAAACAGGAATGGTCTTATTTACCAATAAGGCCATATGTCCAAAATCCATTATAGAGACCTCGTCGCCTACCTTATGATAGTGGTCGAAATTGGTAAAATCGAAGGTACAAAAGGTTTGGGAAGGAACTCCAAACTCCAAATGAAATGGATAGTTATCCGATCTTTTAAACAGATTGTATTCCTTTGCCGTAGGGAGAAATCCAACTAATTTTTCTTGGGCATAGGTATTGCTAATATCCGCTAAATTGGATTCTTCATATCCCGTTACATACATAAAATAATCTTTCCCCACCAAGGGAACCCCCACCATTTCAAAATTCAGCATGGTATAGAGATCCAAATTTTGGTCCTTTAGCCGTTTTGCCAAGTGTTTGGATCCCAATAAACCCTTTTCCTCTGCACTGAACAAGGCAAAAATTACACTCCGTTTATTATTCTTTAACTTCCCAAAATACCGTGCAAATTCCAAAACCGCGGTTGTACCGGAGGCATTGTCATTGGCCCCATTGGCAATATGATCATTGGCGACCGCATCAGCAGAACCAATATGGTCATAATGGGCGCCGATTATAACAAACTCGTTTTTCAAATGTTTGTCCGTTCCTTCAATAAATCCAACTATATTGTATGCCGGTTTTTCAAAATTGGTCAACGTATCTCTGTAATTTTTAAAGAAGGGATCAATTCCATTACTTTTAAAAATGTTTTCTATATATCCGGCTGCCATTTCTATTCCTTCACTACCGGCTTCACGCCCCTTTAGTTCATCGGAAGCCAAATAGGAAATTATTTCCCCAACCTTTTTTTCTGTGGAAAAAACTGAAACTACCGAAGAAACTCCCTTGCTACCCTGAACTGCGGAGGCATCCTTGGCAATTGCACCGGAACCATTGGTCCCTGTTGCCGAACCAACCGACTCATCTATTTTAGCGCCACCACAACCCAATGCGATTGATAATATGGCTAGACCTATAATGTTTTTCATAAATTGATTTTTATTTGTCATATAAACGAATTGTATTTTATTCCCATTTTTACATAAAGATCATGATTAATTATGAATCCTTTGGAAGCATACCTATAACCCTCTAGACCCAGAAAGGACTTAAAGTTAAAAAAGCATCCTGAAAATCAGGATGCTTTTTATATAATTGTTTAAAATAATAAATTTAAGCCAACATGGTAACCGGGTTCTCCAAATACGCCCTAAGTGTCTGCAAAAACTGAGCTCCCGTAGCTCCATCCACGGTTCGGTGATCGCAGGCCAAGGTTACTTTCATCGTATTGCCTACCACTATCTGACCATTTTTGACCACTGGTTTTTGGACAATTGCCCCTACTGATAGTATTGCAGAATTGGGCTGGTTAATAATAGAAGTAAATTCAGAAATTCCAAACATTCCAAGATTAGAGACGGTAAAAGTACTGCCCTCCATTTCCGCTGGACTTATTTTCTTATTTCTTGCCTTTCCTGCCAAATCCTTCACGGAGGCCCCTATTTGGGTCAATGTCATTTGATCTGCAAATTTAAGCACAGGTACCAAAAGGCCTTCATCAACCGCAACGGCTACCCCAATATGGATATGATGATTATATCTGGTAGTCTCATTGTTCCATGAGGTATTTACCTGTGGATGCTTTTTTAACGCCATAGCACAAGCCTTAACTACCATATCGTTAAAGGATACCTTGGTGTCTGGCAAACCATTGATCTGCTCTCTTGAAACCTTGGCATAATCCATATCAACCTCTATCGTCAAATAGTAATGAGGCGCGGAAAACTTCGATTCCCCCAAACGCTTGGCTATAACCTTGCGCATTTGAGAATTTTTCACTTCCTCAGTCCCCTCTTGCCCTACCGGCAAATTAATTGGGGCCGCAACAGCAGCTTGTGGAGAGGAAGCTTTTTCCTGGGCAGGAAGCGCTTTCCCTGCAGCTTTTTGATTTGGCTGATAATCCTCTATGTCTTTCTTTATAATTCTTCCTTGATCACCACTGCCTTTTACAT
>JGI24723J26617_10003589_pt1 | contig 11177 bp, 21 predicted proteins | sample Cruoilmetagenom6_FD_26617 | JGI IMG/M metagenome (IMG submission 26617) | reverse complement strand
AATTTCGTTTAATCGCTTCATAATAACGTCATAAAATACCTGCCCAGTTTTAAGCGGCGCACGATTACCAAATTCTTCAACTCTAATATTCGATATTTCCCTTATATCTTCTATCGAAGTTGTAGCAGAAACTACGTCAAAAGTTATCATGTAGATTTTTTCAAACAATTTATAGCGTAATCTAATAGTAAAATTTAACTCTTTTTCGTCAGTTTGTACTAGGTTTTCTATTTGAGTAAATATTATGCTCATTTTGAATACCTCAATTGTCGGTTTTTAGGGTCATTTTTAAAGACATAACCGCCGTATATAAATGATTTGGTCTTAATTTTGCGGCTATAACTACCAATAGTTTTAACTTTAGGCTGTGAACGTCTTTTCATTAGTTTTTCACCTCACCGTAGACAACGTAAGTAGCAATAAAACCCATGACTTGTGCGAAGGTTCCCGAACACCCCGAACACCGTACAGTTTCGCCTATAGTCTCATTGAAGTTAAACGCAAAGGTTTTAAAGGCTTTAGAGTAGTAAATATGCCCTATAGCGTCACTATCGGAAGGAAAGCAGATAATACCCGTATCACTAATAGCTATATTCGGTTCGTCACTTTCGGAAGCGTTTAAAACTGTGCTTTTAATGGTTTCTGAATCAATCATAATAATTGCTCGTTTGTTTTAAGAGTGTTTATAGTAGCAAAAGGTAGGAATTAAAACGTGATCTATATCACAAAAGAAAAAAGGGGCTTTCACCCCTTAATTCTTTACCGAAATTTATTTCTTTTTCGGCGCTGGCAATGCGAATTGCGCCCGCATATCACTAATTGGGTCATTCTCGGTAGTGTCGATTAGAGGCTCTACAGTGAATTCGTAACCTGTATTACCTTTATCGCTAGGTTTTAGCCCAATTTTGAAGCCGAATTTTAGTTCGCTTTGATCTTCGCTCATTCCGTCTACTGCGGATTCCAGCATATCGGCAGCAATTTGTGGTAAAAACATTTTGCCAGAACGGAAGATTTCGCCATCTTCTAAATTAACGGCTTCAAAAGTGCCTTTAAAACCAGTCGAATCGCCGTATTGAGTTGTGACAGTGAATTTAGACTTTACTAGCCCGAAAACCTGAAAGCCCAAAATGACGTTTTTAGCGAGTAGCGCGGTGATTTCCTTTTTCTTGCCAAGTTTCGCGCCAACAATATCTTTAGGGTTTAGTTTTGATAATAGTTTCATTTTTGTAACTCCATTAGTAGTGCCTCTTTATTGAGGCAAAATTATTAGAACATTTTTAGACCGTTGCTACAAGTCTTTTATCAACAAATTTAATACCGTTTTTAAGGCTATAGGTTGGAGCATCTGATTTATAGATAACTTCACCACCGTTGGCAATGCAATAAATTTGATCGGCAGTTAATATGCCGCCTTTTGACGCTATTTTATAATCNCCTTTATCGGTTTTAAAAGCATAGAGTTTTTTACCCGCTATCGCTCCTTCGCTACAAGTGGCTTCAATATCCCAAGCGCCTAATAGTGTGGGGTCTAATTCCAAATTTCCCGTACTAGAACAAACAATAGAATCGGTGTCACAATACATAACCCCTTTGCACTTTAAAATTGATTCCCACATATAGGCTCGAACAAAACCAGTTATTGAAGCGGCTACGGCGGGGTTAAAATATCGCCGCTTATCTTCATCTAATGGCTTACTACATAATGCGAGTGTTCCGAAGTCGGCGCAATAGGCGTAATTATCCGTTTCCATTGCCGCCATAATAAATTGCTTATCTAAAGTTATGTATTCTTTATACTTGCTTGGATTGCTTCCGTATTTCCCATATAAAGAGTTAAGGAAAAATTTGGCGAATAAATAGCCCGCCTTATCCCCGTTTTCTTTTGCTTCGGTTTTGAGTTTAAAGAAATGAGTAATGTATTGTTCAAAATTGATGGTTTCAAAAAATGATAAGCACTCGATAATGTGAACATTGGTAATAGTGCCAGTTCTTTTAGCCGCCAAATATTCCCAACCAGTAACAGAGTATTCCCGAAGAATGCCATCGTCAGGAAATCGAAGCCCGTTTTTAGTTCGCAAAGGGAAAGCCCCTTTACTAATACAACGGAGTTTAATAAAACATCGCTGTTTTTCTGCGTCAGTTTTAGGGAGTCTATTATCAATAGTAAATTCTGTACCATAAGGATGGTGATTAACCATTGCATGAGGGTAAGCAGAATTAATGTCAATAACTTGGAATTCATGATTAAAAACTCCTGATTGAAAACACTCTACGCGACCACCGTAATAATACGGCGCTATCCTATCGAAAAAAGATTCGTTACATTTAGGGGGCTTTATTCCGCTCAATTTTTGCCACTGTTTCATTGACGCGCTAGCAAAAGTTAAATTCATTCCGTAATCATCTATAAATTGTTTTATTAATTCGTGTAGATAAACACAGTCGCCTTTAAGGTAGCTTTGAATTTTTGCAAAATTATGAGGTTTATGGCGTTCGCTTTCTTCCATAATTTCATAATTCATATCATCTTTTTTATAGTCGGCTAATTTGAACGGTAAAATGTTAAATGAATCGCGAAATTCGGCTTCACCAATTTTGAATTTAGAAAGCCTCCCGTTTATAACCATAATAGGTTCAAATTCTTCAACGTGGTCTAATACATAATGCCAGTCAAATTTGCCGCCGTTGTGAGCGTAGACAATACAAGGAATTTCCTTAACGAATTCTACAAAAGAATCGGTGTCATAAAATTCGTGGTAATCATCACCATCATAATATCCCCAAATAAAAGGCTTTGGAATTCTACCATGTTTAAAGGGGTCGGTTTCGCAATCGGCTACGGCTATTAAACGGCTCATTTATTTTTTGCCCTAGCATCGCGGCGGCGTTTATTCTTTCTATCCAGTTGTAATTTAGTTTTGTTCTTTTGTTTGACGTTTAAATAAGCGCCAAAACTGGCTTGATTTTTAAAGTTATAACCTCTTACAGAATGAAGCCATTTACCAAAGTAATTATTTTTACCTTCATCACCGTATTTTTCCATTAAATTTATTATTTCAGTTGTTAATAAATCTATAGTGCGAATTCCTATAGGTATTTCGTATGGCCCCGCGCTAATGGTATAAGATTCAAATTTTCCAACGTCATTTATTTGCTCTTTTATATGGCCTTCGGGGTCGGCTAATAATTCTTCGGGGTCTAATTCAATTAAAGTATTCGTAACAGTATCATCGCTAATTGATAATTGATTTTTCTTATTAAATTTTATAGTCGGCTTTTCGCCGCCTTGTGTGGGTATAAATGCTACTTTTAAATCGGGTAATTTTTCGGAGTGTTGCGCGAAATTTTGCGCTTTTTGTAATCTATCTTTTTTACGGGGTCTATAAACGTAATTAGGACGAGCTTTTAATCTATCAATAACTTTATGATAGCGAATAATCTTAGCCCTTTGGCTTTTAGTTAAAGTCGAATTGAGGTTATAATCAAAACTTACAAAGGGGCGTATTTCTTTTAATAATTGATTATAGTTATTCTGCCTTGTTATATTGCTTTTAGACATAATTGGAGTCCATTAAAATGGCTGATAAAAAAGAATCGGAAATAGAAGATAAGACCGAAACACCTAGTACCCCTAAAGAGGGGGATACGACTGTACCAGAGCCGCTTAATGAGTCGTTAGATTCATTGACGGACAATATAGCAAATAGCCAGCCCGAAGTAAACGCGGCGGCTGGAACCCCTCAAGCGGAAGCGCCTAAAAATAATATTCCAGATGATGATATAGCTAGAGATAAAGACGGTAATATTAAATATAAAAAAGACGGCGTAACGCCAATGAAAAAAAGAGGGCGTAAAGCTGGCTCTACTTCGGTAATTAATAATACTAGCCCTTTAGCCGTTGAACAGGATAAAGCATTAGTATTTCAAAAAACTGGCGAAGTAACTGGTAACTTTTTAATATCAATGTCAATGATGGTAGGCGGCGAAGAATTTGCGCCTCAAAAAGATGATAGATTAGGTATTGATGAACGATTAGCAATTAATGACGCTTTTGCTAGTTATTTTAAAGAAACAGGAAAAGAAGATTTACCGCCTAATTTAGCTTTGACTATGGTTTTATCCGCGTATTTTATTCCACGGTTTTTTATGCCTCAAACTAAAAGCCGTGTAGTTACCCTAAAAGATAAATTTAATCTTTGGCGAGAAAATAGGCGTATTAAAAAAATAGAAAAAGAAGATAAAAAAGAAAAAGAAGATAATAAGGACAAAGACTAATGACGCACGTTGTAATTTACGGGCAAACTTTATCAGGTAAAAGCACGTTAGCTAAACGTATGGCGGCGCGGTATAAAGCTAAAGGAATTGGAATATTAGTTTTTGACCCTGTTAATGATGATAGTTGGCCTAATGATTTTAAAACGGATAATTGGGAATTATTTTTATCTACTTATTGGAACTCTGAAAAATGCATGGTGTTTATTGATGAAGCGGGAACGGTCTGTAAAAGGTTTTCTACTGACGCTATTAAGACCGCCACTATGGGTCGTCATAGGGGTCATGTTAATCATTATATATGTCAACGTGCGAATTTATTAGATTTAACGATACGCGACCAAGCGAGTCATTTATTTCTATTTAATTCGGGCTTAAAAGATTGCCAAATGCATAGTGAAGAATGGAACGCGCTAGAATTAAAAGAAGGAACGCAATTAGTTACTGGCGAATATTTTTATAAATCCCGTATGGGCGAATTAACTAGAAATAAATTATTTTAAAAGGTGCTAAAAATGAATGAATTAATCGCGATAGGTTTGACAATTGTTAGCTTCGGAGTGTTAGGAAAGTTGTTGAAAAAAGAACCGGAAAATGTTACCGTCCCCGCTAACGCTGAAACGAAAAAACCAAAGGCAAAAGCTAAAAAGAAACAAGCTAAAAAACCTGCGGAAGAAAACGTTGAAGTGATCGAAGAAATTAACCCCGATGATAAATCGGAAATTACAGATGAAAATAAGGAAACTTAAAATGCCTTCTACTCGAACTCTTATAATGACTTCACTAATTGCGATGGTAAACATTGCGATTGTTGCGCGTGTTCCTGCGGTTAGTAAAATCGTAACAGGTTCTTAAACTAATTTTCCTAACTCTATAAAGAGGTATTTAAAATGGAACGAATTGAAGGGCCAATGCCCGATGCTCAAACCGTAGCGGCTTCAAATACATCAGTATTTAAACTCCCTATCGGTCTATCTTTTCATGAACTGCAATTGGTCATTGGCGGTACTGGAACTTTGTTAGCTGATATTGATGAAATTCGCGTGATTGCGAATGAAGTAGTTATTCATCGTTATTCAGGTACAGAGCGTGACGTACTAAACCGATTCGACGGAAAAGCGGCGTGGAATCTGTCCACTAATCAGCCGTTAATTATCCCTTTCGATAGGCACGCAATGGAAAACAGTTTAACTAACGAATTAACTGCGTTAGATACTGGCCCATTAGTAGAAGGTGTAGCGCCAGCAAATGCGCGCCAAATTCGTAGCCTAGTTGTTGAGGTAGAACTTAACTCCGGTTGGCCGTCAGATGGAACGCTCAAATTATCGGCTTCACAATCGCCTAGTTCTGGCCGTGGTGCTGGTAGCGTTTTACATATCAATAAAACTCCCCGCGCAATTGGCGGCGCTGGCGAAGTCGAATTTTCTGACTTACCTTTTGCCGACGTTAGATCGCAAGCTCTTAGCCGTGTAACAATTGGTATGAGTGCTAACGCATTAACGCGACTGAAAGTTGACCGCGACACAATCACTGTTTTTGATCGCACCGACATTGTGAATAGAAATATTCAAACTGACGGTGTTCGCGTTCCAATTTCAGGCTATTTTATGATTGATAGAACTGAGCGCGGTTATGCTCAAAATCTAATTAATCTACAGGGTGTTCGTGACTTCCGTTATGTGCTTACTGCTGACGGTGCGGCTACTGCCACTTTTATTAGTGAATATGTAGGCGGTTTAGGACGGTAATTTAAACTCAAATTCGGAGTAATCAAAATGCAACAGGAAAATTCGATATTGAGTTTTCTAGGCGGTTTGGGTCAAGCATTCGCGGAAGTTAAAATAGCGGAAACGAATGCTGAACTTGAAGCCCTTAGATTTACTGAACAAACTGTAACGGATAGACCCGAAAGAACTGTAGATGAAAGCGCGGCTTCGCAACGTAACTTTTTTGGGCTTTCCCAAGAACAGGAACAAAAAGCCGTAATTTCTGGCGCATTTATTGGCGGTGCTATCCTAGTCGGTATTCTTCTTTTTAGAATGAAATAAGGGGGCTAGAAAAACATGACTCTTTTAGCTTCCCTTGCGGGTATTGCTGGCGGTCTTGGCGGGGGTAGTGTTCCTACGGGTGATACTACCTCTGTTTCTTCGCCTTTCAATCAATCGTTAAATACTGGTAATAATGTTTTTGCCCCTATTGGCGATAACCCAAATTTGGGCCTAATTCTAGGCGGCGCAAATCCCCTCACTTTATCAAGCGACCCTCAAAGCCTTTCAGGCGCGGTTAGTAGAACGGCTATTCCCGTTGTATTAATTGGCGTAGCGGGTTTAGTGCTTATTAGCTTTCTAAAAAAGGGGCGTAAATAATGGGTTTATTTTCTTCAAGTAAAAAACGCACTTCGGTAGTAAACCAATCTACTACAGATATTGACACTACTAATGTGCAACAAACTGACCAGAGCGTGAATACTGGTAGGCAGTTTCGAGAAATTGGGGGTTCCGTAGTTGTTACGGATTCAAGCCCCGAAGTAATTACACTTGCCACAACGGTGGCGGGTAGGCAAGCCGATCTATCGGAGTCTATAGCTAACGCGGCGGGAACGGCGGTTGCAGGAATAGCCCAGGCATCTTCTGAAACTACTAAGGCGGGCTTTGATTTTGCGGGTGATGTGAACCAAAATTCTTTAGAAGCGGTTACGGGCATAACTGACCGCGCTTTTGATTCGCAAGATAGGGCGCTCGACGTAGTAGCGGAAAATTCCGAAAGATCGGCAGGTTTTCTAACCCAATTAACTGATAATGTTTTAGCGCGGGACGCGGTTCAAAATATTGCCGCAAGAACCGAAGGAAGTTTAAACGAGGCTTTGCGAGCTATTGAGGGCGTAGGCACTACAGGCTCACAAAATACCGAGCAACAAAGAAATCTCGTTATAGGTGTTGCCGTGGCCGGTTTGGCTGTATTGTTTTTCGCTACTAGGAAAAAAGGTTAAAAAATGTCATTTACTCAACGTGATTTAACATTAAGAATTGCAGGTAATACTGAGCAAGAATTACAGCTTTCAGATTCTACGTTTATTTATTTGAAGTCTAGCGGCTCAAAAGAAGTTACAGTGATTGTTGACGGTGCGCCTATCATTATGGCCGAAGGCGATTTAAGAAAATTTACTGCCGGTGTTTCTAAGTGTACTGTTAACAATAAAAATAATGACCCCGTTAGCCTTGTTTTTGTTGTTGGTCAAGGGGAGTTTATTAGGACTAGAATTTTTACAGGTGTTGAGGGCGCAATTGGGGTTCGTTCTACGCTTCTAACTTCCGATGGTTCTATTCTCGATAATACGATTACCGAAAGAGCATTACAAATTTCGATAGATTCCGAACTAGGCATAGATGAAAATGGAAGTGACTCTATTTTGACCTCTGCACACTGGCCGCAAAATAACGTGGTAGGTTCACCGTTTCTTGATAAGCTTTATGAGGTTCATACTTGGGATGCTCATAGAGTATTTGATAAAAAGTTTCGACCATTAGACAACGGTTTAGATGATACTTTTTCGACTACTATCGGTAGCGCGGTAGGTGTTTTTGAAGGTTCGTTTATTCACCCATTTACTGGCGAATTAATAACGTGTACTCGTAACCCTGCGGGCACTGGATTTTTGATGCATCGCCGTGACTTAAAAAGGCGGGTCAATGAAGAAGTGGCAGGAATTACCGCCGATAGTGGGGAAGATTTTATAGGCGGCGCGGCATCATGCCCAAGTGTCGATTGGTACACGGGCAATATGTTCGCGAAGTTTTCCAATGAAGGAATGCGAGAATTTAAGTGGGTAACTACACCGAGTTTAGCGGGACTAAGATATTCGCTAGAAGCTGTAACCGATAGGACGTTTTCCGGCGCTAGTGGNGCGTCTACAACTATTCACCGTTTAGGTGATGGTAGATTTCTTGTAGGTTATCAAAGTTTAGCTACGGCTTTGTATGATACCGACGAAAATGACAACGCTTATTTAGGTAACTATACGGCGCAAGCTAACGTGTCAGGTTCGCAAGTGGGTTTTGGTGGTGTTTCTCAACAGTTTTTAATTGATGAAAGATTTAACCGAACTTGGGTAGGTAAAACTACCACTTCGCAAGTAGGCGCATTATTCGATTTACAATCTGACGTTAGTTTAAACATCCATGACGCTAATAATTTAAGTGCGAATTTTGAACACTGGAAAACTGCCATGCCAGTTAGCGGCGTAAATGTTATACGCGATGGCGGCTATCGTTTCTTAGCAGGTAGCGTTATAGCCGCTTGTGTAAAATTGGTTCGCGGTAGTAACTTAATTCCCGCCGATTATATGGATTATATTTATGCAATAGAATTTCATAACGGCACTGGTAGGGTAAAAGTTGACGGCGGTAGAAGTAGCTTTTTAGCATTAGAAAAAGCTGACGGTTATCGGGTCAATGTTGATGAACCCATAGTAATTCACGCAAGGGCTGGATTGTTAGATAATCCGGTATCACTTTACATTAACGATAATTTGGAACTATAAAATGAATATTGTAACTCTTTCCAGCCTTATGTTTGACCCAAAACCGGATGCGGCAACGGCGGTAAATGCTATAGCGAATGATGTGTATAATTCGCCGTTAGAATTGCGGCTAAATTTGGGGCAAATAACTCGCATGACTTATTTGGATTCTGAATTAGTAGGCTCATTAATTTTTGATGCTGCGGAATCGGTTTGTGAAGGTAATATTCGCCTAACGGATGGTGTTACCGATTTTCATACGGAAGCGTTTACAACTTCCACCACTACGCGACTCGATTTTAAATCGACTAAAATTAACCTGCGAAACGTGAACGGAACAACACCACTTTATTTGGCTATTGATATTACTGTAGCTGCAACGGTGGCGGTTACTTGTGAATTACACGGACAATTGCGGGTAGAAATGCCTCTACTAATCACGGACTAAAAACAATGTCAAAATTTGCGATACTTTCACAAATAGTTTTAGACAATAAACCCGCCACGATTTCTAGCGCGGCGGCGAATGCTACCGATACCCCAACGGAACTACAATTATCAACTTCGGATATTTGGGAAGTTTCGGGGCTTCGGTTAAGGCTACTTTCTAAACTGATTTTATCAGCTTCGGATACCGTAACCGTAACAGTCGATGTAAATAGAATTGCAAAAGACGGAACAGTTACCGCGCTTGATACTTTGACCCTAGCAATAACGGCGGGAACCGAAGTAACTGGCGAAATGTTTATAGACGTTTCTTCTATGGTGTTTACCGACACTTTAAAGCTAACGACTACTACAACAGTTTTAGGTACTGCGACTTATGAAGTCGATAGTTTGCTAGAATTTTCCGCACCTATACAGGTTAATTAGAATAGTGAAAATTGATAATAATACATTGTTAATAATTGGTGCTGGCGCGGCGGCGGTTTTTCTATTAAGAAATACCGTTAAAAATGTAGTTACCGCGCCTATCAATGCTACTACCGATTTCCTAGCCGCAAGTGAAGTAACCGCCGACGATAAAGTTTTTGCGAGACTTACTTTACTAAATCCTTTTGCTAGTGACTCCGCAAAAGAAGCGGCTAGGAATTTACTCAAAGCGTTAGAATTTCAGGATGGTTTATAATGTCCCCCGATGTTAAAAGGTTTGTATTCTCAGTAGGCGCTATTTTAGTCGGCGCATTTTTAGTTAGAAAACTTGGCATAGATAAAGAGGCTTAAAATGGCATTTAAGAAAAAGCGCGACCCTAACGAGACTATTAAAGTCTATTACCGTAATCGAAAATTACGCGATGCGCGTAGTTATCCTGAAAGCGAAATTTTGCTGACGGCTAAAGCAGCAAAAGCGCGTAGAGAAGCTGACGCGGAAGCGATTGAAAATCAACGCGCCGCCGAAGAAGATTTACAACGTGACCAAATGGAAGCGGCTTTAGCCGCCGAAGAAAGCGCGGGTGAATCCTAATGGGTTGGCTAAGAAAAAGATTAGGCGAAGGTTCTACCGCTAGAGGCGGCGCATTGCTAACGGCTATTCTTTCTATTTATTTCGGGCCGGAAATTGCGCCGATGATACTAACCGGATTAGGAACTCTTTACGGTGCTTATGAAGTTATCAAATCAGAAAGCAATTCTAATAACTAGCGGGTTACTGATTATGTTTTTTGTTTTCAAACCTAAAAAATTGCCGCGAGGATTGCGGAATAATAACGCCGGTAATATTAGAGATAATCCGGCTAACAATTGGGTAGGAAAAACAGGGGTAGACGATATGGGTTTCGTTATTTTTGACACTCCCGAAAATGGTATACGCGCAATGGGGAAAGTTTTAGATAGTTATGCGCGTAGAGGTTTGCGAAGTGTTCAAAGTATAGTTTCTACTTACGCACCAGATAGCGAGAATGAAACCGATGAATATATTAACGCCGTGGCAGGAAATTTACAGGTTAATGAAACTGCTTTTATTAGCCGAGAAAACGGGGATTTTCCCGCACTGGTAGCAGCAATGATTTTGCACGAAAACGGTCAACAGCCATTTACAGAGCAATTTATCACTGGCGCTTTAAACCTAGCGTAATGGATACCGAGATACTTACCTTGATTTTAGTAGCTCTAATTACTGGCGGTGTTACTGGTATTTTCACTACCTTTTTAACAGTCATTGTTTTGCGAAATGATATGGCTTGGATTAAAAGCACATTGACTAGGCACGATAAAAATATTGAACGCGCCCATGTTCGTATAGATGAAATGAAAAGCGCCATACCTCACTAATTGGGAATTAAAGCCCATAGTAAACCGCTAGTTCTATAACAGTAACTCCTTGGTAGTAATATTGTCCGGTTTCAGAAATGGAACCGGATTTTTTTATGCGATAATTTTTTCGTGG
>JGI24723J26617_10003586_pt1 | contig 11181 bp, 12 predicted proteins | sample Cruoilmetagenom6_FD_26617 | JGI IMG/M metagenome (IMG submission 26617) | reverse complement strand
TATCCTTTAGATAAATTGTCATTGTTTGGAACCATGTTAAATCCTATAGATTTATCACGAACACTCATCCTTTTAAAACTAGATATTTCAGCATTATTAGGCTATACTGGAGCTGTGTTTAAACAATTTTTCGGAACAAATTTCGGATTAATTGTTTCCTTTGTGATGCTTAGTGTTTGGGTTGTGTTACCTGTCTTACGAATTGTATTTAAATCGAAAAGGAAAGATTTTTAATCATATAATACCTTTAAAAGATGAAGAGAATTTTTATAACGATATGCGCACTAATTTTTATAGTTGGTTGTAAAAGCGAAACAAAAAATGAGGATTCTAATCCGGAAGCTGAGGTTGAAACAATTTCTATTTTAGATACCTTAGCATTGAAACTGAATGCTAATCAAAAATGGATTGCTAATGCAGAAACTCATGAAGGAGTTTTAAAAATGGATTCCATCATGTCAGCTTTCAAAACCAACAAATCAACCGATTATAAAAGCTTAGGGAATAAGCTTTCAAAACAAACAAGCTATATCATTAAACATTGTAGCATGAAAGGTGAACCACATGATCAATTACATGTGGTGCTCATTCCTATGCTTGATGAGATTTCAGTTTTAAGAGAAGAAAATGATGCACAAAAAACTAAAATGGCATTTCATAATATGGAACAGTTAATTGGTGCGTATTTTAAGTTTTTTACTAATGATATTAATCATGTTTTTCAATAAAAAAGAGCGTTAAATTTGCGAGATGACACCTACAATAATCCATAGAGTAACAGCTTTTGTTCTGGTATTTATATTATTTGCTCATAATATAAATACACTAGCTATTATTGGAGATTTTGTAATTAATCAAGATTATATTGCCAAAACCTTATGCGTTCAAAAAGAAGAACAAAAAGGATGTAATGGTAAATGTCATTTACGTAAAGAATTATCTGAAAATAACAACAATTCAAATTCAGAAGCACCAATTCAAGAAAGCAAGCGGTTAGTATTAGATGCTTTTTTTATTACTACAATAAATCAGATTAATACAGCTAATCTGGAGTTTCAAACACGAAAGGAAAAATTGGCTATAAGTGCACCAAAAACGATTAAAATATATCTAGAAATAGATACACCTCCACCAAATTTCTGTTAGTTTTTAAAATTATAAAATCAGATCGATTTTACTCTAATTCTCACTTGAAAGTTCAAGCGAGCAAGGAGTTTTGAGTCCAATTTTTAAATATTAAAACTAACATTATGAAATCAATTAAATTTATATACATACTTATACCAGTATTCTTCTTATCACTATTAACAACGTCTTGTTCTAATGATGATGACGATGATGAACCAACATCTGTTAATGAGGTTGCTGGTCTTTCAAAGATTCAGGACATTGTTAATGCAACACACACTGTTGAGCTATTTAACAAAGAGGGCGAATTTTATACGGGCTACAATTCTGTTAGTATTAGATTAAAAGATAACGCAACAGATGCATATATTGAAGATGCTTCATTCTCATGGATGCCAATGATGCAAATGCCAACAATGCAGCATTCTTGTCCAAGATCTGTTATTGCAAAAGCTTCAGGGAAAAATACCGTTTATGAAGGTTATATCATTTATCAAATGACAAATACTGACGGTTCTGGTTGGTCTTTAACAGTTAATTACTCTGTTGATGGTGTAGATTACACAGCTACTGAGACCATTACTGTGTTGCAAAATGATAATCAAAACGTAACTAGTTTTATGGGAAGCGATGATAATCGTTATATCGTTGCATTAATTAAACCAAACAATCCAATCATTGGTATTAATGATTTAATGCTTGGTGTTTATAAAATGGAAAGTATGATGTCATTCCCTGTTGTTGAAGATTATACAATTGCATTAGATCCGAGAATGCCAGGTATGGGAAATCACAGCTCTCCAAACAATACAGATTTAACGTATCATGTATCAGATATGATGTATCATGGAGATTTATCTTTAACAATGACAGGTTATTGGGTTCTTAATTTAAAATTAATGAACGACAATGGCGATGTGCTTAAAGGAGAAGATGTTACTGAAGAGAATACACAAAGTTCTCTGTATTTAGAATTAGAATTCTAAAATTTTTAACTGTCATATTGAACGTAGTCAAAATGCGATAGTCGTATTATTTGCGATGTGATTCGACTACGTTCAAAAGATAGTTTGTTTTCTCTCACTTTTTAAATACTACATTAATGAAAAAGCTCATTTTATATAGTTTTTGTATCCTTTTTAGCGGCATTATAGTCGCTCAAGAAAACACACCCGAAGTAAAAAAAGATACAACAAGGTTAACTGAAGTTATCGTTTTAAGCAGACGAAAATTNAATAATCATCGCCAAGAAAAAACCTTGTCAAGTATCGATGATTATTTAGAGAAATCTAACAAGATAGCCATGATAAAGCGTGGTAATTATGCTTGGGAACCTACATTAAATAATATGAATAGTGATAGGTTAAATGTCACTATTGATGGCATGCAAATTTTTGGAGCATGTACAGATAAGATGGACCCTATTACGTCTTATGTAGATGTTTCAAATCTTGAAAAAGTGAGTATTGGCTCTGGACAAACTGGAACAGAAAACGGACATTGTGTTGGTGGTGGCATCGATTTGCAACTCGCNTCAAGTAAGTTTTATCAATCTGGTTTAAAAACAAACTTAGATTTAGGTTATGAAACGAATGGAAATTACAGAGTTGCAGGTTTGGATGTAGAATATTCTGGAAANACATTTTATATGAATNCTGATGGNATTTTTAGAAAATCAGATAATTATGATGCAGGAGGAAACAANGAAGTGTTGTACTCTCAGTTTCAAAAGTATAATGTGGCACTGCAAACAGGTTTTAAACTTTCTGAANATCATTCCATAGATGCTAATGTTATTTATGACAAAGCGACTGATGTTGGTTATCCAGCTTTGCCTATGGATGTATCTCTGGCTGAAGCTTTGATAACTTCAATTTCACATAATTATGCTAATGATTCTACCTTCATTAAAACGCTAGAAACGAAGTTGTATTTCAATACAATCACACACATCATGGATGATTCTAAGCGTCCAGATGTACCAATTAGAATGGATATGCCAGGATGGAGTGATACGTACGGATTTTATTCTAAAGCAACCACAACAACCAAAAAGCATAATTTACTATTCAATATTAATGGGTATTACAACCGTTCATTGGCTGAAATGACCATGTATTCAAATGATCCTAGTCAGCCATCAATGTTTATGTACACTTGGCCAGATGTAAGAACATTATACACAGGAATTTTCGCAAAAGATATTTATCTTTTAAGTGAAAAAGCTCAGCTTTCAACATCGTTACGACTTGGATATCAAAATAATACAATTTCCAATGATGTTGGATTAGAAAGTCTTAAGATATTTTATCCAGAAATCGATGACTCAAAAAGCAGATTGTTAACGAGTGTGTCATCAGATTATACATATAATACAACTAACTATGATGTGTCTTTTGGTTTGGGTTATGGAGAAAGAGCTCCATCTGTAAGTGAAGGTTACGGTTTTTTCTTATTTAATAGTTTTGATAACTACGACTATATTGGAAATCCAACCCTCGATAATGAAAAAGCAATTGAGATAAATACAAAAGCTAACTATCACAAAGGTAAATTTCATGTTGGAGTAGAAGCATCTTATTTTTATATTATGGATTATATCATTGGAGATATTGATGAAACTCTAAGTGCTATGACCATTGGAGCTAATGGAGTTAGAATTTATAAAGCTTTATCTAATGCGTCTATATTTGATGTGTATTTAAATTCGACTTATGAATTATCAAAATCATTTTCAGTTAATGGTACCATTGGGTATAATTATGGTCGTGGTAGCAATGCTGAAAATTTACCACTCATAAGACCTTTTACCTATTTAGCTGAAGTTAATTACAAAGCTAAACGGTTTAATGCTGCACTTCAATTACAAGGTAATGGCAACCAAAGCAGTTACAGTAGTTTTTATGGAGAAGATGAAACACCAGCTTATGGGATTTTAAATCTTAATTTAGGAAATGTGTTTTATGCTAAAAACACCAAATTTATTTTTAAATACGGAATTGAAAACCTTTTAGATACTGAATATTCAACTTTTTCTGATTGGAATAATATTCCGAGACAAGGACGTAATTTTTATTTAAATATGTCTGTAGTGTTACAATAGGTTTTATTTCCAAAATACATCATCTAGATTGTCTTCAAAATCCTCTGGATGATGTGTTTTTTCGATATGAAGCATTTGTGATTCTGTCGCAATTTTTTGAATTTCAGGAAATAAAATGCGTTCTTCAAATCTGATATGTTGCTCCAATTCTTCTTCAATGATGCTTAATATTTTAGTGTCATCTTCAGTATCAGTAAACAAACGTTTTAATCGTCTATGATCTGACAAAGCTCGTTTTACAAGCTGGTGATTAGGTTCTAAAATAGGGAAGATGAGCGTTTCTTCGATTTCAAAATGAGGAATCAAATGATTTTCAAAAAACCAATTGGCATAAACTCGCATGCGTTCTGGTTCAATATTCTTATTAAATCCAGCTCTAATTTTCCATGATAATAACAATCCATGATGATGCTCTCTACTTAATGGTTGCAAAGCTTTATGTCGTTTTAATGGTTTTTGTTGCATGTGTTTTGTGTTTAATAATGTTTAATAGTAAGAGTATNATTCCTCCAGGCAAAAGNATACTNCTTATAAANAGGAAAAGGTAATAATTTGAAANTATNCCGTTTCCAAAATAAAATTTTACGCCTTGAATTAGTAATATNATTTCAGTTGAAACGAAGCCTAAAAGAAAAGTGTAACTACCTATATATAATGTGCTGTTGAAAGATACGAGCTTGTTTTTTAGTATAAAAGCAAACAAAAATCCAGTAATAACACCTAACATGAGCAAATGGATAAAACCAATAACAAAATTACGATGTGTAAAAACGACTTCTGAAAACTCTGGAATAATAGTGAGTAATTGTNCTAGAATTTTAAGTATAAAACAGCTAATAGCAAAGCAATAGAAATATACAGAAAGTTTTGAATTTTGATGAAGTATTTGTTGCTGTTTAGGTTTAATAAGTTTTAAAAACACATATAATGCAGCTAATTGTAAAATGACGCCAATTGTGTTGCTCACTAATAATAGATCATGTGGNGCAAACCAATNAATAGGTAAGGCTAAGGTTAAAATGGTTGAAGCTATTAATAATCTAAAAAACAACTTAAATTGCTTTGTGTAATCTACAGAAATTAAGTGAAAAAATAGTGTTATAACTGCAATCAAAAACCAACCATTAAATTGAAAATGTAAAAAGAATTGTATGGCAATTTGATAAAATGCAGATGCTTTTCCTAGTAATCCAACAGCAGGACCTAAGCACCAAACACCAAATGTAGATANTACNATAAATANGAGTGAAGCTTTTAAAAGTAATGATGTTGCNGTAGATGTCGTTTTATGATGTTTCCATATCAAATACACAAAATAGTAACTGCATAAAATGTGTAATGTTGAAAATGAAATAGAAATNGCAGCATAACCTTGAAAAGGAAAACTTAACATCATACCAATTACTGCAAATTGTGTAATCCAAAANAATCGGTTATAGATTGGTTTTTGTTCTGGTACAAAATAGTAAACGATAAACACATAAAGCATTAAATACACCCAACCTAACATAGCAATATGAGAGTGTGCATGCATTAAATAACGATAATTTAAACCAATAGAATCTATAAATGAAAAACGCAAGGCCAAACCCATTAAGGCAGCTACTAAAAAGTTTAGTAGGCAAACAATGACAAGTTTTTTCTGCATGTGATATTTATAATAGGATAACAATTAAAGGTATTAAAAAAAGAACACTTCCTTAGATTTCAATTTGTGTAACTTCTGAAATTTCCCTCAAAAAATTACAGTCATTACTGTAGGTTAGACAACTCAAAGGAAGTGTAACTTCAACTTTAAACCAATTGTTAACTAAATAATTTTTCTAGTTTTATAGCTTCCGGAAAAAGAATATTATTCTCTAAATGAATATGTAAATGCAAATCTTTTTCAAATTCTTCTAGCATAGCAAATGTAACTTTGTAAGTGTTGCAAGCATCTGCTGGTGGATTGTAATTATCTGAAAGTTCTGCTATTTCTCTAAAGCGTTCTCCTTCGTTATCATGTTCTTGCATCATCATTGCAATTGGATTTTTTACAGTTCCAAAATGAGGAGCTTTTACAGCTACATTATTTAATTGAGCGTTTACCAATTGTTTTATAAATGGAAATAACATGAGTTCTTCTTTTTTCATGTGTGATGCTAATTCACCTGTTGAAGCTGTAAACAATTCATTTATTTTAAATAATTCGGGATGACGCTCACCATGTACGCGACATAATTTGTCTAAAAACTGACGTAATATTAGAGTTTTTTCTTCAACGTATCTGTGATGTTTCTTTTCAATGTAATCGACTAATAAGTCTAGTGGCCATGATTTATAATCAATAGTTTCGCCACTTTTTGAGTTTAAAATAATATTGATTTCATCCATTAATAGATTACTATCAATGCCTTTTTTGTCGCATGCTTCTTCAACTGTTCTGTTGCCATTGCAACAAAAGTCAATTTTGTACTTAGAAAAAATAGCTGCTGTTCTGTAATCTTCAGCAACAAATTGTCCAATTTCTTTTTGAGTATTTTTTTGTAGTGTTTCCATAGTATGTTTATTTCGGATAAATTTATCCTATTTATATTCAAATTTTTTTAAACCTTTAAAAAAGCTTCTCCATTTTTAATACCAGTAGCTAGCTCTTCTAAATTGGTTGTTTCTAGCATGTATCTTAAATCATTTCGAATAGATTTGAATTTATCATGCATTGGACAAGGATGGTTTTCATTGCACTCTTTTAAACCCAAACCACAACCAGAATAAATGTTATTACCATCTATAGCTTCTACAATTTGAGATAATTTAATAGTAGCTATGAGGTCTTTGTCAATTTCGAAGCCACCATAAGCGCCTTGTACAGATTTAATAATATGATGTTTCACTAAATCTTGCAAAATCTTTGCAGTAAAAGCTTGAGGCGAATCGATTTCTTTAGATATTTCTTTAGGACTCACACGTCGTCCTTCACGAGAGTTTTTCGCAATAAATATTGAGGCTCTAATTCCGTATTCGCAAGCTTTTGAAAACATAGGTTAAAATTTTATACAAATATCTGAAAATTTATTTAAATAGGAGTTATTTGTCTTATATAAAAACTAGAATATCTATAGTTATTTGTAATTGAATATTATTTGTTTGCTGTTTTGGTTAAAAACACAATTACCTACGGTCTCTACTTTTGATGTTATTAGCACAAAATTTGATAATTTCAGTAATTCGTTTTTCACGAGTTGCATCGCGTTTCGCTTGATTTAGCCAGTACAAATAGCCTTTTCTGTAAGAAGGCGCAAAGTTATTGAAATTTTCATAAGCTATAGGGTTTTTATCGAAGGCTAGTTGTAATTCCTTTGGTATGATGCCTTTTTCAACAGTATCTAATGCTGTCCAGCTTCCATTTTGTTTGCCTATTTTAACTTTTTCTAAACCACTTTCGTGCATTAATTCGGCCTTGGTAAGTTCTTTTATATACTTTTTATTTAAAGCACTCCACACACTTTTTTCATTACGTTGGCAGAAGTATTGTCTGCGTTTTCCATCACCTAAACTTTTTACAGTAGAATCGATCCAACCGTAACATAAAGCGACTTTTACAGCCTCTTCCCAGCGCATTGATTCGTTTTCGTGATCTACTTTATAAAATATTAAATAAATTCCTGTAGATAAATCATAATTCTCCTCGAGCCAATCTCTCCATTCTGAGTCGGTTTTAAAATAGAATTCCATGTATTGAAATTTAATTATTCTTTTTGTAGTTAAATGTTACGATTTGAACTTCACCTTCTTCATCCTCAAGATCAACATGTACATTCATTTCGGTATCACTTACTTTTTCAAATATCATTCCTTCAAAAACGACTCTATTTTCTGTAATTTCTTTCAAAGGAAAATCGACAGTTTCATTTTTAGTTTCCCAACCTTTTAAATCATTGTCAAAGTGCTTTAACTGAAGAATTAATGTGTTTTCAACTTCTCTAATGATTTCAATTTCATAAAAAGATACGTTTTCATCATTGATGAGTTTAAAGGTTGCCATCATCGATCCTGCTGAAGGTTCGCTCCAGTTTTCTTCAGTTAAGCCACCAAAAGCTTCGCCTTTCCAATTGCCAGCAATCCAGGCACAGTTTTCAATTTTAGGTTCTAATTGTATGTCAGTTTGTGCTGTGGAAGCGAAAGAAAACAAGAGGCAAAGGATTAAAATATAGTTCATAATATGAATTATTGAATGAATGTTACTTTTACAATTTTACCATTTTCAACCTCATAAATCGCTACAGCATTAAATAATTTTCCGTTAGCTGTTACCTGTTCTTCATCAATCACTTTATTAGCTATAACAATACGTTTTTTTACGATTGCTTTTAAATCTGGATTATGTTCAAACCAAATTTCATAGCTTTTTCGTAAAGCTTCTTTTCCATCGGTTTGTAAGGTATTTGGATAGGCATATAATTTAATGTCTTCTGAATAATCCTTCAAAAAAGCATCAATATCTCTAGCATTATAAGCATCAAGATTCCTTTGTACGATGGTTTCAACTTCCGAAGGACTTGTAATGGTTTCTGTTTTTTCAGTATCAGGATTGTCTTTTGTAGTTTCTTCAGTATCAGTTTTCGGACTAACATCACCTGCTATGAGTAATTTATTAGATTCTGAATTAACTGCTAATCGTGTAATTTTAGTAATGTTATTTGATGCTAAATCAGCTACTTCTTTCCAATTATTATCTCTATGAAGCCTTAGTTTATATAAGGTGCTTTCTTTTCCTGAAAGTAAAGTTTTGCCATCCAGCCAACATATATCTTCAACACCTTCCATTGTATTTGCAATTACTCTTATGGTTCCATTTTTAGGATTAAGAGATTTTATTTGCCATTGATCTTCATTTTCTTTAGAAATAAAACTCACCAAATTTGAATTTGGTATTCTATGAAAAGAACGTCCAACATTGGCTGCGTATTTAGTGTTTGTTCCATCCAGAAGATTGCTAACATATAAGTTTAAATTATCATTTTCTATGACAGCAGAAACAATGGTGTTTTCGTCATACCACGTATAATAAGCCACAACTATATCTTTGATAAGCTCAGTCGATTCGCCATTACTTCCACTATAACTATACAAGCGTTGTTTGCCGTCTTTATCTAAACGAACTGCTGAAATCTCATTTTTTGTCGGACGTTTGAGAGGTGTGTATTCTCCTCCTTCGGTAGAATTTAACCAAGTTCTAGAATCGTAACGTGTATCATATTTAGCAATATCTGTTTGTCCATTTCTAGTTGAAGCAAAAAGAATGTATCTGTCATTTAAAAATGAAGGCTGATTGTCGTAGCCTTCATTATTTGATAAGTTTTTGCCTTTTTTTATTTCAATTTTAGAAGCATCAATGTCTAAATCGAATAAGAATATGTCGGTATTAGACTGTGCATTTATTGTAAAGATAGTTCCAAAAAACGCTAGGATAGTGGTAATTGATTTCATGAAAGTGATTTAGGATAAAGATATAAAAGTTTTAATGTTGTTCATTAAAAATTTGCGTAATTGAATCTTATTACTACATTTGTAGTATTAAAACTATAATTGTGGATATAAAACAATTGAATAAAACCGAATTGCAAATCATGAAATATTTATGGATTCTAAAAAAGGGATTTATGAAAGATATTGTTGAGCAATTTCCTGAGCCTAGACCAGCTTACACAACTATTTCTACACTTTTAAAACGTATGTGTGATAAAAATTATATTGGATTTGAACGCTTAGGAAGAGATAAACAATATCATCCTATTTTGAAGAAAAATGAGTATTTCTCAACGCAAGTTAATGGAATGATTACGCATTTTTTCAATGATTCTAAATCGCAATTTGCCTCGTTTTTTACAAAGAATGCAGATTTGTCAGTGCAAGAATTAGAAGAGCTTCAAGAATTATTACAACAGAAAATTAACCAAAAGAAAACCTAAATGATTAACTACATTTTTTATACAATTATTAGTTTGGGAAGTGCTTATGTTGTATATCATTTATTCCTAAAAAAACAAAAGACATTTCAATTTAATCGTTTGTTTCTCTTAGGAAGCTTACTACTCAGTTTGATAGCTCCAATGATGGAGATTAATATGTTTGATACAATACCTAGTATTACTGAAATTTCATTAGAGCCTTCAACCGAAAGTGTTGTTTCGCATGAGGTTATTGATGGTGTAACTGTAGCTGAAATTCAAAATTCTAATGACTCAATATTCAGTATGCTATGGTATGCATATCTTACAATTTCCATGTGTTTTGCATTTAGATTTCTGAAAAATTTATTCGGAATAATTAAGCTTACAACGCAAAGTAATGGACGTATTGGACGGTTTAAGGTAGTAGAGACTGACGACTATAAAAANGCTTCAAGTTTTTTTAATTATCTATTTATTCATTCTGAAAGTTTACATGACAAGGAGTATTCAAAACCTATGATTCAACACGAACTTGTGCATTGTAATCAGTGGCATACTTTAGATGTTATAATTATCGAATTGTTGCTATGTGCTTTTTGGTATAATCCATTTATTTGGTTGTATAGAAAAGCAATCATTCAAAATCATGAATTTCTTGCAGATAGTTCTACAGTTCAATCTGGAATTGACATTGAAAATTATTCTCGAATCATTATAAACTCAAGCCAAAAGGAACACCGCGTTCCACTTACTAGCGGATTTAATTTCATTCAAATCAAAAACAGAATTATTATGTTACATCAATCAAAATCATCAGTATTAAAACGTACGTTAAAAATCACGACAGCAGTATTGCTATTTGCAGGTGTTTTTATGCTTAGCTCCTTCAAAGATTTAAAAGAACCATTAATTGTAGTCGTAGATGCAGCACATGGAGGACATGATTCTGGGAATTTAAATGAAAAAGATATTGTACTCAGAATTTCAAATGAATTAGCAAAATTGAGTGACAAAAAG
>JGI24723J26617_10003584_pt1 | contig 11182 bp, 9 predicted proteins | sample Cruoilmetagenom6_FD_26617 | JGI IMG/M metagenome (IMG submission 26617) | reverse complement strand
CTCGTCTCTCGTTGCCGAACCACACTGCTAGTTTTGTGTGCTGCTTGTAGTCACCCTCATGCAGGAAAACGTTAGTTTTTCCTTTAATGTGCGGTGAGGTTGCGACAGATACAAAGCCTTTATTTTCAAGATGTTTAAGGCAGTCTTTTGTGCTGTCGAAGCGTTTTACAAATGTCCATTTGACCGCAGACACGGATGTCTTTGACAGCGACTTACGCTCGCGCATTTCCTGCCAATCGTCTGGCAGTGCTCCGCGTGGGTCAACGACGTATACCTTTTCGACACCGAGGGCATTTGCGTTGCGGATAACTGTTCCGATGTTTTTGATATCTGTCGGGTCTTCGATAACAGCAATTAAATTCTTGCATCTAAACGCCTTTATTGCTTCGGCGCGTTTGCGAACAGACTCTTTCGACTTTTTTTCTTCACTCTTTTCCATAGCCGACTAATACCAATCACGAAAAAAGATTCAAGAAACTAATCCCGAACAACTTAGCTGACGCTATCATAGCACTTTGGGGCTCTAAGCAGTCATTGGATAATATGGCAACCCCGCATCCCTGCGGAATTGCCTGTCTTTACTTAATCCTCGTAATCTTCCATCGGTGGACATGAACATATCAGGTTTCGGTCGCCATAGGCATTGTCCACACGGTTCACCGGCGACCAATATTTATCGACCTTGAATGAACCGGGCGGGAAACAGCCCTGTTCACGGCTATAGGGCCTATCCCAATCACCGACCAAGTCGCGCATGGTGTGCGGTGCGTTGCACAAGGGGTTGTTATCTTTTGGCCATTTTCCGTCTTCAATTTCTTGTGCTTCGGCGCGAATGGCCAGCATAGCGTCACAGAAGCGATCAAGTTCCGCCTTTGGTTCACTCTCGGTCGGTTCCACCATCAAGGTACCCGGAACCGGGAACGACATTGTTGGGGCATGGAAACCGCAATCGATCAACCGTTTGGCGATGTCGTCAACAGTAACACCGCAACTGGTTTCCAAAGGCCGTGTATCGACGATACATTCATGCGCCACCCGCCCGTTTGGGCCACGGTAGAGGATCTCATATGCGCCTTCCAAACGTTTGGCGATATAGTTGGCGTTCAGGATCGCAGATTTGGTCGCCTGCGTCATGCCATCACCACCCATCATCAAACAATAAGCCCATGAAATCGGCAAGATACTGGGACTGCCGAAAGGTGCCGCAGAAACCGCGCCTTCAACACCACCAGTATGAAAATGTCCCGGTAAATGCTTGATAAGATGTTCTTTAACACCGATAGGCCCCATACCCGGGCCACCGCCACCATGCGGGATGCAAAAGGTTTTGTGCAAGTTCAGATGGCTGACATCACCGCCGATTTCACCCGGTTGCGAAATACCGACCATCGCATTCATGTTGGCCCCGTCCATATAGACTTGCCCACCGTGATCATGCACGATTTGACAAACCTCGCGCACACCTTCTTCAAACACACCATGGGTGGATGGGTACGTGATCATACAGGCCGCCAAATTTTCAGAATGCAGTTCCGCCTTGGCGCGGAAATCTTCAGTATCAATATCACCATTAACCGAGGACTTGACCACGACAACTTTATAGCCAACCATCTGTGCCGACGCAGGGTTCGTGCCATGCGCGGACGTTGGGATCAAACAGATATTGCGGTGCTCTTCGCCGTTTGCCTTATGATAAGCGGCAATTGTCAACAGACCCGCATATTCCCCTTGCGCACCCGAGTTCGGTTGCATGGAAATACCATCATAGCCCGTGATTTCACATAATTTTTGGGACAGATCTTTGATCAAAAATGAATAACCAGCAGCCTGATCGTTTGGTGCATAAGGGTGCATATTGGCAAACCCAAACCATGTGACAGGCATCATTTCGGCAGCCGAGTTCAGCTTCATCGTACAAGACCCCAACGGGATCATCGCGCGATCAAGCGCCAAATCACGGTCGGCAAGACGGCGCATATAACGGGTCATTTCCGCTTCGGACCGGTTCATATGGAAAATCGGATGGGTCATATAGGCACTTGTACGCGCCATGCCTTTTGGCAACCGATATTCTGCGTCTTCGGGATACGCACTTGTCGCCAGTCCGAAAGCTCGCCAAATCGCGTGCAGGGTTTTTTGCGCCGTCGACTCGTCCACCGACATTGCAACCTGCGTCGTTCCAACAGCACGGATATTGACATCTTCCATTCTAGCCGCTTGTACCACCACAGATTGCAGCGGCCCAACATCGACAGTAATCGTGTCAAAAAACTCAACAGGATCAATGGTAAAGCCCATCTTTTCAATGCCAGCGGCAAGCAATGCAGTCATCATGTGAATGCGCTGCGCAATCGCTTTCAGGCCCTCCGGCCCGTGGAATACACCGTACATAGAAGCCATCACAGCCAATAAGGCTTGCGCGGTACACACGTTGGATGTCGCCTTTTCGCGGCGGATATGCTGTTCACGTGTTTGAAGCGATAAACGGTACGCCTGATTGCCGCGCGCGTCGATTGACACACCGATCAAACGGCCCGGCATTGATCGTTTATGCGCCTCTTTTGTCGCCATATAGGCCGCGTGCGGGCCACCATATCCCATAGGCACACCAAATCGTTGGGTAGAGCCTACTGCAATATCTGCCCCCATGGCACCCGGTTCTTTCAGCAATGTCAGGGCCAATGGGTCAGCGGAAACAATCGCTGCTGCTTTATTTTCATGCAAAGCCGCAATTAGCGGCGTGAAATCGCGCACATGCCCGTTCGTTCCGGGATATTGGAAAATCGCCCCGAAAACCGCACCGGCATCCAGATCATCGGGTGATCCCACTATAACCTCGATCCCCAAAGGCTGCGCACGGGTTTGCATCACGGCAATATTTTGTGGATGGCAGTTTTCATCGACAAAAAACGATTTTGATTTGGACTTGGCAATACGCTGGCCCATGGTCATGGCTTCAGCACAAGCGGTTGCTTCATCCAACAAAGATGCGTTGGCTATTTCCATACCTGTCAGATCAACGATCATGGTTTGGAAATTCAACAGCGCTTCCAGGCGCCCCTGACTGATTTCCGGTTGATACGGTGTATAGGCCGTGTACCATGCGGGGTTTTCCAAAATATTGCGCTGAATGGCAGGCGGTGTAACTGTCCCGTAATAACCCTGACCGATCATAGAGGTCACAACCCGGTTCATCGACCCCACATCACGCATATAGGCCAACATCTCACGTTCAGACATGGGTGGCCAATTCAGTGGTTCTTTCTGGCGAATGTTCTTGGGAACTGTCTGATCCATCAGATCATCCAGCGATGTCGCCCCCACAACTTTCAGCATTGCGTCGATTTCGGCCACGGATGGGCCGATATGACGGCGATTTGCAAAGTCGTAAGGTTTATAGTCGGTCAGCTTATAGGGCATGGGATATCCTGATCAGTTAAGCTATATGGGCTTTATAGGCATTTTCATCCATCAACGCGTCCATCTCTGACGGGTCGCTCAACTTCATCTTGAAAATCCACGCACCTTCTTGCGGATCGTCATTGATCATACCCGGAGTTTCGACCAAAGCTTCATTCACCTCAACAATTTCACCGTCCAATGGCGCCAAAATGTCGGACGCGGCTTTCACGCTTTCAATCACGACCACCTCGTCATCTTTGGCCACTTCCGTGTCTGCATCTGGCAGTTCCACAAAAACGATTTCGCCCAGCGCTTCGGCTGCATGTGCGGTGATCCCCACGACGACAATGTCACCTTCGGCGCGTAGCCATTCGTGTTCTTCGGTAAATTTCATGTTTTCTCTCCTGATTGACTTATCGTTTAAAGTTAGCGGGTGTGAACGGCATAGCCGCTACAATTGCAGACAGGCGTTTACCGCGTACTTCTGCAAATATTTCAGTGCCTATAGCTGCCAGTTCAGTGGGGACGTAGCCCATTGCAACGGGGGCCTGCACCGTAGGGCCAAAGCCACCTGATGTAATTTCACCGATTTGATCGGTGGATGTTTCGCTTGCATAAAGTGCGGTTCCGCCACGCATTGGCGCGCGCCCCGCAGGCTGAATACCAACCCGTTTACGCCCTGCACCATTTTCGAACTGCGCAAGGATTACATCCGCACCCGGAAATCCGCCCGCGCGATCACCACCGGTTCGGCGTATCTTTTGAACCGCCCAGGTTAATGCCGCTTCCACAGGGGTAGTGCCTGTATCAATGTCATTGCCATACAAACAAAGCCCGGCTTCCAGACGCAAACTATCACGTGCGCCCAAACCAATCGGTTCAACTTCTTCCATTCCCAATAACGCTTCGGCCAATTCCACGGCCTTACTGTTTGGAACTGAGATTTCATAACCGTCTTCGCCAGTATAACCCGACCGCGACACCCAACATTCCGCACCCAGAATTTCCGTTGTTACCACATCCATAAATTTCATAGCCGCCACGTCCACAGACAGGCGCGCAAGGGCAATTTCGGATGCAGGGCCTTGCAGGGCCAATAGTGCGCGATCTTCAATCACCTCAATATCGCAGACATCCGACAGATGTGCGCGCATATGGGCAATATCGGCGTCTTTACAGGCGGCATTCACCACCAAAAACAGATGATCGCCACGGTTTGCCACCATCAAATCATCCAGAATACCGCCCGCATCATTNGTAAAAAACGCATAGCGTTGGCGATTTTCAGCAACACCTGCAATGCTCATCGGTACCAGTGTTTCCAGTGCCAAAGCTGCATCACGCGTATCGCCGGACTTGGCGCGGATTATAACCTGCCCCATGTGGCTGACATCGAACAATCCTGATTGTTCACGTGTGTGATTATGCTCTTTCATTACGCCCATTGGATATTGCACAGGCATACCGTAGCCCGCAAACGGCACCATTTTTGCGCCCAGGCTTACGTGTAAATCGAAAAGCGGTGTTTGTAACAAATCAGTCATGACACCCTACCCCCTATATTGGCTGAGAATGACCCAGCACCAGTTAAACGCAAGTATTTTCTGCGCATCGGTGCCCCCTCTGTCCCTTTGCCTGAGATCGCTATCCCGTCGGCGGGTGCATATAGCACCACTCTCCAGAGTTCTAAAAACAACGGTCCGTTGTGCCTGAGAGTTTCCGAGGCGGTTGCTCCTTCGGCCCTGACTAATGCCAGTGTCTCCCGATGTTTCCGTTGATAAACTTATGGGATGTTTAGGATTCGGGCAAGCCAATAATGTGTACGGTTGCATACACGTTTTGGTGTTGGGATAGGGTATGGTTCAATGAGTAATTTCCCATTAAATTGGGGCTGTTCAGGACATTTAGTAATGCCCGCTATGCGGGTGATGCTGCCCTCTAGCTCTGCCTGTTCAACGTCTAATTCTGCGGGAAAAAAGTTGCGCTTTGCGTTTGCACCATCAAGAAAAGATTGAACACCGTGCCGCCAACACCCATTTCCACGGCAGATATTGCGCCATGTGATCGTGAGAAAAGCACCGAATTGCGCAACACTAATACTAAACTTGGCACAAACTCATGGCATCTATGAGCACAGCATTGGCAATGTTGATTAATACAATAAATGTCGCCAATGTGTTTCCCTCGGTTCAGGGTTTTAACTGAGATTGAGTTGTCCAGTGGTTGGACATTTATTCAGGCACGGCCGCTCTCAGTTTTGCCCCGTCTTTTGTCACAAAAACCGCGAGCAATTTGGCAGTCTCAGTTTCGCTCAGGTTTTGCGTCAGCGTATGGACGTCACCTGGTCGTTCAACCCAACTGTCGCCAACGTCATAGTCAACAGGCGTTTCATTTCCAATCTGGCTGCGAACTTTTCCAGACAACACATAAACAAAAACGAAGGCTTCGTGCAAATGCTTCGGTGAAACATTACCAGGATCGAGTTGAACCGTCATTGCGACCATCGAATGGTCTGGAATGCCAGAGATCGCCTCCTTTAAAAGCGGTTGTCTGAGCACGCCATTGTGTGTTTCATGCGCTGTGGCCAGGGTCAATTGCAGCCCTGCAAGAATAAGTACAATAGTTGCGACTATCTTAGAATTTGACATGATCTTTTATCCATTCAGAGAGTTTGGCTTCTGCAAAAAAAACTGGTGTGTCGGGGTGCGCCATTTTCAATTCAAAGGAACGGGGCCGGAATGCACTTTGGCACAATCGTTTCCAGCCCCTGCGATCTCAGATCTAGCTTATTAATGCGTAGACACTGCTATGCGGTTCCAAGCGTTGACAACAACCAGCACCATAATGAGTTGCGCGATTTGGGTTTCGCTGAAGTGCGCTTGTACATCCTGATAGACTGCGTCACTCACACCGTTTTCGGAAATCAATGTGACTTCTTCTGCCAAGGTAAATGCAGCGCGCTCTTCTTTTGTGAAGTCAGAGGAGTTGCGCCAATCCGGAAGCGCCGCAAGTTGTTGCGGTGAGGCTCCGTGCTCTTTTGCCGCCGATGTGTGCAGTCCAATGCAATAGACGCATCCGTTGATTTGGGATGCGAGCAGCTTGACCAATTCAACCAGTTTTCCAGTTAATTCGGTTGTTTCGAGATAACCTTCAAGACCCATCATTGCTTTGATGGCAGTTGGCTGTGCGTCGTGGATTTGAACTCTTTTCATTGGGAAACTCTCTATTTTTGTGTATACGGCGTAGTAGCCCTCAAAATTAACGACAACAATGCTATTATTGGCATTTTAATAATAGCAGAAACACATTAATAATCGGACGATGATTGGTCTAGCTGAATTGAGAATCTTTGTTGCGGTTGCAGAGGCGGGTAGTTTTGTTGCCGCAGCAAACCGGCTTGGAATTGCGCCACCGATTGTGAGTAGAAGCATCAAAGCTCTCGAGGTTAAACTAAACACCACCCTGTTCAGTCGGACGACTCGCAAGATGGCCATCACCAATGATGGGCGATGGCTGTTAGCGCAGGCGTCTCAAACCGTCACCAGACTTGATGAGATTGAAGCTCATTTTTCCGACCCGGAAGCCGAACCTGAAGGTCCGCTCAGAGTGGACGCCGCAACACCTTTTGCATTGCATCTGGTTGCGCCGGCTTTATTAGAATTTACCGAGCTTTATCCCAAAATTGAAATCACACTCGAAAGCAATGAAACGGTCACGGACCTAATCGACGGTAAAGTGGACGTGGCTATTCGGATTGGACACCTACGAGATTCGACTTTGAAGGCCAAAAAGCTCGGGGAAACCAGTCGGGCAATGTTTGCCTCGCCTGCCTACCTGAAGCGTCGGGGCAGCCCGAACAATGTCGAGGATTTAGGTCATCACAAATGCCTTGGGTTTTCCGGCGTCAAATACTTCAATGTCTGGCCCTTCCTGACAGACGGTGGGGAGCCGGTTTCGATCAAACCAAGCATGTGGGCTGATAACGCAGAGACGCTGAAAAAGCTGGCTATATATGGTAATGGCCTAGTTTGCCTCTCAAAATTCGCTGTAAATGACGAACTCGCCAGTGGAGAGCTTGTTGAGGTGATGCCGGAAAAGCGCGTCAGTCATGCTATACCAATTTATGCCGTCTATTTCTCAGAACAGGCTGTTGGCAGACATATCCGGTTATTTTTGGATTTCTTGTCCGAAAAGCTCGAATTTGAAAAGTAAAATCAGGGTCGGTTGATCTTGTCATAGATCCCACCAGATGCGCATTCCGATGTCTGCTTTGTAGAAATCAATTAAACATTTGCATCCACAGTGAATGACTGCTTCCCGCCCATAAATACAGTATACTGCTACGGTTAGATTGGTCACTAAGGGCTCTAAGCGGACATCCGGTCATTATATTCAGATGCCACCCCCTAATACCCCTCTACCGAAGAGCCCGTACGGCGCAAATCAGTCGACCCCAGCAGCACGCCGGTTTCAGGGTCAACCATGATCGACTGCACTGCCCCCATGGTGCGTTTCACGACCACATCATGCCCTTTGGCGCGCAAAATCGCTTTGGTATCGGCGCTGATGCCTTCCTCTACACGCAGCTCATCCGGCAACCATTGGTGATGGATGCGCGGGGCCAGTGTGGCCTCACTGATGTTCATTTTATGGTCGATCACGTTCATTAAAACCTGCAAAGTCGTGGTGATAATCCGCGACCCGCCAGGGCTGCCGGTGACCAGAAACACTTTACCGTCTTTCATCACAATCGTCGGGCTCATCGACGACAGTGGCCGTTTGCCCGCCTCTACCGCATTGGCGTCACCCCCGATTAACCCATAAGCGTTGGCCACGCCTGACTTGGCCGAAAAATCATCCATTTCATTGTTCATCAGCACGCCCGTGCCCGTGGCTACAATACCAGAACCATATGAGAAGTTGATGGTATAAGTGTTCGACACCGCATTGCCGAAGCGATCCACAACCGAATAATGCGTGGTTTCATTGCTTTCATAGGGTGTGAGTGTGCTGGCTTTTACCTGCACAGCAGGGCGCGCTTTGCCCATATCAATCGCTGTGCGAATATCGCTGGCATATTGTTTATCCGTCAGTTCGTTTACCGGCACATCGACAAAATCCGCATCACCCAGATAGGTCGCACGATCCGCATATGCTTGCTTCATCGCTTCGGCCATCAGGTGAATGGTTTGCGCCGAATTCGCGCCCAGATCAGCAATTGGATAGCCCTCCAATGTATTGAGGATTTGCACGATATGTGTCCCACCGGAACTTGGTGGCGGCATTGAATGGATATCGTAACCGCGATATGTACCGCTGACCGTATCACGCAGCACAGCGTGGTATGCGCCCATGTCCGCCACCGTAATCATACCTTCAGCCGCTTGTACTGCCGCCGCGATTTTCTGCGCGATCTCGCCTTTGTAGAAACCATCCGCGCCAAATTCAGCAATCAATTCAAGCGTATGGGCCAAGTCTGGTTGCTTGAATATCTCACCCGCTTCATAAAATNCGCCATCAGGTTTGTAGAACACCGCCGCCGTTTGCGGCCAGCGTTTCAGGCGCTCTTCAGCGCGTTTCAGATTGTTCGACAGGCTTGTCGTCACCACAATCCCGTCGCGCGCCAGTTTGATCGCAGGGGCAATCACTTGCGACAATGACATCGAGCCGTATTGCTGTAAGGCCATTTCCATGCCTGCCACAGTGCCGGGCACCCCGATGGCAAGTCCATGAAAGCGGGATCGGTTTTTAACAGGTTCGCCGCTCGCATCCAAATACATATCCCGAAATGCGGCTGCAGGTGCCATTTCGCGATAATCTATCGCGTTCGTGCTACCCGCTTTGGCGTCATGCACAATCATAAAACCGCCACCGCCCAGATTGCCCGCACGCGGCAAGGTCACGGCCAACGCAAAACCCACGGCAACGCTTGCATCCACCGCATTGCCACCCGCCTGCAAAATGTTCAATCCGACACGGGCCGCAACTTTTTCCTGTGCCGCAACCATGCCGTTTTCAGCAACAACAGGGTGAACACGGTCAAGCCCGCTATAAATTGCCGTGGATTGGGCGAAAGTAATTGTGCCGGACACTGCCACTGCAATGGCCGAAAACAGGGATAGAAATTTTCGTTTTGATAAGGTCATAATAAAACTATAGCGCAGAATTCAATTCAGACCAGCGCAGATCACCAGAACAATTTGAAAACTCCTAAAATTACCATGTAACGGGTAGTTTTCGAGATCGCGACCAGAACCAGAAACCGCCAAAATCGCATCCGCATGACACCTGCGGCAAAGGTTAACGGATCACCAATAATCGGGGCCCATGCCAGCAACAAAGACCACTGCCCCCAACGGGCAAACCAGATTTGTGCTTTGGTCATTTCACCCTTTGAAACAGGAAACCAATTTCGGCCCTGGTAATGCAAAGCAAACCTGCCCAGCCAGTAATTCAACACTGATCCCAATGTGTTACCGATACTAGCAACGATCAAAAGCGTCGAAATAGAGTGGGTTGAAAGGGCTGACATCCCAAGCAAAGCTGCCTCTGACCCACCCGGAAGCAGGGTTGCNGCCGAAAACGACAGCAAAAACAAGCCGGCCAATTGCCAAAACGCATCCCCCATCTAACTGAAACCAGCAAACCTGCCCAACTCGCTACGGGCTGGGCTAGTGGATTTATAACCGGTTCCGGTCGGGCGGGTATAACCCAGTTCTTCAAGCTTTCGCGGTATAAACTTATAATCTTTGCCGACCTTAACCAAATGATCACCCCAAGATCTTGGATTGTGGGATAAAAGGGTCAAAGCGGCGTCGGCAACTTTAAAAAACCCGCCATTACCATCAGTTGTAACGAAGCTATTGCGGTTTTCACATATTCCACAAATATCAGCACGTTTTACTTCACTGACAAACCCTCTGCCCGTTTGATAAAAATGTGCTTTACCCCCTTTGGGTGCCGTGACACCAATTGTTGCACCGTCATTTGAAATAGCCACGCTCCCGATATAATTTTGCAATAAGACCTTTTGTTCCAAGGGTGCATGCAGTAATTTAACATCCCCGTTCATTTGAGCAATCCCTACAAGGGCAGGTCGTACATTAATACTGCCCTGCCATTGCATACCAAAAGCGATAAGCTCATTAGCAGCTACATCCAAATGCCGAATGGAATTCTTGTGTAAATCCGATGCCAGCTCGATTTTCCCGTTAATTTTCCCATCCCCAGTCACAAACGACAAATTTGGTCGCATCATATCTAGGTTCAATTTTTCACGACCTGTATCCGGATGTGTTTTGATACCGCCGTTTGCAATCACCAATGTCTGGCCATCCGGCATTGTTTTCAATTCATGCGGTCCAATACCACCCGAGTAAAATTCGCAAACGCGGTGATATTTTCCCGACCGCGCCCAAAGACCGATTATACCTTTACCAGTTTCGATATCGTTTTCTGTTGTGCACAGAATTACCATCCACCGGTCTTGCGGCAGCCAAGTAAGATGGGTTACCTGCATCCGCCCACGTCAATGTTGGTGTTGTCGATGCTGCAAGTAATCCGGCCAGAAACGTCCTGCGGCTTGTCATTTCAGTCACCGTCCAATGCATTGAAACCTGTCGTCACACCTAAATGTAAAATCAGTTCTTCTGTCGCAGCTTCATTGATGCTCAGAACCATTTGCAAAAGACTTTCAACTTTGAAACGAACTGATGTTTTTGTGATGGATTGTAAGCTTTTATCATCAATGGAAGGAAGGAATTTCAATGTAACGGATAGC
>JGI24723J26617_10003581_pt1 | contig 11186 bp, 11 predicted proteins | sample Cruoilmetagenom6_FD_26617 | JGI IMG/M metagenome (IMG submission 26617) | reverse complement strand
GACGTCGCCATGCTGCGTGCGATTTCTTGTGCAGATGCTTCAAACTCTTCCGTCACAGCGGCGACTGTTTGAACGTTCTGTGCTGTCTCTCCCGATGCTGCTGCTGCAGACGCAGATTGTTCGTTTGCACTGCTAACGGCTTTCAGAATTTTTTCTAGGTTCTCATCCACTAGCGCGCCTACACGGGCTGCTTCCTGTTTTGCTAGAACCTGTCCGGTAATGTCCGTTGCATATTTCACAACTTTAAATGGCTTGCCGCTTGGGTCAAAGATTGGGTTGTAAGAAGCCTGGATCCAGATCTCTTTGCCGCCTTTACCAATACGCTTGTATTCCGCTGCCTGAAATTCACCACGCGCCAATGAAGCCCAGAACTGTTTATATTCAGAACTTGAGCGGTAATCCGGCTCGACAAATAGGCTGTGATGCTTGCCCTGAATTTCAGTCAGCGAATAGCCTAACGCCCCCAGGAAGTTGTCATTTGCTTTCAGGATGTTGCCATCCATGTCAAATTCAATCACAGCCTGCGATTTGCCAATGGCTTCAAGTTGGCCTGCATAATCAGCATTCTGGAGCGTCTGGGCTGTAATATCCGTCGCATACTTTACAACTTGCACGGGTTTACCATTGCTTCCGAAAATTGGGTTGTAGGAGGCTTGGATCCAAATTTCTTTTCCGCCTTTGCCAAGCCGCTTATATTCCGCCGCCTGAAATTCGCCGCGACGCAGATCGTCCCAAAACTTCTGATACTCGCCGCTTCTGGCAAATTCTGGCTCAACAAACATACTGTGGTGTTTGCCTTTTATCTCATTCAGCTGGTAGCCAACCGCACCAAGAAAATTCTCATTGGCGTCAATGATCGTACCATCCATATCAAACCGAATGACAGCCTGTGACTTGTCTAAGGCCGCTAGCATAGCGTCCTTAGCACTCGACGAAAGATGACTTGCGCCAGACGCAGATTTTCCAAAAGTTTTGCCGAACATCAAATTCCACCCAAAAAGTCTGCGCACATCGCCACAATGCACGTCAGCTGTTGATCCTAATTCTCAGGCGAAGCTATCGGGAAGGCGCTAAAAAAACACTAAACTCACTCGACGGCAACTTGATTTTCTGAGGTAAACAGCGAAACCATTTAGAGAGTAAGGTCTAGCGAGGAAGTAAAACCATCTGCGTACACCGGAACAATGCAATAACCTTATCCGAGTTGTTGTTTCTTACTTCAACATCCCACACATGCGTGGTGCGTCCACGGTGCGCAGGACGCGCTATCCCAGAAACAACCTCACCTACTTTCGCGCTACCAAGGAAGTTCGTCTTCAACTCTACGGTAGTGAAGCTTGCCCCCTCTGGCAGGTTGGGGCCCATTCCAGCAGCGCACAGCCAGTCCGCTAGGGTGATAACCACAGGCGCCCAAAGAAATCCGGTGCCCGCCACAACAGGTTCCGTGACTGTGAGCTGCCCCTCAACACGGTCGGCTTCACAATAAGTCAGTTCAACCCCAACATGGCCGGGGTGTTTGTTGGCTGTAAAAGCGTTCAGGTTTTCAACACGCTCGTCAGACATTCAAGTTTCCTCAAGTCAGATTACCCAAGAGCAGACATCACTCTTGTTGGCCGTAACCTTGAAACTTCTGAAGCACATTGTCCATTTCAGTGTCATTGAGAATAGGAACAGAACCCAACACCCGCGCACGGGCATATTGCTCGGCGAGCGTTTCGACTTCCACAGCCAAATCGTAAGCCTTTTCCAGCTCGCTTCCACAAGCGATCACCCCGTGATGCGCGAGCAGACAGGCTTTGCGATCCACGAGAGCGGCAACTGCATGCTCGGCCAAGGCCTCGGTGCCAAATGTTGCATAAGGCGCGCAGCGAATATCACGCCCACCTGCCGCTGCCACCATATAATGAAAGGCGGGAATGCCTTCTTCCACACAGGCCAGAGCAGTAGCCGCATTTGAATGCGTGTGCACAATCGCCTCAACGTCAGGCCGCGCCACATAAATGGCTGCATGAAAGAGCCATTCAGACGATGGCTTGCGCGACCCCTCTGGCACCTGTCCGTCAAGGTCCATAGAAACAACGTCAGCAGGCACCAAAGCATCATAAGCCATACCCGTGGGTGTAATGAGAACGCGTGCGCCATCACGCACAGATACATTGCCTGAACGGCCAGCCGACAGGCCGGATCGCGACATAGTGAGAGCGGTGTCGATCACGGATTGTGCAAGCGATGTCATGTAGTGCGCTCCGGGAACAAGGACAACAATCCATCGCGCGATGCCGCACAAATTCCCTCATCCGTAATCAGCGATGTCACCAACCGCGCTGGTGTCACATCAAAGGCAGGGTTTGCAGCCGCACTGCCCGAGGCGACTATTTGAACTTCTTCGATTGTCTTTGTTGCAGTCACGCCAATGATGTGGGTGACCTCACGTACGCTCCGTTCTTCAATCGGGATGTCCCGCCCATGCGCCAAAGTCCAATCAATGGTTGTCTGCGGCAGCGCCACATAGAACGGGATACCATTGTCATAGGAGGCCAACGCTTTGAGGTACGTCCCGATTTTGTTGGCCACATCTCCATTCGCGGCGGTTCGGTCGGTCCCCACGATGCACATGTCTATTTGACCTTGCTGCATCAAATGCCCGCCAGCATTGTCAACAATCACTGTGTGCGGAATGCCTTCCTGGCCAAGCTCAAAAGCTGTCAGAAACGTACCCTGGTTGCGCGGGCGTGTTTCATCCACCCAGACGTGAACGGCAATCCCTTGTTGGTGCGCCATATAAATGGGTGCCGTCGCCGTGCCCCAATCAATCGTCGCAAGCCACCCCGCATTGCAGTGCGTGAGAATATTGACCGGCGCGCCACTTTTGGCCTCTGACAGGCCTTTTATAATCGACAGGCCGTATTCGCCAATGCGCTTGCTCGTCTCCACATCGTCATCTGCCATCGCTTGTGCAGTAACATATGCCGCTTCGGCACGCGTGTGCGGCACATGGTGCCGAACGGCTTCATTTATGTGATCAAGAGCCCACTTTAAATTGATGGCAGTTGGCCGTGTGGCGAGCAGACGTCCATAAGCTTCATCCAAACCAGCGTCTGACGGATCATCACGGAGTGCCAAAGCCAACCCATAGGCGGCTGTCACACCAATGAGCGGCGCCCCACGCACGGCCATATCTTGAATAGCGCGTGCGGCATCATTGAGCCCTTCCAGTGTGAGCGTCTCAAACACATGCGGTAGCTTGCGTTGATCGATAACACTCACCGACCAACCGTCTTGATTGAGCCAAATTGTCCGTCGAGCAACACCATCAATGCGCATCTGATCTAGTCTCCGTCAAAAGAGCAAAGAGACAATACTTCGATGTCGTAAGTTTCAAGCCGTTGACGACCCGCCAGGTCAGGCAGTTCGATTACGAAGCTCGCCCCCAACACATTGCCGCCTGCCCGGCNAATGAGCTTAACGGCCGCTTCCGCGGTACCGCCCGTGGCGATCAAATCGTCAATCAAAAGCACGTTGGCGCCCTTAGGTATAGCGTCTGCATGGATTTCCACCATGTCTGTGCCGTATTCCAATTCATACTCTTGCGCAATTGTGTCGTGAGGAAGCTTTCCTTGCTTGCGCACAGGAATGAACCCTTTACCGAGCTGATGTGCTACGGCTCCGCCAAGAATAAAACCACGCGCTTCAATCCCTGCCACCATGTCAATCTCTGCACCCACGTGCAGCTGCACCAAAGCATCTACCGCCATGCGAAAACCCTTCGCATCAGAAAACAAAGTCGTCACATCGCGAAACTGAATGCCAGGCTTGGGAAAATCGGGAATTGTGCGGACGTAATCTTCAATTTTTTTCAACGCTACTTCTCCTGTGGATGCACTTTTGAAAAGCGCATCAGACTATTACAGAACACGGCCTGCCACCGCATCCAGTTTTGCAAGCAACTTAGCATCACGCGCTTCTGGCGCGGTGATGATTGCTGTGTCCAAAGCGCGGTCATGACCTTGCGGACAGGGCGCGCGCTCTTGTCCTGCCAATACCGACACCATCCGCCGCAACATTGCGCGAGACTTGTCCGCATTCTCATTCAATATTTGGATCACCTGTGCGACGTCCACATCATCTTCGTGAGGATGCCAACAATCAAAATCTGTGACCATTGCCACAGTCGCGTAACAAATCTCCGCTTCCCGGGCGAGCTTTGCCTCTGGCATGTTAGTCATGCCAATCACCGAGCAGCCCCAAGACCGATAAAGCTCAGATTCGGCACGGGAAGAGAACTGCGGCCCCTCCATCGCCAGATAAGTCCCGCCACGCGTATGGGTGATCTTCTCCGCCGTGCAGGCCGCTTCCAGTTGATCGCCCAGACGCGCGTTCACAGGGTCCGCCATGGAGACATGCGCCACACAGCCTTCCCCAAAGAAACTCTTCTCCCGGGAAATGGTACGATCAATAAACTGATCAACAATGACAAAATGCCCCGGCGGCAGTTCTTCTTTCAGCGAACCGACCGCGGAGACGGAAATAATGTCAGTGACACCCACCCGCTTTAGAACATCAATGTTGGCGCGGTAATTGATCGACGTGGGGGAATGAGCATGTCCACGCCCATGACGGGGCAGGAAAACCATTTCCAGGCCATCCAACTCCCCGAAGTGAAGCTCATCGGAGGCATCGCCCCACGGACTTGTCACACGCTCCCAGCGTTCATTTGTGAGACCGGGAAAATCGTACACGCCGCTTCCACCAAGCACGCCCAGAACAGTCTTAGACATTCACACATCCTTAAAATATTTCGCGCCAGCCTAACAAAAAAGGCCCCAATAAGGGAGCCTTTCTCATATTCATATGTCACTTTTACTTCAGTGCTGGTCAGCCCAGACTTTCCGCATTGTGAAATACATCAGGCCTGCAAAAACCAGCAGGAAGATGATGACCTGAAAGCCCAGCTTATGCCGCGCTTCACGTGTTGGCTCAGATGCCCAAGTCAGAAACGTTGTCACATCCTGTGAGTACTGCTCCACCGTCATCGGCGCACCGTCTTCATAGTCGACAATCTCGTCAGACAAAGGCGATGCCATGGCAATCATGTGGCCTGGGAAGTAGGCATTGTAGTTCATGCCAGGCGCTACGGTAACGTCAGCTGGAGCCTCTTCATAACCAACCAGCAGAGAATAAATGTAATTCTCATTGCCGTTGCGGGCTTTCACAATGATCGAGAGATCAGGTGGCAACGCGCCGCCATTTGATGCCCGGGCCGCATTGTCATTTGCAAACGGTGCTGGGAACGGATCAGCGAGGATCCGAGGGCGGTCGTTTATGTCACCATAATCATCCGGCTCAGCAGCAATTGTATGTTCACCGGCAATTGTCTTGGCTTCGTCTGCAGTGAACTCAGGACCGCCTTCTTGAACAAGATTGCGGAAACGCATCAGGTCCATGGAATGGCAAGCAGCACAAACTTCAGAATAGACTTTGTAGCCCCGGCGAAGGGCTGAACGGTCAAACGTCCCAAATGGTGCTTCAAAGCCCCATGTGCGTGATTGAAGTTCAACGCCACCACCCGCAGCACGTGCACCATGTGTCGATAAGAACATGGCACCCAGTGCGAGGATTGCCACGACACCAAGAATTGGCACAACGCGACAAGCACGAGTAAAGATGCATGGACCTGCTTTGGTTTCATTCATATCTGTGGTCATTTCTCTAGCCCCCTTAACCGCGTTTTTCGGATGATGCTGCTGCACCAGCCGATCCACCGCCATTACCCAACACCGCTTGCGCGATGCTTTCCGGTAGTGGTTTGGTCTTTTCGACAAGACCCAGCACTGGCAGGACGATGAGGAAGTGTGCGAAATAGTATGCCGTCAGTATCTGCGCTGCGGTGACATAAACACCTTCCGCTGGTTGGCCACCAAGATAGCCAAGGCCAATACATACAATCACAAAGATCCAGAAGAACTGGCGATAAAGCGGACGGAACCGAGCTGAACGAACTTTCGACGTATCGAGCCATGGCAGCACAAAGAGCACTGCAATCGCTGCGAACATGGCAATCACACCACCAAGTTTGGAGGAGATCGGTCCAATGTCAAAAGTGATCGCCCTCAAGATCGCATAGAACGGCAAGAGATACCATTCCGGCACAATGTGCGGAGGTGTAGAGAGCGGGTTTGCTTCGATATAGTTGTCAGCATGACCCAATGCATTCGGGTTGAAGAATACGAAATATGCGAACAAAAGCAGGAAAATCGAAAGACCAAATACGTCCTTGATCGTGGCATAGGGGGTGAACTTGACCGTGTCTTGGTCACTCTTCACATCAATCCCATCAGGATTGTTCTGCCCTGTTACATGAAGCGCCCAAACGTGAAGGATCACGATACCGGCAATCAGGAACGGAATGAGATAGTGGAGAGAGAAGAAGCGGGTCAAAGTTGGATTATCGACAGCAAAACCACCCCAGAGGAATTCACGGAGCGGATCCCCGATCAATGGGATCGCACCAAACAGGTTGGTAATAACTGTGGCACCCCAGAAGCTCATCTGGCCCCAAGGAAGCACATAACCCATAAAGCCTGCTGCCATCATCAAGAGATAGATGAGCACGCCCAAAATCCACAGCACTTCGCGAGGCGCTTTGTACGAGCCATAATAGACGCCGCGGAACATGTGAATATAACATGCCAGGAAGAACATGGAGGCACCGTTCGCATGAACATAGCGAATAAGCCAGCCATAGTTCACGTCGCGCATAATGTGCTCGACGCTGTCAAAAGCCATTGAGACGTGAGGCGTGTAGTGCATTGCAAGCACAACACCGGTCACGATCTGAATAGCCAGACAGAAAGTAAGAATTGCCCCAAACGTCCACCAGTAATTCAAATTACGAGGTGTTGGGTAATCGATAAACGAATCGTAGCTCAGGCGGATGATCGGAAGACGCTCATCAAGCCACTGAGTAAAGCCATTTGAAGGCTGGTAGGTGCTNTCACCGCTCATGGTTTNATCCCTCACCCAATCTTGATTNTGTCATCAGTCAAAAACGCNTAGTCCGGCACTTCAAGATTGAGTGGTGCGGGGCCTCGGCGAATGCGACCAGACGTATCATAGTGCGACCCATGGCATGGGCAGAACCAGCCATCATAATCGCCTTTATCATCGGAGACCTGCTGTCCCTTTGGCACACAGCCAAGGTGGGTACAGATACCTACCATGATCAACCATTCCGGCTTAATCACACGTTGCTCATCGGTCTGCGGATCGCGAAGATCAAGAAGATCGACATTTTCTGCCTCTTCAATCTCTTTCGCGGTCCGGCGTCTGATAAAGACAGGCTTACCGCGCCACTTAACAGTGACGGATTGGCCAACTTCAATGCTGGAAATGTCTACTTCAATGGAAGCCAGGGCCAGCGCAGAAGCATCCGGGTTCATTTGGTCGATCAACGGCCAGGCTATGCCTGCCACGCCGATCGCTGCAAACGCGCCGGTAGCTACGTAGAGGAAATCGCGCCGTGTCGGCTCATCCGTGTCGGTGGTAGCCACGGTTGAGGTCTCCTTCATGTTACATGTGCCCCTACTCTTATACCTGCTGAACAAGTCAGATCAGGCGCACGAAACGGTTATTTGTGGGGGTAAGTCCCCTCTCCCCACATCGCCGCGTTTGTGGCATTCAATGAATAAATTGTCCAGTCCTAGCGCTATTAACAGTGGCAGGATGCCGCACGTGACAATCTGACGGTGACGTGAGACCAGAAGCCAACGACCTAAAAGGAACGCTAAACACATGCGGATCGCCCTATTTCAACCCGATATCCCCCAAAATACGGGAAATATGTTGCGTCTGGGAGCCTGCCTGAACGTGCCTGTGGATATTATTGAACCTTGCGGCTTCCCCCTCTCAGATCGGGGACTAAAGCGCGCCGGGCTCGATTATCTGACAATTGCAGCCATGAAACGGCACGATTCGTGGGAAACCTTCCTCCAACAACTAGGCCCGGAGGCCCGTCTGGTCCTGCTCACCACCACCTCAGCCAGCCCTTACACAGATTTCAGTTTTTCTGAAAACGACATCATCCTGATGGGACGCGAAAGTGCCGGTGTGCCGGAAAACGTTCATGATCGCGCCGATGCGAGGCTGTACATCCCCATGGCGGAGGGTGCCCGGTCCCTCAATGTCTCTTCTGCTTGTGCCATCGTAACTGGCGAGGCCTTGAGGCAATTATCAGCTTTTCCCGGAGTGTAGAGCCTTAGACAGCTTTGGAGTGCCGCCCTGTTCCTTCGCCCAAATACGTATCAAAGGCAGACGCCACCACACGAGCAAAAGGCCGTCCGGCTTCTGTGATCGTCACGCGGGAGCCCTCAATACACACCAGTTGGTCTGCCACCATCGGCTCAAGCTGCGCCAACGCTGGGGCGTAATCGTCTTTTTTGTCACCAAGGTCCACTGCCAAATCACACATAAGGTTATTGATCACTTGACGGCGCTCAATATCGTCTTGGCTGAGCGAACGTCCCTTCGCGATCGGCAAATGACCCTCGGTGATGGCGGTTTCATAGCGGCCCATCGATGGCTCGTTCTGCACATAACCCGCTCCCAGGCTGCCAATGGACGACGCCCCAATGCCAATCAACACGTTAGCCTGATCACTTGTATATCCTTGGAAGTTTCTTGCAATCTTGCCTTTCACCAACGGGTCATCGGGTGCCGCGAAATGATCAAAGCCCACGGCGACATAGCCCAGCTCCAAAAGGCGCGTCCGAGCTGCCTCAAACTGCTCCCATCTGGCTTTCCCGTCTGGGAGGACAGCTTCATCAATCTGCTTTTGGTGTGTTTTCATCCACGGCACATGGGCATACCCAAAAAGCGCAATGCGTTGTGGCTTCAGTGAGTCCGCCAGATCCACCTGATCGACAACGCTCAAAACAGTTTGATATGGCAACCCATACATCAAATCCATATTGATAGCCGTGATGCCCGCCTTGCGCAGCCATCCCACAACATCTGCTGTCATATCGTAAGGTTGAATGCGGTTTATGGCCTCTTGGACTTTAGGGTCGAAGTCCTGCACGCCAATGCTGACACGGCTGACACCCGCCTTCGCAAGCTCAGCGACATATTCTTCTGTTGCNGTGCGTGGATCAAGTTCGACCGCCAGCTCTGCATCTGGCGTCAGATCAAAGTGCCGATGAATTTCCCGAACCATGCGCTGCCAATCCTGTGGCACCAGCATCGTGGGGCTCCCGCCGCCCCAATGCACGTGAGCCACTTTCATGCGCTCCGGCAGTGCAGCAGCCAGCAAGGTCATTTCTTCCAGCACGAAGCCTACATATTCGGCAATCGGCGTATAGCGCGCCACAACCTTTGTATTGCAGCCGCAAAACCAGCACATGGAGGCACAAAACGGCACATGTATGTACAGAGATAGAGGTTCATCTGCGCTTAGGCCGCTCAGCCATTGGCGATATTCCGCCTCCCCTACCTCATCTGAAAAATGCGGTGCGGTCGGATAGCTCGTGTACCGGGGCACGGGCCGATCATATTTTTCGGCGAGTGATAAAGAAGATCTGGTCATGTGAGTGTCAATTTGCTTGAAGGCCGACGTGAGGTGAGCGAGATTAGCGCCCAAACTCACAGCCCGCCTTGACCCAAATCATGTGACCCAAGTCATAGACCCAAGTCATGTGCCGGGCGCCGAAACACTTTGAAGCCGAAAGCGACCTCTTATGGATATTGGCCTTGCCAAGTCAACCGCCGAAACCTGGTTCCAGTCTTTGCGTGATGAAATTTGCGCCTCTTACGAACAATTGGAAGACGAGCTAACGGGCACATTCTCCGACCGGCCTGCTGGTCGCTTCGAACGCACCCCCTGGGCACGCGGCGAAGACGGGGAAGAAAAAGGCGGCGGCATCATGTCCGTCATGAAAGGTCGCGTCTTTGAAAAAGTCGGAGTCCATACCTCAAGCGTCTTTGGCGAGTTCTCTGAAGAGTTTCGCGCTCAAATTCCAGGCGCGGACGAAGACCCTCGTTTTTGGGCAAGTGGTATTTCGCTTATTGCCCATCCCCAAAACCCGCATGTGCCAGCCGTTCACATGAACACCCGCATGATCGTCACCACCAAATGGTGGTTCGGCGGTGGTGCGGATCTCACACCCATTCTTGATCGCAACCGCACCCAAGAGCATAAAGATACGCTGGATTTTCATGCCGCCATGCAGACGCCGTGTGACGCGCACGGCGATGATTATTACGAACGCTTCAAAAAATGGTGCGACGAATATTTTTTCCTACCCCACCGCAATGAGCCGCGCGGCATTGGTGGAATTTTCTATGACCGCCTAAACAATGGGGACTGGGACAAGGACTTTGCCTTCACCCAAGATGTGGGCCGTGCCTTCCGCGACATCTATCCAGAGCTTGTGCGCCGTCACATCAACGAACCCTGGACGGAAGCAGACCGCGAAGAACAACTCATTCGTCGCGGACGTTACGTTGAGTTTAATCTGCTGTATGACCGCGGCACGACGTTTGGCCTCAAAACCGGTGGCAATGTGGATTCAATCCTGTCGTCCATGCCACCAGAAGTTAAATGGCCGTGAGGCAAACCCAAACAGGTATTGAGAGATGATTCAGATAAGCAAAAAAGAGCTTCTGAAATTCTATGATGAGAAAGGTGTGCGCACAAAGCACATCGGGAAATACGATGCGAGCCCTGGCTCTCACGTGAGTGCCATTACCGGGCTGATCGGCGAGGATTTGGTTCTCGGCCTGTTCCAGCATTATTGGGAGAAAAAATGCGATGGCAACACTTCAGAGATCCTGAGTTACCACTGCAGAGAAGAAAAACCTCGAAAACACAAATTAGATGCATGGCTCCTTTGCACAACAGCGAAAGGTCGGCGCACCCTTTACCAAACAGAAATAAAGAACTGGAGTTCGCACTCCAGAGGAATGGGAACATACCAAAAACCGGAAAACAACGCCAAAGCATCAGAGCGGTGGCAGCGATTGATCGAATCCGGCAAGAACGAAGCTCTCAGCAAGGTAACGTTCACGCCACGAATATCCGACATCAAGGACAAGAAGGATACGTCAGGCAAGAAGGTCAACAGCTTGAAGCCTAAACCGCTCTTATGTATGTGGTCGCCGTTTGCGACAAAAACAGCCAATAATGAGTGCTT
>JGI24723J26617_10003579_pt1 | contig 11196 bp, 8 predicted proteins | sample Cruoilmetagenom6_FD_26617 | JGI IMG/M metagenome (IMG submission 26617) | reverse complement strand
CCGCCGTTATGGCGGTAGCGATTTCCTCCTGCCGCTCACGCAAGAGGGCCGACGCTTTGAGGAGCACATTTGCTCGTTCAACCGGAGCAACCTTGCTCCAGACCTTGAACCCGCTCTCTGCTGCTTGCAGCGCGTCATCAAGGTCGCTCCTCTCTGCATGGGGCAGGCGCCCGATTTCCTGTTCCGTCGCCGGATTCAGAACAGGAAGGTCATTGGTGGTTTTGCGCCACTCACCATTGATATAGAGGTGCAGGTCTGGATAGGTGCTCATCTTTGTCGCCTTGCTCATAATGATTCGGGACACAGTCACATGAGGCTGCGATACGATCAAGCGATTTCAGGCTATTCAGGTATCAATAAAATTGATAGCAGGTTCTCGCGGCGAGGCATCGGCCGACTGGTCAGGATTCCTGCATCGCATTTGCGGCATGACGCAGCGCCTTGAGAAACGCGGCGCCTGCCGGCGACAGGCTGTCCGGCCCCCGGTAGGAGACGCCCACCGGCCCCTTGCCGAATGGAACTTTCCAGTCGACCTCAACGAGCAAGCCATTGTCGATGTCATCGGACACTACATGCTCGGGCATCAGGCCAATGAGATCGCGAGTTTGAAATAGCGACCGATTGGTCAGGTATGACACAGACTCAAGCACTGCCGGCGGGACATACTGTTTCTGGCTGACAAAGTACTGATCGACTTGTCGTCTCAGCGTCGTCTCCAGCGGTGGGAGAATCCATCCGTAGGGTTGAAGCTGCTTGAATGAGATCGATTTCTTCCTTGCCAGTGGATGCTGTGCGCCGACGACGGCCACGATTCGCTCGTCAAAGAGCTTCTCCTGTACGAGTGTCGCCCTGGCCCTGAAGGTCGGAAGGCGCCCGACTATCATGTCGATCTCGCCGGAGAACAATGCGGGCATCAGCGCGTCGTTTGTCCCTTCAACAACCTTGATCGCAACCTTCGGGCGATCTGCAAGCACTGTTTCGATAGCGCTCGGCAACAGATTGGGGGCGGCGGCCAATAGCGTGCCTACAACGACCCGTCCACTGCTGCCCTCTGTCAGGTCATCCAGCTCCTGCGCCGCGTTGGAGACCTGCGCGAGTATCAGCTTGCCATGGCGTATGAGTGCATCCCCGTGCGCAGTCGGAATCACACCGCGATTGGTGCGCTCGAATAGCTGGACTTCAAAGTCGAGCTCGAGGTCCTGGATCAGCTTGGTAGCGGCGGGCTGCGAGATCTCCATCTCACGCGCGGCATTCTGGATGCTTCCATACTGCCCGACAGCTACCAGCAGGCGGAGTTGCCGGAGCTTGAGCCGGGTTATCGCACGATCAACTATTCGGGTGTGATGAGCTACCAATGCGGGTCTCTAAAAACAGATCTTCTGCATTTCTTGCTCGAGCTTGCCGATAACGCTCATTGCAGCCAGCGCAGAGCTTTTCGGGTTGTCGGGCAGGGAATGCCCCCTGATTTCAAACGAGAAGCGTCCGAAGTCGCCAGTCGCCTGAACCTCGTGAATATTCTCTGTTACACCGGGGTCAGCGATCAGCTGGACACGTGTGTTGTCGAATCCGATTCCGGCAAGAGCAACCGCTGCGGCGACATTTGCGTTCTTGGGATACGCTCGGGCAGCATCGCCAGCATTNCCGTCAAAATGAACCTCTGCACCGGACTTCATGTTGTCGAGATCCAGNCGGGTCTCGGCGGGCGATCCTTTCCAGCTTTTCGGCGGTTTCCTGCCCGTGTACGTCACGCTTTGCAGATCGCCAACGCGGGCGGCACGCAGACAATCAAGTGCACCGATGGCACCGCTCACCAGGTGCAGTCTGGCGTTTCCTTCGGCGGCAGCTTCCTCGAGACTCTGGTAGAGCTCTGCATCGGCGAGCGCGCCTATCGAAACCGTCGTCAGGTCGACGCCGCGCCGCAAGATACCGGGTCCGTGAACCTGCAACGCGATGTGGCCGGCACAATCAATCATTTGGTCAACGTCATCGGGCAAGTCTGCAACGTTTGCGACACATGTCGTGCCGGGAAACTCAGCCGCGCACTGGTCGACAAGTTCGGGGAGTACCAGAAGTGCACGCAACACATGGCCGTGTTCAATCAACTTGTCGCGGACAAAGCTGCCGATGGCCCCTTCGCCGATTATCCCAATGTTCATGCAGTCCTCCATTTTCGGGTTGCTATTATCGCAGGACCAAGCAGTTTTGGTATTGTTATTTGCGATAGCCAGATGCCGCCATTCAGCAAGCGCATCAAGTATGGTTCTCTGGCACGAATGCACACACTAATTGGATGAACCATCATTAATTATTCGAAGCTGGATGCCAAAGACTACGCTCGCGAGAATATGCGCGGGATCTGGGCGGCTGCACTGAATCCGTTCAACGAGGACCTTTCACTGAACGAAGCCGGCCTGCGCGCGAACATACGTCACTGGATTGACGACCTCGACATCAAGGGGCTGTTCATCGCGGGAAAGCAGGGTGAGTTCTTTTCGATGAGCCTCGACGAGCGCAAGTGTAACTTCGAAATTGCGGTCGACGAATGTGCTGGCAAGGCCGGCGTCATTGTTTCGGTGTCAGATCAGAATTTCGACACGGTCCTTGACCTCTCTCTGCATGCGCAAAATTGTGGGGCAGACTACGTCGTGGTGCACGCACCGGTTCTGAGCTTCGTGCACGACCGAGGTGAGGTTCTCTATCAATACTACAAGGCACTTTGTGAGCGCCTTGATATCGGTATCGCGATGTGGAGCCACCCGGATTCAGGCTACCTGATGCAGCCGGAGGAATGCGCACGAATCGCCAACCTGCCCAACATTGTTGCCATCAAGTACTCGGTTCCTCGTGAGATGTATGTGCGACTCAGTCACATGGTAGGTGACAAGATCCAGGTATCCACATCGGCGGAGGACGACTGGCTGGACAATATCGAAGAGCTGGGATGGCAACTGTATCTCTGTTCCTCGCCGCCGTATCACCTGCAAACGAAGAATGACAAGCGCATGGACGAATACACGCGCCTGGCCTTTGCAGGCGATTTTGACCAGGCGCGGCGCGTGCGCGACAGCCTTGATCCGGTTCGCGAAGCCATGTTGCAGTCAAAACCCGCGGACAAGCCGCAGGCATTCGGCAAGTATTGGCAGGAACTGCTCGGGCAGGCTGGTGGGCGCGTGCGCCCACCAATGCTGGAACTGAGCGATGCCGAGAAAGCGACGATCCGAGATGCGTTCGAGACCTGTGGTCTGAAACGTTAAGCTCGGCCGGCAGACTGTGTTTACCGGGTAACCTGCATCGCTTCAGGCTTGACCAGGTAGTGCGCCAGGGCGGGTAACAGTATGAGTGCGCCAAGCATGTTCCAGAGGAACATGAACGTCAGCATGAGTCCCATGTCGGCCTGGAATTTGATCGGCGAGAAAATCCAAGTGCCCACACCAATGGCGAGCGTCAGGCCCGTGAACGCAACGGCAATGCCTGTTGTCTGCAATGCTTTCAAGTACGCTGAGTGCAACGACAAACCACGCCGCAGGTAATGAGCCATCTTGCTGTAGATATAGATGCCGTAGTCGACACCGATGCCGACGCCCAGGGCGATCACAGGGAGCGTCGCTACCTTGACGCCGATACCCAGCATTGCCATGAGTGCCTGTCCAAGGACCGAGGTGAGTGCCAGTGGCAGGATGATACAGACCACGGCACGCAACGAGCGGAACGTGAGGAATACCAGGAAACTCACGACGCCATAGACGAGCGCCAGCATCTGGTACTGCGCTTTGCCAATTACGATATTGGTGACCGATTCGATGCCGGCATTGCCGGCGGCGAGCGCAAACTTGATGTAGCCGGTGTCGCCTGCCGCCAGGCTGAAATCCAGATTGCCGTTGTCATACTCGGCGGCAAAAGCCTCAGCGACCTGCGTGACCTCGATCAGGGTTTCGGCCTTGTGGTCATTCAGGAATATAAGGATCGGTACCATGCTGCAGTCGGTGTTTATCAGGGTGCTGGGAACCGAACTGAGTGAATTGTTCAGGATGTAGCGGTTACGGCTCAGCGTGTACCACTTCGGGTTGCCTTCGTTCATCGCCATGATGACCCGTTTGGACACATCGACCAGCGAGATAACTGACTGCACGCCGTCTGTGTTCTTCAGTACTTCCTGGAAACGATCAACAGCGGCGACGGTGCTGTGTTCCCCACATTGTTGCGGTGCAGTCTGCACCATCGTCACGAAGACATCAGTACTGGTCGCATAGTTGTCAGTCAGGTAGGCGTTGTCCAGGTTATAGCGCGAGTCTGGTCTCAATTCAGGAGCGCCTGCGTCGAGATCGCCGATCCGCAGATCCTTGCTCCCGTAGAACCCGAGACCAAACAGCACGATGGCAACCCCGATAACGATTGTCGCGAAGGGCGGCTTCGCAAAACTCGCGACCAGTGGCCACAGTNTTGACGGATTCTCCTTCTTGCGGTGTAGATAGCGAACGGATGGTTTTGACAAGCCGACGTAGGACATCAGCACTGGCAACAGAATGAGGTTGGTGAAGATCAACACAGCGACGCCAATGCTGGCTGTCAACGCGAGTTCCTGGATAACGGGAATCTTGATGACGATCAGTGTGAGGAAGCCTATACCGTCGCTGACCAGGGCAACGAGTCCTGGAATGTAGAGCGCGCGGAACGCCCGGCGTGCAGACCAGAACGCACCGGCACCGAAGAAGAAACGAACGGCGATGTTGTTAATGATCTGGACGCCGTGGCTGATGCCGATCGCGAACACCAGGAATGGCACCAGCATGGAGTAGGGGTCCAGGCCGAAACCGAGCGTATGCAGCAGTCCCAGCTGCCAGACCACGGCGATCGTCGAGCAAGTGAGTGGTACAAGCGTCGCGAAAACACAGCGTGAGTACACTGTGAGCAGCACGAGAGTTATGGCCAGAGCGACACCAAAGAACATGGCGACGAGCGTCGCGCCTTCGATGAGGTCGCCGACGACCTTGGCAAAGCCCGTAATGTGGATCTTTATACTGTCGGTCTGGTACTTGTCTCGTACCAGGGCCTCGATACTCCTCGAGAAGTCACGGTAGTCGAGTTTCTCACCGGTTTCGGCATTGATGTCGGTCAGCGGCGCGATGATGATCGCCGACTTGAAATTATTGGCGACCAGGCGGCCGACCTGGCCCGATCGCAAGATGTTCAGGCGCAGCTGGTCGAGTGACGCGTCGGACCCGTCATAAGCGTTTGGAACTACGGCGCCGCCTCTAAAACCTTCCTCAGTGACCTCACTCCATCGAACATTTGGGGTCCAGATGGACTGTAGGCGTGAGCGGTCGACGCCGGGGATGTAGAAGACCTCATCATTGATGAGTCGTAGCGCTTCCTGGAAATCCTTGTCGAATATATCGCCGTCGGTTGTCTCGACGATGATGCGAATCGAATTGCTCAGGCTGGAAAGGTCTGCCTTGTTATCCAAAAAATTCTGAATGTAGGGGTGCGACGTCGGAATCATCTTTTCGAAACTGGCGTCAGGTTGGATCTTTGACGCCTGCCAGCCGAAGAACGCGGTCAGCAGCACAAAAATGAGAATGACGGGAATTCGGTTCTCAAACAGGACGCGTTCAGCCAGAGGAGGTTGCTGCCCCTCGGCGAGTCCGGTCTGGCGGTTGATGCCTTCACTCATGTCTATCGCCTTCATCGATCATGGAGACGCCGCCAAAGCCGACGAGTATCAGATTGCCGTCTGCGGTTTCCGTTACGCCGCTGTAGACGCGGTTGCCGGAGGTCGCAATCGTCGTGAAGCTCGCGCCGTGATCACTACTCGCGAGCACAGCGCCGGCGGACCCGACGAAAACGATCGTGCCATCGGCCTGGATTGCTCCGCCGAGCAGGGTCCGCTGATCGTCGGTGACAACCGGTGACCAGGTGTCGCCGTCGTCATTGGATCGGAACACGTTGCCCCTGAGTCCAAATACCAGCAGGCCGCCGTCGCCGGCTGCGACAGTGCCAAAGAATGAGCCCTGGTAAGGTGAGTCCGGCCGATCCCAAGTCTCGCCGTTATCCCGGGAGCGCAGCAGGGTTCCAGCTTCGCCAACCACCATCAACGTTCCGGAGACGGAACGGGTAATGCCATAGAGATGATAATTATCCGAGTTGTCGAGCCGATCTGATATCAGGCTCCACGTGGAGCCGCCGTTGCTGGTCCGCAGCACGATCCCGTAGGCGCCAAGTGCATAGCCACTGCGTTCGTGCTCGAACCAGACGTCGAGAAGAGGCATGGTGACCCCTTCATCGACTGCGGCCGACGCGTCCTCGAATGCGAACAGCGCATCATCGAGGGCCCATTCGAGGTCCTCGACCAGTTCGGGAGCTGCCAGCTCCAGTTCCGCCTGCAGGCGTTTGACCTTTGCATCCGCCGCATCGGCTGACAGGCGTGCCACGTCAACGCCGGTCAGGTTCGTTTGCCAGCTTTGCCCATGGTCTGTTGAGCGAAGCAAGACGCCGTCATGTGCGGTGGCCCATGCACTGTGCGGGCCTGAGAAGGCCACCGCGGTAATTGCGAGCGAGACGGGCACCTGGGCATGGGTCCAGGATGAGCCACCGTCATCGGAGTAGAGGATGTGGCCTTGTTCACCGGCGGCCAACATGCGTTGCCCATCGGTCGTCGCGTCCAGGAGAAGCGCCGTGGACGCCGCATCCGACTCCAGCGCGGGTAGCATCTGGAAGCGCGTGGAATTGCCTTCGCTGACAGCCACGAAGCCCACGATAGCGATCAGGACTACTGCAACCTGTAGACCAATCCCCCACTTGCGGCGGGCGATTTCAGCCCGCCGCCGTTCTTGCTGGGTGGTGCTAACGGACACCAGAACGTCGCAATGCTGCCGGCGTGTAGTCCCGTTCTTTCACCTGGAAGTCCCAGTTGTACCGATATCCTCGCAACTCGTTGCCGAGTCCGATCGGCAGGTGCCGTCCTGAGATCAGGTCGTGTGATGTTTCAACCGCGTACCACGGCACGCTAACCTGGTAGTGAATGTTGTTGTGCGATTCCTTAACACGCCATAGTTCGCCACGACCGTCATAGAGATCAGCAATACTGATCTGCCAGGTGTCTTCATCGACGTAGAAAGTGCGCTTCGCGTAGATGTGACGCTTACCTTCTTTCAACGTTGCCTCCACAATCCAGACGCGATGTAGCTCATAGCGCAGGTGATCAGGGTTGAGATGACCTTGAAGTACGATGTCTTTGTACGAAAGGTCTTTATTGCTCAGCCTGAAGGAGTTGTACGGAATATAGAGTTCCTTCTTGCCGACCAAGTTCCAGTCGTAGCGATCAAGCGCGCCGTTGAACATGTCGAGATCGTCAGCAGTACGCAGTCCGTCGGACGCATTGCCAGGGCCGTCGTAGGCGACATCCGGTGCGCGGCGTACACGTCGTTGCCCGGCATTATAGATCCATGCTGCGCGAGGCTCGGCCACCTGGTCGATGTTCTCATGTACCAGCAGTACGTCGCCTTCGAGGCGTGCGGGCGCCTTGATGGCCTGCTTGTAGTAGAACAGGCGATTGGGTGGTGACGTTCCAAGATACTGCGCGAACGTAAGCTGATCCTCAAAGACGACCGGGCTGAATGACCCGTTGGCCTGTACCGGAATCTGTACGTAGCTGCGCTGGACGCTGCCACCGCGATACCGAAGCACGTGATTCCACATGATCTCGACTCCCGATGTCGGAATCGGGAACGGGACATAGGAATCGACGTCAACCAGACCGTTGCCATCAGGTGTGGTCTTGGCGGTCAGCGCATCCTGTCTTACAGCTTCGTACATGCTTGCCGGGTAGGCGGCCGTTCTATGCGTTGTATAAACGGGGAGCCGGAACGTGTCCGGGTAGCGTTGCAGAAGTGCGATCTGTCCCGTGGAGAGATTGTCCTTGTACTCGTCGAAGTTCTGCGCGGTGATCGTAAACAACGGTTGCTCACTTGGGTATGCGTCAACCAACGGGCCGCCATCGACGTATCCGGCGGGCGGTTCAGTCATGCCGCCAGTCCATGCCGGAATGGTGCCGGCCGCGTTACCGGACCTTTCAGCGCCGACGGGTGTGAGTTCGTCACCGCCAAGGCTCGCTGCCTGGTCCGCTGTGATTTCCCCGAATGCGTTCTGCGCCATAAAGCCAAGCGCAGCCAGGAATGTGATCTTTGTTAGTGTTTTCATGGTGTAAGTACTCCTGGAATTCGAATCAGAAACTGACGGAGAAAGACAGGGACAAGAAGTCTCGGTCTGTGACGACGCTGTAGTCGCCGCCCGTGAATCCCGTGTATGCCAATGACGCAGTATAACGGTTGAGGTACTCAGCCTTCAGACCCACTGTCAGCGCCTTGGCGTCTTCGGTGAAGTTTGAGTTCGGTGAGTAACCGTCAACGTCATGTGACCAGGCCATGTTGGGTGTCAGGTTGATCCCGGCGAACACGTCGTTGTATGTCAGGCTTGCGCGTATGCGGTAGCCCCATGACGAATCCGTGACGTAACCGTCTGTCGAGCAGTTTCTGGCGTTGTAGTTAGCCGGGTCCACGCCCGCGAGCACGTTACCTTCCGAGCATGTAATGAACTGTCCGGGCGGTAATGGTGGTGATGGCAGTGGAATCGGATTGAAGTAACCCATGCCAAACGTAGACGAGCGGCCATATCGTTGCACGGATTGATCGGGCAGGTCCCCAACCCAGTTGCCGCCAATCTCGGCCGCAAACGACAGGCGGCTGGCGCCCAGTACCTGGTCGAAGAAGCGAATAAAAGTCACCTGGGCCTGTGTCACAGGCAGAAGGTCAAAACCACTGGCGCTTTCGCCCGGACCGACCGAGATAATNCGCGGTAGCATGGTCGACCACGGAGCCTCTGAAACGGCGCCGTGTAATAGTTCGACCGTATTGACTTGCACCGGGAAATCTGGCCGATGGCTGACCTCACCCGATATCGCAAAGCCCCCGAGGTTGGTCGCAAAGCTGATGCCGTACAGCTCGATGTCTTCGGGGAATTCAGCAAAATACTGAGGGTTTCCGCCGAGTGGATTGCCCGGGATAAATGGCCAGGGCCGAGGGCCCAACGACGCAGTCAACGCGGCAAACACGGCAGGAGGAATTGCAGCGTCGGGGACCAGCGAGTTCGCCGATCTGAATCCACCCAGGTAGGGAATGCGGCTGTGGTAGTTCATATAGTAGATACCGAACTCAGAGCCGGCGAGTTTCTCGGCGAAATAGCGAAACGCTACGCCGAACTGGCCGCTGTCATCCGGCTCGATATCGGGCCGGCGCGTGATGAACAGGCCGGCAGGTATCGATGCTGGTGCAAAGCCGAGCATGTTGATTTGATCGCTCAGCTGTCCTCTCAACGTCACAACGTCGCAGCCTGTAGCGGCAACGTCAGCTGTGGAGAAATAGGTGCCGCAGGCATCAATAACGGTCTTCTCCCATTCCAACTGATAGAACGCCTCGAAGCTCAGGGCGTCGGTCAGGCCGGCAGAGATCGTGACCATCGACACGGGCAACAGGCCTTCCTTGATTTCGGCGCCCGGACGACGGAACGCAGACACATCGACCGGATTGATCGAGTTGATTCCGTTTTGGATAAAGGTACTTTCACCCCAGCTTACGACCTGCCGGCCGACCCTCAGGTCCAGCGGCATCTCGTTTTCGCCCAGGTAGAACGTGCCGTAAACGAAGGCATCCAGCAGTTCAATACCTGACGCTTGCGCGAAATCATCGAAGCCGCTGTCGTCGAGAGGCTGATTGGGCGTGTAGAAGTTGGACGATGTGCCGTGTGGGCGATCGCCATCTGCGAGTTCCTGGTCGTACCAGTACTTGCCCCGCAGGAAGACGCCGAAGTCGCCTTTGCGCAGCTCGAAGTCATGCACGCCCTTGAGAATCAGCGAATAGATATCGCCGTCTTTGTAGTTGAGGTCACCATCATCGGCCGTGCCGGTAGACGCCAGGCCAAAGCCCGGTGCGCTGCCCGGAGTGACCAGCAGTGGGTCCATTTCCGACATGCGCCAGTTGGATCCCAGGGAAATCTGTGAATTGAAGCTCCCTTCCCAGTCTCCCCACTGAAATTCGCCGGCTTGAGCCGGCAAGGCCAAAACACTTGCGGCCAGCGCAAGCGAGCCCGACATTACTTTGAATCGCCAATTCACTTTGGATCCCCTTCTTTTGTTATTTGAAATGTGCGCGCATAGAGCGTCCTGCGTAATTCGGCGCCTAATTCAAGGCGTAGTCAATACGGATTTCTTCGGACTACCAAAATCCGGTGTAATAGGGTCGTGATTTGACGTGTTGTCGAACCTGATAAGATTCGGTCAATACCTAAATGCAGATACTTGAGAACCCACGTACACCTGCCGCGGCCCCCCTTCTATCTACACGACCGGAATTCTATGAGCAGTGAACCCAAAACCCGCGTACTTTTTGTCTGTATGGGCAATATCTGCCGCTCCCCAACGGCGGAGGGCGTGTTTCGTTTCCACGCGGAACAGGCAGGGCTGGCCGGACGCCTCCACATCGATTCAGCCGGTACGCATGCCTATCACTCGGGCGAGCCACCAGACCGGCGGGCACGCGCCGCGGCCGAGCGCCGCGGCATGTCGCTGGAAGGTATTCGGGCTCGGCGGGTTAGTGCCGACGACTACGACTGTTTCGACTACATCATCGCCATGGATCAGGACAACCTGGAACGGCTTCGTGAGGAGGCACCCGAAGAGCACCTGGCAAGACTGTGCCTTTTCCTCGAGTTTGGCGACGTAGACGAGACGGAAGTGCCGGATCCGTACTACGGCGGATCGGCGGGATTCGAGCGCGTTCTGGACCTCGTGGAAGAAGCGTCCCGAGGCTTACTCGAGACGCTTTCCCGCGATTAGTTACTAGTCCTGGCCGGGGTCGGCCGGCTTGGCCTCGGGCTTGGGCGCCGGTGCCGGTTTTTCAGCCTTCGGCTCGGTTCTTGGCTCGGGCTTCGTCTCTGCTTTCGGGGCCGGCTTGTCTGCGGGCTTAGTCTCTGCTGTCGGCGCCGATTTTGGCTTCTCAGCGGGCTTTGCTGCGGGCCTGGTCTCTGCCTTTGGCACAGATTGCGGCCTGTCGGCCGGTTTCGCAGCTACCGGCAGTGACGGTTGTTCCCACGGCAGCAGTTTTGGCTTGCCGCTGGCGCCGTTGCCATCCGTTGCCGGTTTCGACT
>JGI24723J26617_10003572_pt1 | contig 11215 bp, 15 predicted proteins | sample Cruoilmetagenom6_FD_26617 | JGI IMG/M metagenome (IMG submission 26617) | reverse complement strand
AAAAAAATTAAGCCCCGAGGGATGCCGGTTTGATTTCGTTCCATACTTTTATTTCATCATCGGGTTCTATTCCCTTTAGAATTTGGATGTAGATTCCATCACTTACCCCTAATTGAATCTCCCTACGTTCAAATTTTTGCCCCCCGGTAGCAATTTCCACAAAAGGTTTTTTGGTATCCGGATCAAATTGGATCAAGGCTTCCTTTACAGCCAATACACTATCGGCCTTGGCCAAGATTATAGATGCATTGGCACTNAGTCCCGCCCTGATAAAAATGGTATCGCGCTTCTTCAAAGTACCTTTGATCTCGAACTGAATGGCGCCGTTCTCCACTTTCCCCTTAGGGGCTATATAGTCCAGCACCGCATCGAANACCTTATTCTCAATGGCNCCCACAGTAATTTCCAGGGGTAGGTTTTCCTTGATCTTACCAACTTCAGATTCGTCTACCTTGCCTTCAAAAATCATCTTTTCCACATCTGCAATGGCGGCGATGGTTGTACCCTCATTAAAATTATTGGACTCTATAACCTGATTGCCCACCTCTACCGGCACTTCCAACACCATTCCGCTCACAGTGGCCCTGATCATGGTATTTGCCTCATTACCGTAACCTTTGGTGGTCCCTGTCTTTACAATATCGAAGCGTTTATTGGCTGCAACATAAGCTTGTTTGGCCTGGTCATAGGCGACCTCTGCCCTCTCCAAATCCACTTTGGAAATTACCCCCTTATCGAACAAGGTTCTTTGCCGTTCCAAATTACGCTTTTGATCGTCCAGGGAAATCTTGGATTCCTCTATAGTGTTCTTGGCCTCGTTCAAGGAGGAAAGATTGGGGACCACCTTTATTTTCGCTATTAAATCGCCCGACTTAACATAGTCGCCCCCTTCCACAAAAACTTCCTCTATAACCCCTGAAATATTCGGTTTTATCAACACCTCTTCCAAAGGCAAGATACTGCCCGTAGCGACCGTTTTCTTTATTATGGTTTGTGTGGACGGCTTTTCAGTTGCATAGACCACGGGGTCTTCGGCATTCTTTTGATATAGATAATACAAGGCTCCACAGCAGCTAAAAACAATGAATATTAATATTATAACAGTGACCGACTTTTTCATTTTATGATTTGATTTTGATTGATTTACTCCTTTTAATATTGTTCTACAAATTCCAAAAAACGTCATCTTATCAGTATAAAGACAACTACTCCGTTCTAAGTGCTTCTATAGGTCTAACTTTTATGGCACTTTGGGCGGGTATAAATCCGGCCAACAGGCCTGACACGACCAAGATATTCAAAGCCGTAAGTACAACCCCTAGTCCTACACTGGGATTAAGAAACATTTCCACTGGCCCATTGTTTTCCAAAAAGTAATTGATAAGATAAATGACCAAGGCCCCAAAGCTTATCCCTGCCATCCCCGAAATCATGGTCAAAAAGATAGATTCCATTATAATCTGAAGTTGAATGGACCAAGGATTTTCCCCCAAAGCCCGTCGAATCCCTATTTCCTTGGTTCTTTCCTTGACCACTATCAGCATAATATTGCTAACACCGATGACACCCGACAACAAAACAAGGATACCCACAAAATAAGCTATCCAACGCATGGCCTTAAACAGGCCCAGCACTTTGTTGAACTCTTCAAACAAATCAAAATGTCCTATGGCCCTTAAATCTTGGGGATGAATCTTTTGATTTTCCCGTACCACGGTAAAAATTTCCTCCTTTAATTGGGTTATGGATGAATTGTCGTTTGCGGTGATTGCCATCCAACCCACATTGTTACCCTGGTTAAACGCCTGGGAAAAAGAGGTAAAGGGAATAAATATCTCTTTTTGAACCTCCTCGCCATTGCCGTCATTGGAATTCTTTTTATAGGTTCCGATCACCATAAAATTTACACCTTGAATCTTAATATAGGTACCCAACACCTCTTCCCCTACATCATACAAACTGGCCCTGACACCTTCACCAATAACAGCAACTTTTCTTTTCTCCCCAATATCCAACTCATTAATGAACCTACCAGAAGTGATGCCCATGGGATCTTGATTTATTATATCCGGATAATCCCCGTAAACATTAAATGCCCCCGTTTTTATTCCCCTCACCACATTATTGGCACCATTAAAACCTCCCAATTGATTTCTGGGGGACACAAACCTGAGNTCGGGCACTTTTTGCCTTATGGCGGCCACNTCCTCCAATTTAAAAGTAAAACGCCTCCCCTTTGGCAGACCTTTGTAGGCCATGGACGTTCCCTGGGTCCACATAAACATAGTATTGGTTGCAATATCCCCAAAATTGGACCGTATACCGTTCTCCAGGCCCTTGCCTGCTGCCAATAGGACAATCAATATCAAGATNCCCCAAAAAACGCCAAAGGCGGTTAACAAGGTCCTGAACCAGTTACTGGTCAGCACTTCAAGAATTTCTTTCCAACGATCCTTATTAAACATATCTATTCCTTACTTATCAACTATGTTCCTATTCATCCCTCAAGGCTTCAATGGGTCTAATGGTAGCAGCACGCCAAGCTGGAAAAAAACCTGCCAAGGCCCCGGCTATTATCAATAAAAAAACCGTGCTGAGCGCGACCTTAAAATTAATGGAAGGATTAAGGACGTAATCTACTTGAAGGTTGGGGCCCACAAATTCCAATAATCCCATGCTAAAAATTAGCCCGGCCAATCCGGCTACACTGGTAACAAAGATTGCCTCGTGCAAGATCATGCCCACAATGGCCCTTGGCCTTGCACCCAAAGCCTTCCTTACCCCTATTTCCCGGGTCCTTTCTTTAACAATGATCATCATTATATTGCTTACACCTACCACCCCAGCTACAATGGTACATATCCCTACAAACCAAAAGAAGGATTTTATACCACCTGTTAAATTTTGAAATCGCTTTACACCTTCCAGCGTATTAAAGGTGTTGATGGCACTCGGATCGGTAGGTGCTACCGTATGCACCTGTCTTAAGTAGGCTTTTAAATCTTCAGTAAATTGCACGGACTTCGCAAGCGTTTCCTCAAAGTTATCGGATGGCTTTAAGGTAAAGAACATCATATTTAAATTATCNCTTCCATTAAAAACACGTTGTGCCGTGCTTGTAGGTATAAAAAGTCGATCTTCTTCCCTATCGCCTCCCTTATCGCCGTATACTCCAACTATCTGAAAATTAATACCGGATATTTTCAAGAATGAACCAATGGGATCTTCCACCCCTTTAAGCAGCTCCCGCTTTATCTTATTACTGATCACCACCACCTTGGCCACACTTTCTTCATCACCATAATTTAAATAACGACCCTGGGAAATAAATTGATTTTCTATATTTTGAAATAAGGGCGACACGCCTTGAACGGAATAGGATCCAGATTCATTCATAAAATCCACCGTTACACTTCTCAACCTAAAGAAAGGGGATTTATGTTCAAGATCCTTTGCAAATTTGGTGTTGATAGCTTCGTAATTGTTATTTCTTAGCTGTATGGGCCTACCTGGGTTCAAACCCATGTATTCCTCTGTAGTAACCTGTGTCCATACCCCTATCCTATTGCTGGCGTCCGCTTCAAATTCTTTGGCAATGCCATTTTGCATACCCTGTCCAAATGCCAATAAAACCACCAAAATAAAGATGCCAGAGGCCACAGAAACACCGGTAAGAATAGTACGGAGTTTATTTTTTCGTATGGCATCAAAAATTTCCTGCCATCTCTCAATATCGAACATAGGCCCAAAAGTGTTTATTGAATAAGACCTTTGTAAAATAAAATTGTTACAGGTGTAACTCTAAATAAATGTTAAAATTGAAATCGATTTTAAGCTTTCATCTTTTTGTAGATAAAGAAAAAGAGCCCTGCCACCAATAGATAAGGAACAGCCATTAGATATACAATACCATTGTTGATACCCTTTGCCGCAGCTTCGCTCCCTTCACTTTCCAATACTGCCCTACACATGGCACACTGGGCTTCCGAGATATTAGGCACCAACAAAAATGATATGGTTAAAATCCATACCAGGTATTGAATTTTGAAACTGCCACGTCTTGAAAAAAAGGAAGATGATTTAGTGTACATAATAAGGAGATATCATTAAATAGACCACGACCCCGGTTATTGCCACATACAACCACAGTGGAAATGTAATCCGGGCAAGTTTCCTATGCGCTGCAAAATCCTTAAGGTATGCCTTTGCATAGGTACGCAGTACCAAGGGTATTATTACTATGGATAGTATAATATGGGTAATCAGAATAAAGAAATAAATATATTTAACAATCCCTTCCCCTCCAAACGAGGTAGAATCGGAGGTCATGTGATAGGCCACATACATCACTAGAAATGCCAAAGACAACAAAATACAACTGGTCATTAATTTCTGGTGAAGCTCGAGCTTCCCATTTTTAACGGCAATGACCGCAATGACCAACAATATGGCGGTGAAACCGTTTACAGTGGCATATATGGGAGGCAAAAAACTTAAAGGCTCCACGTTTGGCAATTTTACCCCAAAAAGCAGAACCACAACAAGCGGTATAACTATGGATACCAAATTGATTATCTTATTTATTTTCTTTTCTTTCAAGGTATTTGCATCCATTATTCTTTCAATAATTTTTTAATGTCCTCTTTAAGGATCGATATTTGCTCCTCTTCCCCATGATCATTCTCCCCGTCCTGTTCGCTAATGGTTCCCCTGTAATACACGATTGGATTTCCAAACTTATCCACCCTGGAACGTATATAACCATTTTTATCTACCAATGCAAAAAGGCCCGAATGTTCAAACCCACCTTCCGCCTCTGGAACTTCAGCCGCAAAAATACTAAATCCGGTATTGGCCAAGGTATATATATCGTTTATATTGCCCGTTAGCAAATGCCAATCCATGTTGGTTATCCCGTAATCCTGAGCATATTCCTTCAATACCCCGGGGGTGTCATAATCCGGGTTTATGGTAAATGAAGCCACCCCAAAATTTTCAAAATCCTTAAATTCATTTTGAATCTGAACCAAATTTTTGTTCATGATAGGGCAGATGGTAGGGCAGGTGGTAAAGAAGAACTCTACCAAATACACCTTGCCCTTATAATCGTCATTGGTAATCAACAAACTGTCCTGGTCCAAGAAAGCAAAGGGAGGTACTTTACGCCTTTGCCCGTTCATTTCTATAAACGCCAGTTTTTCATTAGCCCCTTTTAGGTTTAACCTATCATTCTGAATAATGGAGCCACCTTGCACCCTTTCCACAATTTTTGGAACAAAAATGATTCCAAACACAAGGATTACAAAGGAAACCCACACATATGTATAATTGTTTTTCTGCATTATTTCGGCCTATCTGCGTAATTCTTTTTTAGGGCCATTCGATATTCGGCCAATATAATTTTTACATCATCCTCCATCTTATTGTTTAAATCCGCCACAGAGGAAGTATCAAAACCATATTTAATTCCTTCTTCCCCATCATCGTCCCTTCCCCTTAGCACTCTGTTCTTATCAATAATAAAAACATAGGGTGTACCCAAGTTCCCATCCAATACCAGGTTTGTTTTTAGGCTCTTAAAAAGGTCATTGATTTCATCATCATCCCCAAAGACAAAATTCCATTTGCCTATATCCGCCAATTGCAGCAGTTCCTTTTTCAATTCTTCCACATCCTGCTCCGTACCTTTGGGCAAGACCATAACAAATTGAAAATCGTTAAACTCGTAAAAACGCTTGTATATTTTCTGGTTCAAATTAAAGGCATTGCCTTTTTTACTTTCCACATCCTTCCCAAGAAATCCCAGTACGGTAATTTTGNCCCCNAGGGAAACAGCCTTGTCCGCAAAATCAATTTCAGGAACATTCTCTGTTAAAGTNGCCAATTTGCCAAAGTTTGTTATCCCTGAAGCAAAAAACAGATATATCACTATAGGCAGGATAAATAAGGTAACCAGTACTAATGTTTTCTTCATCCTATAAATATTAATTTCCAACATTACAGTTTGGACGAAAAAGAACATTCCTCCCCTGTATATTCAGTACAAACCGAATAAGTACAAAAATAAAAAAGACGGTTGTTATACCGTCTTTTTATGCTGTTAATTATTCGTTAGAAATTCCACTTAACGAAGCCATCGGTATACACATGGTATATATAATCCGCTTCAAAGAGGAGAATAAAAATAAGGTAGGCCACAAGGAATATAGGGGTCCAAACAATAGCTCTTCTCAAAGAACTCTTCTCATCCCTAAGGTGCATAAAATCCCAGGCAATATAATAAGCCTTGACCAAAGTCAATATGATGAAAATCCAGTTCAAGACCTTCATTCCCAAAAAATAGGAATGGGTCAAAGACTCTGGCTTTGCAATCCCCAATCCAACTTCAACTATGGTCACCAAAGTAAGGAATGTTAATACACCCCATATTTTTTGTGTGTTGGACTTAAACTTCAACAGACCTCTAAATATTTCGAGTTTATGTTCGTGTGCCATTTCTAATCTTATTTTTTTATATATTCTTTAAAAGGATGAATTTTTTATTTAAACAAATTATACCAAGTAGAAGAAGGTAAATACAAATACCCATACCAAATCCACAAAGTGCCAGTACAACCCAACTTTTTCCACCATCTCATAATGCCCCCTTCTTTCGTAAGTACCAAGAATAACATTAAAAAAGATAATACAGTTGATGACTACCCCGGAAAATACGTGAAAACCATGAAACCCTGTGATAAAGAAAAAGAAATCGGCAAACAACCTACTGCCGTACTCATTCCGCACCAGATTGGCCCCTTCAACAACAAGTGTCGCGTCCTTTAATTTTTTCAAAGTTTCATCCCTTGTCAAAACTGTTTTATGGCCATCCTCGTTTATTAATTCCGTACGTATTAAAACATTGGGGTTCGATTTCACTCCTTCAACTACTTCATTCAAGGAGTAACTGGGCAAAGCATCTCCCTTGTAGTACCAAATTCCATTCTTCTTTTCATGATCAACCCTGTCTTCATGTAGGGTCTCGGCAAAATCCCTTAAAGCAAGACGATCCCCTGAATCAGCGCTAACAAATTGCAGCACCCTACCTCCTTTGGTTTCCAAAGCTCCAAAATCGCCCTTTATAAAAGTAGCCCATTCCCAGGCCTGTGAACCTACGAATATTGCCCCTCCAATAATAGTTAGGAACATATACCAGATTACCTTTGTCTTTTGCAATTTATGTCCGGCATCAACAGCCAACACCATAGTTACGGAAGACATAATTAAAATAAAGGTCATGAACGCTACGTAGTACATGGGATAGTTTCCATGAAAAAAAGGAACGTGGGTAAAAACCTCATCGGCAATTGGCCAAGTTTCTATAAACTTAAACCTAGAAAAACCGTATGCAGCAAGAAAGCCAGAAAACGTCAATGCATCGGACACAAGAAAGAACCACATCATCAACTTTCCGTAACTAGCGCCTAGAGGTTGATTTCCTCCACCCCAGACATTTTCTTCTGTACCCGTAGTAACCGTAGAATCCATATAAAAATTATAGCGTTAATAAAATTTTCACAAATTTACATTTTTTTCGGCTAAACAAAATTTTTGCCTTTTAAAATTGGCAAAAAAAACCCATTCTAAATAAGCCCTGTCAAAATACCTTCCATTTAGCAAAGGATTAACCCCTTCTAGTTTACGAAATACATGAAAAGAATTAAATATATCCAAAGAATATCCAAAAAATGCCAAAATGTAGCTCCTAGTTCCAAACCTAGCATTTCCTTTGAGGAATACCTTTTCCGCAAGTGATTGGCAATGACCACCAATAATGAAATAATACCGGCCACAACATGAACAATATGTACTGCTGCTATTAGAAAAACATAGGACATCTTAATATTACTCGTAGGCCCGGTAAAATAGTAACCGTTGGCCACCATCTGTGAAAATCCGTTGAATTGCAATATTATAAAGGCAATTCCCAGCGCAAGGGTCAACAATAACCAAATGGTACATTGTTTTACCCTATCCTGCTTTATGGCTTTCTTGGCCATAAGGTAAGTTATACTGCTTATAATGATCACCATGGTACTGAACAGGAAAGACGACGGCAAAGTCAGATCCTTTATCCAATCTTCCCGAGAACTGCTCACAATATAGGCACTGGTCCAACCAGCAAACCCCATTAGCAAACTAACAATCCCGAACCAGAGCATCATTTTCTTGGCCCTAGCGTTTTTTTCCTTTCCCGTACCCTGCGTTAAGTCCATCCTTATTATATAAATTTATCCATTACATATACTACTTGCATCAATGTAATATAACTTACACTGGCCAACATTAATTTCCTTGCGGAAGCATTATCCCTTTTTTCATATAATCGAAAAGCGAAAAACAACATTACGGTTCCCATTAAAAAAACGATAATAGCGGCTACAATTGACAATTGCAGCCTTCCTGTAAAACCAAATACCGGAATTACCGAAATAATTATCATCCAAATGGTGTACATAATGATCTGCAAAGCAGTGCCCTTATCTTTCTTACCAGTAGGAAGCATTTTAAAACCACCTTTCCTGTAATCATCATCCAACATCCAACCCAAAGCCCAGAAGTGTGGAAATTGCCAAAAGAACTGTATCATGAACAGGGTACCGGGCTCAATACCAAAATTATCGGTAGCGGCCACCCATCCCAACATAAAGGGAATAGCACCAGGAAAGGCACCTACAAAGACGGCCAAGGGCGTTTTAGTCTTTAAGGGCGTATATACACTTGTGTACAAAAAAATGGAGATAGCGCCAAACATGGCCGTTTTGGGGTTTAGAAAATACAGCGCCACAATTCCCACAATGGTCATTAGAACGGCAATGGCCATGGCCGTGGCCACAGACATTCTACCCGCTGGTATAGGCCTGTTTTTGGTGCGGCTCATCAAAGCATCCAGGTCCTTTTCAATAATTTGATTGAAAGCGTTGGAAGCCCCTACCATACAATACCCACCGAAAGCCAAAAGTAGCACCGAGGAGAAATTAATTTCAACAGCACCCAGAAAATACCCCGCTATGGAAGAAAATACCACACTTACAGCGAGCCTAGCTTTGGTAATTTCTTTAAAGTCAGCAAAATATACCGATAAAGAGGTGTTTTTAACTGAACCGACCGCCGTTTTCATTTGCATTTTTTAAATGGACCGCAAAGATACACCGCAAAGGAATTTTTTGCAACCAAATAAACATGTTTATATGAATTAACTATAAAGGAGTGGCTGAAGCCTGAACGAATCCAGCAAATACCATAAGGGCATATTTGCCCACGACCGACATATCATTATGGAACAAAAAAAATCCCGAGCCGTGGCTCGGGATTTTAATATATTGTAAATTTCAACTATTGCAGCTTAAAAGTAATTGGAATACTGAACGGTACACGAACTGCTCTACCTCTTTGNTTCCCTGGNGTCATTTTAGGCAACTTACTGATAATCCTTGCAGCTTCTTCCTCCAAGTTTTTATCCGGACCTCTCATCCTTACGTTCCCGATGCTTCCATCCTTTTGGATAACAAACATTACGTTCACCCTACCTTGCACTCCCATTTCCTGGGCAATTTCCGGATAGCGGAAGTTTTTTCCAATGTGCTTTTGCATCATGGAGTTGAAACAATCCCTCAATTTACTTTTTGGTTCATTTTCACAGCCAGGAAAAATAGGAACATCCTCGATAACGGCGAAAGGTATATCTAAATCTTCCTCAACTTCTTCAACCTCAACATCGGCTACTTCTATTACTTCTTCCTCTTGACTGGTTTCTGTAGATTCAATTACGGTCTCTTCCACTTCCTCCTCATCTTCAACTACCTCAATAATTTCCGGGGCAGCTGGTGGCGGTGGTGGTGGCGGTGTCTTAATTTGTTCGGTCATTGGAACCTCTTCGTCCAAAGTATCCTCCACATTCATGGTGTAATCAAAATTATTATCATCGTCATAGGTCTTCCATTCAAAAGCTATATACGTCAATAGCATGACCAAAACAAGACCAATAACGAAATAAAGCCCGCTATTTCTTGTTAAATCTGCCTTNGGATTCTTTTTAAGTTCCATAATTCTTAATTTTTAATGTTCGCTAATTTATATATTTATTTTATCTGTTTAAAACTTTTTGTTAAAAAAAATACAAATAAATTTAAACAGGTCCGTGGGCTTCAAAGCATCCTTTTATATGTAACCAAAGGCCTTGAACGTTATTGATCGGAAAAATTCCATTCCTACACATCCATTGCGCTAAGAACCAGCAGGTTGCCCTCCTTTGTCCCGAACACACCCCAAATTACTCAAAAAAAACACTATTTCACCCATTATAAAGGAGTTTTTCCGGAGAAAATGAATTTTACCGCAAAACTTCCGAACAATGCCCCCAAACTATTTGCCAGAACATCCAGCAAATCGGGCTCCCTATCTACCGTGGCCACACCTTGAAGCATCTCAATAATTATACCATAAACCACAGCGTAGAAAATTATTTTCAAAATTACTTTTTTCGGCGGTGTATTTTTGCGATCGATCTCCCTAAATGACAAGCATCCCAAAACGGTAAATACAAAGTAAAAAGAAAAATGTACCAACTTGTCTAAATGGGGGATATTTATGGAAGGTAGACTATCATCCTCAAAAGAAAATAAGCTGAGCGATGTTATGAACACCACCCAGCTTATAAACAAGATTGTAAAAAAATATTTTTTAGGCACCCACAAGTTCTTTGTACTCTGCATCCCCTAGCAAGCCATCTATTTCGGAGGAATCACTAATTTTCACTTTAATGATCCAACCATCGCCATAAGGATCGGTATTTACCTTTTCCGGTTCGTCTTCAAGNGATTCATTAAAAGCAATTATTTCCCCACTTAAGGGCAGAAAAAGATCAGAAACCGTCTTTACGGCCTCAACCGTTCCAAAAACTTCATCCTTGTCCAAGGTCTCGTCCAAGGTCTCCACTTCCACATAAACGATATCCCCAAGTTCCCCTTGGGCAAAATCAGTAATCCCGACAATAGCGGTATCGCCCTCTATTCTAACCCATTCATGGTCTTTTGTGTACTTTAAATCTGAAGGTATATTCATTATCTAAAATTTGTTAAGGCAACAAATGTAAAAGAATATCTCATGTTAATCAAAAAACTCATTTAAACTTTTTGCCCCCTTGTAAAAATAAATTCCTTAATGGCCAAACCCT
>JGI24723J26617_10003569_pt1 | contig 11221 bp, 8 predicted proteins | sample Cruoilmetagenom6_FD_26617 | JGI IMG/M metagenome (IMG submission 26617) | reverse complement strand
GCCCGAAGCGGCCTCTGAAGCCGAAACAGTCTCTGCCGCCTCCCCCGAGACAGCGGAAGAACCATTGTGGCCGGTTGATGAAAATGCCCCGGAGATTGTTTCAGAAAGCGCCGATGCATCGCTCCAGGACGCCACTGAACCGGAACCGGCGCCACCTGTCGAACAGCCCGCATCGAACACTTTGGGAGGCGGCTATTTTGGCGCCGGCACGGGCAACCTGTCCGGCTACATGACGTCTCCGCCACCTGAACCGGAAGCCGCCACAGAGCCAGACCCCATTCTCGGCGCGGATGAGCCGGCCGCCGAGGCCGATGCATCAGCCGAACCTTTCCCTTATACGCCGGCATTCTCGACAGATGAGACGCTGGACGAGACAGAGGAAGACGACGCCGCGCCGCTCGCCACCGAGGCAGCCCCGGTCGAACCGGCAGCCCCGCGCAGCTTCAGCCTGTCTGGAATATCATCGGGATTCGGCCTCGGATCTGCCGGCCGTGCCGGCCTGGCGCCGGCTGAGCCTGCCGCCGCCGCACCGGCGACGCCGCCGAGCGACCGCGCCCATATGGTCATCGATGGGACAATTGACCTGCCTGACGACATGCCCCTTTCGGAATTCGATGCGGGCCCCGATACACCTGCCGATCCGGATCCGGTCGCCGAGGCGTCCGAAGCGCCTTTTAAGTTCAACGAGGACGCAGCAGCCAGCGAGGCAGCCACCCAGGAGGCCGTCTCGGAACCGGAACCCTCAAGGCCGGAAGAACAGGCTTTCGAAACGCCGCCCGAAACTATGGAAACACAACAGGCTGAAGAACCCGAGAGCGAATCGCCGCCGCCTGCTCCAAAAGTGACAACACGTTTCAACCCCTGGAATTGATCGCCGACAGCCGCGAAATCGCCGGGAATCCGATCTTTCTTCAGGGCGAGTCACGCGCATTTGTTGCGACGTAGCAACATCTTGCCGCCGAAAGCCGCGATTTGGTGGAAACCGTAACGCCTGTCATATCCCGCGTGTTGGAACTGTGAGACATCCCGGCCCATAAGATCCCGCGGCAAGACGGGCTGTTCCCATGCAAGTCAGGATGATGTCCCCATGCAACACAGACCCGCCCTTCGCGCCCTCCTTCTCGGTTCCAGCTTTCTCGTCGTCTCCACGCTTCCCGGTAACGCCCAGGAGGGTGATGCCGAAGCGCGCCTTCCCGCCGTCACCGTCACGGCCCAGAAGATCGAACAAAACCTCCAGGACGTACCGATCTCGATCACCACAATTGCCGGCGAGAAACTCGACGTGCTCAAATCCTCCGGTGCCGACGTGCGGTTCCTGTCCGCCCGTGTGCCCAGCGTCATCGCCGAAAGCTCGTTCGGGCGGGCCTTCCCGCGCTTCTATATCCGCGGCATCGGCAATACCGATTTCGACCTCAACGCCTCCCAACCGGTCAGCCTCGTCTATGACGACGTGCCCTATGAGAGCCCGATCCTGAAGGGCTTCCCGGTCTTCGATCTTGAAAGCATCGAAGTCCTGCGCGGGCCACAGGGTACCCTGTTCGGCCGCAATACGCCCGGCGGCATCATCAAGTTCGACTCGGCAAGGCCGACCCATGAATTCGGGGGCTATGCCCGCGGATCCTATGGCAATTACAACACCAAAGAACTCGAGGGCGCAGTCAACCTGCCAGTATTCGCCGACCAGCTCGCCGTGCGCTTGTCGGGCCTCTATCAGGAGCGCGATCCCTATGTCGACAACGGCTTCACCGGCGAGAAAGACCGCTATGAGCGCTTCAAGGAACTGGCCGGCCGCGCGCAGGTCCTGTTCACGCCGAACAATACGGACTTCTCCGCCCTGCTCAACGTGCACGCTCGCTCCAATGAAGGCGACGCCCGCCTCTTCCGGGCCAATATCATCAATGCCGGCTCCAAGGGGCTCGGCGCAGGCTTTGACCGCGACACGGTCTATTATGATGGTGACAACTTTCTCGACCAGGACACGCATGGCGTCACCCTGCGGCTTGAGAAGGGCCTCACCGACGCCCTGACACTCACCTATGTCTTCGGTAACGAGCAGGCGACAATCCATAGCCGCAGCGACATTGATGGCGGTTATGGCGCCGCCTTCCTCGGCGCCGGTAATTTCGGGCCCGGGTACATTCCGTTCCCGTCCGAAACAAGTGGCTCTGTCGACGCGCTTCATCAGACAACGAATGAACTGCGCGTCGCCTATGACAACGGCGGAGCAATGCGGGCGCAGGCGGGCGTCTTCTTCTTCGAGGAAGAAGTCTCGATCACCTCGAGAAACTTCAACTCCCTCGTGCCTGGCAGGCCTGAGACCGGCAGCGCCCACCGCGAACTGGACACCGAGAGCAAGGCCGTCTTCGCATCCCTGAGCTATGATCTCACCGACCAGCTCACGCTTTCCGGCGGCGCACGCTGGAGCGATGACGACAAGGAATTCCGCGCGACCGGCGATGAGCGACAGCTTGGCGACGAACAGGTCAGCTGGGATGTCACCGCGGACTACAAACTGGACAAGGACATCAATCTTTACGCGCGCATCGCAAAGGGCTTCCGGGGCCCAACGGTCCAGCAACGTTTCGGCGCGCCCTCGCAGGCCGACAGCGAGACGGTCCTGTCCTATGAGGCGGGTGTGAAATCGGAACTCTTCGACAACCGGCTGCGCGCCAACGCCGGCATCTACATGTTCGAGATGGACGGCCAGCAACTCACCATCGTCGGGGGGCTGAACAATGATGTCTCCCTGTTCAATGCCGACAAGAGCGAAGGCTACGGCTTTGAAGCCGATATCGAGGCAGCCCCCGTCCGCAACCTCCTCCTGACGGCAGGCCTGTCCTACAACAAGACCGAGTTCAAGGACGACCTGATCATCGCTCCCGGCTGCGGCGGCGGCTGCACCGTGCTTGACCCGGCCGTGTATGACACTGACGGCACGACGCTGCTCGGCTACAATATCTCAGGCAATGCCTTCCCCAACGCGCCGGAATGGATTGCCAACATGACTGCCCGCTACGCCGTTCAGCTCCAGGCTGGCGAGCTCTACGGCTATACGGACTGGGCCTGGAAGGGCGACACGAACTTCTTCCTTTATGACAGTATTGAGTTTGGCCAGGACGGATATTGGGAAGGCGGGCTGAAGGTCGGTTACAAGTCAGATTCTGGCTATGACCTGTCCATTTTTGCCCGCAACATTCTCGACGAAGAAGCGCTGACAGGCGGAATCGATTTCAACAACCTGACCGGCTTCGTCAACGAGCCGCGCACCTATGGCGCCCAGCTGCGCTGGGACTTCTAGTCGAGCTATCGCCTCAGGCTTCCTGGATCAGCGCTGGAGAATTGTTCCGGACGTTCCCCACCGCTGGCCCGACGGGCCAGGCATGCATCGCATCTGTCGGAAACGGTTCGAATAGCGGCGTCGGGTCACCGGCAGCGGGATCCAGCCATAATGCATGGTCTTCCTGGCCCACGATCACCGGCATTCGCGTGTGAAGCCCCGCCATCAGGTCATTCGGCTTGGTTGTCAGGATCGTGAAGCTCTGGATCTCCGATCCATCGATCAGGGCGGAATCCCACAGGCTGGCGAGGCAGAACCAGCGCCGGTTGCGCAAGCCGATCGCAAACGGGATTTTGGCGCCCTTGGCCCCGGTCCATTCATAAAAACCGGACACCGGAACAAGGCAGCGCTTGTGCCGGAACGCGCCGCGGAAAACAGGCTTTTCGGCCGCTGTTTCCGCCTGCGCGTTGAATGTCGAGAATTTCATCTCCGACAACGGCTTGGTCCACCAGGATGGGATCAGGCCCCACCGCGCCGGCGCCATCTCCACATGTCCGGCATGCTCGGCCCGGCGGATCACCGGCTGGATCGTGGTCGGGGCCGCATTATAGGTCGCTTCCGGAGGTGCCACGCCGTCGGGAGGAATCAGGTCCAGCGCATCATGGTATTCCGCCCAGGTCACCTCGTGCCTGAAGAACCGTCCGCACATGTCCTGCTCCTGTCCGTGAGATCACTCACACGACAGAGATGTCGGTCACCTTGTAAGTCAAGGGCGTTTCACCATGGCTGGTGACCGTGACATACTCGCCTTCCTTGAAGACATGATCGCCGAGCCGGTAGCCCGCTTCGTCATCGCCTTCATCATCCTCATCATAGTGGAAGAACCAGCGATTGCCGCGATGAGTCAGCAAACCGTCGGCATGCTCTGACTCATCGGAGGAAAAGCGCACGACGCGGCAATTCTTGCGCGCGGCCCGCCAGGCGTCCACATCCAGATGTCCGTCTGCGGTCAATGGGGCCACCACCGTGTATCCTTCGCTCGGGTCGCCGCCCGGGAGACCGGGATTGCGTGCCAGTTGGAGTGTGATGCGGCTGAGGGCCATGTTGGTTTCCTTTGTGGTTTGAAATATCGAGAAATTAGCGCGCCAGTGCGAGCATCGGCGCATGAGCCGCTTCCAGCATCCGCCGTGTCGTTCCACCGAACAGGCGTTCGCCGAGCCGCGAATGTCCGTAGGCGCCGGCGACGATCATCGATGCCCCGCTGCCCTTTGCCAGCGCCAGCAGGCCGCTGCCGACATCACCGTCGATCTCGGCGGTTTTTGCCGTCAAACCGTGCCGTTTCAGCCAGCCTTCCAGCGTTCCAGGCTCAGCTGCCGGACGGGCCGCGTCGCGTTCAAGGTCTTTGGGTGCCTGAGCGATAATGACATCTCCCAGGGCCCGGATCAGGGGAAGATGGAACCGCACGGCCCGCGCCGCGCCATTGCTGCCATCCCAGGCGATGATTACCGGCCCCGCGACGAATTCGTCGCTGCCCGCCAGCACGACCGGCAGCCGGGCGTCCATCATGACATGCTCGAACGCCAGGTATAGCGGTGTGCCGTTCTTGGCCGCCGACCGGGGAAACACCAAGGCCTGCGCCAGCGTTGCCGCATTGGCGCAGGCGCGCTCCACCGTGTTGACCTCATGGAAGAAGTCGCAGTCCAGCCCATGTGCTCCCGTGCTGGTGGCATCATGGAAGGCCGTCTCGGCCGTGCGCTTCATCGCAAGCTGCATTTCGACGATGCTTTGCGCAGTGCTCGCTGTCAGGCCTGCGGCTTCCGGGGTCGCCGAGACCATCAGAACCGAATTCGGATCGGGCAAGGCAAACAGGCCGGTGACGGACACATTCAACCGCCTCGCCAGTTCAACGGCAGCCAAGGTGCTCTGACGATCTTCTTTTTCGGTTCCCTGCAACACAGCGACGACTGACATGGGACATGTACCTCCAGGTGACGGGATCTGTTCAACTCGCAAACAGTCTACCATCCGGCCCGGTTTCGGCGAACTACGCAGATTCCCCTAGCGTGCGGCCGCGATCCGCATCCGAGCGATCCGGTCCGCAACAGCATTGGTCGGCTGGCCGCTGGTCAGCGCTTCATCCAGCACTTCGCCCAGTGTCTGGACCAGGCTCGCCAGCTTGGCGTCCACCCATTCGCGAGAATAGTTGCCGGAAATCTCGGCCGCCACATTGATGATGCCACCACCATTGATCACATAATCTGGCGCGTAGAGGATGCCCTTGCGCCGCAACAATTCCCCCATTTCCGGCACGACCAGCTGGTTGTTTGCAGCGCCTGCAATCGCTTTCACCCTGAACTGGTCCAGCGTCTGTTCGTTGACCACAGCACCCAACGCACAGGGCGCGAAAATATCCGCCTCGACATGGTAGATTTCATCCGGCGCAACGATACGCGCGCCTGTCCGGTCGGCCACCGCCTTCAGCGCTGCCTGGTCGATATCGGTGATGATCAGGTTCGCCCCCGCCTTGGCGAGATGGTCGCACGTATAGCCGCCAACCGATCCGACACCCTGGACTGCGACGGTCCGCCCTGTCAGGTCACCGCTGCCAAGCGCGCGCTTCGCCGTCTCGACAATGCCCAGGAACACGCCGCGCGCCGTGACTGGCGACGGGTCGCCACTCGCGGCCTCGCCCTGGTCGAGCCCGGCGACATAGGCCGTTTCCTGCCGCACGATCGCCATGTCGGCGACGTCGATCCCGACATCCTCAGCCGTGTAATAACGCCCCTGCAGGCTTTCTACCGCCCGGCCAAAGGCCTGGAACAGGGCCGGAGACTTGTCGGTCTTGGCATTGCCCCAGATCACCGCCTTGCCGCCGCCCAGCGGAATGTCGGCCATGGCATTCTTGTAGCTCATGCCCTGGCTGAGACGCAGCACATCCTTGAGCATGGCCTCGCCGGATGGGAAGTTCCACATCCGTGTCCCCCCCGCTGCCGGGCCGCGCGCCGTGGAATGGATCGCGATTATGGCTTTCAGGCCGCTGGCGGCATCCTGGAACAGGTGCACGCCTTCATGGGAATCATAGGAAGGATGGTCAAACATGGGTGAAATCGCATTTGGTTGCAGATGAAACGAAGCGCAGCGTTTAGGTTCTTGCTTCCCTTGGGTCAATCACAATGGCCGCGACACAGGCACCACTGGCCCAATCCTTGCCTGATTGCTACCCACGCCGTTGGCGCACCCTTGCCACCCCCCGTCCACCCGGCTGGAAACCACTTGTTAACCTTCAGAAAATTGACTCCTTCTCAGGAATTGACGCGTATCCTCTGCGTATAAAATGCAGCTACGTCCCATCATCCTTGCCATCGGCATCATGACCATCCTGCTCGGCGCAGCGATGATTCCGTGTGCATTGATGGATTTGGCCGACAAGCGTCCGGAAGCGCATGTCTTTGCCGTGTCCGCTTTCGGCTCGATGTTCATCGGCACCTGCCTCTGGGTCCTCGCCCGCGGCGGCGACCAGCGCACGGGCCAGCGCGAAGCCTTCCTGCTGACCGTGCTTGTCTGGGTCTTCCTGCCGGCCGTTGCGGCCATTCCGTTCATCGCGTCCGGCATGAGCCTGACCGACGCATTCTTCGAATGCATCTCCGGTCTCACGACAACCGGCGCAACCGTCCTCACTGGCCTCGACGACATGCCGCGCGGCCTGCTGCTCTGGCGCGCCATCCTGCAATGGTTCGGCGGCATCGGCATTATCGTGACGGCCATCGCCATCCTGCCCCAGCTCCGGGTCGGCGGGATGCAGCTGTTTGAACTCGAAAGTTCGGATATTTCCGGCAAGTTCCTGCCACGCATCACCGACATCGCGGCCTATCTCGGCTTCACCTACCTGTTGATCTCGATGCTCTGCGCCCTGTGCTACTCCCTCGTCGGCATGAACTGGTTCGACGCCATCGCCCATTCCATGACCACGATGTCGGCTGGCGGCTATTCAACCCACGACCTGTCATTCGGCTATTTCAATGACACCAATGCGCCCTATGTCGCGACCGCCTTCATGTTCATCGCCGGGCTGCCGCAGAGCCTTCTGGCGATGATGCTCCTCCAGGGGCGGATCATGCCGATGATCAGGGACCCCCAGCCGCGGATTTACCTGCTGATCGCGCTGGTGCTCTCACTGGTGATCGTGGCCTATCATGAGATCGTCGTCGATCCGCGTATCTTCGAGACCGCAGCACACGCGTTCAAGGACGCCCTGTTCAACATCATCTCGGTGATGACCGGCACGGGATATGCCTCGGCCCCCTATGACACATGGGGTGAACCGGTGATGGCCATCTTCCTGGTCGCCACCTTTGTCGGCGGTTGCGCGGGGTCGGCTGCGTGCGGCCTCAAGATGTTTCGCCTCGAAATTTCCGCCAAGGCCATCGTCGCCTATTCTCACCGCATGACGATGCCCCACCGCCGGACGCCCATCCGCTATGGCGGAAAAGTGGTCGACGAAGAGACCCTGCAATCCGTCATGGTCTTCGTGTTCCTCTACCTTACCACATTCCTGGTCGCCGCTGCGCTACTGTCCCTGTGCGGGCTGGACGCGATAACCGCCATTTCCGGTTCGGCAACCAGCGTCTCGAATGTCGGCCCCGGCCTCGGCCCGATCATCGGCCCATCCGGCACATTCCAGACCCTGCCCGATGCTGCCAAATGGATTTGCGCCATCGCCATGTTGCTCGGCCGGCTCGAGTTCATTTCAGTCTTCGTCGTGCTGACGCGCCGCTTCTGGCAAGGTTGAAATTTTCCCCGCCGGAAATCTGGACTCCTGCAGCATTTCCTGAACATATGGCACACACGGTGCCATTAGAGCGCCTGCGGGAGGAATTTCAGAATGTGGAAAACACTAGCGCTCGCCACTACGGCGCTCACCCTCGTCGCGTGCAGCGGCAACAAGTCTGAAGAGGCACCTGCTGACAGCGCAGCGGTCCCGGAAAGCACAGCCCCGGACGGCGCGACCCCCGGCTACAGCGCAGAGCGCAACGCCTATTTCGGCGACATGCATATCCACACGCGCAACAGTTTCGACGCCTACATCTTCAACGTTCGCCGCACTGCAGACGATGCCTATCGTTTTGCCAAGGGCGAAACCATCAAGCATCCGGCCGGTTTCGACATGGTGATCGCTGGCGGGCCGCTCGATTTCTATACCGTGACAGACCATGCTGAATATCTTGGCATCCTTCCGGCAATGAATTCCAAGGACTCGCCCCTCTCCGAACTGCCGCGCGCCAAGGACATGTTCTCGACCGATCCGGACAAGATTCTCGCGGCTTTCCAGGGTGTCGGCGAATCCGTTCGCTCCGGCGAGAAAATTGAAGAACTGTACGCTGAGCCGCTCATTAATTCCGTCTGGGGGCAGAACATTGCCGCGGCTGAAAAGCACAACGAGCCCGGCGTCTTTACCACATTTTCGGCCTACGAATTCACATCCGTCACGACGGAAGACAGTGAAGACGGCTTCGGCGGCGGCAATCTGCACCGCAATGTCTTCTTCCGCGGTGAAGCGCCTGCGCGGGCCTTCTCGACGCTCGACTCGACGAACCCTGAAGACCTGTGGGACTGGATGGATGCACAGCGCGCCGAGGGCCGCGAATCGATCGCCATCCCGCACAATTCGAATGTGTCAGACGGCCAGATGTTCCGGCTCGAGACCTATAATGGCGATCCGCTCGATGCCGCCTATGCCGACCAGCGCAACCGCAACGAACCGCTGATCGAAGTGACTCAGGTCAAGGGCACGTCCGAAACGCATCCCGACCTCTCGCCAAATGACGAATGGGCCAATTTCGAAATCTATGACGAATTGCTCGCCAGCAATATCGTGTCGAAAACCAAGGGCTCCTATGTCCGCGAAGCCTATCGCAACGGCCTGAAGCTGCAGGAAGAACAGGGTTTCAACCCGTTCCGTTTCGGCATGACGGGCGCCTCTGACAGCCATGTCGCCGGCGGCGCCTATTCGGAAACCGACTTCTGGTCGAAAGTCGGTATCGTCGATGGCCTGCCCTTCCAGCGTGGCTCGGTGCCGATGCCCGGCATAACCGACTGGGCCGATCAGCCCGACAACCGCACAACCCACAATGCCAAGCACTGGTTCTCGCGCTGGTCAGCGTCGGGTCTCACGGGCGTCTGGGCCGAAGAAAACACTCGCGACGCCATCTTCGACGCCTTCCGCCGCAAGGAAACCTTCGCCACGACCGGGCCGCGCATGAAGGTCCGCTTCTTCGGCGGCTTCGGCTACACGGCTGACACGCTGAATGCGCCCGACCTGGCCAGGCAGGCCTATGCCGGCGGTGTCGCCATGGGCGGCGACCTTGTCGGCGCGGGTGAGGCACCCCGTTTCATCGCCTGGGCCATCCAGGACGCGAATTCAGCGCCGCTTCAGCGTGTCCAGGTCGTCAAGGTCACCAGCAGCGGCGAAGCCGTCTATGACGCGGCCTGCTCCGGCGGCGCCGCGCCCGATGCCAACCATCGCTGCCCTGACAATGGCGCCAGTGTCGACATCACCACCTGCACCACGACCGACGGCAGCGGCGCCGGCGAACTGAAAGCCCTCTGGACCGACCCGGACTTCGTGCCCGGCCAGCGCGCCACCTATTATGTCCGCGTGCTCGAGAACCCGACCTGCCGCTGGTCGACCTGGGAAGCCAATCGCAACGGCACCCCGCCGAATCCGGACCTGCCGACCACGATCCAGGAGCGCGCCTATACGTCGCCGATCTGGTACATTCCGCCAGCCTAGATGCGACAGTTTCTACGCGAGCCGCTTGTCCATTTCGTCATCGTCGCATTGCTCGTGTTCGCGGGCCATGCGGCGTGGACGGCGCACGTCGCCGCCCGTGACGGCACCATCACCGTGACCCGGGACGACATGCAGCGTATGGCCGCGCTTTATGCCTCCGAATCCGGCGCGCTGCCCTCGCCGGAAGACATGGCCGCGATGGTCTCGGACAAGATCCGCGATGAAGCCCTGTCCCGCGAGGCTCGCCGCCTCGGCCTCGATGCCGGCGACACGATCATCGAACGCCGCCTCGCCCAGAAAATGGGCTTCATGATCTCCGATCTCGCCGACCCGCCTGCACCCGACGAGGCAACACTCCGGGCATGGTATGACGCTCACCAGGACGTCTACACGGCACCACCAAACATCACGTTCGAGCACGTCTTCCTCAGCACGGACTCCGCCACGAACGCGGACACAACCACGCTTCTCGACACCCTCAACGCCCCCTCACCACCCGACTGGCGCACCCTCGGCGATCCTTTCATTCTCCAGCGCGCCTATGGCGATCTCCCGTTTCGCGAAACCGTTCGCCTGTTCGGGACAGATTTCGCGACCGCACTCTTCGCGCTGGACGCCAGCGACGCGTGGCAAGGCCCGGTCAGGTCCGCCCTCGGCCTGCATCTCGTGCACCTGGTCGCGAAGGAGGAGGGCAGCCTGCGCCCCTTTGAAGAGGTCCGTTCGCGGGTCGAGGCAGACTGGCGCGATGACGCGCGCCGCTCCGCCAATGAGACGGCCATCGCGGACATCATCAAGCGCTACAAGGTCCGTATCGAAGGCGCCGAATGAGACGGCTGTTCCTCGCACTCCTGGTCCTTTTCTGCACCGCCTTGCCCGCCAGCGCGCATGAAGTCCGGCCTGCCTATCTGGAAGTCACCGAAACAGCCCCCGAGACCTATGCCGTCACGTGGAAGCAGCCTGTCCTGGACGGGCGACGCCTGAAGCTCGACCCGGTCTTTCCCGAGGGCTGCGACCGCGAACGCGAACGCGCCGATGCGGCGGGCGGCACCCTGGTCCAGCGCTGGGAGATGCAATGCGATCTCTCCACCGGCCATATCGAAATCGCCGGACTGGAGCGCACGCTCACGGATGCCTTTGTCCGCGTTGACCGCCTC
>JGI24723J26617_10003566_pt1 | contig 11223 bp, 8 predicted proteins | sample Cruoilmetagenom6_FD_26617 | JGI IMG/M metagenome (IMG submission 26617) | reverse complement strand
GATGGTAGAGTCTGTGGCGGACCTGCGAACGCGAGTCAAGCCGCTGGACTCCTTGCACGTCGTGCAGAACTCGATGAGCTCTCAACTGTGCTCACTGAGCATGTCCAAGAGTTCGAGCTCAAGAGAGAAGAGCTTATATCAGTTGATGCGGACGCTGCTCAGCTTGCTCAACAACGCTCTGAGCTCCATTCTGCACTAGGTACTTCTAAACAACAACTCGTGGAACAGAANCATGCTCGTGATCGTCATCAGTCCGATCTCGATCGTCTGACGAGAGAGATTGAACGAACCGCTGACGAACTACTTGCAATCCGCTCAAGGACTGATGAGATTCAAAGCGAACGCAATGAACTNGAAGCACGAGCAGTGAAACTTGAAGGTTTGCTGCTAGAACAACAAGNGCGTGCTNCGAATGCTCAAGAGCTTCTTGACGGCATCGAACGAACACTCGAAGATGCGAATGAAAAAGTCTCCAGTGCTCGAGTCCTCGCATCAACTGTTCACGAAAAGCTTCGCTCAGAGCAACGCCAGCTTGCTCAGACACAGAACCAACGCGACGAAACCGAACGCGGCTGCGCAATGGCACAGCGTCATATCGAGCGGTCCGCAGCGATCCTTGATGAACACCAGCGCGTTGCTCGCGAATCCATGGAGCAAGAGAAGCAAGCGAATGCTCAGATTGTAAACCTCGAAGAACTTGCTACAGAGCGACTCAGTCTTGTGAAGGAGTCGCAAGATCGCAGAAGCCAAATCAATGAACGGCTCGCATCCGTTCGTGATACTGCAGATGCTTTCCAACGCGACTTCCATGCTATCGAGCTCGCAAAGCGTGAGACTGAAGTGAAACGAGAAAACATCGAAGAACGCACACTCGAAGACTTAGGCATGGATCTCATCTTCGAATATCCTGAATACGACACATGATGAAGGACGACGATGTTGATCGCATCGAAACCGATCCAACCCAAGCTCGTGTCAATGTACTCAAAACAGAAATCAAGAAGCTCGGCAACGTCAACCTCAATGCGATCGAAGAAGAATCGAATCTTTCGCAACGTAACGACGAACTAATCTCCCAGGTCAAAGACATCGACGAAGCACGCATTAAACTCGCAACACTCATCGAGAAACTGAATGTCGCGTCGCGTACCAACTTCGGTGAAGTATTCGAAAGCATTCAGCAAGAGTTCGGCGGCCGAAACGGCATGTTCCGTAGACTCTTCGGTGGCGGCCGAGCTGAAGTCCGTCTCATGCCACTCGTCAAAGATGTCGATGGACAAAAAGTCGTTACCGACGAGATTGATCTGCTCGAATCAGGGATCGAAGTCATCGCAAAACCACCAGGGAAAGAGCCTCGCTCGATCAACCAGCTTTCGGGTGGTGAGAAAACCATGACCGCAGTTGCGATGCTCCTTGCGATCTTCCGTTCAAAGCCAAGTTGTTTCTGTGTCCTTGACGAAGTTGATGCCGCGCTCGACGAAGCGAATGTTGGACGCTTCTGCTCAACACTTGACATCTTCGCGAAACAGAGCCGCTTCATCGTCATCACGCACAACAAGCGGACGATGCAAGCTACGAACAAACTCTTTGGCGTCACAATGCAAGAGCGTGGAGTCTCTAAGCGTGTTGAAGTACGATTCGACCAGGTCGGAGACGATGGACACATCGACGCTTCTGCGATTAAGGAATCTGACAAATCAGAAGCTGCGATCGAATCGATCTCAGATCCGAATCCATCTGAAGATCAACCAACAGGTCCGTTGCGAGCAGCACTAGCTTCGATGCGAGAAGAAAACGCACCCCCTGTTGAAGCTGTAGATATTTAGTATTTTCTCAATATCACAAAGTTATTTAATCAAATATTCGAGTATAAGATAAGTATGAAATCATACTTATCTTTTTTAATCGCATTGTTAATAGTCGCATTCAGCGTTTCACACTCACGAGCAGATATCGTCACTCTCAAAGATGGCACCGTCATCGAGGGGACGGTAATCAAAGACACTCGTGCTGAAATCGTTATTGAAATCAACATCTCAAATATCAAATCTACGAAGAAGATTGCTCGATACAAAGTCAAANCGGTTCTCATCCAACCGATTGAACAACCCGACGAGGACTCAAAGCCAAGCATTGAAACTCCAAAATCCAATACAAGTGATTCGTCAGGAGATTCAGAAGTAGAACAAGAAGAATCAACCAAACCAATGCGAGAGATCAGGCGCAGATCGGTTACCAAAGAAAAACCAACACTCGCGATGACGATCCCAATCACCGGAACTCTGGGGGTGGAAACGAATCACAAAGGCTTGCGAGCAGCTTTAGAAAAAGCAAGAACCATGGGTATTAACCATGTCATCTTTGAGATCAACATTGACTGGAAAGAGAAATCAATAGACAACATTGGGTTGTACTATGCAGCCGAAGCTTGCCTGGAAGTCCTCGAAGAGTTCAGTGACGAGATTGAATACTACTCAGTCATTTCTGAAAAATGTCACTCAACTTCCAGCGTGTTCTTAGCATACTCCAACCATATTTTCATGCGGCCTCGTTCAACCATCGGATCAGTTGGGGTGTATTCCGATGTGCCGTCACATATCCCTTCTTCGATTAGAGATATCGAGTTTGAATCGATATCGCGATTAATGCCCAAAATCAAAGTCTTATCTGAAGAACATAAGCATCAGTTTTCGATCTTCGAAGCACTCATGATCAAAAAAACAGAAGCGTGGCAACTCGAAGACGGTTCCATTGTCACAGTGAAACCTAAAGGTAAGAGCAAACAGATTGACAACTCCACCTTGATGTTCAATGGCAATGATCGGGAACTGATCGATGCTGGATTTGCAAAGCCCTATACCAAGCTTGTAAAAGAGATCGGCGATTCGATCGGAGTTGACAATCTAAAAATTGCATCGGGGCTCGGCGCTCGAATGATTAAACCTGCCAAAGCTGAATATGTGAAATATGAGAAAACATATAAAGACACACTCAGAGGAATTCTCGATGCGGCTGGAAATCTTGAGGTGTATGACCCTCGAAACATAAGACCAGAGAATTTTAAGATCGAATTTCGAACCGATGACAACAACCGCATTATCTATACAGATGGGCCGACCCCCTCTGCAATGACGAAGAACTTATGGAGAGGGAATGCCAACCGTTCCTTGTACAACTGCGAAGTTATTCTTGAAGGCTTAGAGCGGCTCAGAGCAATCGCTGATCACACTCTAGAGAACGACATAGAGCATTTGTACTTCCCACTCTATTTCGACAAGAAGTATGAAGATTCCGTAATCGAAGCACAAGATTGGATCACAGAGAATAAACTCATTATCCCATCAGCAATGTTTAACAAAGATCATGGGATTGTTGGATGGAATATGGAAGACTTTGGCTTGATAAACAATCTCTATAAGCCAAACACGAGTCCATAAAAAACCCTGCCGCAATTAGGACAGGGATTTTTCTATGTTCTCGTTGCGATTAATTGGACTCAATCAACTTCTTGAGTTTCTGTAAACCATCCATCCAACCCTCTTCAAACTCTTCAGCCATCCCGTCGCTAATCTCCCCCGCCATTCGATGATCGATATGGACTCGTGTCCCCCCATCAACTTCCTCGAACGCAATGGTCATATTCATGATCACTGCTGCAGGCATGGTGCAATCTCCACGCATACGAATCTTCTTGTTTGGTTTGATCATCGTGATCTCTCCGAGTACATTGAATCCTCCGTTAGGGAGTAGCATGTAACATCGACCTCCAAGCTTCTCCTCAATCTTGGTCGGATTGGTCACTTTGGTTTCTTCATTCTCATAAAACCATGATCCAATATCTTCAAACCAAGCTCGATACACCTGCTCCTTTGGTGCGCTGATATGGATTTCGATCTGTGCATTTGCGACTCGTGCTGCGTTTTCCATTATTTTCGTTGACATTTGTTCTCCTATCAATTAATCCGTTTACCCTCTTGCTTTGATTCAACTTGCTCTTTTAATCTGATCAATGAGCCCGCCCATTGATCCTCATATTTACTTACCCAGCGCTCATACATCTGTTTCAATGGAACCGCGTTTAAATGATTCCATCGAGTTCGGCCTTCTTTGCGAGCGATGACGAGTGACGCTTCTTCAAGTATCTTGAGATGCTTCATCACTCCAAACCGGGTCATCTCAGGGAACAGCTCCACCAGCTGTGATGTTGTCTTAGGTCCCTCTCGTAATGCATCAAGTAACCCTCTCCTAGTCGGATCTGCAAGTGCTCGAAAGACGGAATCCATCTGCTCAGGTTCGATTTGTTGTTTTCTCTTCACGCCATCCATGGCGAATCTCCATATTCGTATTAATAAAGTGACTATATGGTCACATGTCAGCAAATGCAAGCCTCTTGTTGAAATTTTGCACATTTTGAATGAATCCACAGTAAACGAATCCAATTCCGCGGACTCTCAAGGTACATTCAAACAATGAAGATCATCCCCTACCTCCTATGCTTGTTTCTGTCCTTGAGCGGCAATGCGGCTGATGAACCACAGATGGAAACCTACACCTTCGTTTACATTCTCACAGGGCCTACAGCGGATCTTGATCAAGACGCTCAGAGTAAGGCATTTGCAGGACATTTTGCGAATATGAAACGAATGGCAGAAGAAGGCGATCTTCTCCTTGCCGGCCCGTATGGAGCTCCCAAGACTGATGAAAATCTACGAGGACTCTGGATTTTCAACACAGATCAAACTGAGAAAGCTCTCGAACTTGCAAGGACTGACCCAACTGGAAAACTGGGCGTCTTCGTATTCGATGCAATCCAAATGAAAACTGATGATCCACTTCTCGAACTCCCTCGGCTTGAGAAAGAAGATAGAGAACAACGACTTGCAGATCCGGACCTCCCTGATCAGTGGGTTGGACGAGGATATATCATCGCTACAGCTATCACGGCTGAAAGCAGTGATGTAAAGCGTGTTCCTGGCGTACTGATCTTGGGAACACTNGTAGGCCTAGAAAATACTCGGATAGCTGAGGATCACACCCTTGTTTTGCTCGAAGCAGCAACGCCTCAAGAAGCGAAAGATATTCTAATTGCAGCAGGTTGCGAGCCAGAGCAGTGGACCATGGACACATGGTATTCAAACGCAACCCACACTCANCTCCCTTCGCTCCGAGTTCAATCTGACGATTGATCCGCCAACTCATAGCACTACAAACGCGCTACCATCTCTTAGATGCAGAGTGAACAGAAAGATTTTGAAGTTGTCAGCAGTTTCCAACCTGCAGGCGATCAACCCGATGCGATCGATGCACTCACTCATTCGATCATGAATGGACAGAAATCGAGCTGTCTATTGGGCGCGACGGGCACCGGTAAAACTTTCACGATGGCCAATGTGATTGCTAAAACAAGCAAACCGACCCTGATTCTTTCACACAACAAAACACTCGCCGCTCAGTTGTTCGAAGAACTCAAATCGTTCTTCCCTAACAACTCAGTCAACTACTTTGTATCCTACTACGACTACTACCAACCCGAAGCGTACATCCCAGGACGCGATATCTATATCGAAAAAGACTCTGCACGAAATGATGATCTGGATCAACTCCGACTCGCATCAACATCGAATCTCATACAGAGACGCGATTGCATAGTCGTTGCTTCAGTCTCTTGTATCTTTGGGCTTGGATCCCCCAGTGCATATTCTGAAAAAGTCTACACGCTCAATATTGGAATGCATCTTCCAAGACGAGCACTCTTCCTCGCGCTCAATGCGATGCAGTACGAGCGTGCAGAAATCGAGTTCAAACGAGGCTCATATCGAGCACGTGGAGACGCGATTGAAGTCTGGCCTGCATATGAAAAATTCGCAGTGCGCATCGAGCTCTTCGGAGATGAAATCGATCGGATTGAACTTATCAATCCAACGAGCGGCGAACTACTCGCTCAAGAATCTCAATACTTCTTATTCCCAGCGGTCCATTATGTGATGCCCGAAGATCGACTCAATGAAGTCATCACATCGATCAGGACTGAAATGGATGAGCGAGTCATGCATCTTCGCCACGAAGGCAAACTCCTCGAAGCACAACGATTGCTCGCAAGAACGAAGTACGATCTTGAGATGATTGAGGAGATTGGTTACTGCTCAGGAGTTGAGAACTACTCACGATACATGGACGGCCGACTCCCTGGAGAACGCCCATTCACTCTACTCGATTACTTTGACTACGCGCCTGGGAACCCACAGAGATCTGACGAACCTGATCGAGATGTCACTCTCGTTGATGCGCATGGAGAAGCAATCCGTCCGACTCAGGACACACGAGATCATCAAGAGGACAGCCGAAGGTTTGGAGTTTCCCGAACCAATCTCAAGGATTGGCTTCTCATCGTCGACGAATCCCATGTCACGCTCCCACAGATCCGTGCGATGTACAACGGCGATAAAGCTCGTAAAGATGTTCTCGTTGAGCACGGGTTCCGTCTACCAAGTTGCTTAGACAATCGTCCGCTGCGGTTCGAGGAGTTCGAATCACTCGTTCCTCAGATTGTTTATGTCAGTGCGACCCCTGGTCCTTATGAACTCGAAAAAACCGGAGGCGAAGTTGTTGAACAAGTCATCCGACCAACCGGGCTTCTCGATCCAATCGTCGAAGTTCGTCCTGCAAGTGGACAGGTTCCAGATCTCGTCGAGCAATGCAAAGATCGAGTCGCGGCCGGCGATCGTGTGCTCGTTACAGCATTGACAAAGCGACTCTGCGAGGATCTCACTACATATCTCTCTGACCAAGGACTCAGAGTCCGCTATCTCCATTCAGAGATTCAAACACTCGAACGCTTGGAGATCCTTACTGATCTTCGTGCAGGAGAGTTTGATGTGCTCGTTGGAGTGAACTTACTCCGCGAAGGATTGGACTTGCCCGAAGTTTCGCTCGTAACGATTCTCGATGCGGACAAAGAAGGATTCCTGCGAAGCGCGACAAGCTTAATCCAGCAGATGGGACGTGCAGCGAGAAATGTAGATGCAAAGGTGATTCTCTACGCTGATAAAATCACCAAAGCGATGGCGACTGCGATGGACGAAACGCAGCGCCGACGAGAGAAACAAATTGAGTACAACAAACTCAATGGGATCACGCCTCAGACAATCCGCAAGGAAATCCGCACAGGTATCGACTCAACCCTTAAAGCAAGGAAAACAGCGAAGAACGCAACTGATGACATTGATGATCCAGCGCTCGACGCTCGTGATCTCGTCATGATCCTTGAATCAGACATGATTGAATCCGCGACAAACATGGAGTTTGAATCAGCAGCGTTGCTCCGAGACCAGATGGTCCATGTGCGAGATCTCATCACACAGCATGAGAGTATCCTTGGGTCTGATTCCAAGAATGAACCCATTCTCATCAAACGAAGTGAACTCGCAAAAGCAATCAAACCTAAGGGTGGAAAACCCGGATCCGCAGGAACCCGAGGCGGACGAAAGAGATAGAAGTTCACTCACAAGCAAATCAGCGTCCTCAATCAAGTGAACTCTGATTGTGATTACAATGCTGATTGATCACTTGCTCTTTTGATGTTGAAAGCACCTACTATTGCCCATGGATCAGCAGAGAGAACCCGATTTTAACTCAAATAGATCTACCCCGGCTCAGTTTCGCTCAAAACTGGGGACTTATCTCACAGGAGTGATCATCGGTTTCCTCATCCTCGGCGGAATCTACTACCAAAAACATCTCGCAACAAAGCGACTCGATGCAATTCGAGCTCAAGAAGCTTCCACTGAGAATGCGAACCCAACAACAGATATAAAGAGTGAGCAACCTTGACTCGGGTGACTACGAAAAAGAAAACTGTTTCGAAATCGAAGACGACTAAGAAAAAAGCATCTTCGAAAACTCGTACTGCTCCATCTTCAAAGTCGGAGAAGCTATCTTCGAGCCCAAGCAAATGCATTCGCATTCGCGGTGCAAAAGAACACAACCTGAAATCACTCGACATCGATATCCCTCGCGATCAGCTCGTGATCATTACCGGATTATCAGGCTCTGGCAAATCATCACTCGCGTTCGATACCATCTTTGCAGAAGGCCAACGCAAATACATGGAATCATTGAGCGCGTACGCTCGACAGTTTCTTGACCAACTCAAGAAACCCGATATCGAAGAAATTGAAGGGATCCCCCCTACAATCGCGATTGAGCAACGCTCTTCATCGCACAACCCTCGTTCAACAGTTGCGACGACGACAGAGATTTATGACTATCTCCGTTTGCTCTTTGCCCGCTGCGGCACTCCTCGATCTTGGGCAGTAACCAAAGCAAAGAAAGACTCAACAGTTCTCAACCGATCAGGACGAGTGATTGAGTCTTCAAGCGCGTCGCAAATTGTCGATCATGTCATGAAGTTCGAGGAAAGCACAAGATTAATGGTCCTCGCACCAGTTGTTCGTGCAAAGAAGGGATTCCACAAAGACACACTCGAAGCCTTCTTCAAACAAGGATGGATGCGAGCGAGAGTAAACAATGAAATTGTTGATCTTCGTGAGACACTCAAAGAAGATAACGAAAACCCACTCAAACTCCATCGACACAAGAAGCACTCCATCGAAGCAGTGGTCGATCGAATTGTCATCAAACCCGATGCTGACACGAGACAGAGACTGGTAGAATCAATCGAAGCTGCGCTCCGATTAGCTGAAGGCTCAGTCATCATCGCTGTGAACGATGAACAAGATCGAACGCTCTGGATAGATCACGCTTACAGCGAGCACTTTGCGGACCCCGATCATCCTGAGATATCATTAAGCGAACTCTCGCCTCGCGTTTTTTCGTTTAACTCTCCGTTTGGAGCTTGCCCTGATTGTCACGGATTGGGTGTAATCCTTGAGTTCTCAGAAGAGCTTGTAGTACCCAATATGGATGTCGCGATACTCAACAATGCGATCCAGCCTTGGAAGAAAAACGGCCCAGGCGGCATGATCTACCCAAGATATCTCCGCAAGTTCTGTAGAGCTTTCGAAATCCCTCAGTCAATGCATCTCTCCGCGATGTCCGATGATCTTTTCAATCTGCTCATGCGTGGAACCGATTACGCCAACGAGCATCGCACGACGAAAAAGAAGTTCACAAAGCAATGGGAAGGCGTATACCCAATGCTCCACAACTGGTTCCACAAAACGGAATCAAGCTGGGTGAAGGATCATCTCCATCAGTACCAACAGGAAATTGTTTGCCCCTGTTGTCACGGAGATCGCCTGAAGATCTCCGCTCTTCATGTCACTATCGAATCTGCTCATTATGCAAATACTGAGAAAACAGCATCGAAGTCTGTAATCGGGCGCCCAAGCAATGACGGCTCAATCCTCAACATCTCAGAACTCTCAAGACTCAATATCACCGATGCGATCAAGTTCATCGAAGGGCTCGTACTCTCGAAAGAACATGCACAAATCGCAGAAGCGATTTTGCGAGAAATCATTAACCGACTCAAGTTCCTCGAATCCGTCGGCCTCGACTACCTCTCGCTTGATCGACGCACCGCATCCCTCAGCGGCGGCGAAGCACAACGAATCCGACTCGCAACACAAGTCGGATCAGGACTCGTCGGCGCTTGTTATGTGCTCGACGAACCGACGATCGGGCTCCATCAACGCGATAACGATCGACTCATCCGAACACTGCGACATCTAACGGATATCGGGAACACCGTCCTCGTTGTCGAGCATGACGAAGACACAATCCGTGCTGCAGACCACATTGTTGATATTGGACCAGGTCCAGGTGTCCACGGCGGTACCGTCGTCGCTCAAGGTTCTATTTCAGACATCACCAAGGCGAAGAACTCACTCACAGGTGACTACCTCAGCGGCCGACGAAAAATTGAAGTGCCCAAGAATCGCCGAACGCTTAACAAGAAAAAAGCAATGGTTGTCAAAGGCGCCAAACACAACAACCTCAAGAATATCGATGTCCCTTTCCCAATTGGCGGAATGCTCTGCGTAACCGGAGTCTCAGGCTCAGGCAAATCGACTCTTGTCAACCAGATCTTGCTCCGCGCTGCTAAGCAACATGTCATGGGCAGCAAGACCAAACCCGGCGCTCATTCACGAGTCACTGGATTGCAGCACATCGATAGAATTATCGAAGTCGATCAGTCACCTATTGGTAGAACCCCCCGATCCAATCCTGCAACTTACACAGGGATATTCGACGATATCCGCAAGGTCTTCACAGCAACGAAGGAATCGAAAATCCGTGGGTACAAGCCCGGACGATTCTCGTTCAATGTCGCTTCAAACAAAGGCGGCGGCCGATGTGAAGCATGTAGCGGCCAGGGAATGAAGAAAATCGAAATGCACTTCCTTCCAGACGTGTTTGTCGAATGTGAAGTTTGCAATGCGAAGAGGTACAACCGCGAAACACTCGAAGTNAAATATCGCGGAAAGAACATCGCTGATGTACTCGCACTCACTGTTGAAGACGCGTGCACCTTCTTTGAGAATCATCCAAAGATCCTCCGGTTCACAACATGTCTCCGAGACGTTGGACTNGGATACATCACACTTGGACAGCCTTCAACAACCCTCAGCGGNGGCGAAGCTCAAAGAGTCAAACTCGCAACNGAACTCGGTAAAGGCACCCGACATGACGGCACTCCAAGCTCTGANCACACACTCTATATCTTGGACGAACCAACTACAGGNTTGCACTTTGAGGATATCAACAAACTCATCGTGGTCCTGAATCGACTCGCGGATGCTGGAAACACATTGATTATCATCGAACACAATCTCGATGTCATCAAGTGTGCAGATTGGGTCATCGATCTCGGACCCGAAGGCGGCGATCACGGCGGTACTCTGCTCGCAACTGGAACCCCTGAGGAAGTTGCCAAAATTAAAACGAGCTACACAGGCCAGTATCTCAAACCGATGCTCGCATAACCTTGCTTCAATCTACTCAGCTCGATTTGATCAGATAATCAAAGTTATCTATTCGCCTACGAAGACTTGATACATCAAAACGCTCTGGCAACTCAAGCTGTCCAAAGTGCGCCGCGGCTAAGCTCGCAGCGCGCTTTGCAATAATACTGGGCGGCACAGCCCCTCCAACAAGATGCTCATGATCGACCCAAGACATCGTGATCTCGTGCTCACTGGAAGCTCCATCTCCCCACTCGATGCGCAGTGTATATAACCAACCATGCTGCGTGCCATGTTC
>JGI24723J26617_10003561_pt1 | contig 11235 bp, 12 predicted proteins | sample Cruoilmetagenom6_FD_26617 | JGI IMG/M metagenome (IMG submission 26617) | reverse complement strand
TCTTAACTTTACTTTCGTGGCTTCACCCGCCGTGTTGCCTCGGCCACTGTCGGATCCTCGGGCCATGGATGGCGCGGGTAACGGCCGCGCATGTCTTTGCGCACATCCGCATAGGAACTGACCCAAAAGTTTGGTAAATCGGCAGTGGTTTGCACGGGACGGCGTGCAGGTGATAACAGTTCGATCAACAAGGGGATGCGATCGGGCCCGACGGTTGGATGTTTGGTCAACCCGAACAGCTCTTGCAAGCGCACAGAGACACTGGGTTGCTCACCACTGTAATCCACAGGCAATCGGGTGCCGGTCGGGGCTTTGATATTGGCGGGGGCAAGCCTGTCTAGAACCTGCGCTTCATCCCACGATAAAATACCTGTAAGGATCGTGTTCATATCTAATCGTTTTAAGCCATCGGTTTTTTTTACGCATGATAAATGTGGCGCCAACCAGTTTTCAAGCCCGTCCAGAAGGGCCGTATCTGACAAGTCAGGCAAGTCGCTGCCTTTGTCGCGCAACCATTCCACACGGGCGCGCAACAAATCTGCGGGTTTTGACCATGGTAAAACCTTTAGGCCCAGATCCCGGATACCCGCGACCATACCTATGGCCAATGCTTCGGGTGGGCAGTCTTTCCAGTTTTCATCACTGAGTACCAAAGCTTGGAACTGTCGTTGCACCCGCGCATCCACCCGACGCTCACGCTTGTTCCAGACGCAAAGCTTCACCTCTTTGATTTGATCGCCGTATAGCGCAATAAGTTCAGCCTCTGTTAATGCCGCACACAGCCGAATGTGTGCGTTCTTGGCATCGCCATCCAGATCAGTGGCAACAATCAGGCGGTTTGCCCCCATTGTATCGCCGTCGTCGAAATACGCACCTTTGCCGCCGGACAACAGATAGCGCGGCGCATCACCTGAACGGTGCAGGCCAATGCGGTCGGGATAGGCAAGGGCTGCCATTGCGCCCAAGGAAAACGTTGTCTTGCCTTGCGGTGCCAAACGCTTGGCCTCTTTTTTGATTGCATCAATCGTTGTGCGATTGGCGCGGTAAGGGCGTTCACGATGGAACTTGCCTAAATCGCGTAAAGCTTCCCAACGCAAGGTCAGATCGGCCGGCAGGGTGCGGCCTTCGCGGATCAAGGGGTCGCGGGCTTCCAACATTGCGGCCAGTAACCCTGCATCTTGTCCGGCTTGCATTACCACATGAGCAAGGCGTGCATGCGTCGGTTGTCTTGCCAATTTGCGCCCATAATCAGTGATGCGCATGTTTGCGTCCAATGCGCCCAACATGTGCAACAAATTTTGGGCTGCATTGAAATCCGTTTCACGTGGGGTGCTTAAAAAAGGCATGGCANCGGGGTCNTTTGTGCCCCAAACCGCCAATTCCAAAACCAGACCCGTCAAATCGGTGGAACGGATTTCCGGTTCGGGGAAGGGGGCCATGCCGCCCTGTTCGCCCTTGGTCCACAATTTATAACAAACGCCTGCGCTTACACGCCCGGCGCGGCCCTCGCGCTGGGTGGCCTCGGCTTTGGTCACGCGTTCCGTGATCAGACGCGACATGCCGGAGTTGCTGTCAAAACGCGCCCGTCTGGCACGTCCTGTATCGACGACGACACGGATGTCGGGGATGGTCAGCGAAGTTTCCGCGATTGAGGTTGCCAGAACTACCTTGCGGCCCGTTTTTACAGGCGCAAGTGCTTCGCGCTGGTCTTTGAACGGCATTGCGCCATAAAGCGGGCGGATGGCAACGTCAGGCCCAAGGGATTGCCCTAATAGCTGCTGGACGCGGTTAATTTCACCCGCACCCGGCAAAAATACAAGAACGCCACCGGACGTTTCATAAACAGCTGTTGTGATCAAAGACGCTACTGCATCTTCAAATCTTGGCCCTTTGCGGCCTGTTTGTGCCCATGGGCGGGGCAGAAACTTTTGTGCGACAGGATAGGATTTNCCTTGTGAAGTTATAATCGGTGCATCCCCCATCAAAGCGGCTACGGGGGCTGCATCTAGCGTGGCAGACATCACGATCAGGCTTAGATCATCGCGTAGGACCGCACGGATTTCCAACGCTAATGCAAGCCCCAAATCTGCTTGCAAGCTGCGTTCGTGAAATTCGTCAAAGATAATGCACGAAATGCCCGGCAAATCGGGGTTGCTTTGGATCATGCGGGTTAAAATACCTTCGGTCACGACCTCAATTCGGGTGTCGGTATTAACCTTACTGTCCCCGCGCATGCGGTAACCTACGGTTTTTCCAACAGGCTCACCCAAAGTTTCAGCCATGCGTTCTGCGGCGGCGCGCGCAGCCAAACGCCTTGGTTCCAACATCAGGATTTTACGTTTATACAACCCCTTTTCCAACAGGAACAGCGGCACGCGGGTGGTTTTGCCAGCACCCGGCGGGGCTTGTAATACTGCCTGATTAGCCGATGTCAGTGCAAGCAAAAGGGCGGGCAATGCAGCTTCAATGGGAAGTGCAGCACTCATGTGTGGTTACTTTCGGATTGCCCGAATTTTGCCGAATGTGGCGTCAGCGCTGAAATCGTTAAAACGGTATGTCCCATCATTCTGTTGCACATAGTGTATTGTGAAAGGAAAGTTGACCCTCTTTTGCATATCATGCGGTGAAAATCCCGCAATACGTTTGTAACTGCCGGCACAAGTGGCAATGCTGCCTTTGATCACGGGTTTGCCCAAGGTGATTTTTGATCGTCTGCGTCCGTCGAACATGTCGTGCGTGGTATTGCATAGTTTATCGATAGGGCGTGATTTGAAAGTGGCATAACCGGCGGTTAGCAAATCCTTCGTACCAACCTGTTTTGACGGCGCAATATCATATGGGCGCTTTGCACGCGACGGTTGATAGCTGTCGACAACAGGTGTGCGACCTTTCCAGTGCATTTTAACAATCGATTGGCGGTTCCCCGTATTCAGATGGCCTGCATATTTTTTTGACTGATAAGCCCCGTTTTTAACTTTGCCGGATGCGCTGCCCGTAAAGCCGATTTCCTTGATTACCTTCAGCAAGGCAGAGGGTGTGACGCGCCCGTTAATGGCGTAAGAATTACCTTTTTCAGCGGCGTTGATGGTAATTGTGCCTGCCTTAATGCCAATCGCGTAAAGTTTAAGAGTGATAATTTCTGCCTGTGCCGAAACAGGCATGGCGATACAGCCGGCTAGGGTAAGGGTTTGTAACAGCAATTTCATGCGCTTGCTCCAATGCATTGCGAGTTGCATTAAATCTATGGTGGTGCAGTCGCAAATATAAGGGTGGCAAGTTCACGCAATCTGACAAAAGTGAAACGTTTCATATTCAGTATGGAATTTTAGTCTAGTGATCGCACTAATATAACGCGCTGAGCACGGTGTAACATCCTGTAATAATTAATATTATACCTGCTATATTTGAGATTACCTTACCGTATGGAAGTGTTTTTTCAATAAGTACATAAAGCGCCAGACCAACAATCCAATAAAGGTTCATAACGCCACCAACAAATAAAAGAGCCATTAAAGCCCAACAGCAACCCAAACAGTAAACTCCGTGATGCGCACCAATTATAAATGCACCAACCGGGCCCGGGCGACGGTTTTCCGATAGGAAATAAGCAGGTGACCTGCATTGTTTCAGGCAAGCATTTTTCAGGTCTGAAAACTGATATAAACCAGCACACAAAAAGATCGTACCTGCAAATAGTTTCGAATTGACAGTCATCATGCTGGCCGAGATTAAACCGGTTACTTCCAAACCCCACTGTAATAGGGTGGCCATGACACTGAAAGCGGCCCAAACCATCAAATACCCCGCAAGCAGAAGGCCGCTATGAAACGCTGCATTCCGCTTATCCCTTCCTTGGCGTTTCAATGCCGCGTACAACAATAACGTTGGGGCGGCGCTGGGTGTCATCATCGCGATCATCATCATCCACCACATCAGAATGACCAGTGTGAAATAGCTGGGTGACCAGTCGGGGTTATTGCCCATATGCATTGTCTCGCCAATGGGTTTAGCCATTTTAGTCATCTCGAGGGCGGACATATTCATGCCCACCCCTGTGACAGTGTAAATGCCCGCCAAAACAACTATGGCAGCGACTGCTAGCGTAACGATCATACGGTCTTTACTGACAAGGCGTTCCACTGCACCTTTGCCATTATTTTGTTCTGTAAAGGACATTGTGCTGTTTTAGCGCACAACCCCTGCACCGGTAAGGTGCAAGCTGGCAAAATGGGCATGGGTGTCGCTGTTCTTATCCAACGAAATTTCACCACCGGTTGTTTTGGTTCTGCCTGACGCCATTTCAGCATGACCAAACTCAAAACCATGCGGCAGATTGATGCCAATGCGGTGAGGATCTCCGGTAACGATGTTCGGGATCGGTTTTGCATTGATTTCGAACACATCAGCGACTTCGGCATTTCCAATCCGTTCAGCCTGATTCACATCCATTGAAATAGATTTGTATAGCGTCTCGTGCCGGTTTGGTGCCATAGCTGAAAAAACATACCACATGGTTGCCATTTCATCTGTATCCTGTCCTGTCAGAATAGCCTGCAGGGCCGCGCGCTGATCTTCATCGGCGTTTTTGTCGATGATCAGTTGCATTTGGCCGTTGCCCTCATGGATTGCGCCGGGCCACTTATAAACTCCTGCCGCGCGCAAGCCGTCCAGTTTTACATCGCCATAATGGCCTTTTTTAATGTCGTAAACCACGGCTGCTTCACAGATGCCGTCTGTCGGTAAAACGCCAAACTGGCACGGGCAACCGAAATTGCAATTACAGTTAGCTATTTCTTCGCCTTGAATACTCCAATCAGTCATACTTTCCCCCTATAATAAAATTGGGACGAGCGCNTTCCCCGTCATAAAACGGTTTTCGCCTGTAAAATATGCCTTAATCAGATGTGGTTTTTTATAAATATCAGCAAAAGTGCATTGGCCGATGTTTCTACCCCTGCGACATATTGGCATTTTTTAGCCCGAATTGTCAAACTTGACCGGCGCCTTGCAATTCGGTGGGGGCTTTGTCATTACATCATCAAACTCTGAGTGTGGATAAAATACGCAAGCCATAACAGAATCCCTTGACGCCCTTTGATATCGGGCCTAAAGAGGCGGCTCGAAATTCATGTTCCAAAGGGCACCGTGCGCTTGGAACGAAAAGTAAGGATGCTAGACATGTCACGTGTTTGCGAATTAACTGGTAAAGGCCCAATGAGCGGCAATAATGTCAGCCACGCCAAAAACAGAACCAAACGTCGGTTTTTGCCGAACCTGAATGATGTGACTTTGGCCAGTGAAACGCTGGGTCGCTCTTTTAAGTTCCGCATTTCAGCGGCTGCTTTGCGCACAATTGACCATCGCGGTGGTTTTGACGCGTTTTTGGCCAAAGCCAAAGACAGCGAACTGTCAGTGAATGCTTTGAAAGTCAAAAAAGACATCGCCAAAGCACAAGCTGAAGCAACNGCTTAAGCTAACGTTTTAAAGATTTTTTGCGGCCTTGAAGATTTCTTCGGGGCCGCTTCTTTTTGTCGTGTGGTTTTTCTTCCGTAAGAAGCTTAAGCGCATCTTAGACAGTTGAATTTTTTACAAATGGAATGATGAAATGGCACAAAAATCTAAATCAGGTATTATCGGTATAATCCTTGCGTCACTAGTGGTGATTGCATCGTTGATTTTCTTAGGGTGCGTTTTGAAACACAAATACCATGGCCATTATGGGATGGATCATGCACAGCACCACGGAATGAACCACGATCAGCATGGTGAAGGCCACACCGAAATGCATGAAGCGGGCGAAGGCATGGTGATCGCGCATAGCTTTGCACGGGCCAACGGGGCCTCTGCCAAAGCGGGTGCTGCGTTTATGATCATCAAGAATTTCACGGACGATGATGACCGTCTGATCGGTGTGGTATCGAATGTGTCAAAAAAGACAGAACTGCACACACATAAGATAGATGCAAACGGTGTGATGAAAATGGGCCCAATCGCAGGTGGGTTGGCAGTGCCTGCACACAGTCAGATTGAACTGAAACGCGGTGGCAATCATGTGATGATGATGGGGCTGAACCGGTCATTGAACCAAGGTGATGTCGTGACACTTACTTTGACGTTTGAAAAAGCCGGTGAAATGGTCATGGACGTTCCTGTCGATCTGAACCGATAAGCTGCACAAATGACCACTAAAATCATGTTTGTCTGCCTTGGCAATATCTGCCGATCACCCACCGCCGAAGGCGTGTTTCGTGGGTTGGCAGCGCAAGCGGGCCTGGATGTGTTCATTGACAGTTCGGGCACCAGTGACTGGCACAACGGCGATTTACCGGATACCCGCGCAATGGCAGAGGCCAAGGCGCGGGGTTATGATCTGTCTATGCAACGATCCAGCCAGCTAAAACCGCAGGATTTCCATGATTTTGATCTGATTTTATGTATGGATAACAGTAATATAACGAAAACAGAGGCGATCCGCCCAAATGGTGGCAACGCTGTTGTGAAACTGTTTTTGGACTATGCACCGAACCAGCCGCTGCGCGAAGTGCCCGACCCATATTACGCACATAATTTCGAAGCTGTTTTCGATCTGATCGAAGACGCCAGTCGCGGGCTTATTGCAGACCTGTCTTAAGACGCGCTGCAATGCCGGGCTGCAAGCTGCCCGAACGCTTTGTAGCGTAACCAGAACCGTTCTTTGGACGGGTTATCCGACTGACGGGTGTCTTGTGCCAGTTGCGGGTTGGCAAAGAATTTTGCGGCCTGTTTTTGATCGCCGTTCGAAAGTTTCACGTCGGCTACTTTTTGGATACACGAACAGGTTGTGCGTGTCGCATTGCGCGGGGATTTGTTGCAGGCGTGTTCAATCGAGCCCGCATAAACCGGGTTTGCAAAAAATACAGCCGTACCAATCATTAAAATCGTTTTCATATCTGCCTCTTATCGCGGTTTTTTCCGTCGTTGAGATGTTTGTGCCATAAAATCCCCCGATCTGGCAAGATACTTAATCTTTGGCGCCGCATTCCAGCCAATCACGATCTTTTGCATCCAGTAATTGATCCATGCGTGCTGCGTATTGCGCCATATCCGCATCCGTCAGATATTTCAGCCATTTGCCGGAAGAAGCAGAATTGAAAAACGCGGCATCGTTTTTGAAAAAACCCATACCGGCAGAAGGCGTATAGCGATCTGACGCCTTGCGCATCTCATCAAAACCGGCCCCTTTGATCAGGGCATTCAGTGTTGCATCATCGAAACTGTACCCCAATACATCTGCGAAACGTTTCATCGCCTGGGGTAAGTCGGCGCGCATATCGGCATAGTGAAACAAATGTACATTCGGTAAATGTTCCCACTTTTTGAATGACTTATAGTGATCTGTGAATGTCGTTAATGTCAGGTGGTCACAATCCCCGTCGGGCGGTGTGTCATTGATAAACATCAATGCATCGCTGCGCGGATCACTTGGAAACAGATGGTCAAGTTTGTCTTTTGTCATGTTTTCAACATGCTTGCGCATGGAAAAATGCACATCCAACGGATGACGGTAAACCGCGATATAAGTGGCGCGCGGATCATAAGTGATGCCATCCAGCGGGCTGTGTGATTTGATGCAGCGCCGATGGGTTTGTATGCCGAGGTTTTCGTTAACAACATCAATCGGATGCGTACCGGACTCCAGCCAAGGTGATATCTTTGACAAAGGCCCATCAAAATCAACCTTGCCTTGGATCATCATGCAAACAATGCTTTGGCTCCAAGTCGTGCCGCATTTGGGTGGGGTGCTGATAATCACGTCTTCGGCCCGCAGATCAAAACCGCCCCAGCGGGTGCTGTCGGTGATCGGGCCTAGGTACGTGGCGGTGCGTTCGGGTAGATTTGTCATGGGGCGAATGTCACCATGAATGGGGGCGATAGGCAAGGAAGGATTGCAACAAGGCGCATGCCCGACCTTGGGTGGTTGCGAATGCGCCCTCCCGTGGTGCTATTCGCTTTTGGATTGCATGCAATCCAATGGCGACCAATGGGTCGGGCGCGGCCTGTGTCTATCGACGAGGGCCATGATGGGCGAAAGATTGCGGTTTAGGTTTGAATATAGGTTTATTGCTTTTAAAGGTGTAAAGTTAAACCCATTGACCACGCTCCAAATCCATATCATATCCCCATCCATGACCGATATATCAAAAATCCGCAACTTTTCCATCGTGGCCCACATTGACCACGGTAAATCCACGTTGGCAGACAGGTTGATCCAGTCGACCGGTACTGTGGCCGAACGCGATATGGAAGCGCAGATGCTGGATACGATGGATATCGAAAAAGAGCGCGGTATTACGATCAAGGCGAACTCGGTTCGGATTGAATATAAGGCCAATGACGGTGAAACCTACATCTTGAACCTGATCGACACGCCGGGCCACGTCGATTTCGCCTATGAGGTTAGCCGTTCCATGCGTGCGGTAGAAGGCTCGTTACTGGTGGTGGATGCAAGTCAGGGCGTGGAAGCGCAAACACTGGCAAACGTCTATCATGCGCTGGACGCGGATCATGAGATTGTGCCGGTGCTGAACAAGGTCGACCTGCCTGCGGCGGAACCTGAACAGGTGGCCGAACAGATTGAAGACGTGATCGGGATCGATGCAACAGACGCGGTGATGATTTCGGCCAAAACCGGCCTTGGTATCCCCGATGTTCTGGAAGCGATCGTTACCCGTCTGCCTGCACCCAAAGGCGACCGGAATGCACCGCTGAAAGCCATGCTGGTAGACAGCTGGTATGATGCCTATCTGGGCGTGGTTGTGTTGGTGCGTATCATCGACGGTGTGCTGAAAAAGGGCGACAAGATCCATATGATGAACACGGGTGCGACGTACCCTGTTGACCGCGTTGGCGTGTTTCGCCCGCAAATGGAAGCGATTGACGAACTTGGCCCGGGCGAAATGGGTTTTCTGACGGCCAGTATCAAGCAAGTGCGTGACACGGCTGTGGGTGATACTATCACCCATGACAAGCCGCGCTGTGCCGAAGCCTTGCCGGGTTTTGCGCCCAGCCAGCCTGTGGTGTTCTGCGGGTTGTTTCCGGTGGACAATGCCGAATTTGAAGACCTGCGCGAAGCGATCAGCAAACTTAGCCTGAATGACGCCAGTTTTTCCCATGAGATGGAAACAAGTGCGGCCCTTGGTTTTGGCTTTCGTTGCGGTTTTCTGGGGCTGCTGCATCTGGAAGTGATCCGCGACCGGCTGGAACGCGAATATGACATTGACCTGATCACGACGGCCCCAAGCGTGATATACCACGTCCATATGCGTGACGGGACGATGATTGATTTGCACAACCCCGCCGATATGCCCGATATGACCCATGTGGATCACATTGAAGAGCCGCGCATCAAGGCCACCATCCTTGTGCCGGACGAATANCTGGGCGACGTGCTGAAACTGTGTCAGGACCGNCGCGGTATCCAGCTTGATCTGACCTATGCGGGCACGCGNGCNATGGTGGTTTACGATTTGCCGCTGAATGAAGTGGTGTTCGATTTTTACGATCGNCTGAAATCCGTGACCAAGGGATATGCGTCGTTCGACTATCAAATGGAAGATTACCGCGAAGATTTTCTGGTCAAGATGCAAATNCTGGTGAATGACGAGCCGGTGGATGCGCTTTCAACAATGGTGCATCGCGACAGGGCAGAGGCCCGCGGGCGNGCTATGGTGGAAAAGCTAAAGGATCTGATCCCGCGCCACATGTTCAAGATACCCATTCAGGCGGCGATCGGCGGGCGTATTATTGCGCGCGAAACGCTGGCTGCGATGCGCAAGGATGTGACGGCAAAATGCTACGGCGGTGATATTAGCCGTAAGAAAAAGCTGCTGGACAAGCAGAAAAAAGGTAAGAAAAAGATGCGCCAGTTCGGTAAGGTCGAGATACCGCAACAGGCGTTTATCTCTGCGTTGAAAATGGATGATTAAGCCTTTTCATGCTCTAAACCGTCCATCGTATTCACCAAACGATCCAGCAGGTTCGGGTTGATACGTTCGAATGATGCCGTTTTTTTGCACTTTGCCGCTACAGATACAGGGAGCAACGTGCGTGCCGCGGAATGGCGTTTGAATATATTGACGAAGCGGGGATTTGGTTTGTGATCGTCTGTATGGCCCGGGGCCATGTTTGTGGTCTGCATACTCATAATAAACTCGCTATATTTTTGGTTACGCTTTTGTTTCTTGATGCTGAATTTATACGTAGATGTATCTTTTTTTGGGAAATTTTGTGACGATTTCGTGAAGTTTAAAGATTTGTTAACCTTTTCTGCGCCCGTCACCGTCCTTAGGCTGTAGATGCAATGTTGGCCCCAGTGACGGTTCATGTGCCATGGGTTGCCCCAGCAAATCGACCAGCAGATGACAGAACAGATCATCAGGGTCATGCGGTGCGCCGATTTGCAAATAGGCGATGATCCATGTGCGTTGATTATAGGTTAAACGAATATCTTTTGTACAAATATCAGACACGAATGCCACTCCCTTTTTAAAATGGAAACGACTGTCGGTGCGACCGACAGCCGGGGAGTTCAAAAGTCGCACGAAGACGACCGCTATGACCTTTAGGCCGAAGCCTTGGACATACGTCACAGCCTCCCCGACCAATATTCGAGGAGACATCATTGCGGCTGATGTCAGCCGCTTCGTGAGAGGTTTTGAAGCCCCGAGGTTGGCCTGCGCCAACCCTAAGCGCAGGGTAATGGAGGATGATGGGTAGGGGAAGAGGGAATGTGCAACGTTTTCGGCATCTAGAGAGTAGCGCCCTATACCGCTGGGACGGCAGGGGATTGTTCACAATCCCCGAGAGGTCGAGGGTGGGTGTAAAGCGACCAATGGGGTCGGGCGCGGCCCTCGTCAAGGGACGAGGGCTCTGGGATGCTGGTGAGGAAGGTTATAATTCAGAAAATGCACCCTTTTCATAATGCAGAAATAATCCAAAAAGTATTTTATTACTTTTATTCAAAGCTTGCTCTGTTTAGACGATATATAAACATTGAAAGCCCCAACACATGCCCTTGACCACCCTGCAAACCCGTGCCGACAACACTTGCGAACTTTGTGCGGCCAGCGCAGAGCTCGCCGCATTCCCTGTCGGCCCGGCGCCTGACGGAACGGCGATGACAGCGGCCTTGCTGTGCCCGACATGTGCGGCACAAATAGGCGGTGACATGGATACGAACCATTGGCGCTGCCTGTC
>JGI24723J26617_10003558_pt1 | contig 11238 bp, 9 predicted proteins | sample Cruoilmetagenom6_FD_26617 | JGI IMG/M metagenome (IMG submission 26617) | reverse complement strand
TGGCGAGTGTGGATTGCAGGTCGCCATAGCCGGTTTGGCGGCGCTCGAAGCGCAGGCCCAGGCGGGTGGCGCAGGTTTTGGCTTTGGCTGTCAGCGCCGGGTCGTTGGTTTGGGCCAGATAGACCAGTTTGGTGTAATGGCTGAAATACGTCTCGCGCAACTCAGGGTGGCGGTCGAGGCCCAGAGGGGTCCAGACGAAGGCGTCAAACTGGCGGGCGAGAAAGTCGGTCAGGTAGAAGGCGGTGATTTCATCCCGGTTGGCGAATGCGGTATTGCCTTCGAAAAAGCTGTAGCAATGCGGCCCCTTTATCATGTCCACGCCCAGGCGGTCACAGGCCGACTGAAGCTGTCCGCCGGTCCCGCAATCGGCGTAGGCCACATAGAGGTGATCGTAGGTGGCGCGGTATTTGTTGATTGCGGCTTCGACCGCTTGCGTGATGCGGTCGGGGTGGTTGTGCAGGATGGCGGGCAGGCAGGTGAGGTCCAGGTGATCCCAGCCGCCAAGCGCCTTGATGTCGAGGATTTCCCGCGCTAGTGCGCCACAGGCGATCAGCAGGACCCTACCGGATTTATGTTCGGGCACGGCGAGGCCGGCAAGTGTCAGGCTTTGGTCGTTGAGGTCACCCGGTTTGAAACGCGCGATTTTTGGCACCCGGTGCCGGGGCGCGCGCGCGGCCTTTGGGGGCCGGGGCAAGGGTCACGCACTCATTCGGTTGTGTTTGCGCCCGACAAATTCCTTGGCGGTTTCAACCGCGACCGCCGCATCCCGGCAATAGGCGTCTGCGCCGATGGCCTTTGAGAATTCCTCGTTTAAAGGTGCGCCGCCCACCAGCACGATATAGTCGTCCCGCTTGCCCTGTTCGACCAGAGTGTCGATCACCACTTTCATGTAAGGCATCGTCGTGGTCAGCAGCGCCGACATGCCCAGGATATCAGGTTGTGCGCTTTCCAGTGCTTCAAGGTAGCTTTCGACCGCGTTGTTGATGCCTAGGTCGATCACTTCGAAGCCTGCCCCCTCCATCATCATGGCAACCAGGTTCTTGCCGATGTCATGGATGTCGCCCTTGACCGTGCCGATCACCATCTTGCCGACCTGCGGCGCGCCGGTTTCAGCCAGCAGCGGTTTCAGGATCGACATACCGCCCTTCATCGCATTGGCCGCCAAAAGCACCTCGGGCACAAACAGGATACCATCGCGGAAATCGGCCCCGACGATGGTCATGCCCCCCACCAGCGCCTTGGTCAGCACCTCGTAGGGTTGCCATTTGCGTTCCAGCAGGATGTTGACCGCCTCTTCGATTTCCTCGCGCAGGCCATCGTAAAGGTCGTCGAACATCTGCTGGACCAGCTCTTCGTCGTCGAGTTCCGACAGGATGATGTCATCTTCTTCCGACATGGCCGGGCTTCCTTTTTTCGGGCGGGGCAAACGGCCCCTTTTGGGTAACTGATTTCATGTTTTGGCCAAATGGCCCCTGCCGGACTGCGACAATTGCGACATGCGCCGCTCCACAACCGACCTATAAGCGGGAATTGAGCGAATTGATAATGAAGATATTGCATAGAGATAATGGGGTTATTGCATGTGTTCCCTTTATGTTCTAAATTGATGCCATGAGCCTTGCANCACAGATTGACCCGGCCCGGCGGCGCGGGCGGGGGGCCTGCGGCAATGTNTCGGGCCGGTTTGACCTGGCGCGCAGCGATGAACCCGATGGCTGGGACATCCCCGAGGAACGCCCCGGTTTTCGCACCGAAGTACGGGGCGAACAGGCGCGCAGCCTGATCACCTGGAACCGCTCGCCGGATTTGCCGTTTGACCGGTCGATCAACCCGTATCGGGGCTGCGAACATGGTTGTGTNTATTGCTTTGCCCGGCCCAGTCATGCCTATCTGGGCCTGTCGCCGGGGCTGGATTTCGAGACACGTCTGGTGGCGCGCCCCAATGCCGCCGAGGTGCTGGCACGCGAGTTGGGCAAGCCGCGCTATAAGGTGGCTCCGATCGCCATCGGCACCAATACAGANCCCTATCAGCCGATTGAAAAGACGTGGGAAATCACCCGCTCCTGCCTNGAAGTGCTGGCGGCGTTCAACCATCCGGTGGCGATTGTCACCAAGGGCACGCTGGTTGAACGGGATCTGGATATCCTGGCACCCATGGCGGCGCGCGGGCTGGTGCGGGTGGGTATATCTCTGACCACGCTTGATGCCGACCTGTCACGCCGGATGGAGCCGCGCGCGCCTGCGCCCGGGCGGCGGCTTGCGATCATCCGCCGCCTCAGCGCGGCAGGGGTGCCGGTTCGGCTGATGACTTCGCCGGTTGTGCCGGGGCTGAGCGATCACGAGATCGAGGCGCTGCTGGCGGCGGGCCGGGAGGCGGGGGCGGATGCGGCGAGTTGGATCATGCTGCGTCTGCCGCGCGAGGTGTCGCAAATCTGGCAGGCCTGGCTGGACGAGCATTACCCGCATCGCGCCGCAAGGGTCATGGCACGGCTGCGCGAAATGCACGGAGGCAAGGACTACGATGCGCGTTGGGGTCGGCGGATGCGGGGCGAAGGGCCGTACGCCGAAATGGTGGCGCAGCGGTTCAGGGCAGCGGCGCGGCGGCTGGGGCTGGATCGGCAAACGGCGGCTTTGCGGTGCGATTTGTTTGCAGTGCCGGGACGGGCTGGCGATCAGCTCTCGCTATTTTGAGAGGAGACCCTACATTGGACTATGGGCGGCCGGAAACCGATTCCGCCGGATGGCGGGCCGGTCATTTGCCCGAAGCGGGAAGGAAAATTTGAAATGCAGGACAGATGGGACAAACGCTATAGCGCGCCGGGCTATTTGTTTGGCAAAGCGCCGGCGCAATTCCTGAAACGCGAGGCAGCGCGGTTGCCCCGGTCGTCGGATGTCCTGTGCGTGGCCGATGGTGAAGGGCGCAATTCGGCCTATCTCGCCAGCCTGGGCCATCGGGTTACGGCGTTCGATGCCTCGCCGGTTGCGATAGAAAAGGCCCGCACGCTTGCGGCGGAACTGGGTGTCACACCGCAGTTTCACGTCGCCGGGGTCGAGGCGTGGGACTGGCAACAAACCCATGACGCGGTGATCGCCATCTTTGTCCAGTTCGCCCCGCCCGATCTGCGCGACCGGATGTTTGGTTGGATGGCCGGGGCCGTCGCTCCTGGTGGGCTGTTGTTGTTGCATGGTTATGTGCCGCGCCAGCTTGAGTACAAGACCGGTGGGCCGAAGGACGCGACGTACATGTACACCACCGAGATGCTGGCCAGCGCCTTTGACGGGTTCGATATTCTGCGACTGGAAGAATATGACGCCGAGGTGGACGAGGGACCGGGCCATTCCGGCCGATCGGCGCTGATTGATCTGGTGGCGCGCAAACCTCTCGACCCCACTGGCTAGTGTCCAGACCCCGGGCGCGCTTGCGACAATGTGAACCCAAAGCGGGCTCAATAAGCATTGGCCCCGCGCCCGAGGCCCCCTATACAGTTGCCCATGATTACCGAGCTTGGCCACTTCGCCCTTATCCTCGCCTTCATGGTCGCCATCGTGCAGATGGTGGTGCCACTGATTGGTGCCTCGAAACGTCTGCCCGGCTGGATGGCTGTGGCCGACCCGGCCGCCAATGCGCAATTTGTCCTGACCGCCTTTGCCTTTGGCGCGCTGACATGGGCGTTCATCACCTCTGATTTCTCACTGAAAATCGTCGTCGCGAATAGCCATTCGGCCAAACCGATGCTGTACAAAGTGTCTGGCACATGGGGCAATCACGAAGGCTCAATGTTGCTGTGGGTGCTGATTGTTACGCTGTTCGGGGCCATGGCCTCGTGGTTCGGCAGTGGTTTGCCGCCCACCCTGCGGGCGCGGGTCTTGGCGGTGCAGTCGTCGATTGCCGTGGCGTTTTTTGCCTTCATCTTGTTCACATCCAACCCGTTTGAGCGCCTAGCCGTGGCCCCGTTTGACGGGCAGGATCTGAATCCGCTGTTGCAGGATCCCGGCCTGGCGTTCCATCCGCCGTTTTTGTACCTCGGCTATGTCGGGCTGAGCATGGCGTTTTCCTTCGCCGTTGCGGCGCTGATCGAGGGGCGCATTGACGCGGCCTGGGGGCGCTGGGTGCGGCCCTGGACGCTGGCGGCCTGGATATTCCTGACCATCGGTATCGGCCTGGGGTCGTGGTGGGCCTATTACGAACTGGGTTGGGGCGGCTTCTGGTTCTGGGATCCGGTTGAAAATGCCTCGTTCATGCCCTGGCTGCTGGCCGCCGCCCTGCTACATTCGGCAATTGTGGTGGAAAAACGCGAATCGCTGAAAAGCTGGACCATATTGCTGGCGATTCTGGCGTTTGGTTTTTCGCTGATCGGTACGTTTATCGTGCGCTCGGGGCTGCTGACCTCGGTGCATGCCTTTGCCAATGACCCGGAACGCGGAATCGTCATCCTGATCATTCTTGCGGTGTTCACCGGTGGTGCGCTGATGCTGTTTGCTCTGCGTGCCGGCACGATGGAGGCCAAGGGCGTGTTTGGCGTGGTCAGTCGTGAAAGCGCGTTGGTTCTTAATAACATCCTGCTGGCGGTGGGCTGTTTCGTGGTGTTCTTCGGCACGCTCTGGCCGATCATGGCCGAGATGTTCTTTGATCGCAAACTCAGCGTTGGTGCGCCGTTCTTCAACATGGCCTTCACCCCGTTCATGGTTGGCCTGGGCGTAGCGATGCCAATTGGTGCGCTGTTGCCATGGAAACGCGGCAGGCTTGGGCGTGCCGTCTGGTCGCTGCGCTATGCTTTTGGCCTGGCGCTGGCGTTGGCGCTGTTGGCCTGGGCCATGCAAAGCGGGCGCAGCGCGCTGGGGCCGGTTGGGTTGCTGCTGGGTTCATGGGTGGTGTTCGGCGCAGTTGTGGACCTGTGGAGCCGCACCGGGCGTGGGGCGATGGGCGCGCGTCTGGCGCGTCTTTTCCGACTGCCAAGGGCCGATTGGGGCCGCGTGGTGGCGCATTCTGGTCTGGGTATCACCATGTTCGCCATTGCCGGGCTAAGTGCATGGGAACAGGAAGATATCCGCGTTGTGCAACTGGGTGAGCCCTTTGAGGTGGGCAGTTATACACTGACCCTGGAAGAGGTCAGGGATGTGAAAGGCCCGAATTACTTTTCCTCCATGGGGATCGTTTTGCTGGAGCAGAACGGCCGCGAGCTGGCGCGATTGACGCCGGAAAAGCGCACCTATCCGGTGACCCGCATGCCCACCACCGAGGCGGCGATTGACTACCGGTTCCTGCGCGATGTCTATGTGGTAATCGGCGACAAGCAGGACGCGGGCGGCTGGGCCATGCGCACGTATATCAAGCCGCTGACCAACTGGATCTGGGGCGGGGCGCTGTTGATGGCATTGGGGGGCGCTCTCAGCTTGTCGGACCGACGCTTCCGGGTGGCCGCCGGGGCGCGAAAACGGCCCCAGGGGGTGCCGGCGGAATGAAACATTTGCTGGTGATCCTGTTGTTGTTGGGCGTTTTCGCAACGCCACCCGCCTGGGCGGTGCAACCCGACGAGGTGCTGGAAGATCCGCTGCTTGAGGCGCGCGCACGCGAGTTGAGCAAGGGGCTGCGCTGTCTTGTGTGCCGCAACGAAAGTATCGACGAAAGCAACGCCGGGCTGGCGCGCGATCTGCGCCTGTTGGTGCGCGAACGGCTGGTGGCCGGCGATAGTGACGACGCAGCAATGGCCTTTATCGTCGATCGTTACGGTGAATATGTGCTGCTGCGCCCGACAACCAGCGGCTCCAACTGGTTGCTTTGGGCGGCGGGACCGCTGATGTTGCTGGTGGCCGGGGGCATGGGCGTGTTTTATCTGCGGGGCCGGGCGCGTCCGGGCAGGCAAGAGGGCGCGCTTAGCGGCGAAGAACAGGCCCGTTTGCGTGAAATTCTCAAGGACTGACGCGCGGTCCCACTTCCAACATCCGCCCGGTTGCGCCACCTTGCCCTCAACACAAATGCAAGGAGCGCCTTTATGGACTATCAGACAATCCGCCTTGAAATCACCGATGGCCTGGGTGTCGTTACCCTGAATCGCCCGGAAAAGATGAACGCCCTGAATACCCAGATGCGGGCCGAGATCGCCCATGCCATGACGGCGGCGGCGGCAGGACCGGCGCGGGCCATCGTGCTAACCGGCGCGGGGGCGGCATTCTGCACCGGGCAGGATCTGGGCGACACGGACACAAGTGGCGCGGGCGAGCGCACCATAGAACGCACCCTGCGTGACGAATATAATCCGATGCTGGTGTCTGTTGCCGACTGTCCGGTGCCGACCATTGCCGCGGTGAATGGTCCCGCAGCCGGGGCCGGGGCCAATCTGGCGCTGGCGGCGGATGTGGTGATTGCCAGCGAAAGCGCATATTTCCTTCAGGCATTTACCCGGATCGGCCTGATGCCGGATGCCGGCGGCACCTGGATCCTGCCGCATCAGATGGGGTTGGCCAAGGCCATGGGGGCGGCACTTTTTGCCGATAAGATCAGCGCGCGTCAGGCCGATGACATGGGCATGATCTGGGAGGCGGTGGCCGATGATGCGTTCGACGCCCATTGGCGTGCCCGCGCGGCGCAACTGGCGAAAGGACCGACGCTGGCTTATGGCGCAATCAAACAGGCGCTGCGGGGCAGCTACGAAAACACCCTGAACGAACAGTTGACCCTGGAAGCGCAATTGCAGGGCCAGTGCGGCGTGACCCGTGATTTCCGCGAAGGCGTTGTGGCGTTCCTGGAAAAGCGCCCTGCCAAATTCGAGGGGCGCTAGAGGTGCGAACCTGACGGTTCGGACCACTGGCCGTTTTATGGCTTGCGCAGCAACCTTGCCGGCTGGCTGAGGGATAGAAATGTTTCGGTCGATCCACCGGCGCGGCGTGTGCCGGGGGTCAGCCGGTCGCCTGCATGCCTGTAAGGACCACGTTGTCGAGGGTGAAATCGCCGGCCATTCCGACAATGATTGCCACCAGTTCGCCATTGGCGAGCAAATGCGTGTCTTCCGGATCTCCAGACGCATCCTGGGTGGTTTCCAGGGTCATGACCGGGGGCGTGCCCGCCTCGTCGTAGGCATAGACCAGCGTGTCATCGACCGTCGAGAAATCGGTTACCGTTACCGGCTCTGATCCTTCGACCCAAGTGCCGAGAATCAATTTGTCCAAACCTTCTCCGGCGTTGACTGTATCTTCGGCTCCGGCAAGGATCACGTCATCGCCGTGCCCACCAAAGATCTGATCGCCAGTCTGGTCCGTGTCGGTGGCGAAATCGATCGGCAACTGGCGCGGGTCAATTTCGTCCAAGGGGGCGGCTTTGACGGTGGCCAGCCCGGCATCGTCCAGAACGTCGGTGGCAAGGATGAAGTCATCCCCCCCATCGCCCTTCAGGGTATCCGTGCCCTCGCTGTCGATCACCAAGTCATCGCCAGCCGCGCCGCGCAAAAGATCATCGCCGCCGCCGCCGAAAATACTGTCGTTGCCATCGCCGCCGAACAGCGCATCATCGCCGTCCTGACCGATGATCAGATCATCGCCTGCCTTGCCGAAAAACCGGTCATCGCCCAGACTGCCGTCCAACAGGTCGCCCTGTTCGCTGCCGGTCACGCGCAGGCCGCCTTCATCCGACACCGGATCAAGCGTCTCGGTTTCACCGTCGCCGATAACCGAAGACATCACAGCCAATGCCGCAAAACCAAGAAGAACGCCCAGAATCATAGTCAGTCTCAATTTGAACCTACAGAAACTGGCTAAGGAACCGGGTGCGCGCCTGTCAAACATACAGGCCGCATTGTCCCGTGGCCGGCGACAATGAGGTGCATTCCTGAAATTTAAGCAAAAACGCGCCCCAAACCGGTCCGGTCGGGGCGCGTTATAATTGGTCTGAAAGTGGCTTCAGCGGTTTTCAATATCCACGTAATCGCGCATGGTTTCGCCCAGGTACAACTGGCGCGGGCGGCCGATCTTGTTCTGTGGGTCGGCGATCATTTCCTTCCACTGAGAAATCCAGCCAACGGTGCGGGACAGGGCAAAGATCGGCGTGAACATCGAAGTCGGAAAACCCATCGCCTCAAGGATGATGCCGGAATAGAAATCGACATTCGGGAACAGCTTTTTCTCAACGAAATAGGGATCGCTCAGCGCCACTTTCTCAAGCTCTTTTGCGACCTGCAACAGTTCGTTGTCCTCGACACCCAGCAGTTCCAGAACCTCGTCCGCCGATTGTTTCAGCACCGTGGCGCGTGGGTCGGTGTTCTTGTAAACCCGATGGCCAAAGCCCATCAGGCGGAACGGATCGTTCTTGTCCTTGGCGCGGGCGATGAATTCGGGGATGCGATCGACGGTGCCGATCTCGCGCAGCATTTCCAGGCAGGCCTGATTGGCCCCGCCATGCGATGGCCCCCACAGGCACGCCACACCGGCGGCGATACAGGCAAACGGGTTGGCCCCCGACGACGACGCCAGCCGCACGGTCGAGGTCGATGCGTTCTGTTCGTGATCCGCGTGCAAGGTGAAAATCCGGTCCATGGCGCGCGACAGGATCGGGTTGACCTCGTATTCCTCGCAAGGAACGGAAAAGCACATGCGCAGGAAGTTCGAGGCGTAATCAAGGTCGTTGCGCGGGTACACAAACGGCTGGCCGACGGTGTATTTATACGCCATTGCGACAATTGTCGGCATCTTGGCGACCAGCCGGATCGAGGCAACTTCGCGCTGCCAGGGATCGGTGATATCGGTGCTGTCGTGATAAAACGCCGACATCGCCCCGACCACGCCGGTGATGATTGCCATCGGCGGCGCATCGCGGCGGAACCCCCGGAAGAAATTCATCATCTGTTCGTGTACCATCGTGTGACGGGTCACACGTTGTTCGAAATCTTCCAACTCGGGTGCGGTGGGCAGATTGCCATAAAGCAGCAGGTAACACACCTCGAGGTAATGCGATTTTCCCGCCAGCTGGTCGATCGGATAGCCCCGGTGCAGCAATACGCCCTCATCGCCGTCGATAAAGGTGATGGTGCTGTCGCAACTTGCGGTCGAGGTAAAGCCGGGGTCATAGGTAAACACCCCTGCCTGACCATAAAGCTTGCGAATGTCGATCACATCCGGACCGGCGGTTGGCGAGAATATCGGCAGCTCGTAGGTTTCGCCATTCACGTTCAGCGTGGCGGGTTTATTATTGTCGTTCATGAAATTTCCTTCCTCATCAGGCATCGGGGGGCGCGATTCTGCCGGCCCCCGTAAAGATAGCGGCCATGCGCACAGCACGGCCTTGGTCCTATCGCCTATGCCTTACCTTAAGGTAAAACCTGACCTTGGCCAGCGGCGTCTTGCAGCCGGGCCAAGGTTTCGTCGCGCCCCAGCACCAGCATCATGTCAAAAACCGAAGGGGTGACTGTCCGCCCGGCCAGTGCCGCCCTCAGCGGGCCGGCCAACTTGCCGAACTTGGTTCCCCGCGCCAATGCAAAGGCGTTCAGGGTTTCCTCCAGATCGTTCCGTGACCAGCTAACATTTTGCAGATGCGGCGTCAAATCGGTCAGCGTGCCATCGTCCGCATTCGCCAACATCTTGGCCGCTTTTTCATCTGGTTCAATGGGGCGTGACGCAAGGGCAAATTGTGCCTTTTCAAATAGTTCCGGAAATGTCCGGGCGCGATCCTTCAGGCAATACATGGCCCGCTCCAGCATCTCGCCCTGTTGTACACTCAGCGATGGCTTCTCGGCGGCGGCCAGATAGGCCTCGGCCTCTTGCCGCAGCGCGGCATCCTGCGTGACCGCCATATGCTGACCGCAAAGATTTTCCAGCTTTTTCAGGTCAAACCGGGACGGGCTTTTGCCGATTCCGTTGAAATCGAACCACTCGCGGGCCTGTCCGTCGGTGAAAAATTCGTCATTGCCGTGGCTCCAGCCCAATCGCGCCAGATAGTTGCGCATACCCGCGGCGGGGTATCCCATGGCCTGATATTCCTGCGCCCCCAGTGCGCCATGACGCTTGCTCAGCTTTTTGCCATCGGGACCATGGATCAGCGGGATATGCGCCCAGACCGGCACATCCCAGCCCATCGCCAGATAAATCATCATCTGACGCGCGGCGTTGTTCAAATGATCGTCGCCGCGGATCACGTGGGTCACGCCCATGTCGTGATCATCCACCACCACGGCGAGCATATAGACCGGGCTGCCATCGCTGCGCAGCAGGATCATGTCGTCAAGCTGGTCATTGGCGATGGTCACGTCGCCCTGTACGCGGTCGCGGATCACTGTGCTGCCCGCTTGCGGGGCCTTGATGCGGATCGCAAAGGGCGCATCCGGGTGGCTTTGAGGGTCGGTGCCGCGCCAGGGTGAGCGGAACAAGGTACTGCGCCCTTCGGCGCGGGCGGTCTCGCGGAAGGTGGTGATTTCTTCCTGCGTGGCAAAGCACTTATAGGCCTTTCCTGCCTCCAGCAGTTGCCGCGCGACTTCGGCGTGACGCGCTGCGCCGGCGGACTGGCTGACCACATCTCCATCGTGATCCAGCCCCAGCCATGCCATGCCCTGAAGGATCGCCGCCGTCGCTTCCGGTGTCGAACGCGCCTTGTCCGTGTCCTCGATCCGCAGCAGGAACCTGCCGCCACGCCCGCGCGCATAAAGCCAGTTGAACAACGCCGTGCGCGCACCGCCAATATGCAGAAAACCGGTGGGCGAGGGGGCAAAACGGGTGACGACAGTCTTGGTCATGAACAGCATTTACCTTTTGGTAACCAAGGGTGGGATAGTGTTGCGCCTGTCTAAAGCGCATTGCGAAAAGTGGGAACCGGTTTTCGGAAATAAATGCGCGCTCAATACCTAAGCCGGAAGGCCGGGAGCCCGAACAAGCAGGGGACAAGGATGCGGGGACTGGCGGCCATTGAACTTGTGCTGCTGAAACAGCGCGGTCATTTGTTTGTCTGGACGCCGGTTTTCCTTGGCCTGGGGGTCGGGGCCTATTTCAGCCTCCGGACCGAGCCGGTGGCGATGGTCTATTGGCCTTTGGCCGTTCTGGGCGCAGGGTTTGCAGCAGCGGCGCTGCGTTGGCCGGGGGGCTGGTCGGCGCTGGCATGGGGGCTGGCACTGGCAGCGGCAGGGTTCTGCCTTGCCGGTGCCCGCGCCCACCGCGTTGCCGACCCGGTACTGGGCTGGCGCTACTACGGCCCGGTCGAGGGACGGGTGGTCGGGCTGGACCGTTCGGCCTCGGATGCGTTGCGGGTCACACTGGATCAGG
>JGI24723J26617_10003555_pt1 | contig 11245 bp, 3 predicted proteins | sample Cruoilmetagenom6_FD_26617 | JGI IMG/M metagenome (IMG submission 26617) | reverse complement strand
CGTAACCCCAACCCGACTCGTTAAATACTTTAACTATGTGTAAGTTCACGTTAGTGTTTGGCATGATACCAACAACACCTTCAGAATTATTAACTGCTGCAATTGTGCCTGCAACATGGGTACCGTGTGAGCCACCATTTTGATACCAGTTACCTGTACCTGAGTTATTAGTTCCTGTGGCATTATTAGCATTTAAATCTGGATTTGCTTGCTCATAACCAGAGTCGATAATACACACTGTCATATTAGCGGCATTGTTATCAGTTAATAAATCAGATTGCGTATCTGAAATACCCCAAGGTTGATTTTGTGCCATTAAATAGCGTTTGTAATCTGGCTCAGCAAACTCTACATCTGCATGGCTATTGAGTTCGCTAACCAGAGTTTTCACATCGTTTATATGCTTTTGCTTACCTAACGAAATAACATGCTGACCATTTTTAAGTTTTTTAACATGCGTTAAACTTTGTCCAGCTTTTTTCGCTAAACCTTTTGGCAGCGCTTTTTCTGCAGCGCCATTAGTTAATGCTTGTGCCTCAAAGGCATGTTTATATTTAACTATGATGCGATCAGTGAAGTCATGGTTTTTAAGTTTTTGTTTTCCTTGCCACTGACTGAATGCTGTATTGACTGCGGTCATTTTACTCTTGACACTTGCAGCGGAAGGCTGTAATTCAGCGGTTTCAAATGTTTGTGCATGAGTTATTGCTGTCATCACTGACAAGGCAAGCACACTTAACGCTAATTTTTGATTACTTCTCATTGGGGAATTGCTCCGATTTACTGCGCTGAATGCATCGGTTTATGATACATCGGACGCATTATTGTTATATGTGATGAATATTTCACCGTAGTCATCATGGCTTAATCAGTGATATTACACTAGTAAACTACAGACAGTTTTTAACAAATTTACGACCAATGAGATAAATTAAAAATAATTAACTTATTGTTATAAAAGGAGAAGTCATAGTCTTGTCGTTTTTTTAATAAAAATTGTCGCGTTTGTACTAGGGAGATTTTTACTAACTGCTAGTATCGATGAACATTCAAGGCAGTAAGCCCTGAAAATAAATAACTATAACTATAAAAACCTTATATCTTTGACTTATATAAGACATAAAGACATCCGGAGCATCTATGAAAATTTCTAAATTTACTACCTCTCTTATCGCTATTGCGGTGACATCAGCATTCTCAGCACAAGCCGCTGATGACAGATACATTATTAAAGTAGATCAAAGTAAAAAGGGAATTGTTAAAGCATTAGCTAAAAAGTTAAATGCCGAAATAAAAGTGGATGGTAACGGGTTTTTCGCAGCCTCTTTCCAAGGTAAGACTTTAGAGCAAGTAAAAGGGTTAATGAACAATCCACATATACAATTAATTGAAGAAGATCAACGTCGCAGTGCATCGGCTTTATATAATGACGATGCCGGTAATGCCATGATTGAGCAGTTAACACCGTATGCAGTTTATCAATCACAAGCGAACCAAGTAACTTTTAACGCTAGTGCTGGCATGAAAGTTTGTGTTATTGATTCAGGTTTAGATCGATCAAATCAAGATTTCGTTTGGAACAATATCACCGGTGATAACGATTCAGGTACTGGCAATTGGGATGAACACGGTGGTCCACATGGTACTCACGTCGCAGGTACTATTGGTGCAGCTGATAATAATGTTGGCGTTGTTGGTATGGCGCCAGGCGTTGATATGCATATAATAAAAGTTTTTAATGAAGCGGGTTGGGGGTATTCTTCTGATCTAGCTTATGCAGCTGATAAATGTAGTGTAGCAGGCGCTAACATTATTAGCATGAGTTTAGGTGGCGGGGGGGCTAACAGTACTGAAGAGAATGCTTTTAAAGCCTTTACAGATGCAGGCGGATTAGTGGTAGCTGCTGCCGGTAATGATGGTAACAGTGTTCGTTCATACCCAGCTGGTTATTCTTCAGTTATGATGATTGGTGCTAATGACGCTGATAATAACATTGCAAGTTTTTCACAGTTTCCAAGTTGTACAGTAACCTCTGGACGTGGCAAAAATGCAACCACCACAACAGATGAAACCGTTTGTGTTGAAGTCACTGCTGGTGGCGTAGATACGCTTTCAACTTATCCTGCCGGACTTGCCACAAGTGCTTCAATGAGTGCTGACGGTGTAGCTTATGCGTCTTCTTCAATGGAAAATACCGGTAACGCAAGTGGTAATACTTATTACATGGGCACTGCTGAAGCTACTGATAGTGGTGCAAATGGCAATGTTTGTGTTATTGATCGCGGCGTGATTTCATTCCACGACAAGGTACAAAACTGTGAAAATTCAGGTGGGATCGGTGCAATTATTATCAACAATGAAGCCGGTATGCTTTACGGTACATTGGGCGATGTTAACGCAACAACTATCCCAGCAGTAGGCGCAGCTTTTGAAGACCGCAGCGCCTTGTTAGCCGCAACAACTGCCACTATTGCAATTGGTGCTAGTGACTATGGCTTTATGAGTGGTACCTCAATGGCGACGCCAGCTGTTTCAGGCATTGCAGCTTTAGTATGGTCGAATCACAATGCATGTACAGGTACAGAAATTCGTGATGCGTTAAAAGCGACTGCTCAAGACAACGGCGCAGCGGGTAAAGATGATTACTTTGGTTATGGTATCGTTAAAGCCGCTGCCGCAGATGCTTATTTAACAGCTAATGGTTGTCAAGGCGGCGTAACACCACCACCTGCTGGCGGTGATATTAGTCTAACGACTAACGGTTATTTCTCAAAAGGTAAAAATAAAGTTGATTTGTCTTGGTCAGGTGCAGTTACCAGTAGCGTTGATATTTTCCGTAACGGCTCACTAAGAACCACTACGGCAAACGATGGTGCTTATACTGATAGCTTTAAAATATCAGGTACTTTTACTTATAAAGTATGTGATCAAGGAACTGATAACTGTTCTTCTGAATCTAGTGTTTCATTTTAATAAATAAGACATGATTCATTAAAATATCCAGCTTTAAAAAAGCTGGATATTTTCGTTTCAGTAAAGTTATTAAATAATGTAAATAGTTAGTTAAAAATTGGTAATTGGTAATTGGAAACTGGTGTGATAGTGTTTGTTGGTAATTTTAAAAACCTAATGTTATTAAAGCATGATCTTGACAAGGTTTTGATCGTGATTAATAGCGGTAAAGCATATGAAGTTAGTCACCCTAATGTTTTAAATAATATAAAAAAATGTCATGAGCAAAAGGGGAAGTAAATGTTGTTCACTTCGAAATTAAGTAAAATAAAGCTGGTTTCAATCTGTGGTGGTTTAATCACTGTAGCACTGTTAATGGGCTTTAAAGCAACTACGGCTAAAGTTGATGAAACTCAGTCGTACATTATTAGTGCAAAAAACCTCAATTTATTAAAAGATAACTTGAAGCAACTAGGTGTTACACCAACTCACGAGCTAAAGGTTATTGATTCTGTTGCGGTCGATTTAACCTCTGCGCAGCTGAAAGCATTACAAGATAAACAAAAAATTAAGTCGACAATTAACCATAAAGTCGAGCTGAGTGGTATGGCTTATGGTCAGCGGAGATGGCAGCCTAAATCAGTGGTTATAGAACAGGTTGATGCCAGTTATGTACACAATACTGGGAATTATGGCGGTGGTGTCACTATTGGCTTTCTTGATACTGGGCTTGATCAGTTACCAGGTTTAGCAACAGACTTAAAAGGCCGTGATAAAGCGTGGGGGACTTACGATGCGATAAACGATACCGTTAGTAACTATGATGACGAAGCAAGCGGACATGGTACCCATGTTGCCAGTATTGCAACCAATAGTGATTATGATAGCAATGGTCGTATCTACGGTGTTGCGCCAAATGCCGCCCATGTTGGCATTAAAGCTTTTGATGCTGAAGGCAAAGCAACTTATGCTGATGTTATTCGTGGAATTGATTGGGCTTTGCAAGTTAAAGAGCAAATTAATCTGCGGGTATTAAATATGTCATTTAGTGGTCCAGTACGCTCAAACTACTGGGAAGACCCATTAAATAAAGCGGTGATGAAACTCTGGCAAGCCGGTATTGTGGTAGTAGCATCATCAGGCAATAAAGGCCCCGATCCTGTATCTATCGGCGTACCTGGTAATGTCCCTTATATTATTACTGTTGGGGCAATGACTGATGATTACACTGCTTTTAATTATCAAGATGATAAAGTAGCAACGTTTAGTAGCTCAGGTCCGACACCTGAAGGTTTTGTTAAACCTGATCTTATAGCGCCAGGTGGCCATATCTCAGGCTTGATGTCCTTTGATTCACAAATTGCCATGGAACATCCTGAATTTCATGATGGTGGCCGTTATTTTGAAATGTCAGGTACTTCGCAAGCGGCAGCAGTCGTTTCAGGTGTCGTTGCTTTATTACTCACGGATAACCCTGCACTTACACCAGATCAAGTGAAATGTAAACTAATGGCAAGTGCCTATAGTGCAGACAACGAAGATGGTACAAAGCGTTATAGTGTCTTTCAACAGGGGGCTGGCTTGGTCAGTGCTTATTATGCAATTGCAAGCCAGGCAAATAATTGTGCCAATAGCAACTTAGATATCGCGAAAGACTTAAATGACGAAGAACACTTCTTTGGGCCTGCTAATATTAACGAAGATGGTAATTTTTATGTTGAAGGCCTTGGTCAAGAATATGTTTGGGACATAAATGATGCTAATTTTGTTGGCGACGGTATGTTTTGGAGAACCTCACAGGAAGATTATAGTGCTTGGCAAGACTCAGCAACAACGGATGGATTTTTCTGGAGAACTAACTTTGAAACGGATGGCTTCTTCTGGAGAACAGGGGTTGATACCGATGGCTTCTTCTGGAGAACCAGCTTAGAAGAAAACGAAATTGCGACCATTAGTGTTAATAACTGGGTAGACCCACAATAAGCATTAGTTAGTAAAGCCACCGCGATTAAACACAGTAAATGTTTGACGTGGTGGTTTTTTGGCATCTATAGTAATCATTTTAATTCCCCCCCCTAATTTAGACTAAATGGCAAATCAGACCGTGAAGAAAACTCTTTCATTACTACTTTTATTAACCAGTTGTTTTACGCTTTTTGCTAAAGAAGTAAAACTATTTAAAAGCTTCGGCATTGATAATCCTATGTCGTATAAGTTTGTCATGACCATTGCTCAAGATAAAAATGGTTTTATGTGGTTTGGTGGTCAAGAAGGGTTACATAGGTATGATGGTCATCAGTTACTTAGCTTTTATAATCAAACATCAATCGATAATTCATTAAGCTCAAATGCGATTAGTCGTATCATCGTTGATACGAATCAAAGGCTTTGGGTTGGTACGCGTGGAGGAGGGCTTAACCTTTACTTACCAGAATCTCAAAGTTTTCGCCATTTAACCACTCAGACAAAACATGCACAAATTACTAACGATGGCATCAATACCTTGTTTGAAGATAGCGAAGGGAAAATCTGGATTGGCACAGAAAATGGATTAAATATTTTATCAATTAAAGGTGATAGTTGGGATGTTGTGCAAATTAAGCAACAATTGGCTAACAAACTTAGTTTATCTCACAACACGGTTTACTCGATTATTGAAACTGATGGTAATGACATTTGGGTAGGTACAAATGGTGGCGGTATTTCAGTCTTTGATTTAATGGGTAATTTTAAGCGCACGATAAAGTATGCCCCAAATAAAGCTGATAATTATGTTAATAAATATGTTAATGCACTTTTTAAGGATAGACAGGGAAGTATCTGGGTTGGAACCGTTGGTAAGGGGTTATTAAAGTATACAGACAATGAAAATAGTATCGCTCATTTTATGTTTGATGTTGATGATAAAAGAACGATTAGTAGTAATACTATAAATAATATTTATCAAGATTTTGAAAATAATATTTGGATAGCTACTGATAATGGCCTATCAATTTATGATAAGCGAACTGAGTTATTTGAAAGGTTTAATTATTCAGTCAGTAACCCTTATAGTGTCAGCAGTAATTACATAATAAACTTCTTTGAAGATCAAAATGGCTTGATGTGGGTTGGCACCAATAATGGCCTGAATCGTTGGGATCCTACCATGATGACATTCCGGCAATATGCCGGTAGAGAGCACCCCGAGCTGGATCAGCCTAATATTACTAGCTTTTCACAAGCATCACCTGAAAGCATTTTTTTTAGTGCCTATAATGGACGAATATATCAACTAATGGTAAAGGAAGACAGAATACAACAGTTGGATTTAGGTGGCTTTTTTAAAAACTTGCGTGTAATGAACTTGTTTTATGATAATGACTTCCTCTGGATAGGAACAAGGGCCTCTGGGTTATATAGCGTTAATTTAATGACGAAATCAATTAAGGCATATAAACACGATACCCTGAATTCCTCATCGATTTCTGCGAACAGCATTACCGATATCATCAAAGATATTAAAGGGCAATTATGGGTATCTACCTTTAATCAAGGCCTTAATAGGTTAAATGCAGATGATAGTTTTACGCGTTATGTCAGTGATAAATATACTGCTGAATTAGGTCCAAATAACAATTCTATATTGCACCTGCTAGAAGACGAAACTGGAATTATATGGATTGCTACCTATGGCGGAGGGCTGAGTCGCTTTGACCCTAATACAGAAAAATTTCAGCACATTATTAATGATAAAGATGACGCACATAGTCTTTCGAGTGATCTGTCTTGGTATCTGCTTTTAGATAACGATAAAAACCTCTGGGTGAGCACACAAGCTGCGGGGCTTAACGTATTATCTTATAGCAATAGGATACAACAAAACTACCGTTTTAGGCGCATTGACACTACTGATGGCATGAAGAGTCAGACTGTTTATGCCATGACTCAAGACAGTTTTAACGATATATGGCTCAGCACCAATCAAGGTATAACACGTTATTCAATCAACTCTAATACCTTTAAACACTTCGATTTAAGTCATGGTTTGGTGGACTTAGATTATAATCATGGCGCAATTTTTCAAAGCTTTGACAATGTAATATATTTTGGAGCTGGTAAAGGGGTTTCAAGTATTGAACCACATAATAACCAAAATAAAATTATTCAAACTCCAGTGCGATTAACTAATGTCTTTAAGTTAAATGAACCTATGGTTTTTTCATCGACATTAACCGATCTTAAAAGCCTAGAGCTAGACTATAATGACCAATTAATTTCATTCGAATATGTTGGATTAAACTACGCCAGTCCTGAATCAACACGATATAAATATCGTTTACTAGGTTTTGATCAAGAGTGGCTTGATGCGGGGAAATCTCGCCGTGCCACTTATACCAATTTACCATCTGGTAAATATCAGTTACAAATCAAAGCAGGTAATAGTGATAATGTTTGGAGCGAGCCAGGTCTTACTCTTAATATTGTAGTTAAACCAGCACCTTGGCGGACTTGGTGGGCCTATATTTTATATACCTTAGCCATAGCGTTAATGATACTAATTTACTCACGTTTTCTTAATCGTAAGCTTAGTCTTGAACAGCAACAGAAGTTTTACTTAGAGCAACAGGTACAAGAGAAAACAGAGAAGTTTAAAACACAAAATTTGGAGTTGGCGCAAGCGAACAAACAATTGGAAAAAGCCGCTATTGTTGACAAAGTCACCGGCGTAAAAAGTCGTCGTTATCTAGATATATATATTGAGCAAGCTAGCCAGTTAATGAAACAAATGCACCAAAGCTTACTGCCCGTGCAACGCGACACCTTGCCTAGGTTGTATATTTTAATGCTGAAAATTAATGGCTTTGATGAATTTAGCAATAGTCAGTTGATAAATCTAACGGATTTATTGTTATATACCCGAAACAGTGATGACCTCGTTATTCGTTGGTCAGAAGATACCTTTGCCATTATCGGTTATGAAAAAGATAATAATGCCAGCGAGCTTGCGACGCGTTTATCAGGCAGGTTTGCAGGGGTGGTTGCAACCACTAGCACGATAACTATGGCTTATGCCTTCTTCCCGTTTAGTCGTGACAATCCACTCGGGCTAAGTTGGGATCAAATCAGCGTGTTAATAGAGCAAGCCTTAAGTTTTGTTGCACAAGAACCGCAACTTGCTTGGTTAGGGCTTTGTGGGCCTAAATCAACATCATTTGATTACTTACAATTGATTCAGGGTAAGAGTGTCACTACTTTAAAAGAGCAAGTGGTTGTCAAGTCGGGTTTAGTATCAACTTGATGAACGCAGCTCTGCTTGGTGTTGCTGTTGAAATTGTTTTGGCGTACAGGCAAACATCTCTTTAAAGCATCGACCAAAATAGGTTTGTGATGAAAAGCCAACATCAAGCGCTATGCGACCAATTTGCGAACCATTTTGCAGCAAAATTTTGGCTTTTTTAAGTCGGAACTCTTTAATAAAGTTATTCGGTGTTATGCCGAGCAAGGCTTTAATTTTTCTTTGTAGTTGGCGTTCGCTCATGGCCATTTTTTCAGCGAGTTGCACTATTTCCAAGTCAGTGTTCATATATACTTTTGCGGTCACTGTTTCTAATTTCTCAATAAATTTAGCATCGAGTGTATGTTCATCGTCACTGGCATGAGCGAGATCAGCGACATTATTGAAACTGTTATCTTTTCTATTTTTCTGGATATCTTTATTAAAATGACTTAAGTAACTTTTTTGCAATTGTTCACGACCAATAATGAGATTGCTAATCCGTGTAAGTAGCTCTTGTTGGTTGAATGGTTTGCTTAAGTATTCATCTGCTTGTAAGTCTAGCCCGTGTAAGCGACTATCTAAGTCAGAGCGGGCGGTTAACAGAATCACCGGAATATGAGAGGTCAGCTCATGACATTTCAGTTGTTTAAGCACGGTAAAGCCATCAATACCCGTTAGCATGATATCGCAGACGATTAAATCGGGTAGATATTCTTGCGCTAAGGTTAAGCCTTGCTCGCCGCTATCGGCGAGTAAACAGTGATGTTGTTGACCGATAACCTGTTTAATATGAGCTTGCATATCTAGATTGTCTTCAATAACTAAGATTACTTTCTGGCTTTTACTTCGAGCGCCATTATTGGTTTTATGTTGTTCAAGCAAAAGTGAAGACACTTCGCTTTGAGAAATACTGCTTGGTGTTGATTTTTCCTCTAAGATTGCCGGCGCACAGGGTATGGTTAGCGAAAACTTACTGCCTTTATTGTATTCACTAACCACATTAATGTGCCAATGATGAGCTTTTACTAACTCATTAACTAAAGATAAACCTATGCCGACGCCAAAGACCCCTTGATTTTTTTCATCATCGGCTCTTTGGAAACGTTCAAATATTTTTGCTTGTGAGCTAGGCTCTATGCCAATCCCAGTGTCAATAATATCTAGGGTAAAGTTATCGGCGTCTTTAAATGCAATTACCTGAATACTGCCACCTGTCGGTGTGTATTTAATCGCATTAGCGATTAAATTAAAGATAATTTTTTCGAAGGCTTGGGCATCACAATCAAGCCAGATATCCATGGGGATTTCGCAGCTTAGTGACAAGTTGTTTTGTTGGGCTAAACGGGTAAATGAATCGGTAGGCATGGCCATTAAGGTATGTAACCGATAAGTCGACATGGTTAATTGCGGGTTGTCTGCTAAACGAGAGAGTTCTAACAATTGTTCAACCATACGCACTAATCTTAAGCCATTGCGTTTAGCCGTTTGTAGCTCTTTACCTTCTTCCTCCGTGTGCTCTTTAATTAAGTATCTGTCTAATATGCCATTGATAATGGTCAAGGGGGTTCTAAATTCATGGGAAATATTGGCAATAAATTTATCTTTTAAATCCAGTGCTTGTTGCTCAGCAAGTTTTCTAGCGGTGAGGTTGATAAAGGTGATCACTACTAAAGGTTGCTCTTCTCTTTCTGCCCATTGTAACTCAGCTTGTACTGGAAATTGCGTACCATCTTTACGGCTTGCAGTGCACTCTATTGAAATCCCTGCATCTTTGCGCTGCAAAGTATAAACATTACTTTTGAAATCAAAAAAGTAATGCATTTGGTCATCTGACGAAAAAAAATCACTGACACTCGTGGCGACAATCTCTGCTTCTAAGCATTGAAAAAGCTGCACTGCGGCAGGGTTTGCTGACAATACTGTGCCGTCGGTACTGGTAGTTAATATCGCATTACTAGAGACATTAACGATGGCTTTTTCTTCACTGTTAAGCATGGCGTCAGTTAAGTGTTGATTAAGCTTTACCAAGGTTTGTTGCGCTGAACTTTGTTGGCTAATTTGTTGGATATTTTTATACACTAAACGGTTTTTACGATAAACAATAGTCGTTAATAATGTTAAGGCGATACCAAGCCAAGTGGCAATTAATAGCGACTGTAACCATGATTGAATATTATAATGTAATGCCAACTCGATACCGGCTAAGTGCATTATTATCGAACAAAATATTAATGATATTAAGTAGAGTTCGGGCATTGAAGAAGCGGTTGCGTCAACTGGGGGAGTAGCCGGCTTTAAAGAATGACTTGCGGCAATAATTAGTGCGCAGTATGGCGTGAGTATTAACAGAGTTAAAAAGTAAGGGGGTAATGATATTTGGCTCCAGTGACTCAGATACCCGAGACTATTTTTTAAAAACATAGCGCCGGCAGCAATAGTAAGTAGGCTATTGAATCGCAACCAGAAGCTACTATTACACTGATAACTATTTATCGCTAATCGGATGAAAATCAAGGCGGTTATTAATAGATGGAATAATTGCGATGAGGCAACTTTATCCTCAGTATTCTTGGCGAACTCATCGGGCAGTAGGACCAAGTAACTAAAACATATTAAGGTAAAAAATATTGCGGCAACACGGCTGCTAATATTACGATTTCTTTTGCTTTCACTGATATGTGGGGTAGCTTCTATAGCTAACAAAATGAAGAAATAACTACATAGTGTGAAAAAATCCCTCAGTAACAGACTATCGCCAATAACATTAAAGCTAAACAATAAGTTAGCTATCAATGCAGCGAGTAAGGCCAAGGTGATAAATTGCCAAAATAACTTTAAGGCACGGGTTTGAATACGTAGGTAGCTAATGGTGACAAAACTGACACTGAGTATTTGTAATAGCAGCAATGGCCCTTTTTCAAGCCATGGTTGATTAAAGAGAAAAATATCATTAATTAAAAAGTAAGGTAATAAGGTTAGAATAATACTAACGGCTAATAATATTTTTCTATTGGTTATCTGCAAATCTACAAC
>JGI24723J26617_10003551_pt1 | contig 11252 bp, 9 predicted proteins | sample Cruoilmetagenom6_FD_26617 | JGI IMG/M metagenome (IMG submission 26617) | reverse complement strand
CGCCCTGTGCGCGGGCCACCATGGCCGCGTCACCGTTGGCGCAAGCAGCTTGCAATTCTTGCGCTGACAGCGCCGAAAGCACCGCCAGCCCCATCTTGGAGCCGACGCCCTGAACCCCGGTCAACAGGCGGAACCATTCACGCTCGCTCGCTTCGGCAAAGCCGAGCAGGCGCATATCGTTTTCACTGACCTGCAATTCGGTGTGAATCGTGACCGTGTCACCGCGAATGCCCAGCCCATCGAGTGTTTTGGCCGAGCAATGGACGAGATAGCCGATCCCGCCCACGTCAATGACAGCCCAGTCCGGGCCGGTATCGTCAAGCGTGCCGGTCAGCTTTGCGATCATGCTTTGTTCTTGGCATGGAACAATTTTCCGCGCCAGTCCTGACTTGCGGCAATCCCCGGCCTAGCCCTTGCCCGAATGCGCATGGGCGATGGCGACGGCCAGCGCATCGGCGGCGTCCGCGCCCGCCAGATTAACACCCGGCAGCAGCACTTTGAGCATCGCCTGAACCTGCACCTTGTCCGCACCGCCGGTGCCGACCAGCGATTTCTTGACCGAGCGCGCCGAATATTCCGCCACGGTCACGCCCGCGCGCGCCAATGCAAGCAGGCACACCCCGCGCGCCTGCCCCAGCTTGAGCGTGGATTGCGGGTTCTTGTTGACGAACACTTCTTCCACCGCGCCGGCATCGGGCGCGTGGTGCAGGATCACATCGGTCAGCTCACGGTCAAGCGTGACCAGCCGCTCGGCCAACGAAGCCTTCGCATCGGTTTTTACTTGTCCATTGGCGATATGCGTCAGCCGGTTGCCTGATTTGGCGATCACGCCCCAGCCGGTGGTGCCAAGGCCGGGATCAAGCCCGATGATGATCATCCCGAAGCCATGGCCGGGCGATCAGTCATCCTGTCCCAGCTTCTCCATGATTTCGTCAGAGATCTCGTAATTGCCCCAGAAGGTCTGGACATCGTCATCATCATCCAGCGCATCAATCAGCTTGAACAGCGTCTGCGCGTCCTTTTCACCAAGATCGACAGTGAGGTTGGGCTTCCACGCCAGCTTGACCGTTGCCGCTTCACCCAGCGCGCCTTCCAGCGAGGAGGCAACCTCGTGCAAATCGTCCGCAGCGGTCCAGATCTCGTGCTCGTCATCGCCCGACTGGATATCTTCAGCGCCGGCTTCCATCGCCGCTTCGAGGATCTTGTCCTCATCACCCGCCGAAGCGGGATAGACGATCAGCCCCAGCCGCTCAAACCCGTGACTGACCGAACCGGATGCGCCCAGATTTCCGCCATTCTTGGAAAAGGCGGTGCGCACGCTGGTGGCCGTGCGGTTGCGATTATCGGTCAGCGTCTCAACAATCAGCGCAACGCCGCCGGGTCCATAACCTTCGTAGCGCAGCTCTTCATATTCATCGCCTTCATTGGCGGTCGCCTTGTCAATCGCGCGCTGGATGTTGTCCTTGGGCATGGATTGGGACTTGGCGTTGTTGACCGCCAGGCGCAGGCGCGGGTTCATGTCCGGATCGGGCATGCCGGATTTTGCCGCAACCGTGATTTCACGGCTAAGTTTGGAGAACATCGCTGAACGCTTCTTATCCTGCGCACCCTTGCGATGCATGATGTTCTTGAATTTGGAATGGCCTGCCATCTGAACTCCGGAATCCTGCGCTGTAGCAATGGCCCTGACGGGCATGACTGGGCGAAGCCCTAGCGAAACGCCGCGCGGGGGGCAATGCGCGTAGCGCCCATTCATCTTGTGCGGGCACGTCAGACCCATTAAAAACGGAAAAAAATGACAAGGAGAGGTGCGATGCCAGCCTTACGGCAGTTGACTGGAAGCATCGGCGCGGAAGTAGATGGAATCAATCTGACGGACGATCTTGACCAGCAATCAATCGACTGGATCAGCACTGCCCTGGTAGAAAACAAGGTGCTGTTTTTTCGCGGCCAGAAGCTGGACCGGCAGAGCCAGATCAAATTCGGCAATCGCTTTGGCGAACTGGAACATCACCCCTTCGCACCGCATCTTTCCTTCTTCAATTCGGCCGAGATAGACCCCGAAATCATCGTCCTTGAAAGCAAGCCCGGCAACCGCAGCCAGGGCGCGGACATGTGGCACAGCGACGTTACGTGGCGGAAGGAACCTTCGCTCGGTTCGATCCTGCGTTGCATCAATGCGCCAGAAGCCGGCGGCGATACGATGTGGGCCAACATGGAAAAGGCCTATGAATTGCTCGACGATAAAACCAAGCAGCAGATCGAAGGGCTGAAAGCCGAGCATGACTGGGACGGGTTCCGCCAAGGCCTGCGCGCCGGGGGCGTCGACGAAGGGGTAATCAAAGAACTGTTGCAGGAATTCCCGCTCGTGACCCATCCCGTTGTGCGCACTCATCCGGTGAGCGGCCGCAGGTGCATCTACGTCAATCGTATTTTCACCAAACGGATCATCGGCATGGAACCCGGCGAAAGCGAGGCGCTGCTGGAAAAGCTTTTCCAGCAATCGAGCATTCCTGAAGTGCAAGTGCGCTTTCGCTGGCAACCGGGATCAGTTGCCTTCTGGGACAATCGCAGCACCCAGCATTATGCTGTCGGCGATTATGACGATCACCGGTTGATGGAGCGCGTGACAATCGCGGGCGACAAGCCCCACTGACCCTTAACCGATGCCCAGTGCAGCCTTGTAAATATCCAGAACTGTTTCCATCTCGCGCCTGTCATCNGGCTTCATTTTTCTNAGCCGCACAATCTGGCGCATGATCTTGCCGTCATAGCCGACCGCCTTGGCCTCGGCGTAAACGTCGCGAATATCGTCGGCGAGGCCTTTCTTTTCTTCTTCAAGCCGTTCAACCCGCTCGATCAAAAGGCGCAAGCGGTCATCAGTGGTTTCGGCATCGGACATGTGGCATTTGCTCCGCGTGTGAGGTGAATCGGTTGGCCGGGCTGATAGCGACGCTGGCAGATTCGGGGAAGTGCTCAGGCTGTGGATAGCGTATGGAGCACGGTTATTTACAGGCCGCAGGAGCACAGTCAGGCGTGATCGCCCAACCCCGGCGGGGAAGCGCCTGGCCTTAATGCGTTCCGCCGTTTTTCTTCAGGCTTTCTTCCATCCTGGCAAGCTGTTCGGGCGTTGCCTCGGTTTGGTATTTGGCCTTCCATTCATCAAATGGCATGCCGTGGATCAGCGCGCGCGCTGCCATTTTGTCACCTTCAAATCCGGCATCGCGGATCCAGTCTGCCAGGCAATTACGGCAAAATCCCGAATGCCCCATCAAATCGATGTTCTGGGCATCGTGGCGGTCTTGCAAATGGCGCACAAGGCGTCGAAAAGCAGCCGCCGCCGTGGCATCGTCAAGCGATTCGAGCTGGTCATAGTCAGTCATTGTCGTCCCAATCCGGCTTGGTGTTTCTGCTACGCTTTGCCATAGATCAGACCATATCGAAAAGAGGAAAACCAAATTGACCAGCACGGACCAGCCGGGCATCTTCAAACGGCCGCGCAAGGTCAAAATACTTGCAACGCTGGGGCCTGCCAGCGACACGGCCGACATGATCGCCACGCTGCTGCACGCCGGGGCTGACGGATTTCGCGTCAATATGAGCCACGGGGATCACGAAACTCATGCCCGCACCATTGCCGCGATCCGCGAGATCGAGGCCAAGAGCAACCGCTCGGTTGCCGTGCTATGCGATTTGCAGGGGCCAAAGTTGCGTGTGGGCGAATTCAAAAAGGGCGGGGCGGTTATCCGCCACGGCACGCATTTCACACTCGACCGCAATCCTGAGCTTGGCGACGACACGCGCGTCTACCTGCCGCATCCCGAACTTTTCGAAATCCTCGATAAAAATGAGCGGCTGCTGATCGACGATGGCAAGCTGCGCCTGCGCGTTATCCGCGCCAGCAAGGATGAAATCTTGTGCAGCGCAGAGGTTGGCGGGCGCATTTCTGATCGCAAGGGGGTTAATGTTCCCGACACGGTTATCCCGGTTCCTGCGCTGACAGACAAGGACCGGCGCGATCTGGCCTTCGCGTTGGAAAACGGGGCGGACTGGATCGGACTGTCTTTTGTGCAGCGGCCCGAAGACGTTGCCGAAGCCCGGCGGCTGATGGGCGGACAAGCCGCGCTGATGGCCAAGATCGAAAAGCCCGCTGCGGTGCGCCATATCGATGAGATTATCGAATTGTCCGACGGTATCATGGTGGCGCGCGGCGATCTGGGTGTCGAGCTCAATCCGGAAGAGGTGCCACCGCTGCAAAAACGCCTTGTCGAGGCCGCCCGCGCAACAGGCAAGCCGGTGGTGGTGGCCACGCAGATGCTCGAATCGATGATTGAAAGGCCCACTCCGACCCGCGCCGAAGTTTCCGATGTTGCCAATGCGGTTTATGATGGCGCCGATGCGGTGATGCTGTCTGCCGAAACCGCAGCCGGCGATTGGCCGGTCGAGGCCGTGACGATCATGGATAGGATCGCCGACCAGGTCGAAAGCGACGAAACCTATTTCGAACGTATCCACATCGCCAAGACGCCTCCCGATTCGACAACAGCCGATGCGCTGGCCCTGTCCTGCGCGCGCATTGCCGACACTTTGCCAATCGATGGCATCATCGTTTTCACAGGCTCCGGCTCCACCGCGCGGCGTGTCGCGCGTGAGCGGCCCCACGCCCCTATGCTGGTGCTGACGCCCAGCCCCGCAACCGCGCGCAGAGTTGCGCTTTTGTGGGGAGCACAAGCCATCGTCACCAGGGATATTGGCAGTTTCGAAGAGATGATCGCCAAGGGCAAGCGCATGGCGCTGCGCAACGGGTTTGGCGAGGCCGGATCGCGGCTTATCACTTTGGCAGGGGTTCCCTTCGGCACGCCCGGTTCAACCAATCTGATCCACGTCGTGACGCTTGCCGGCAACGAGTTGGATGAACGCTAGGCCGCGCGGACAATCTGTGTGTGGCAAAGGCGTGAGGCACCATAGCCAAGGCGCGGCGCCCCCTGCACCGGTTGCAATCTTTTCTGGCTCGTTCTAATCGCCCGCAGCCCGATTTAATCGCACGGTTAATTCGGGCAGTAATGTGATGTTAGTCCGAGGAAAATGATGGTGAGATATCTCCTGAACAGTCTGCTGCTTGCGGGCATCAGCCTGCCGGCCGTCGCGGCCGCGCAAACGCTGCCTCCCGCGGCAGAAGAAACAGCAGAATCGCCAAAAGACAAACGCATCATCATCGTGTCGATCAAGAACCCCGGCACCGAACTGCTCGAATATGCCGGCAGCGCGACAACAGTAGATTCACAGGAGCTTGAAGACCGCCAGGTTCAAGACCTGTCCTCGCTCAGCTATGTCGCGCCCAATGTGTCGCTTGACCCCATCGGGACGTTCAAGGGCGTCGCCAATTTCTCGATTCGCGGGCTTGGCATCAACAGCTCGATCCCATCGATCGATCCGGCGGTGGGGCTGTTTATCGATGGTGTCTATATGGGCATCAATGCCGGCACCGTGTTTGACCTGCTCGATGTGCGCAGCGTGGAAATTCTGCGCGGGCCGCAAGGTGTCGCATTTGGCCGAAACACCACGGGCGGTGCCGTTCTGGTCAAGACTGCCGATCCGAGCACGGAGTGGATTGGCCATGCTTCGCTGGAATTCGAAGGGCCGGTTGACACAGGGCGCGGCGCGCCAATGGCCACCGCGCGCGCCGTGGTTTCAGGACCGCTGAATGACAATGTCGCATTCAGGCTGGGCGCTTTGCACAGCAGCGACGGCGGCTATTTCCGCAACACATTTGACGGGCGCGATTTCGGCAAGAGCGAAACCACCGTCATCCGCGGCGGGCTAAGCTTCAGGGCAAGCGATCGGCTCTCGTTCACGGCAAAGGCTGAGTGGACAAACAGCCATGGCGATGGCGCAGCATCGCACAACAACGGCCTGTTCGACCGGAACAGTTTCAATATCTCAGTCAATGAAAACGGCTTTTACGACAGCGAGAATATTTTCGCCGTTCTGCGCGCTGAATATGAACTGGACATCGGTGTCATTTCCAATGTTGCAGGCTGGCGCGAATACAAGCTGCACACGCGCAATGACATCGATTCCTCACCAACAACGATTTTCGTATCGGATACCGGCACGCGCCAGGACCAGTGGTCAAACGAGCTGTTCTATTCTGCAGATTTTGGGCGGATGGCGATGACCCTGGGCGGCTATATCTTCCATCAGGATATCGCCTATCACGAAGACCGCAATCTCGCGGGATTCGGCTTGCCTCCCCAATTTGGCGGCGGACAGCAAGATCATGACGTATACGGTCTTTACGGCCAGTTCGAATACGATCTTTCCCGTTCGCTGACGATAAGCGCCGGCTTGCGCTGGTCACACGAAGAGAAATCGGCAGCCATCACCTATGTCCGCCCGCGTAGCGAATGCTCTGCCATTGAAGCGACTTGCCCGACATCGGGCATCAACCCTTCCACATCCGAAAACAACGGCTTTACCGACAAGACCAGCTGGAGCAATCTGAGCCCCCGCATTGTGCTGACATACCGCCCGGCGGATGCGGCAAGCCTTTATGCCAGCTGGACGCGCGGATTTCGCTCCGGCGGATACAATCTGCGCATCACCCAGCCAGGCGCGTTCGAAGACGTCACGGAAAGGCTGGGATCACCGGCCTTTGGTGCCGAGCGCGTGGACAGTTTTGAGGCCGGCTTCAAATGGCGCTCGCAAGATCGGCGCGCGCGGTTCAACGCCGCGGCCTTCTGGATGGAAGTGGATGATCTCCAACGCGAAATTAACGTGCCCAGCGTCAGTTCAGGACTGGCGCAATCGGTGTTCAACACTGCCGATGCGCGCATAAAGGGCGGCGAAATCGAAGCCGAATTCGCGCTGACCGGCAGGCTGCAACTGTCAGCCAATCTCGGCTATGTCGATGCCCGCTACAAGCGCGCTCTTTTCGATATCGATTCAAGCGGTGTGATCGACGCTGCCGATCTTTCGCTCGAATTGCCGCGCGCGCCCGAATGGACCTGGGGCGGCGGGATCAAATACAGCGCGCCCCTGGGCAAAACTGCGCAGCTTTTTGCCAACGCCTGGTTCCAGCACCGCAGCCGCTATGCCTATACTGACAATAACTGGGGCTATAACGGCCCGTCCGACCGGCTTGACGCCAGCATCGGTGTAAACCTGGGCAATCCGAACATTTCCCTGACTTTGTTCGGTCGCAACCTGCTTGATGAGTTGCAATTCGGCGGCGACACACAACTGTCCTTTGCCGGCGGTGCGCTGTCCGACGGGAATAACAGGCCGTTCGATCCCAACCCGGCAGCAGGCACTTTTTCGCCGATCTTCAAGGGCCGGACGCTGGGGCTGGAAGTTGCGATGGATTTCTGAGACGCACAGGCCACCATCCCGAAAGCTTCCAGCCCAAGCTGCAACCCGCAACCTTTAGCGCAAGCGGATGGCAAGGCCCTTCAGGCCGGGNGCCAGCCGCAGCGCGGTAATTGCGGGGATTTTCCGCCCTATGCCTTCATTTTGGCAGCCGCTTCGCCTCTGGGAACAAATGCCCTGAAAACGAACCAGACAAAGGCGAAGACACCGATGCTAAAGACCACGTCTCCAGGCACGCGCGCCCAGACCAGTGCTTCCATGATCGGGCTATGGATGAACTCGGCCGAACGGGCGAAGCTATATCCGCGCTCAATGCTGACATAGGTTTGCAGCACGCCCTGCGGAAGCAGGGACAGGACGGTCATCATCGCCAGACCTATATTCAAAGCCCAGAACGATATCTTCAGCAGCTTTTCGTTCCACCGCGACAGATCGGTGAGGCCGCGCAGGCAATAAAGCAGCAGGCCCAGCCCAAGCATGCCATAGACACCGAACAGCGCCGCATGGCCGTGGTTCGCAGTCGTGTTCAGGCCCTGCATGTAATAGAGCGCTATCGGCGGATTGATGAGGAAGCCAAAAAGCCCCGCGCCAACAAGGTTCCAGAAAAGGACCGCGCCGAAGAACATGAATGGCCAATGGTAATTGCTTTGCCATTCAGCCTCCTTCTCTACCTTTGAGCGGGTGTAGGCTTCAAACCCGACTACCAGCAAGGGAACCACCTCCAGTGCGGAGAACATGGCACCGATGGCAATTGTGGAGGTTGGTGTCCCGCTGAAATAAAGGTGATGGAACGTGCCAAGCACCCCGCCAAACAGGAAGATGATCGTGGCGAACAACACCATTGTGGTTGCCGTTGAGGTTCGCAGGATTCCCATGCGGACGAACAGCAACGATATTATGGCTGTGGCAAATACCTCGAAGATCCCTTCGACCCACAAATGGACTACCCACCAGCGCCAGTATTCCATGACCGAAATGTTGGTGTGTTGTCCCCACATCAATCCGGCGGCGTAGAACAGACCAATCGCAATGGCCGAAACCAGCACAAGATAGATCATCGACTTGCTGCCCTTTTCACGCAGCACAGGCACAAGCGGGCGGACAACCAGCCCCACCCATAGAAACAGCCCGATTGTCAGATAGATCTGCCAGAAACGGCCGAGATCAACATATTCGTAACCCTGGTGTCCAAACCAGAAGTTGGCTGTCAGGTCATCGAAGAAGCCATGCACCGCAGCCCACTGACCCGCGAAAGAACCGATGACGATGATCAACAGGCTAACAAACAGGAAGTTGACGCCAAAGCGCTGGAATTTGGGATCCTTGCCGGCAAGCATCGGCGCGACATAAAGCCCGGCGGCAAGCCATGCTGTGGCGATCCACAACACCGCAAGCTGGGTGTGCCAGGTTCTTGTAACAACGTAGGGCAGGTATTCAACGAAGGGCAGCCCGTATAGGCCCTGACCTTCCACCGCATAATGCGCGGTTATGATCCCCAGCAACACCTGCGCTGCGAACAGCGCGCAGACCGTCCAGAAATACTTGGCGGTCGCGCGCATAGAGGGCGTGATCGTAGCTGCGGAAAGTATGTCCGAACGGGCAATACCTTCCTGCGGCAACGCATGTTCACGCCAGACATCGAATTGCTTGACGTAATAGGTGATCAACGCGCCCGCACCGGCCAGCAGCAGGAAAACCGAAGCCAGGCTCCACATCAAAAGGCCGGTCGTGGGCGTATTGCCAACAAGCGGCTCATGGGGCCAGTTGCTGGTATAGGTAATTTCCTGCCCTGGGCGATTGGTGGTCGCGCCCCAGGCAGTCCAGAAATAAAATGCCGTCAGCTGCTTTGCCTCTGTTGCAGCAAGCAACCTGTGCACCGGAAACGCATAATCACGGCGCAAATCCAGGGCTTCAGCGTCGCTGCCCTCGTACAGTCTGGTGAAATGCGCCTGGACCTGTTTGATCGCCTTAGCCCGATCATCGGTGACCGTGATCGTCGCGTTTGCCGGATCATAGCGATTTTCCCGCATTTCGAGTTGCAGCGCGGCTTTGTTGGCGGCCTCTTGCTGATCCTGCGAGAGGCCCGGCATTTTGTCCTGCCGGCGCATTTCGAGCAGTGCTTCAGCTTCGCGGTGCAGCCAGTCCGCGCTCCAGTCTGGCGCAAGATACGAACCATGCCCCCAGATCGATCCCTGCTCCATGCCGCCGATCGACTGCCACACATTCTGGCCGGTCCTGATATCTTCACCGGTGAAGAGGACTTCGCCCGATTCCGATTTCACAATGTCGGGAGTTGGCGGCGCTTGCTGGTATATCTGTCCGCCGATCAGCAGCAGAATTCCGAACATGAAGACCATGCCTGTGCCAAGGATGATCCACAGCCGCTTTACGCTGAATGTTTCCTGATAGCTTTCCATCTGCCCCGATCCTCTGCCCCTACGATCAATCCTGTTTCCTCAGGCGCCTGGCTCCGCACGCCGCGGCTGGCCCGAAGCCGCCCGCTTTTCGGTCAGCTGTCCGGATGGATATGCATGGCAAAGTCGCACATGCGCCCCATTCACCCGGTCAAGCCTTGTTGGCTTGCCAACCCGCTGCATTGAAGCTCAATCCCCATCGCCTGCATATCTGCCATTTTCCTGGCGCGAGCCTGCTGCGCATAATTGGTAATAGCCACGCGACTCACTCCATTAAGATGGATATTAAATACATGATTAAAGCGCGTGGCTGCCAAATGCAATATGTGGTATCCATCTTTTATGAGATTATCGCTTCATACCGATTATGCCTTGCGCACGCTCATGTATCTGGCCGCGAAAGACGGGCATCATTCCATTGCCGATATCTCGGCCTGCTACGGCATCTCGAAAAATCACATGATGAAAGTTTCGCAACGGCTTGCTCTGGAAAACTTCGTAACAAGCGTTCGGGGGCGCGGTGGGGGCCTAAAGCTTGCGCGGCCTGCCACCCAGATCAATGTCGGNGATGTTGTGCGCAAATTTGAAGATACCGGCGGTTTCGTTGATTGCTTCGAACCGTCGGGGAAGGGCTGCATTGTCACGCCTGTTTGCGAATTGCGCCATGTGCTTGCCGACAGTGTGGAGCACTTATTGGCGCATCTTGATCGATTCGTGATCGCTGACCTGATTGCTGATCGCCAGGCATTCAGCTCTGCCTTGGCTTAAGCGCACGATGAGCCTGCGCCAGCACAGGCAACAGACACCGACCTGAACGGAAAGATGGCCAGCGGGCAATCCGCAGCGAGCCAGACGAACCGCGCTCCGCCCTTTGCTTTGCTTACGCGCGCCCTCCAAACAATGCGCTTCCCACGCGCACATGCGTGGCACCAAGCATTGTGGCCGTCTCAAAGTCACCGCTCATGCCCATGCTGAGCTGGTCGAGGCCATTATCCGCTGCCAGCTTTGCCAGCAGCGCAAAAAACGGCGCTGGTTCCACCCCGAAGGGGGGCACGCACATCAGCCCGATTACCGGAACATCGGCAATGCGTGCCGCATCGAGCAGCGCAGGCACTTCGGCGATCTCGCAGCCGCCCTTCTGCTCTTCCGCGCCGATATTGACCTGGATGAAGCACGGCACCTGGCGCCCCGCCTTGTCCATGGCCCTGGCCAGTGCCTTGACCAGCGACGGCCGGTCGAGCGAATGGATGCAATCGAACAGCGCAACAGCATCGTCCGCCTTGTTCGATTGCAACTGCCCTACATGATGGAGCGTTACCCCCTCATGCGCTTCGAGCAGCGCNGGCCATTTTTCCTGCGCTTCCTGAACGCGGTTTTCACCAAATATGCGCTGCCCCGCCGCGATCAGCGGAACAATATGTTCAGCCGGATGGGTCTTGGAGATTGCCACCAGTCTGACATCGGCAGGCT
>JGI24723J26617_10003549_pt1 | contig 11254 bp, 10 predicted proteins | sample Cruoilmetagenom6_FD_26617 | JGI IMG/M metagenome (IMG submission 26617) | reverse complement strand
CCAACTTTCCAACTCCACCATTGCTGATAATTGTCCATTGAATCAATTTGATTTACATTTTTATTAAAAATCATACAGCCGGGTTGTAAGATAGAATCGTGTGGTTTTGGAGTACCCGCTGGAAGTTGTTTTTTCATTTCTTCCCAATCTATAGGGCGTTCGGCAACCGTAACATAGCCGGTAGCCGCAACAAATGCCTTAAATTTTTCATTGGTCACCTCCTTGAGGTCTATAAAGAACCCATCAACCAGTACTTCATGTGCTGGTTTTTCTCGTGTTAAGGCATAGGGATCGTTTTCTTTAGCCCCCATAAGAAACTTTTTACCTTTTACCCAGGTCATTCCTTCTGGGGTTGTCACCGATGAAGGTTGATTTATTAGTAGTTCGCGCGTCTGTTTTTGCTGCGCTTCCGTTGGCATTTTTGTCGCTTCTTGTTTTTTGTTACAACTTAAAAAAAAGAACATGAGTAAAGCACTAAAAAATTGTCTGATTGACATCGGTAGCATAGGGTTAAGAGTAATTAAAATGAAACACGCATGCTCAAAGATAGCTAACCCACATCAATTGCACAACCTGTTTCTATATTGACAACAACGCCCAGTGCAGTCGCATCTTTTTACACTTGGGAAGCAGGCAAATTTTTATCCTACAATAAGCTAATAATCAGCTAATTTACAGCTAAAATGAACAGTGAACACCGTAAATGAAAGCTAGAAATGGGTTGAATTAAGATATTTTTAGTAGTTTCATCAATTCATTAACCTATGCTTCACTTACATTATGATAGAAATTATTTCGTTTGTCGCGTTTACCCTACTTGTTGGCGTTATTTCATATTACGCTACTAGAAAAACCAATGAAAATACCAGTGATGGTTATTTTTTAGGAGGAAGAAGTTTAACCGCTGGTGTTATTGCAGGTTCATTATTGTTGACAAATCTATCAACCGAGCAAATTATTGGGTTAAATGGAAAAGCGTATTCTGAAGGAATTTTAGTTATGGCTTGGGAAACCTTAGCCGCTATTGCAATGGTGGTAACAGCCTTGTATTTGCTTCCTCGCTATCTCAAAGGTGGGTTAACCACCGTGCCGCAATTTTTAGCTAATCGCTTTGATGTGATGACCAAAACATTGACCTCTGGTCTCTTTTTAACGGGATATGTGGTGGTGTTGTTACCCGTAATTTTATATTCTGGGTCTGTTGCTATTTCTGGGATGTTTGACATTCCAGGGTTGCTAGGAGTTTCTAAAACCCAATCGATTTGGATCTGTGTTTTTGGTATCGGAACCATTGGGTCTATTTATGCGGTTTTTGGTGGATTAAAAGCAGTGGCGGTATCAGATACCATCAATGCAATAGGATTATTAATAGGAGGATTAATGCTTCCTATTTTTGGTTTGTGGTATATTGGTGATAACAGTATTTTAGAAGGTATACATGTTTTAACCAGTCAGCATCCTGAAAAATTTGAATCTATGGGAGGACCAACAGCTTCGGTTCCCTTTGCTACTATCTTTACTGGAATGATGTTGGTGCAATTGTTTTATTGGGGTACCAATCAACAAATCATACAGCGTGCATTAGCGGCTAAAAATTTAAAAGAAGGTCAAAAGGGCTTATTGCTTGGATCGTTTATTAAAATATTAGGGCCACTTATTGTGGTGCTTCCAGGTATTATTGCGTATCACATCTTTCAAGGAAGTCTTGAAGATGCAGATCAAGCGTATCCAATGTTGGTCAATAAAGTGATGCCTAGTTATTTATTAGGATTTTTTGCCGCCGTTATTTTTGGCGCCATTTTAAGCTCATTTAACAGTGTGTTAAACAGTTCTGTTACGCTTTTTGGGATAGACATTTACAAGCAACATATTAACCCATCAGCAGACGAACGAACCGTTGTAAAATACGGAAAAATGTTTGGTGTGCTCTTAGCGATTGGCGCCATGTTTATTGCCCCATTGATTGCCAATGCGCGTAGTATTTTTGAGTATTTACAAGAAATCAACGGAATTTATAATATTCCTATTCTGACCATTATTGCCATTGGTTACCTAACCAAATACGTTCCCGCTATTGCCGCTAAAGTAGGCTTGATTTCTGGATCTGTACTCTATATTATCAGTCAGTTTATGCTAAAACCATATTTTGTTACTTCGGCACTTGATAAAGCAAAGGCCTCGGGAATCAGTGATGAGGCCGCACTTAAGTTGGTTGAAGCCAATGCCTATCCACACTTTTTACACGTTATGGCACTATTGTTTTTACTCAATATCTTAATTATGTTAGCCATTGGTAAATTTGCACCAAGAAAAGAACCTTATGTGCAAGCCTATACGAAACAAGTAGATATTACTCCTTGGAAATATGTAAGACAGGTGGGCTTAGGAATTTGTGCTATAGTGGTGGCCATCTATATTTATTTTTCCTAATGACCTTGTAAAATAAGAAGGAAATGCCTCAATTTACCTTAAGGGCAAGGCTTATTTTTTGCTCAACATTCGTTTAATCTCATTGAGCTTCATGAGGGCTTCTATAGGCGTTAAACTATCAATATCTGTGGCCAAAATTTCTTCTTTAATATCTTCTAATAACGGATCGTCTAATTGAAAAAAGCTCAGTTGAACCTCTTCTTCCATTCCTTGTTTTAACGAGGCTTTAACCGTGTCAGTACCGTGGCTAGCTTCTAGTTTTTTTAGCATTTTTTCAGCGCGATGTATCACAGAAGAAGGCATTCCTGCTAACTTTGCTACGTGAATACCAAAACTGTGTTCACTGCCACCAGGGACTAATTTTCTAAGAAAAATAACCGTGTCTTTTAACTCTTTTATGGAAACATTAAAATTTTTCACACGCTCAAAACTTGAAGCCATATCATTGAGTTCATGATAGTGTGTGGCAAAGAGGGTTTTTGCCTTGGCGGGATGTTCGTGTAAGTAGGCAGCAATTGCCCAAGCAATAGAGATTCCGTCATAGGTACTCGTTCCACGTCCAATTTCATCTAATAAAACCAAGCTGCGTTCAGAAATATTATTTAAAATATTGGCAGTTTCATTCATTTCCACCATAAAAGTAGATTCTCCCATAGAAATATTGTCACTTGCACCCACCCGTGTAAAAATCTTATCTACGATCCCAATACGTGCTTGTTGTGCGGGGACATAACTTCCCATTTGAGCCAATAGAACAATGAGGGCTGATTGCCGTAGCAAGGCCGATTTACCACTCATGTTTGGCCCTGTAATCATGATGATTTGTTGTGAGGTCCTATTGAGTACAACATCATTGGCAATATAGTTTTCCCCAATAGGTAATTGACGCTCAATAACTGGGTGTCGTCCGTTTTTTATTTCAAGGTCAGTGCTTTCGTCGAGTACAGGACGAATATAGTTATGTGCAATGGCCGTTTGTGCAAAAGAACAAAGACAGTCTAATTTACCTATCTCATAGGCATTTTGTTGTACCTCTGGAATATATGGAATTAATTGCTCTATTAATTGAGCAAAAAGTTGTTGCTCTAACTGGGTAATTTTCTCCTCAGCGCCAAGAATTTTAGTTTCGTAAGTTTTTAATTCTTCGGTAATATACCGTTCTGCATTAACTAAGGTCTGTTTTCTAATCCAATCTTCGGGCACCTTGTCTTTATGCGTATTGCGCACTTCAATATAATAGCCAAATACATTGTTAAAGGCTATTTTTAAGCTCGGAATTTGTGTACGTTCAGTTTCGCGCGCCAACATGTCGTCTAAGTAGGTTTTTCCAGTGGTCGCAATGGTGCGTAAATCGTCAAGCTCTTCAGATACACCTGCGGCAATGGCGTTGCCTTTAAGAATATTTACTGGGGCATCGTCGCGAAGCGTTGCCGTAATCTTAGTAAGTAAGGCTTCACAGGCATTAATGCAGGTACTGGTCTGTTGTAAGGCTTTTTGATCACTCTGTTCGGCCGCTTCTTTAATGGGTTGAATTGCCAATAACGAGTCTTTAAGGACAATGACTTCGCGTGGACTAATTTTTCGGGTGGCTACTTTAGAAATCAGGCGTTCTAAATCGCTTATTTGTTTAATTTGCCCTAGCATCAACGCAAAGAAATCGTCATGGGCTATAAGGTATTTAACAATGTCGTGACGTTGCCTAATTTTGGCGATGTTTTTTAAGGGTAAGGCCATCCACCGCTTGAGTAATCGCCCTCCCATAGGAGAGATGGTTCGATCAATACAATCGAGTAAAGTAACCGCTTCAGGGAGGGTTGAATGAATTAATTCTAAATTCCGTATCGTAAAGCGATCCATCCAAACATACCGATCCTCTTCTACCCGGTGTATGGTAGTTATATGGTCGAGTTGATGATGCTGTGTCTCGGATAGATAGTGTAATGCAGCCCCGGCGGCAATCACACCATGTTTGAGGTCATCTACGCCAAATCCCTTTAAGGAGGTAGTTTTAAATTGGGTTAATAAGCGCTCTAGTGCAAATTCATTTTTAAAAATCCAGTCCTCTAAAAAGAAGGTGTAATATCCCGCTCCAAAACTTTTGGCAAATTTTTCTTTATACTGCTTTTGTATGAGTATTTCACTGGGATTAAAATTTTGTAAAAGCTTGTCAATATAGGCTTCATTTCCTTGTGCCACCAAAAACTCACCTGTAGATACATCTAAAAAAGAAACCCCAATGCCGTGTTTACCAAAATGTACGGCGGCTAAAAAATTATTGGTTTTTGCGTGTAATACTTCATCATTAAGTGCAACACCTGGTGTTACCAACTCAGTTACACCCCGCTTGACAATGGTTTTGGTCATTTTTGGATCTTCAAGTTGATCGCAAATAGCAACGCGTAACCCTGCTTTAACTAATTTAGGCAAATAGGTATTTAACGAGTGATGAGGAAATCCAGCAAGCGCTGTTTCCGATTCGCTACCAGCACCTCTTTTGGTTAGAACAATTCCCAATATTTTTGCCGCCTTTACAGCATCTTCTCCAAAGGTTTCGTAAAAATCTCCAACTCGAAACAACAATAAAGCATCAGGATATTTCACCTTAATCCCATTGTATTGCTTCATTAACGGGGTGATTTTTTTCGTTTTAGCGGCCAATTTCTGCTTTTTTCAATTAGTTTTGCGAAGTTACTTATTCAAAATTAATTTGCTAAAATTTTATGCGTAAATTAAAAAACAACGAACTTGAACGCTTAAGTCCAGCGGGATTTAAACAGGCTAAAAAAACGCCACTCATCGTTATTTTAGATAATATTAGAAGCTTAAATAATGTGGGTTCTGTGTTTAGAACGAGTGATGCTTTTTTAATTGAAAAAATTTATCTCTGTGGTATTACAGCCACGCCACCGCATAAAGATATTCATAAAACGGCCTTGGGGTCTACTGAAACTGTTGCCTGGGAATACGTAGAAGATACCCTTAGCTTAGTGAAGCGATTACACGCAGAAAACATACGAATTGCCGCTATTGAGCAGACAGAAAACAGTACCCTGCTACACAATTTTTATCCCGTAAAGGATGAAAAGCTTGCCGTGATTTTTGGAAATGAAGTTAAAGGAGTGTCTCAGACCGTAGTTAATGAGGCCCATCTGAGCCTTGAAATTCCACAGGTTGGAACGAAACACTCCCTAAATATCGCCGTGAGTTGTGGGGTGGTATTATGGGATTTATTTAAGAAGATGGCATTGTAAACAAACTAAGCACAATTGTTCACTGCTTAGAAGATATTTTATTGGTGTAACTCTTAGGAGTTAACTATCTTTGTGGGAAGGAGTATAAAAAAACGCTGGAGAACGGAAACCGAATATAAGAGACTTAATTTTTATTGTTTTAATGGAAGATTTTAAACTTTATTTGCAATTGGCCTTTGACCATGTACTCGATTGGCAGGCCTATGATCACATTTTATTTTTTATTGCGTTAACCGTTGTGTACACCATTAAAGATTGGCGTAAAACCTTGTGGTTAATTACCTTTTTCACCATAGGTCACACGACCACCTTGGCGTTGGCAACCTTTGATGTTATTACCGTTAATACTGCGGTGATTGAATTCTTAATTCCTTTAACCATCCTAATTACCGCGTTAGTCAATTTGGCAACCCTTAAAAAATTAGACGTGCATAAATCAAATGTAAATTTGGTATTTGCCTTAATTTTTGGATTTATCCATGGTATGGGGCTATCAGGGTTTTTAAAAATGACCCTCATGGATAATGAGTCTATTGTTGCCCCCTTATTAGAATTTGCCTTAGGGGTAGAATTGGCACAAATTGTTATTGTATTACTTGTTTTGGCATGTTGGTATCTTTTAGATAAGTTTACCAAAATAACCCAAAAACAATGGGTATTTGTTAGCTCCCTTGCAGTGGCAATAATCGCATTGGTACTGGTGATACAGCGAAAATTTTGGTAAAATTTTAACAGGCCCTCGATAATTTTAATGCAACTTTGTCGTAGAATAGTATTGGCCTACTTTTGAAGTGAATTAACAGGGTCCATCCTAGTTATATGTGATTAAATGACAGCAGAAAAGCAAAAAAGATACGACCAGGCTTATTTAAAAATGGCCACCGAGTGGGCGAAACTATCCTATTGTAAACGAAAACAAGTTGGCGCGCTTATTGTTAAAGATAAGATGATTATCTCTGATGGGTATAANGGAACGCCTACTGGATTTGAAAATGAATGTGAAGATGAAGAACACTATACTAAATGGTATGTGCTTCACGCAGAGGCAAATGCAATTTTGAAAGTAGCCAACTCTACACAGTCTTGTAAAGGAGCGACCTTGTATATCACCTTATCTCCTTGTAAAGAATGTAGTAAGTTGATACATCAATCAGGGATACAGCGTGTCGTTTATCAAACGGCGTATAAAGATAATTCTGGCTTGCTATTTTTAGCAAAAGCTGGGGTTGAATTGACACATTTAGAAAAAAACGATGAAGAATAAATTATATTTACCCTTATTTATAGCCCTTGCCATTGCATTGGGCATATTTATTGGAAGTTTTTTGAACTATCCGCAAGGCAGCAGTATGAATCTGTTTAACGGAAGTCCCCAAGAAGCTAAAATCAAGCGATTAATCAATTATATTCAGTACGATTATGTAGAGGACGTTGACACAGATAGCTTGCTTGACGGAACCATTGCTAATTTATTAGGTAAGTTAGATCCACATTCTGTGTACATTCCAGCAAGTGAGCACGATGCGGTGGCAGAACGGATGAATGGACAGTTTGAAGGAGTGGGAATACAATTTAGAATTGTTAGAGATTCTTTAACAGTAATCAAAGTAGTACCTGGCGGACCAAGTGAGAAGGCCGGAATCAAAGATGGCGATAGAATCTTAATTGCCAATCAAGATACCTTGTATGGCAAAGGTATAGATAACGATTATATTATGCGTACCCTAAAGGGGAAGGCGAAGACCAAGGTAGACATGACCATTTACCGAAAAACTACGGGAGAGTATTTAGACCTTCGTGTGANACGGGGAAATATTCCAGATACGAGTTTAAAGGCTTCGTATATGCTAAACGACACNTTAGGGTATATTAAACTTGATCGATTTGCCTCCACAACATATGATGAATTTAAAACAGCCTTAAATCAATTACAAGAAGAAAATTTAAAAGATTTAGTCCTTGATTTAAGAGGAAATGGGGGTGGATATATGGGGGTTGCCACGCAAATTGTAGATGAATTTTTAGAAAAGGATAAACTAATCGTTTTTACAAAAAATAAAGGAGGTCAAATTGACAAGAGCTTTGCCACGGCAAAAGGTGATTTTGAAACGGGCAAAATTTATGTTCTAATTGATGAAAATTCGGCATCTGCCAGTGAAATTGTAGCCGGTGCATTACAAGATAATGACAAGGGAACTATTGTAGGAAGACGATCTTTTGGGAAAGGCTTGGTACAACAAGAAATGGAACTTGGCGACGGTTCGTCGGTTCGTTTAACAGTTGCCCGTTATTATACGCCCACCGGTAGGTCTATTCAAAAGCCCTACGAAGGCAAAAATGGTAAAAGCTATTATCAAGATTTACGATTGCGTTTAAGAAATGGTGAATTGATGAATGGAGATAGTATTAAAGTAAATGATAGTTTAAAATTTACAACCCCAAAAGGAAAGGTGGTTTATGGCGGCGGCGGGATTGTTCCGGATGTGTTTGTGAGTATTGATACTGCCTCTTATTTTAGCGGATACCACGTTAATGTACTCAATGACTTTGTCTTTGATTATGTTGACACACATCGCGAGGAAGTACATACGTGGAAATGGGATGATTTTATGAACAATTTCGACAAGAATGACGAAATGTTTATACGCTATCAGGCCAAATTTGAAGCGGTGATTGATAGTTTGTACAATGGAAAGGTGAAAGGAGAAATAGCGGCGCGAAGCAAACCGTTTTTAAAATTATATTTAAAGGCCTTATTTGCCCAAATGGTGTTTGACGAAAANTCATTTTATATTGTGGTCAATCAAAATGACAAAATGCTCCAACGTGTAAAAGAACTCGAAGGAGAACTAAATTACATTAAGCAATAAGCAAGATATCACACCTAAATAAGCAGCTTATACTTTATCGTGTACCTTGCTGTGTTCGCCATTATTCCACAAGGTTAAGATATCAGTAGCTACGGCAGCACCACTGCCACAAGCAATGGCATATTGACTTCTCCATCCAGCTAAGGTTCCTGCAACATAGAGTCCGTCCGCAACCAAATGATCTTTGTTTTGAAGCCACACGCGGTTTTTCTCTTTTTTGGCTTTAGGGTGTGGGTGTACGTAGTTGTCTAAGCCTTCAATTAAAAAGGGTTGAGCATAGCCCGTTGCAACAACTACAAGGGCAGACGTATAGTTATGTTTATTGGTTTCAATTTGATAACCAGCGGTGTTGGTATGAATACGACACACTTTTTCACCTTTGATTTGTTGTACATGAGGGTAGCTATTTTTTAATTGAAGCTTTCCATCAGTTAAAATATCAACCCCTAGGGTTTTAGGCGTAAAGCCCAAGACATTATTAAAAAGGGCCGTTTGCAAATGGGATGTTTTTTGGTGCATCACAATTCCAATTTTTTTGTTGTGTGCAAAAGCCTTGTCCACTGCTGAACCTAAGACCAAGGCACAAGACATTCCGGCAGCACCTCCTCCAATAATAAGTACATCAAATTGTTGATTCATGCTGAAAATTTATTGATTGAATAATCCTTGAATATTTGCGGCAAAAAGCTTTACGGCAATAGCCAATAAAATTACACCAAAAATTTTACGTACAACACTAATNCCATCGGCACCAAGGATACGTTCAATTTTTCCAGATAATTTTAAAACAGTATAGACAAAAATCATATTTATAACAATAGCAATAACAATATTTATTGTTTGATACTCAGCTCGAAGCGATAAAATAGTAGTCATGGTACCCGCACCGGCAATTAGCGGAAAGGCGATAGGAACTACACTAGCGGTTTTAGCCTCTTCGTGCTTATACAATTCAATACCGAGCACCATTTCTAAGGCTAAAAAGAAAATAACAAAGGCCCCTGCAACAGCAAATGAATTTACATCAACGCCCATAATATGTAGTATTTTTTCTCCCACAAAAAGAAATCCGATCATGATAATGACCGAAACCAAGGCCGCTTTTTCAGATTGAATATGACCAACTTTTGATCGTAATCCAATGATAATAGGAATACTTCCAACAATATCAATAACAGCAAAAAGTACCATGGTAGCTGTGACAATTTCTTTAAAATCTAAGTTCATAGGATGCTTTTTAAAATTTGCGGCAAAAGTAGGTAAAACTAACACGATAATTTACAAAATAGGGGGGATTTTAATCTAAAATAACCCCCTGGATAGAAGCAGGTTAAATTCAAAACAATTTATGGGTCAAACCACTGCTTACTTCAACGATAATCGTATTTTTGCCACAGAATAATTAAATAAAAAATATGTTTCAATTAGGCAAGACCATTGTTTCAGAAGAAATTATAGATACAGATTTTGTGTGCAATTTAGCGGCCTGTAAAGGTGCGTGTTGTATTGATGGAGATGCTGGGGCCCCAGTGGAGAATGACGAACGCGAAATTTTAGAAAAAATTTATCCTAAGGTTAAGCCTTTTTTAAGAAAAGAAGGAATAGCGGCAATTGAAGCCCAAGGCGTGTACACTACCAACGAAGATGGAGAACACGAAACGCCTTTAATTGAAGGGAAAGACTGTGCTTATGTTACTTTTGATCAAAAGGGAGTGGCACTTTGCGGCATAGAAGAAGCCTACAATCAAGGAGAAATTGATTGGAAAAAACCGGTGTCTTGTCACCTCTATCCGGTACGCGTACAAGATTATTCGGAGTTTGCAGCGGTTAACTATCACAAGTGGGAAATTTGTGATGACGCTTGTACCCTTGGCAAAGAACTTCAAGTACCTGTCTATAAATTTGTCAAGCAAGCCTTGGTGCGAAAGTTTGGAGAAGATTGGTATATGGAGTTAGAAAAAGTGGCAGAAAAGTACCTTGCAAAGCGTTGATTTTAACAATTTTTATTCCGTCAGAATGGTTAAATGCATATCTTTGACAACTTTTAAAACAATAAAGAAAATGAAAAAATTAAAACATGTAGCGCTTGGTTTTGCCATGCTAATGGGAGGATTAAGTTATGCGCAAATTTCAGTAGGTGGTGGTATTGGATATAATGATGGTGTTTCTGCACCAGGATTAGTGTTAAAAGCCGAATTTAACCTGATGGACAATATTGATGTGTCACCGAGTTTTTCTTATTTTTCTGGATCTAAAGTGTCTGGTTACAAAAATAATTTAGTAGCCATTGATGTGAATGGGCATTATAAGATAGATTTATCTGATGATTTAGTGGTGTATCCATTAGGAGGATTGAACTATTCGAGCTATGAAAATGGATTTAGACAAGATAATGATTTAAATATTAGAGTAAATGACGGTAATGCCTTAGGCCTAAATGTAGGTGGAGGTGGCCAATGGGTTTTTAGCGATAGCTTACGTGCTTTTGCTGAAATTAAATACACCATTAGTAATTTTAGCCAAGTTGTTTTTGGAGGAGGCGTTTTATTACAACTCTAAGTCGAGAAAAAAACAAAATAGTTTTAGATAAAAAAGAGTTCACTTTGGTGGACTCTTTTTTTGTTTTAGGCAGAACGCTAAGAACCCAATAACCATCCAAGCTGCCGTCCAATGCAGATATTTAACTATCTGATAATCAACACC
>JGI24723J26617_10003543_pt1 | contig 11271 bp, 10 predicted proteins | sample Cruoilmetagenom6_FD_26617 | JGI IMG/M metagenome (IMG submission 26617) | reverse complement strand
TCAGCGATCCCCGTACCAACGACCGAATCCGAGTTCCTGAGGTCCGTCTTGTCGGACCCGGCGGTGAACAAGTCGGTGTCGTCTCTATTGACGTCGCCCTCCGACTCGCCCAAGAGGCAGATCTAGATTTGGTCGAGGTTGCTCCCAATTCCAAGCCTCCCGTTGCCAAGATCATGGATCACGGCAAGTTCAAGTACGAAGAGGCGCAGAAGGCGAAAGAAGCTCGTCGTAACCAAGCAAACACGATCCTCAAAGAGGTTCGCTTCCGCCTGAAGATCGACAAGCACGACTACGAAACCAAGCGCAAGCGTGCCGAAGGATTTCTCTCGGGCGGCGACAAGGTCAAAGCAATGATCTTGTTCCGTGGTCGTGAGCAGTCTCGTCCCGATCAGGGCGTGCGTTTGCTTCAGAAGTTTGCCGAAGATGTGTCGGAGTTCGGTTCTATCGAATCGACACCGACTATTGACGGTCGCAACATGGTCATGATTATTGGCCCCCACAAGACCAAGGCAACGGCGAAGGCTGAAGCCGAGGCCCGCAAGGTAGCTAACAAAGCGCCTCGTGCGGCAGAAGTTCCAGAGAAAGAGGAGAAAGATGCCTAAGCAGAAGACGCACTCAGGCACCAAGAAGCGTTTCAAGATCACCGGTAGCGGCAAGGTCATGAAGCAGCAGGCTGGTATGCGACACAACCTCGAGGTTAAGAGCGGAAAGCGTAAGCGCGCGCTCAACCAGGATCAGGTTCTTGCATCGCAGGACGCCAAGGTCATCAAGAAGCTTCTCGGTAAGTAAGGGTTTAGGACACACATAATGGCAAGAGTAAAAAGAGCCGTAAACGCTCACAAGAAGCGTCGGGTTATCCTCGAGCGCGCCAAGGGTTACCGTGGACAGCGTTCGCGTCTGTACCGTAAGGCCAAGGAGCAGGTCACTCACTCGCTCGTCTACGCGTACCGCGACCGTCGTGCCCGCAAGGGTGAATTCCGTCGTCTGTGGATCCAGCGTATTAACGCTGCATCGCGTGCCAACGGCCTCACCTACAACCGTCTCATCCAGGGTTTGAACCTTGCTGGTGTGCAGGTTGACCGTCGCATCCTCGCTGACCTCGCTGTCACCGAGCCCGCCACGTTCGCGTCGCTGGTTGCAACCGCTAAGGCTGCGCTGCCCGCTGACACGTCGGCACCCCGCTCGGCTGCATAACTAGTCGCGCAAGCATTCGTGCAATCGGCACGCTGTTGTCCCTAATTGGGGACACACAGCGTGCCGATTGTCGTATCTGGTGGTGTGGAGTCTAGGGTTAATTCTGTGATCGATAACCCGCGCTCACCACGCGTCCGAGCAGTGGCAAAGCTGGCAAAAAAGAGCGCCCGGTCTGAGACAGGCCTCTTCTTGTTAGAAGGCCCGCAATCGGTGTCAGAGGCAGTGCAACACCGTCCTGACCTGCTGGTAGAGCTTTATGCCACTCCCACTGCGCTTGAGCGCCACGCTGATCTCGCGCGTGCTGCAGAAGATGCCGAGATTGAAATTGAGTTTGTGACAGAGCAGGTCATCGAGTCGATGGCCGACACCGTCACTCCGCAGGGGATTATTGCGGTGTGCCGTCAGTTTCCCACCTCGGTCAAGGACATTGTGGCCGACGGGCCGAAGCTGATCGCGATCCTCGAAGAGGTTCGTGATCCCGGAAACGCGGGCACGATCATCCGTGCTGCGGATGCTGCAGGTGCCGATGGTGTGATTTTCACCGGTCGAAGCGTCGATCTCTACAACCCCAAGGTTGTTCGAGCGACGACGGGATCCCTCTTCCACGTTCCTGTCGCTGTTGGCGTTGAGCTCGAGGCCGTTCTTGAGCGCGTCAAGGGTGAAGGGCTGCGCGTCCTTGCCGCTGACATCAAAGGCGGCGATCTTTTGACTGCCCGCAATGAGGGCGTTCTTGATCACCCTTCTGCCTGGTTGTTTGGCAACGAAGCTCGCGGGCTCACGGACGAACACTACGCTCTAGCGGATTGGGTCATCTCCGTGCCGATCTATGGTCACGCCGAGTCGATGAACTTGGCAACAGCGGCATCCGTCTGCCTTTATGAGAGCGCTTTCGCCCAACGCAGCAAATAGTGCCGACGCCTTTCGTGATTTAGTGTCACGAGCGTGTTACATCTAGGCGCGTTGATTGACCGCTGTTGAAATCATGTGGTCAACTTGGCTTATGGCAGCACAGAGCGGTGAACCTCTGGTCGTTATCGACCACGTCAACAAACATTACGGTGAGCTTCACGTGCTCAAAGACATTTCGACCACGATTCATCGTGGCGAAGTAGTCGTTGTTATCGGGCCAAGTGGTTCGGGAAAGTCCACGCTGTGTCGTGCGATCAACCGTCTTGAAACCATTGACGAGGGCACCATCACGATCGACGGCAAGGTTCTTCCTGAAGAAGGCAAGGGACTAGCCAAGCTTCGCGCAGACGTCGGCATGGTATTCCAGTCGTTCAACCTCTTTGCTCACAAGACAATTCTTGAGAATGTCACGCTTGGCCCGCGCCAAGTGCGCAAGATTTCCAAGGTTGAGGCTGACAAGCACGCGATGGAGCTGCTCGATCGCGTCGGAATCGGCAATCAGGCCTCCAAGATGCCGGCCCAGCTTTCTGGTGGACAGCAACAACGCGTTGCCATCGCTCGTTCGCTCGCGATGGACCCCAAGATCATCCTGCTCGATGAGCCAACGTCGGCTCTCGACCCCGAGATGATCAACGAGGTTTTGGATGTCATGGTGCAGCTCGCCAAGGACGGCATGACCATGCTCGTGGTCACTCACGAGATGGGCTTCGCCCGCAAGGCCGCTGACCGCGTGATTTTCATGGCCGATGGCGAAATTGTTGAAGAAGCCGAGCCCGAAGAATTCTTTACCAACCCCCAATCTCCGAGAGCGCAAGATTTTCTCTCGAAAATTCTTACCCACTAACTCAGCGGGTAATCCTCACAGCAATTAGGAGAAAAGCATGAGACTCAAAAAAGGTCTGATGATTTCTGCCATCGCCGTCGCCGGTGTTCTCGGCCTCAGCGCGTGTGCAGCAGACACAGGAACAACCGATCCTGAGGTCACCGTCCCTGAATTCGCCGCCGGCACCACGATGGCTGAGCTCGCCGATGCAGGAAAGATCACGATCGGCACGAAGTTCGACCAGCCGCTGTTCGGTCTTAAGGGACCGTCGGGTGACCCGGTCGGCTTCGACGTTGAGATCGGCAAGATCATTGCTGCGTCGCTCGGCATCAGCGAGGGCAACATCGAGTGGGTTGAGACCGTTTCGGCCAACCGCGAGACATTCATTGAGAACGGTACCGTCGACATCGTCATTGCGACGTACACGATCAACGACACGCGCAAGGAAGTAATTTCCTTCGCCGGTCCTTACTACAACGCTGGTCAGGACATCCTGGTTCTCGCAGGCAACCCCGAGGGCATCACTGGCCCGGACGACCTTGCTGGCAAGGACGTCTGCAGCGTCGCCGGTTCGACTTCTGAGAAGAACATCTCTGAGTATGGCGTCAACCTCATTACGACCGACACCTACTCGAACTGCCTCGAGCCGCTTCGTAGCGGCAGTGTTATCGCTGTCACTACCGATAACGTGATCTTGGCCGGGCTTGCCGACCAGAACGCTGGCGAGTTCGAAGTTCTGAGCAACCCCTTCACCGAAGAGCCTTACGGCATCGGTCTTGGCCTGGACGACGACGAGTTCCGCGACTACATCAACGATGTTCTCGAGACCTCGTACTCCGATGGTTCGTGGGATGCGGCGTGGAATGACACTGCAGGCAAGGTCCTGAAGCTTCCGACCCCGCCCGCTGTAGACCGCTACAGCAACTAGTGTGACCGGTGCTCGCTCGCGGCTAGTCTGCGAGCGAGCACCTTTCACTACACGATCGATCACTTTTCAGGAGGCTCCGGTTGGACTTCATCAATCGCGCGATAGAGGTCCTTGCGGACATCACGCCGCTGTATATGCAGGGATTCCTGCTGACGTTGGCCCTTCTGGGGATAGCTGGTGTCGGAGCGTTTTTGCTCGGCATTCTCATCGCCGCGATGCGTATCTCGCCGGTTCCTTCTCTGCGGGTATTCGCCACCGTCTACACCGAGATTCTTCGGAACATTCCGTTGCTACTCGTGCTCTTCTTCTGCGCGTTTGTTCTTCCGATTCTGGGCGTCTTTCCCGATTACTTCCTGCTCGCAGCCCTCGGCCTCACTCTGTACACGTCGCCGTTCGTTGCTGAAGCGATCCGCTCCGGGTTCAACGGTGTTCCTGTTGGCCAGGCAGAAGCCGCGCGGAGCGTCGGTATGGGTTTCACTCAGACCGTTGGTCTAGTCATCCTGCCGCAGGCCAGTCGGATGGTCGTGCCGCCACTCATCAACGTTTTTATCGCTCTGACGAAGAACACCTCCGTCGCGGGAGCCTTCTTCGTCAACGAGCTGTTCAAAGCAACATCGTCAGCAGCACGAGACAACGGTGACTTTGTGCTTTTTACTCTCGTCTACGCGGCGGCGTTGTACCTCGCGATTACCATTCCGCTCGGGCTGACCGCCGGGGCGATCGAGAAGAAGGTCATGGTGCTGCGATGAGTACAAGCGTTCTCTACGACGCCCCCGGTCCCAAGACCCGGCGCAACTCCACGATTGCCTCCGTTATCGGGGCAATCGCGATCCTGGGCCTACTGGCCTGGGTCTACTTCATCCTTGCCTCGCCTCGGGTCAACGCGAACGGCGCCGAACAACCCGGCATGTTTGACCCGTCGCGAACCGACATTCTTGCCGACCCCGAAGTCTGGGGCGCCTTCGGTCGCGGTGTGCTCGCAACGCTGCAAATGGCTGGTGCCGCAGCGGTTCTGGCGATAGTGGTCGGCGTCTTGTTCTCTTTCGGTCGAACGGCGGCATCCAAATGGATCCGTTACCCTACCTCGGTACTTCTCGAATTCTTCCGCGGGATGCCGCTGCTGCTCCTGATCTTCTTCGTCTTCCTGTTGTTCTCAACGGGCGGCTATTGGGCCGGTGTTTTAGGCCTCGCGATCTATAACGGCGCGATCATCGGTGAGGCATTGCGAGCCGGTATCAGTTCGCTGCCGAAGGGGCAACGCGAGGGCGGGCTGTCTGTCGGTCTTACCTCGCTGCAGACCCGCTTCATCATCGAGTTCCCCCAGGCTTTCCGGCAAATGCTGCCGATCATCCTGGCGCAGCTCGTCGTTCTCTTGAAGGACACGTCGCTGGCCTACGTTGTCGCGTACCCGGAGCTGTCGCGCACCATCAAGGAACTGCAAAACTTCTACGGCAGCCGCTACCTCTTCACGCTGTTCGCGGTTGGTCTCGTGATCTACTTGGTGATGAATGTGAGCCTGTCGTACATCGCTCGCTATATCGCCAAGAAGAGTGGACCAAAACTTGGCAAAATCACTCCTGATAATCCGAAGATTCCAGGAGCCGAGGGCACGCGTGCCATCACGATGCCGCCGCGCGGAAGTCGGCAGTATGGCGAAGCGGGCAATTCAGGGTTTTAGCGCTGATTGAGGGCGGCCCGCGACAGCGGTGTCCGCTAAACTCGGTTCTTGTGTCTGAACCTTCCCCCATCACAGAACCAGCGGTAACCGCGGCGGTTGAGGCAGCTCTTGCTGCTATCGAATCCGCCGCAACAATGGCCGACCTCAAAACGGTGCGCGGCGCCCATCTTGCCGACGGCTCGCCACTGGCGGCGCTCAACGCTCAGATGAAGAACGTGGCGCCCGCCGACCGAGCTGCCACGGGCAAGCTCATCGGAGCCGCGCGCGGTCGCGTCAACGGTGCCTTTAGTGCTCGTGAGGCCGAGCTGGCCGTCGCTGAAGAACAAGCGAAGCTTGCGGAAGAAGCCGTAGATGTCACGGCCGTCGCCACCCGCTATGTGAAAGGTGCCCGGCATCCGCTGAGCCTGCTCATGGAGCACATGAGCGACATCTTCGTTGGCATGGGCTGGGAGGTCGCCGAAGGCCCCGAGCTTGAGAATGAGTGGTTCAACTTCGACGCACTTAACTTTGATGAAGATCACCCCGCGCGGGCGATGCAAGACACTTTCTTCATTGACCCTGTTGACTCGCATCTGCTGTTGCGTACGCACACGAGCCCGGTCCAGATCCGTTCGCTACTCGAACGTCCCCTCCCGGTCTACGTTGTCGCACCCGGCCGGGTTTTCCGCACCGACGAGCTCGATGCGACTCACACGCCTGTTTTCCACCAGTTGGAGGGCATTGCGATCGACAAGGGCCTCACGATGGCGCACCTCCGCGGCACGCTCGAGCACCTTGCTCGCGCCATGTTCGGCGAGGGCGCCCAGATTCGACTGCGTCCGAACTACTTCCCGTTCACCGAGCCCAGCGCCGAAATGGACGTGTGGCAGCCCAACGCAAAGGGTGGCGCACGCTGGGTTGAATGGGGTGGCTGCGGCATGGTCAACCCCAACGTTTTGCGCGCTGCTGGCATCGACCCCGACGAGTACCAAGGCTTCGCCTTTGGTATGGGAATTGAGCGCACGCTCCAGTTCCGCAACGAAATGAATGACATGCGTGACATGGTCGAGGGCGATATTCGCTTCTCCCAGCAGTTCGGAATGGTGGTCTGATGAAAGTTCCCATGAGTTGGTTGCGGGAATTCGTCGAGATCCCCGCAGACATTACCCACGAGCAAGTTCATGCTGCCCTCGTCAAGGTCGGCTTTGAAGAAGAAGACGTTCACGACTTCGATATCTCGGGCCCGGTCGTCGTCGGCCAGGTTCTCGAGTTCGTGGGCGAGCCGCAGTCCAATGGCAAGACCATTAACTGGTGCCAAGTGGATGTCGGCGAAGACGAGCCGCGCGGTATCGTCTGTGGAGCGCACAACTTCGTTGTCGGAGACAAGGTCGTTGTCACGCTTCCCGGCTCGATCCTTCCTGGTCCATTCCCCATCGCCGCACGTAAGACCTACGGCCACGTTTCCGACGGGATGATCGCGTCTACTCGTGAACTTGGGCTCGGTGACGAACACGACGGCATCCTCGTGCTGTCCACGCTGGGTCTCGACCCCGAGGTGGGAACGAGCGCGATCGAGCTGCTCGGTCTCGATGACTTCGCTGTCGAAATCAACGTCACTCCCGACCGCGGCTACGCGATGTCATTGCGCGGTGTCGCCCGCGAATACGCGCTCTCGACGGGTGCGAGGTTCACTGATCCCGCTGATGCTCCCACCATCACAGAGGCGAGCGGTTTCCCCGTTGTCATCTCTGATGAGGCGCCGATTCGCGGCCGCATTGGGGTGCGTGCTTTCGTCACGCGAGTCGTCCGCAATGTGGATGTCACCAAGCCAACGCCGTCGTGGATGATCACGAGGCTGGCGCTGGCCGGCATCCGCTCGATCTCGCTCACGGTAGACATCACGAACTACGTCATGCTTGAGCTCGGGCAGCCGATCCACGCGTACGACCTCGACCGCGTATCGGGCGGGCTGACGGTTCGTCGTGCACGGGCAGGGGAGACCCTCACGACGCTCGACGACAAGACCCGCACGCTCGACCCGGAAGACCTGCTGATCACCGATGAGTCAGGCCCGATCGGTCTTGCCGGCGTCATGGGCGGTGCGAGCACTGAGATTACGGATGCCTCCACCAACGTCCTGATTGAGGCCGCAAACTTCGAGCCCATTTCGATCGCACGCTCCGCGCGACGTCACAAGCTCGGCAGCGAAGCGTCGCGTCGTTTTGAGCGTGGTGTTGACCCGCTGGTTGCTCCTGCTGCCGCTGCTCGCGTTGTTGAACTGTTGGTCGAGCTCGGTGGAGGAAGCGTTGACGAGCTCGGCAGCGATCTGCTGGCCGATCACGCTGCGGATGCCGTTGACCTTCCGGAGGGCTACCCTCAGGGGCTCATCGGCGTGAATTACTCTGCCGACGAGATTACCGATTCGCTGCAGGCGATCGGAGCCACCGTCGAATCGACCGATACCGGCTGGAGTGTCACGCCGCCGAGCTGGCGCCCCGACTTGGGCGACAAGACCACTCTTGTCGAAGAAGTTGCGCGTATCGTCGGGTACGACCGTATTCCGGCGGTTCTTCCGGTTGCACCTCCGGGCCGCGGGCTCACGCGGGCGCAGCGGCTGCGACGCACGGTCTCGAATAGCCTTGCAGCATCCGGTCTCACCGAAGTGTTGGCCTACCCGTTCATTTCGCAGCATTCGAATGACCTCTTTGGTTCGCCCGAAACTGGGGGAGCGACCACGATTAAGCTCGCGAACGCTCTCGACCCGGATGCCGCCACGATGCGTCGTTCGTTGATTCCGGGTCTCGCGGCTATCGCCCACCGCAACGTATCTCGCGGCCTGACCGATCTTGCCCTGTTTGAGGTCGGAACCGTCTTCTTGCCCGAAGCGGGACGCAGCTATGGAAGCACGTCGTTGCCGCTCGGCTACGAGTTGCCTGCCGACTCCGCTCTCGCCGACCTCCGCTCAAGCATCCCCGAGCAGCCGTGGCACGTTGCCGCGCTCTTCCTCGGTGATGCCGTTACGCGTCAACCCGGCCAGCAGGCGGTCTCTCGGGGATTAACGGATGCGCTCGCCACAGTTCAGCACCTCGCGGCGACGCTGTCGGTTGAGATCGAGGTTGTCACCGGTCGCCATCACTCGATGCATCCGGGGCGAACTGCCGAGCTCCGTGTGGGGCAGCAGACCGTGGGGTATGCCGGCGAGTTGTTGCCTGCTCTCGCTCTCGAGCTCGACTTGCCGCGAGTAGTCGCGGTGCTTGAACTCGACCTCAGCGTGCTCATCGAAAGCGCTGCAGAGGACGTTGCTGCCACGCCGATCATCTCGTACCCTGCTGCAACTCAGGACCTGTCGTTGGTTGTGCCTTCAGAAGTTCAGGCTGGTGAGCTCTTGGCCATTATTCGTGAGGGCGCAGGAGCACTGCTCGAACAGGTACGCCTGGTCGATGACTACCGCGGCACGGGTATCCCCGAGACGCACAAATCATTGACGTTCGCTCTGCGCTTCCGCGCTGTTGACCGCACGTTGACGCAGGCCGAAGCTACCGACGCGAAGAACGCTGCAGTCGCTCTTGCTAGCGAGCGCGTAGGCGCCGAACTGCGCGAGTAGCGGTCCGAATACGCCGAAAGCCGGTTGTCACCGTGAGAGTGGCAACCGGCTTTGTCGGCTCGTCGATTAGCCTGCCGCGCTGTCAGGGGACTATTCTAGAAATGTGACCGACCTCCGCGCCTCCTGCCAGCGACTTTCGCTGCGCTTTGTTGCGCCGTCTTCGCCGGTACTGCGCGGGGCTGACGAGCGACGATAGGCGGAGTTTTGCCATGACCCACGAGGTCGTGTGAAACGCCGCCGCAAGTGTTCTCGTTTCCGAACCCCACTGAAGGTAATTCCATGTCAATTTCGGTCGCTGTGGCCGGTGCCAGCGGTTATGCCGGTGGCGAGCTTCTTCGCCTGTTGTCCACCCACCCTGAGTTCGACGTCACAACGGTGACCGCGTTTAGTAACGCTGGCCAACGTTTGATCGATGTCCAGCCCCATTTGCGGTCCCTGGCTCACCTCGAACTCCAACCGACTGAGCCGTCCGTGCTCGCCGGGCACGATGTCGTTTTCTTCGCTTTGCCGCACGGCAAGTCGGGGGAGTTGACGGCTGAACTCAGCCCAGACACCCTCGTAGTCGACTGTGGTGCTGATCACCGCTTGACGAGCCCCGACGACTGGGCGGCGTTCTATGGTGGCGAGTACTTCGGCGCGTGGGACTACGGGATGCCCGAGCTTCTGCATTCCGCTGGGGGCACGCAACGGCAAGTCCTCGCCGGTTCGAAGCGCATCGCGGTGCCGGGGTGCAACGTCACGGCGATCACGCTGGCGCTTGCGCCGGGCATCCGCTCGTCTCTCATCGAGTCTGAAGACATCGTTGCTGTGCTCGCTGTGGGGCCATCCGGTGCGGGCAAGAGCCTGAAGGTGAACTTGTTGGCGAGCGAAATGATGGGTTCAGCGTCGGCGTATGCCGTGGGCGGCACCCATCGCCATACCCCTGAGATCGCTCAAAACTTGAAGGTCGCTGGCGCACCGAGCGTCACTGTTTCTTTCACCCCGATGCTGGTCCCGATGTCGCGGGGAATTCTCGCGACGACGACAGCGAAGCTCGCTGACGGTGTCACGGCCGCACAGGTACGGGAAGCGTGGGAGAGCGCCTATGCCGACGAGCCTTTCGTGCACGTTCTTCCCGAGGGGCAGTTCCCGCGCACTGCTGACACACTCGGCGCTAATACGGCCCTTATCGGTCTCGCGATTGACGAGTCCGCTCGCCGTCTCGTTGTTGTGAGCGCGATCGACAATCTCGTCAAGGGCACCGCAGGCGCCGCCATTCAATCGACAAATATTGCGTTGGGGCTTGAAGAAACCCTCGGCCTCGCGCTGGACGGAGTAGCACCATGAGTGTCACAACAGCCGCAGGATTCGAAGCCGCTGGTGTCGAAGCCGGCCTCAAAGCGAGTGGTGGCCTCGATGTCGCGCTCGTCGTCAACCGTGGGCCGCGTTTCGATGCCGCCGCGGTGTTCACGAGTAACCGTGCGCAAGCTCATCCGATCATCTGGTCGAAGCAAGTCATCGATGACGGTGTTGTCACGGCCATTGCCCTCAACTCCGGTGGCGCTAATTGCTTTACGGGCCCGCAAGGTTTCCAAGTGACTCATGCCACTGCTGAGCACGTTGCCGAGTCGCTCGGCGCGTCAGTTGGCGATATCCTCGTATGCTCGACAGGGCTTATTGGTGAGCAGCTGCCGCAAGACAAGATCCTCGCGGGAATGTCTGCGGCGGTCGAGGCACTGAACGTTGAGGGTGGCACGAACGCCTCCCTCGCCATCATGACCACCGACAGCAAGCCCAAGACGGCGGTTGCCTCTGGCAGCGGCTACACGGTCGGCGGCATGGCCAAGGGTGCGGGGATGCTCGCACCGGGTCTTGCCACCATGCTCGTCGTGATCACCACTGACGCCGCTGTCGCCTCGTCCGACCTTGACCGTGCGCTGCGGGAAGCGACCCGTGTCACTTTCGACCGCCTCGACTCTGACGGTTGCATGTCGACAAACGATCAAGTAACTCTCCTGGCTTCGGGCGCCTCAGGCGTGACTCCTGATGCGGCAGAGTTCGCCGCGCTCGTCACGAGCGTCTGTAAGGATCTTGCCGAACAACTGCAGGGTGACGCTGAGGGCGCGAGCCACGACATCCGCATCGAAGTTGTTGGTGCCGCTAACGAAGACGATGCC
>JGI24723J26617_10003538_pt1 | contig 11281 bp, 9 predicted proteins | sample Cruoilmetagenom6_FD_26617 | JGI IMG/M metagenome (IMG submission 26617) | reverse complement strand
GCTAAAATCCGTCAAGGAACAGGACAACAAGCACAGGATAACTATGCTGCCATAGACCAAAATGGTGACAACAACTGGGCCTCAACCCAACAGACTTATGATAACAGTGATGCTTGGACGCAACAAACTGGAGACAATAACAAGTCCATGATTCTACAAGATGCGGGTCCTAACCAAACTGATGGTCACTATGCAATGAACCAACAAATAGGAGAAGAAAACGAATCTTTTATTAATCAACAAGGTAATGGTGCCCGTAATGCTGCTCGTGCATATCAAGAAGGTAATAGTAACCAAGCTAAGCAATATCAAACTGCTACTGCTGGTAGTGGATCTGCAAATGATGCAGGTATTCAGCAAGGCGGTTCAGTAGCTTTACTCGGTACTGTAGCACCAGAAGCATTGAATCAATGGACTAATGTTATCAATGATGTAGATGCAAGTGCTGCTTCTGTGACTTATTCTTTGCCTAACGATAACAACAAGGCTTTACAAAATCAAATAGGTGATGACAATAGTGCTGGTATCCGCCAAGTAGGTGGAGGATTTGCTGGTGCTAACTATGGGGAACAAGACCAAGATGGTCTTGGAAACAAAGCAGGTATGGAACAAGGGCATCATTATAATGGTGAAGCTTCTAACTACGCTAAACAAGAACAGGATGGTGATAATAACACTGCTGGTTTGGTTCAACAAGGTTCTAACAATAAATCTTATCAGGCTCAAGATGGAAATTCAAACAAATCTTTGGCCCACCAAGCAGGTTCTGGACATAAATTGAATACACACCAATTTGGTGATGGTAGTATTGCTCATGCTGCGCAACACGGAGCAGATAACAGAGCTTTAATAGTTCAATACGACGGACAAAGCTATAGTGTTCAACAAAATATGAACTTAGGAGTACTAGATCGTTCTGCTGGTGGAAACCAAGCTAANATTCTTCAAATGGGTCCTGATGGAGACTTTGGAGCTGGNGCAGTTGATTGTGATTTTGATGAGCCAGTTNATTTGGATATGAATTATAATTTCCCAGGTGTAAGTTTAGATGATATCTGCGGAGGCTGCTAAAACTCAATAATTAATAGACTTGCCCATTCCTTGTGGATGGGTGNGTTTTTTAAGTATGATTTATAGTTCGCTTTTAATTTAAAACCCAAAACTTATAATATGAAAAAATTAATATTCAGTGCTATTGCACTTTTGGCTGGAACTTTTGCATTTGCGCAATTAAACCCAGCTCCTTACGGACCACAATATGTTGGTCCTGCGCCTACGGCTTCGTTACAGCCAGCGCTTCCAGGAGCTGCTTCAGGAGCAAATACAGGTCTTTCAGTACAAAATGGAAATGCCAATAAAGTGCGTGTGCAACAAGCCGGAACATCACAGTCCGTTTACACATTTCAAGATGATGGAAATGGTACGGGCGGTAATCATGCCAAAGTGATGCAGACTGGTGCAGTGCAGGCGATAAGCGGTGTGGAAAATGCTGCTGAGGTATTGCAATCTGGCTCTGATAACAGATCGCAAACCAAACAAGAAGGAGATTATAATAGTGCTATAACACGTCAAGGTCAAAATGATTTGTCGAGCTCTGGCAACAANGCAGGTATTCGTCAAGGAACAGGGCAGCAAGCTGAAAATAATGTTGCTGTTATTGATCAGGACGGTGAAAATAACGAAGGTTCAATACAGCAGACTTATGACAATAGTGANGCTTGGACCATTCAAAGTGGTACTGCAAATCAATCTATGGTAAATCAAAATGCTGGGCCAAATGGAACTGCGGGCCATTACGCTTATACAGAGCAATTAGGTGATGATAACCAAAATGCAATTATACAAAGTGGTGATGGTCAATCTAACTGGGCTTTTGCATANCAAACAGGTGATAATAACTTGTCTAAACAAGTTCAAGATCAAGCTGATGCAGTAGGTTCTGGATTCGTAAATTATGCAATGGTAGATCAAGGTAGCATGAAAGACGGTTTAATATCAGATATTAAAACATCTTTAGATGCTGTTGACTCCAGAATTAATGACGACGCTTTAAATCCTACAACTACAAATTCTGTAGCCATTCAAAACCAAGAAGGTGGTGATTTGGATGCTGAATCACACCAATTTGGTAATGCTAATCATTCAGAGCAATATCAGTCTGGTTATGGAAANGATGCTTATATGTTGCAAAATTCTTACGGTACAGGAAACTATGGAAGACAAGACCAAATTGGTACTCAAAGNATTGCTGGTCTAGCTCAGTCTGGTAGTGGTAACAAAGCATGGCAACGCCAAGCGGATGACAATAATATTGTAATGTCAACGCAGGTTGGTAATGGCAATTTGTTGAATACTTTTCAGGATGGAAACGGCAACAGAGGTATAACCTCACAATATGGCACTGACAATGCAGCGCTTTTAGTACAAAGAGGAGGTCATAGCTATACTATTGAACAAGATGGCACTGGAAACCAAGCTAATATTTTACAATTGGGTCCAAATGGCAACTTTAATACTGATGGAATAGACTGTAGCTTTTTAGATCCAAACAACCCTACAATTAATTATCCGGATTTAGATTTTAATCTATCTGATATTTGTTCAGGTTGTTAATAGCCCAATTTGCTATNTTTTTAGATAAATACAAAGGAGGGTGAATACAAGCCCTCCTTTTCACATAATTTTAATATCTTTATAATTATGAAAACAATATATAAACAAACAGTTTTTATTTTAACATTTTTTCTCTTCAGCCATGTGGCTTTTTCACAGACATATGGAGCAGATGACAAAGATCCTATAGTTTTAGAAGGTGAAAATATAACGCCTCTTATGTTGGCCAACTTAGGAATTATAAGTGCTCCAAATCCTAAAAATGCTTTAATTGAAGGAAATTCCGTGTCTGTTCAACAAATAGGTGAATATAATACTTCTGATATTCGAACTAACACAAACGCCAGTGAGATTAATCTTCTTCAAAACGGAAACTCAAACGACACAAAATTAGAATACACGGCAAATACTGCTGTTGCCGATTTAGTTCAAAACGGAAACAACAATCGTATAGTAGATTTTGTAAATAACCCAAATGCTGATATTTCTTTAGATTTGGAACAAAATGGAAATAATTATTTTGAGCGTGATGGTGTAAACGAGATTACAAAATCATTAAAATTTAGACAAACTGAAGGTTCACCTGACTTAATAATTAGAAGTTCTTATTAAATGATTCAATTTCAATTGTTCATGCTTAAAAACCTGAAATACCTTACGCTTTCGTTAATTCTTTTTTTAAGCGTTAATATGAGCGCACAATTTTACAATAAGGAATTTGCGGCCAAAATTTACGTGAAACAGGATAGTGAATTTTTTACATTTACTGCAACTGCCGAAAATCTNACTCCAACAGATGTTGATTTGAGATATGATTTTTCAGTTTTTAAAAAAGATAACAATAACAATACTTCAAAAAATAACCAATCCAATCGTCTCTTTTTAAAAGGAAACGAAAAAAAAATACTCTCTTCTGTTGCAATAAATTACAGTGAAGAAGGAAAAATTATATTACTACTCGTGTTATATGATATTGACGATAAGCCGGTAGGGCAGGATCGTATAGAGTTGAATTCAGACAATGGATATCAAAAGGTCGTAAAGGACGAGCTTTCTGTCAAGGAAAAGCAGGAGAATCGAGATGAAGCTGCTCCGCAGGACGGCGTAATTATAGGCGGCTTGGTACTGGAAAAGACATTAACTAAAGCAGGACGGGATTTTTATAAGTATTTTTATTCAGATTATTATAATCGACAAGTAAATACAAAAAAGAATATTTTTATTGAGGAAGTGCCTGGTAAGTTTAGAAATACAAGAATTTCCGTTAAAATTGATGATCAGTTATTATGGCAGTTTTTCTCACAACCAAAGAAGTCATTTTTGCAAAGTATGGCAAAGACTTCATTAGATCGTTGTATTGCTTACCTTCAAAGATTGGAAAAACAAAAAGATGACACTTTAAAGCGCTATTAAAATGAAAAAATCTAAACTATTTTTGCCTATAATCATTATGCTGTTTTTTGCAACAGCTGGTTTTGCACAGCAGTTTTCCTATAAGCCATTAAATCCTGCGTTTGGAGGTGATACTTTTAATTATAACTGGCTGCTAAGTTCCGCAACTTCACAAAATAAACTTACAGCTCCAACCAACCCACGCGATCAAGAATCTGAATTGAAACAGTTTGGATCAAATCTTAACCGTCAACTGTTAAGTCAAATCTCTCGTATACTTTTACAGCAACAGATAGGTGGATTGGGAGATTTTAATCAGGAAGGAAGTTTTACTTACGGCACTTTGAATGTTGAAATATACCAATCTGATGAAGGGTTGGTCATTAATATCCTTGATACTTCCAATGGGGAAGAAACCCAAGTTATTGTCCCAAATTAAAAAAATAGATGAGAATATTTTATAAAGCAATTTTGTTGTTTGGATTTTTTTTATTTTCCTCATGCGCGGCTTATTTTAATCAACCAATGTTTCAAGAGCCGTCACGAACTGGAGAATTCTCTAAATCAACCAAAAAGTTATTAGATTTGCCGCCAGCTGCAGAACCTCTAGAGGTTGGAGTTTATAACTTCAGCGATCAAACAGGGCAATATAAGGCAGTAGAAACCGGAAGCACTTTTAGTACAGCAATTTCCCAAGGCGGAACTACTATGCTTATAAAAGCTTTGGAAGATTCTGGATGGTTTATACCATTGGAAAGAGAGAATTTTAACAATCTTTCTACGGAGCGTAACATAATCCGCAATACCAAACAAGAATATATTAAAAATTTAAATCCCAATGAACCTCCCTTGCCACCTCTTTTATATGCAGGCCTTTTATTGGAAGGTGGTGTAATATCATATGACACTAATATTATTACTGGTGGAATAGGAGCTCGTTATTTTGGCTTGGGCGGATCGGCAAAATATAGACAGGATAGAATAACTATTTATTTGCGAGCGGTTTCAACCAATAATGGTGAAATTTTAAAAACAGTATATGTTTCCAAAACAATTCTTTCACAGGCCATTGATGCAAGTTTTTTCCGTTTTGTGAAATTTCAAAGATTATTGGAAGCGGAAACTGGGGTGACCCAAAATGAACCCGTTCAATTAGCTATGAAAGATGCTATTGAAAAAGCGGTTCATGACCTTATAATTGAAGGCATTCAAAAACAATTTTGGAGCTCACAAGGAGGAAAAGAAGTAAATGATCAATTAGTTGCAGANTATCTTGCGGAAAAAGAAAAAGATGAGTCAACNTTATTGCTTGATAGATTGCAAGTAGATAGAGAAGCTCTAAATTCATTAGGGATNTCTGTAGGAGGTAATTTGCCAGATAACGATTATTCTACACAGAATTTAGGNTTTTTAGGTAGACTGGAATATCAAAGACATTTTGGACGTTTTTTTAATGTAAATCTAATGGCTTCCGTTTTTAAAATTGATAATGGAGTACAATATGACAATGTTTTTGGGAGCTTAAATATTAATGGACAATTTGCCCTTTTGCCCAATGATAAGCTATCNCCATTTGTTTATGCGGGATCAGGAGTTATAATGAGTGCTCTTAATCCTATAGATAATTCTCTTGAGTTTGGCGAACCTTTTTTCAAAGTTCAATACGGCTTAGGTGTGGAATATTTCATTTCAAATAAAATTGGAATTAAATTATTCGGGGAGCATAATCTTGTTTTTACTGATAAGCTTGAGAAAGCCGTCAATGGAAAAAGAAATGATTATTATTACAATATAGGTTTGGGCTTAAATTATTATTTTAAGTTATAATTTTTTTTAATTGAATAACTGATGATGAACAAGTATAATATTTTCATTTGCGCTATTTTTCTGATTTCAATTTTTAGTTGTAGCGAAGATACTTTAGACGTTGTGCGCACAGGCCGTATCTCTGGAAAAGTTATAGACAAAGTGACTGGTGAACGCCTTAGTGGAGCAAAAATCACAACAAATCCTGCATCTACAACCGTGTTTTCTGATAGTTTGGGGAATTTTAAACTGAATGATATAATAGTGGACGACTATTCCGTGCAAGCTGAATTAGCGGGATATTCATCTGCATTTGAATCTACCACTGTTATTGAAGGTGTATTGTCTCAAGTATCGTTCGAGCTTACTGTTGCAAATACTGAAAACTTACCGCCTGTAGCACCTACATTAGTCTCACCAGAAGACGGAGCTGTAGATTTGCCTCTTGAGGTTACATTTATTTGGGAATCTTCTGACCCTAATGGAGATGAACTTAATTATACTTTAGATTTAAGAAATGGATCAACAGACGAGATGCAAAATATTGAAGTTGGCCAAGACACAAGTTATACGGTCAGCAATCTTCAATTGGCAACTAAATATTTTTGGCAGGTAACAGTTTCAGATGGTAATAATGATCCTGTAAGTTCAATTATCAGTGAATTTAAAACTCTTACTTTACCTGACAATCCTTTTATTTTTGTGAAAAAAAAGAATGACAATTTGGTTATTTATTCTGGAGCAGAAGATATTGATGCGGGCCAATGGGCAAGAACCTGATTTTAATGTTTTACAGCTAACGAGTGATAACGTTAATAGTTTTAAACCTCGGAAAAGTAATATACTAAATAGAATTGCATTTTTACGCAATTCAGGAGGAGCCACTCAAATATACACTATGAATTTTGATGGCACAGATGTACGTCAGATTACTAACCAAAGACCTTTAGCTGGTTTCCGAATTGAACAATTGAACTATACTTGGGCAAAAAACGATAGTAAACTATATTATCCACATTTTGATAAATTATATTCTATAAATCCAGATGGTACTGATAACAGATTGGAATATACAACAACTGATGGGTCTTTTATATCTGAAGTTGCTGTTCCAGAGTTTGATGAAGATTTGGTTCTCTTGAAAACGAATAATTCAAGTGGATATGAAGTTCGTATCTATACTGCTAGACTTTCTACAGGAATGGAAGAAAATGTAATTCTTGAAAATGTTGATGGGGCAGCAGGAGGAATTGACCTATCGGCAAATGCTGATAAAGTATTATACACTAGGGATGTTAGTGATGCGCAAAATTCTGCATATAGAATTTTTGAAAGCCGCATATTTCTTAAAACTATTGGAAATCCAGACCCAGCAGTACAACTGGAAACGGATGTTTCGATAGGGGAGAATGATTTAGACGTAAGGTTTTCACCTTCGGAAGGCGGAGTAATATTTACAAGGGTGAAAAATAACGCCAATGCCACTCCTAATATTTATTCTATTCTTTTTGATGATAATCAGAATGATTTACTTTTATTTACAAATGCCTTCATGCCCGATTGGGAATAAATTTATAAAATTATTAAAAAACCCTAAAAGCCCACCTTTGTGGGCTTTTTTTTAATGCTTACTTTTGCATCATAACTTAATTCAATGAGCAAGGAAATTTCAAAACGTTACGCCCAAAGAGGTGTTTCTGCAGGCAAGGAAGATGTACACAACGCCATAAAAAATGTGGATAAAGGTCTTTTTCCAAAAGCATTCTGTAANATTGTTCCAGATTATCTTTCAGGAGATGAGGACTATTGCTTGATTATGCATGCAGACGGGGCCGGCACAAAATCATCACTGGCTTATGCCTACTGGAAAGAAACAGGTGATTTGTCTGTTTGGAAAGGNATTGCACAAGATGCTCTTATAATGAACNTTGACGACCTTCTTTGTGTTGGTGCAGTTGATAANATNTTGCTCTCTTCCACAATTGGTAGAAATAAAAATTTAATTCCAGGGGAAGTAATTTCATCTATCATCAACGGTACTGAAACATTGATTGCTGAACTTAAGCAATACGGTGTTACAATTCATTCCACCGGTGGTGAAACTGCAGATGTTGGAGACCTTGTTAGAACCATAATTGTTGATTCCACGGTAACGGCCCGAATGAAGCGAAGCCAGGTTGTAGATAATGCAAATATTAAACCAGGAGACGTTATTGTTGGGTTAGCTTCCTTTGGNCAAGCTACTTATGAAAAGGAATACAACGGCGGAATGGGAAGCAATGGATTGACTTCTGCTAGACATGATGTTTTTGAAAAATATTTGGCTAAAAAATATCCAGAAAGTTTTGATGCTTCAGTTCCTGATGAACTTGTTTTTTCGGGTTCAAAAAAATTAGAGGATTCAGTGGNTGATAGCCCTTTAAACGCGGGTAAGCTTGTGCTTTCGCCAACGCGAACTTATGCTCCAATAATAAAGGAAATTTTATCACAATTCAGCAATAAGGAAATACATGGAATGATACATTGTAGTGGTGGAGCGCAGACTAAAATCCTTCATTTTGTTGAAAACCTCCATATNATNAAAGATAATATGTTTGAAATTCCGCCGCTATTCAAGCTTATTCAGTCTGAAAGCGGTACCNATTGGAAGGAGATGTATCAAGTNTTTAATATGGGGCACCGCATGGAACTTTATGTTCCCGAAGAAATTGCGAACTCTATTATAGAAATTTCTGAATCTTATAATGTGGNGGCTCAAATTGTGGGCAGGGTGGAAGCNGCTTCTTCTAAAAAATTGACTATCAAATCAGCAATGGGCGAATTTGTATATTAATATTTTCAATTATATTCGCAGATGATTTTGAGCTGATTAGGTTTCATNATCATATTATTGTGAGCGAATGTCAGGGAAAATTTTNTTCAAAAATTACAAAATAGGGCTGGGTATTCTGGCTGTTTTTTTTATCATTTTAAGTGTTACCCTTCACTTATTCCACAATTATTTTTTGTTTCGTTTATTGCGTGGCATTATTTGTTATACCACATTGGTTTACTTATTTATTGCACACGGAAAAAATATCCAAAAGTGGTTGGTTGGTTTTCTTTTCTTTTATGGCGCATCCAGCATTACAACGGTTTGGTATGAAAATGGGACTATGGCAAGTATTTCAATGATATTGAATTTNATAGCATTTTTGATGCTGCTTTGGTATATTGTTCCTAAATTCAATTTGAAAAATCTTACTAAAAAGTTCACTCTTCTTTTTATATTGATGATACTCGTGAATGGTTATTTGTTTTTTCAGTTAATTGAATTGATGAAAGAAATGACTTTAAATTANACNCAATACCTCTTTATGGTTTTGAGTGCTTTTTGTGGACTTTTATTGGCNTTTCTGTCGTTGTTCTACAATCATTTTTTCAATTCTAANNTATCCATGAGCTTTACGCTTTTGGTTTTTCTGATCATTTTTGCAGAAATATTTAGGGGTATAGCATACTACGATCTTGGTCATAGTGCAGCTTTTGTGTACTTGGCGAGAATATTATTGGTTTTAAGCCTTTATACACTTGTACATTTTTCTTTTTTGGATTTAAAGAATGTTAAAAGTATAAAAACTCTCACGACTTAAGAACACATATTTAATAGAACTAATATTCTATTTGGCATTTTTTCAAAATTGAAACCCGTGGCAATCGTTTCCATTCGTTTAAAAAATTGTAAATTTGCACCCATTATAAAAACTATATGTTAGACAGGCTTCAAATTATAAAACAACGTTTTGACGAGGTGAGTGACCTCATTATCCAGCCAGATATTATCAACGACCAAAAGCGGTATATTCAGTTGAATAAAGAATATAAAGATCTACGGGTTTTGATGGACAAACGCGCTGAATTTTTGGAACTTAATGATAATATTACAGAAGCCGAAGAAATATTAGCTGATGGAAGCGATGCCGAAATGGTTGAAATGGCAAAGTTGCAACTTGAGGAAGCAAATACCCGACTGCCTAAGTTGGAAGAAGAAATAAAATTTCTTTTGGTCCCTAAAGATCCCGAAGATGCTAAAAATGCCGTGATGGAAATTAGGGCTGGTACGGGTGGTGATGAGGCGAGTATTTTTGCGGGAGACCTTTTCAGAATGTACACCAAATATTGTGAAGGAAAGGGTTGGAAAACCAACGTAATGGATTTTAATGAGGGCACTAGTGGCGGTTTTAAGGAAGTTCAGTTTGAGATTGAAGGAGAAGATGTTTATGGAACGCTAAAGTTTGAGGCAGGTGTTCACCGCGTGCAACGTGTGCCACAGACTGAAACACAAGGNCGTGTTCACACAAGTGCTGCAACGGTAATGGTTTTTCCTGAAGCGGAAGAATTTGATATTGAAGTGAACCCTAAAGATGTTCGAGTAGATTTCTTTTGCTCTTCTGGTCCTGGGGGACAATCTGTAAATACAACCTATTCTGCGGTACGTTTAACTCACGTTCCAACTGGAATTGTGGCGCAGTGTCAAGATCAAAAATCGCAGCATAAAAATAAAGAGAAAGCATTTAAGGTGCTTCGCTCAAGATTGTATGATCTAGAACTTGCAAAAAAACAAGCAGAAGATGCTTTGAAACGCGGTTCAATGGTAACCAGTGGAGATAGAAGCGCAAAAATTAGAACCTACAATTATCCACAAGGACGCGTAACAGATCACAGAATTAACCTTACGCTGTACAATTTGGGTAATATTATGAACGGTGATGTTCAGGAAATAATTGACGAGCTTCAATTGGTTAGCAATACAGAAAAATTAAAGGAAACNGGCGAGACTTTTTAANCACTTAACCTTCTGAGATAAAAATAATGACTACAGAAAATTTAATTTCAGAAATTAGAAAGAAGAAATCCTTCCTATGTGTTGGGCTTGACGTTGACCTTGAAAAAATTCCTGAATTTCTTTTAAAAGAAGAGGATCCTATATTTTCTTTCAATAAAGCGATTATTGATGCTACCCATCAGTTTACGGTTGCCTATAAACCGAATACAGCTTTTTATGAAGCATATGGTTTAAAAGGATGGAAGTCNCTNGAAAAAACCATTAAATATTTAAACGAAAACTATCCGGAAATTTTCACCATTGCTGATGCAAAACGTGGTGATATAGGCAATACCTCTTCACGATACGCCAAAGCTTTTTTTGANGATTTNGGTTTCGACTCGATAACCGTTGCTCCATATATGGGAAAGGATTCTNTTGAACCTTTTCTCGCTTTTAAAAATAAACATACTATTTTACTTGCATTGACTTCTAATGAAGGNGCTTTTGATTTTCAAACTAAAAAAATTGGTGAAGAAGAATTGTATAAGCAAGTTTTAAAAANTTCAAAAGAATGGCATAATAGTGAAAACTTGATGTATGTGGTTGGCGCTACAAAGGCTGAGTATTTTGCAGACATTCGTAAAATTATTCCAAACAGTTTTT